>Ga0265320_10001630_pt1 | contig 16057 bp, 10 predicted proteins | sample 4827metaG_FD_202087 | JGI IMG/M metagenome (GOLD analysis project Ga0265320, IMG submission 202087) | Rhizosphere microbial communities from Carex aquatilis grown in University of Washington, Seatle, WA, United States - 4-8-27 metaG | ecosystem: Host-associated > Plants > Roots > Rhizosphere >...
GCCCCGGTTTCCCGGGTATCCGCCGTCGACACCGGCGCGGTCAACGGCCGGCCCTTCTTCAACGCGATGGGGCTCGGCCTGGACGCGGATATCAGCAGGCGCTTCAACCGCCTCACCCGGCGCGGCCTTCCCGCCTATGCGCGGACGGCCCTCGCCGCCTTCGCCGCGCGCACGAGCGAGCGCTGCATCGTCTCCGCCGTCGGGCGCCCGGAGGAAATGGAGATCCTGTTCCTGGCCATCGCGAATTCCGATCAGTACGGCAACGGGGCGGTGATCGCCCCGGGAGCCCGCGCTGACGACGGCCTGCTCGACCTCGTGGCGGTCAGCCCGGTCGGCCCCGTCGGCGCGGCCTTTCTCGCAGCCCGGCTCTTCCTCGGCTCGTTCGACCGCAGCAGGCACGTGCGGCGGCTGCGCGGGGCCCGCTTCTCGATCGAGCGCTCCGCCCCGGGGGAAATACACACCGACGGCGAGGTTCACTCCGCAGCCGCGCTCCTCGATGTCGCGGTGCATCCCAGAAGCCTCCAGATCCTGACAGGATGCCACATGCCATGAAGAAACTCCGCGTACGCACGGTCATTCTTTCCGACGTCCACCTGGGCACCCCCGAGTGCAAGGCACGGGAGGCCAACCATTTTCTCAGGCACGTCCGCTGCACCAAGCTGATCCTCAACGGGGACATCATCGACGGCTGGCAGCTGCGCAGGACCGGGCAGTGGAGCAAGGCCCACACCCGCTTCATCCGCATCGTGCTCAAAATGCTCGAGAAGCGGGACACGGAGATCGTCTATGTGCGCGGCAACCACGACGACGTCCTCGCCAAGTTCCTCCCGATGTCCTTCGCGCGGCTCTCGATCGTCGAGGACCACGTCCACGTCGGGCCGCGCGGCCGCTACCTCGTCCTGCACGGCGACATCTTCGACACGATCACGAGCAAGTTCGTCTTCCTGGCCCACGTCGGCGACTGGGGCTACCACCTCCTCCTCAAGATCAACCGGGGCTACAACGCGTGGCGGGCGTGGCGCGGCAAGGAATACTGGTCGCTCAGCAAGGCGATCAAGGCGCGCGTGAAATCCGCGGTGAGCCACGTATCGAAGTTCGAGGACCACCTCGCCAGGCTCGCGGCCGACCGCGGCTGCACCGGGGTGATCTGCGGGCACATCCACACGCCCGCCGACAAGATGCTGGGCGACGTGCACTATATGAATTCGGGCGACTGGGTCGAATCGCTGACGGCGATCGTCGAGCACTGGGACGGCCGCTACGAGCTCATCGAGTACACGAAGTTCGCCAGGGAGTTTCCGATCGACGACGACGAGGAGTCGCCGCCCGAAGCCGCGGCCGACGAGACCGCGCCCGCCGACGCGGCCAGCGCCTCGCGGTCTGCCTAACCGCGGCGCGCCAGCTCCGCGCGCACGACGGCAAGCGTGCGCACCATCGCCCCGGAATTCTCGCTGCGCCAGGCCACGGCGGCGGCGGCCAGGGCGGCGCGCCCGGAGGAATCCCTGAGAAGCTGCGATCCCGTGCTCACCAGCTCCTCCGCCGAGGATACCCGCCGGGCCGCGCCGCGCCCGACAAGATCGCCGGCCAGGTGCCGGAAGTTCCCCATCCCGGGCCCGAACACAATGGGTTTGCCGAGGCCGGCCGCCTCCACGGGCGTTTGCCCGTCCGTGTGGGGCGGCAGGCTCTTTCCGACGAAGACGAGGTCGGCCAGCTGGGTCAGCTGGCGGAGTTCGCCCGTCGTGTCGGCGATCACGACGTCGACCTCCCCGGGTGCCGGTCCGCGCGATCGGAGGTGGTACCTCAGGCCCGACCGGCGCAGAAGCTCCCCGATCTCGCGGCGCCTTTCGGCATGCCTCGGCACGAGGAGCAGGGATCCGCTCAGCCCGTCCGTCCGGGCGCGCACCAGGACGGCAAGAAGCGCGGCCTCCTCCCCGGGCCAGGTCGAGGAGCCGAGGAGCACGAAACCCGGAGGCAGGCCGAGCTCCCGCCGAAGCCCCTCGAGTTCCTTGGCGCCGAGACGGGGAATCTCGACGTCGAGCTTGATGTTTCCCGCCACAAGCATCCGGGAAGCCGGGACGCCGAGCTTGAGAAACCGGGCCTCGTCCTGATGGGAGGAAGGCAGGAGCCGGGTGATTCCGCCGAGCATCAGGCCAGCGGCGGGCCGGATGAGGCGCATCCGGGCGAAGCTGCGGTCCGAGATCCGCGCGTTGATGCAGACGACGGGCACGCCGCGCGCGCCGGCCTGGTGTATGTGTTCCGGCCAGCGCTCGCCCTCCGTCAGGACGACGAGGTCGGGATCGATCCGACGCCAGGCCCGGGCGGAGAAGGGCCACCAGTCTATGGGAAAATAGCCGACGTCGAGGACGAAGGGGCGGTACCTGTCGGTCGCCATGCGGTACCCCGTGCTCGTCGTCGTCGTCAGATAGACCTCCACCCCGTCCCGCCGCAACGCCTCGAGCATGGGCCCGATCGCAAGCATCTCGCCGACACTGACCGCCTGGAGCCAGATCCGCTTCACCCCGGCTCTCCGCCGCGGGACATAATGGCCGCCGAAGCGATGCCGGAACTTCTCGCCGTAGCCGCCGCGCCGGCGCATTCGCCGCACGTACCAGGGCGACATCACGAGCAGGGCGGGAATGAAGATCAGGCGGTAGAGCCAGAGCATGCGGGGGGACCAGCAAGAAGCTTTGAACAGGGTTTGTCACGCCAAGGCGCAGATTGGAAGTGTGTCCGTTTGCCGGGAGCATGCCCCCAGAGGAGTTGCTGCCTCATCCGCCGCATCCGTGGCCGCCATCCGGCCGGCAACTGGCCGCCGGATATTGGCGGCCGGTGTTGGCGGCGGTCTGGGAATTGGCAGCACCCGACGATGGGGGCATGCTCCCGGCAACCGGACACACTTCCCGCAGAGTTCGTGAACGACCAATTTGCGTGCTTTGGAGCCGCCATCCCGCTACACAGGGTCCGAATAATGAAAAGGCTTTCCCTTCTCCTCCTGGCGCTCGTTGCAACGCAGCTTCTTGCCGTCGAGCCGCTTCCATTTCCACAGGCCGACAGCGACCTGAAGCCCGATCCGGCGGCCCGATTCGGCGTCCTGCCGAACGGCCTGCGCTACGTCGTGCGCCCCAACCGCGAGCCCAAGGACCGGGCCTCGCTCCGCCTCCTCGTCCTGTCGGGCTCCCTTGAGGAAAACGAGGACCAGCGCGGGCTCGCGCACTTCCTCGAGCACATGGCATTCAACGGCAGCACGCATTACGCCCCCGGCACGCTCGTCGAGTATTTCCAGCGGCAGGGCATGAGCTTCGGCGGCGACACGAACGCCTACACCTCGTTCGACCACACCGCCTACCAGATCGAATTGCCGAACACGAAGCCCGATACCCTCGCCGAGGGCCTGCGGGTGTTTTCGGACTTCGCCGGCGGCCTGCTGCTGCGCCCGGACATGATCCAGAAGGAGCGGCCGATCATCCTGAGCGAGAAGCGCACCCGCGACTCCGTGGCCTACCGCGAGTTCGTGGCGTCGTTCGAATTCCTGCTCGGCGACACGCGTTTCCCCAAGCGGATACCGATCGGCCTCGCCCCCGTCATCGAGCAGGCCGGCCGCGACCGCTTCGCCGCTCTCTACGACGGCTGGTACCGCCCCGAGCGCATGGTCGTGATCGTGGTCGGGGACATCGATCCCGCAGCCGTCGAGCGCCAGATCGCGGCGGCATTCGGGCCCGTGGCCGACCGCGCGCCGGCTCCGAATCCGCCGGACCTGGGCCACGTGGCGGCCGCGCTCGGCCTGCGGGCCGCCTACCATGCCGAGCCGGAGGCCCCGGCGACCGACGTCACGATCGACGTGATCGCCCCCTATACCTACCAGCGCGATACCTCGGGCCTGCGCCTGCGCCACCTTGCGCGCGACCTCGCGGTCGTCATGCTGGACCGGCGTTTCGAAATTCTCTCGAAAAAGGAGGGCGCCCCGTTCATCCAGGGCACCGCCAGCGTTCAGGAGGGCTTCAACTTCTACCGGGACGCCGGGATAGACATGAGCTGCGCCCCCGGCCAGTGGCCGGCCGCCCTCGCCGTGGGCGAGCAGGAACTTCGGCGCGCACTTCAGTATGGCTTCACCCCGGCCGAGCTCCGGGAGGCCGTCGCCAACACGCGGAATGACCTCCAGCAGGCCGTCGCGACCGCTTCCACCCGGCGGTCCCCAGCCATCGTCGGCGAGATCATCGAATCGCTCGTCGGCAGGACCGTATTCACGAGCCCGGAAGAGGACCTTGCGCTCCTAGGCCCGGCGCTCGACCGGGTGTCGCCGGCCGACTGTTTGAACGCCCTGCGCGTCGTATTCAGCCCGCCCGGCAGGTACGTGATGGTGTCGGGCAACGCGAAGATCGACGGGGACGCCCCGGCGGCAATCGCGGCCGCGTATTCCGCGGCCCACGCGGTCGCCCTGCGCCCCCCGGAGGCCCTGACATCGTCCGCATTCGCGTACACGGATTTCGGGCCGCCCGGTAAGATCGTCGAGAGGACCCAGGTGCCCGACCTGGACATCACGCTTGTGCGCTTCGCAAACGGGGTCCGCGTCAACCTGAAGAAGACCCCTTTCGAGGCGAACCAGATCCGGATGAGTCTCCGCATAGGCGCCGGGCGCCTGGTCGAGCCGGCTGACAAGCCCGGCCTGTCGTTCTTTTCCGACCTGACCTTCTCGGCGGGTGGCCTCGGCAGGCACAGCGAGGACGATCTCCTGCGGATCCTGGCTGGCAGGAACGTCGGCCTCGAATTCCAGGTCGGTGACGATGCGCTCGATTTTTCGGCCGCGACGACCCGCGAGGATCTGCTCCTCCAGTGCGAGCTCCTGGCCGCATATCTCACGGATCCCGGATACCGCCCCGAGGCCCTGCGGGCCGCCCACAAGAACATCGACGAGATCTACAACGAGCTCGCCCACACGACCGAAGGCCCGCTGCGTACGGATGTGCCGCGCCTGCTCGCGAGCGGCGACCCCCGGTTCGGCCTGCCCGATCGGGCGACGACCCAGGGACGGACGCTCGAGGAGGAAAAAACATGGCTGGCGCCGCAGCTTGCATCCGGCCCGATCGAGATCGGGATTGTCGGCGACCTCGATCCGGACGCGACCCTGGCCGCGCTCGCGCGGACCTTCGGCGCCCTGCCGCCCCGCCAGTCCAAGCCCGCCTACGCGGCGGAGCGGCTCGCCCGTTTCCCGGCCCAGGCATTCGCCAGGGAATATTCCGTCCCGACGGAGATCCCGAAGTCGACGGTGGCCCTCTACTGGCCCACGACGGACGCCCGCGACGTGCGCGTGGCCCGCAGGCTCCAGCTCCTTGCCAACGTCCTCAGCGACCGGCTGCGCGTGCGGATCCGCGAGCAGCTCGGCGGCGCCTACGATCCGGCCGCCGCCAGCGAGCCGAGCGACGCCTTTTCCGGATACGGCATGCTGCTCGCCGAGGTGGTGGTCGATCCCCGGCGCGCCCAGGAGATCGCCAAATCGGCGCTCGCGACCGCGGCCGATCTCCAGGCGAAAGGCGCGACGCCGGACGAGCTCGAGCGCGCCAAGCAGCCGATCCTCACGATGCTGCGCGAGTCCTACCGGACCAATCCCTATTGGCTGGCGGCCGTCCTCTCCCGCTGCCAGGAGTTCCCCCAGCGGCTCGATTGGGCCCGGACCCGCCAGACCGACATCGCTGCGATCACCCAGGCCGACGTGAACGCGCTTGCCAAAGCCTACCTTGGCTCCGACCGGGCGTTTCGCGTGATCGTATCGCCCGCGAAGGATCCCGCAGCCGTTGAAAAGCCGAAGCCGTAGGCTCTGCATCCTGGCCGCGGCGGCGATCGCCGCGATCGCCGGGCTTGCCGGCCGGTTGGGCGCAGCCCCGCTTCCGCCCGGCAGCGATGGGCCCGTTCCTCCGGATCCGTCCCTTCGCCAGGGCGTGCTGCCGAACGGCCTGCGCTACGCAATCCTGCCGCGTCGGAGCCTGCCGGGGCACGTCAGCCTGCGGCTGATCGTGCAGGCGGGCTCCCTGGACGAGCGCGACGACGAGCGCGGCTACGCGCATTTCGTCGAGCACATGGCCTTCACGGGGACCACGCATTATCCTCCCGGGAGGCTGTTCCTGTTTCTCGAGGGAATCGGGCTGAGCTTTGGCGCCGACCTGAACGCTGAGACAGGGTTCACGCGGACGATCTACAAGCTGGATCTTCCGGCGGGCCGCTATCTGCCGGAGGCCCTCCAGGTCCTGCGCGACTACGCGGACGGCCTCACCTTTCCCCAGGAATCCGTGGACCGGCAGCGCGGCGTGATTCAGAGCGAGGCGCGCGCCCGGGAAACCTGGGAATTCCAGCTGCGGACGCAATGGCTTGAGGCGATCTATGCGGGCACGCCGATCGCCGGCCGGATGCCGATCGGCGATCCGGCCGTCGTCGCCGGCGCCGGTCCGGCCGCGCTCCGCGCCTTCTACAGGCGCTGCTACCGCCCGGAGCGGATGATCGTCCTCGTCGTCGGGGATATCGATCCGGACGCGCTGGAGACGGCGATCGGCCGGCAATTCGCGGGCCTCCAAGGGAACGGCCCCGCCCCGCCGGTTCCCGGAGTGGAGACGCCTCCCGCCGGCATCCGGGGCGTGATGCTGGCCTCGCCCCTGCTCAAGGCGGCGATCTCCGACGTCACTTCGATCGCGCCCGACACCGCCGCCACCTGGGGGGACTTCCTCTCGGCGCAGGCAAGGAACGTGGTTATGGCGGCCCTCGACCGCCGGCTGTTCGAACGCTCCCGGGCCGATCACAGGATTGGCCGCGCCTTCGGCGAAATTGCGCCGGGCCCGGACAGCCGGTCCCGGCACTACCGTCTCCAGATCCAGACGGCTCCCCAGGACTGGTCCGCGGGCCTCGGCGTCCTCGAGCACGAGATTCGCCGGGCGCGGGAGAATGGCTTTGGCGGGGAAGAGGTGCGGGAGGCGGTCGGCCTCGTCCTCGGCAATCTGCGGGAGGCGCATGACACCCTGGCGACCTTCTCCCCGGCCCGCCTTGCGGACGTCGTCGCCGAGCAGCTGGGCGCGGACCACCCGTGGCCGGATCACGATGCCGAACTCGCGGAAGCCGGGACCTACCTGTCGCGCTTCACTCCCGAGGACGCGAAATCGGTCTTCGACGCCTTGTTCGCCGAAGGCAGCCTCCAGCTCGCCGTTCTCGGCCCCGCGGTCTTCAACGGAGGCGCCGCCGCCCTCGTCAGCATCTGGAGGGAGGACGCCGGGCATCCGTCGACCGCGGATGACCGGCCGCCGGCAACCGTTCTTCCACGCTTTGGCTACGACTCCTTCGGACCGCCGGGCGCGATTGCGGCGCATGCCGCCGACCCCAAGCTCGGCCTGGATCTCACGACCTTCGCCAACGGCGTGCGGCTCAACCTCCGCCCAAGTCCGGGCGAAGGCCGCCGGTTCGGGCTGACCGCGCGCCTGGGCCGCGGGCTCGCCGACACGCCGCGCGACAAGCCGAGGATCGAGCTCCTCGGCGCCGGGATCCTCGGCTCGGGCGCGCTCGGCCGCAACACGCGCGAGGAGATCGAGCGGCTGCTGCCGTACCATACCCTTGAGTACAGCGTCGACAGTTCGGACAGCACCGTCTCCATCAATGCGACCGGACCCTCGTCGGAGCTTCCGTTCGCGCTCCGGCTTCTTGCGGCAGACCTCTCCGACCTCAAGCCAGAGCCGGAGAACCTCAGACGCTCCCTCGCCACCTATGCCGAGCTCCAGCAGGGCGAGACGGACTCGCCGGGAGCCCTCGCCAAAAACGAGGCATTTTACCAAATCGCAGCCGGGGATCCCCGGCTGCTGCTTCAGCCGGCCGACGCGCTCGCCGCCTACGGATTCCCCGAAGTCGTCTCCTGGATGAAACGCTCGTGGCTCCAGGGACCGCTCGAGGTCGGCATCACCGGGGACATCGACGTCGCCGGCACTGTGGCGGCCGCCGCGGCCACGGTCGGCGCCCTGCCCCGGAGAGGCTCGGACGCGGCGGCAGCGGCTGTTGCGCTTTCGTTCGCGCGCAAGCCCTATCGGAAGACCGTGCACCTGAAGGGGACGGACAAGGCGGCGGCGCTGCGCATCGGCTGGCCCGCCGCCGATGTCGCGGACGCACGTGTCCTCTATACCCTCGAACTCGCCGTCGACGGGGTCGTCGAGCGCCTCAGGCTGCGGCTGCGCGAGGAACTCGGGGCGACCTACGCGCCCGAGGGAGGGGTCTATCGCTCCGCGGACCAGCCGGATTTCGGCTATGCGTGGATCGATCTCACCTTTGATCCGGCGAAGGCCACCGCGCTCGGCGATCGGGCTCTCGGGATTGCCGACGAGCTTGCGCGCACGGGGATGACCCGGGATGAGTTCGCGCGGCTTCGCGAGCCGAGGAGCGTCCAGGCCATGAACAGCCTGGCATCCGACGACTGGTGGCTGCACGGCGTCCTGGCGCGCGCGCAAAGCGAACCGGGAATTCTGGACGAGGTCCGCCTGCTGGCGACCTTCTATCCGTCGGTGAGCCGCGACGAGGTCAACCGGGTAGCCGCGCAGCACCTGCGCTCGGCCCGCGCGACCGCCATCCTCGTCATTCCACAGGCCTCGCCCAAGCCCTGACCCTACTCGACGACGGGGGTCCTGGCGCCGGAGCGGAACCGGCGCAGCAACGCGGCCAGTTCCTCCCGGCCCTCGATCCGCAGCAGCAGGATAACGGCCGCGTAGACCGCCACGCCGGCAGGAATTAGGCCGACGATCCCGAGGGCGTCCTGAAGGCGCTGCGTGAGCGGGAGCAGCCCCACGAAGTGCCAGCCGGCGCCGACCGCCAGTGCCATGAGCCCCGTGCCGGCGAGGACCTTGGCCAGGCTCGGAACCAGCCGCTTGAGCCCGAGTTCCGGAAACTTCCGCGTGAGCGCCACGGCCAGGAGGACGGTCTGGGCGATGATCGCCGTCGTGCTCGCGATCGCAATTCCCACGACACCGAGTCCGAGTCCAAAAACAAGGAATACGGTGACGGCGATATTGATCAGAAAATCGACCCCCGCGATCTTCACCGGCGTCTTCGTGTCCTTGATCGCGTAAAAGGTGCGGACGGCCAGCCCCACGACTGAAAAGAACGGGATGCTGATGACCATCAGCGCGAGCAATACGCCCATGTGGCGGGCATCCGCTCCGGTCACCTTCCCGTGCTCGAAGCACAGCCGGACGATCGGCCGGCTGAGCAGGGCGAGGCCGGCGGCGGCCGGGACGTTGATGATCAGGATGAACCGGATCCCCTTCCGAAAGTCCTCGGCGAGCGCCGCGTGGTCGCCCTTGACGGCGTGCCGGGCGATCAGCTGGTAGACGACCGTGGACACCGCCACCGCAAACACACCCTGGGGAACCTCGACCAGGCGGTTGACGCTGTAGAGGTAGGTCGCCGAGGCGTTGTCGAGCGAGAAGGCGAGGAGGCGCGAGACCGCGAAGTTGATCTGGTAGATCGAAAGGCCGACGATGCCGGGCGTCATGAGGGCGGCGATCTCCCGGACTCGGGGGGAAAGCCCGAGATCGAGGCGCGGCCTCCAGCCCTCGGAGATCAGGACCCCCGCGGGCACGGCCATCTGCAGGAACCCGCCGATCAGCCACCCCGCGCACAGCCAGTGGATTCGCGCGATTTCGGTGTTCGCGAAATGCAGCCCGGCGATCCCGAGCGATGCGATGATCGCGAGGTTCAGCCAGATCGGGTTGAAGGCCGGTTCGGCAAAGCGCCCGAGGACGTTGAGGGCGGCGCAAAAGGCCGCCGCGAGGCTGATCAGCGCCAGATAGGGAAAAAGGATCACGGCCAGATCCGCTCCGATGTACCAGCGGTCCGGCAGCCCCGGCACGAGGCGGGACTGGCTGAAAACAACCATCGCGATCACGGCAAGGCCGCCGGAAGCCACGACCAGCCAGGAGGTCACCCGGGAGAGGAGCGCGAACGCGCCGGACTTTCCGTTGTGGTGCAATTCCTCCTGGAGCACCGGCACAAAAGCCGCCGTGAGGGAGCCCTCGGCGAGAAGCCTGCGGAACAGGTTTGGAAAGACATTGGCCGTGACGAAGGCGGACAGCAGCTCCCCGGTACCAAAGATCGCCAGCTGCAGGTAGTCCCGGAAGAGCCCCAGGAAGCGCGAAACGAGGGTCAGGCCCGAGATGACCCCGATATTCTTTAGATGCTTCGACACGCGGCAGACGCGGGCGGCGCTAACCCTTCTTGTCCGTCTTCGGCTTTTCCTTCGATGCGGGCTTGGAATCGGCGGAGGACGCGGCGTCCCCGGAGGCCTTCGGCGCGTCCGCCGGCTTGGCGCCGCCGTCCGTCTTCGTGTCCCCGCCTCCGGACTTTCCCTCCCCGCCCTCCTTGGGCGCGGAGGTCTTCTTGTAATCGGTGATGTAGAAACCCGAGCCCTTGAAAATGAGCCCCGCGCCCGCGCCGACCAGGCGCTTCACCCCGAGCTTCTTGCATCTCGGGCACCGCTTGATCGGCGGCTCGCTCATCGACTGGAACAGGTCGAACTCGTGCCCGCATTTGGGGCAGATGTACTCGTAGGTCGGCACGAGGCTACTGAAATGCGGAAAGGGGAAAGCGGAAAGGCAAATCGGCGCGCTTTCCGCTTTCCGATTTCCCCTTTCCGATTTTTAATGCTTCCGTGGATTTTTCATCCGAACTCAGCCGCCACGTCGCCCGTGTCGAAGTCGGAATCGACAGCCTGCTGCCGCCGGCAGGCGAACGCCCCGCGCGCCTCCACGCCGCCATGCGCTACGCGATCCAGGGAGGAGGCAAGCGCCTTCGGCCGGTCCTCGTGCTGGCGGCCGGAGAGCTCCTTCCCGGGGGCGGAGCGGGGCATGCGGACCCGCTTGCGGCGGCCGTGGCCGTCGAGTGCCTGCACACCTATTCGCTGATCCACGACGATCTCCCGTGCATGGATGATGACGATCTCCGCCGCGGACGGGCGACGACGCACCGCGCCTTCGACGAGGCAACCGCCCTCCTGGCCGGCGACGCCCTGCTCACGCACGCCTTCGCCCTCATCGGGGATGCCTACGCGGCGCAGCCGGCGCTGGCGGTGGCGCTTCTCCGCACGCTCTCGGGCGCGGCGGACAGCCGCAGGCTGATCGGAGGGCAGATGGAGGACCTGCTGGCCGAAAAGGAGCCGGGCATCGCCGACGGCGACCTGGCGTTCATTCACCTCAACAAGACGGCCGCCATGATCGAGGCGGCGCTCGTCATGGGCGGCATCTGCGCCGGCATGGACGAGGCCCGGCTCTCCGGCCTGCGCGCGGGAGGCCGCAGCCTCGGCATGGCCTTCCAGATCACCGACGACATCCTGGACGCGACTTCGGACAGCGCAACCCTCGGAAAGACGGCGGGTAAGGACGCCAGGGCGGGCAAGGCCACATTCGCGACACGCCATGGCATCGAATCGTCCCGCCGGCAGGCCGCCGAACACACGGCCGCGGCGATCTCCGAATTCCAGCGGCTTCCCTCCCGGGCTCCCTTCCTCGTCGCCTTGACGGAAAACATGTCCCGCCGCCTGAAGTAACCGCTCAGGCAGCGTGCTTCTCGATGAAGGCGCGGATCGCGGATGCGTCGGCCGGGAGCCGGTGCTTCACGATCGGCAGCGCCTTGAGGGCCTCGAGGCTCGGGTGCTTCGGTTCAAGTCCGATGGCGGAGCGCATGGCGTCCGGAAACTTGGCCGGATGGGCCGTCCCGAGGACGACGCTGACGCGGTCCGGCGAGAGATCCTTGAAGGCGCACGCGGTGTGCGGGTCCACGAGGTAGCGGTGATCCCGGTAGACCCGGCCGATGATTCCGGGAATCTCCGCATCGGTGCAGCGGGAGGCCGTGAAGACGTCGCGCCCGAATTCCTTGAAAGCATAGGCGCCCGTCGCCTTGAAGACGCCCATGATCTCGCGCACCCGCGCCGGATCCCGGCCGACGCTGTAGTAAAGGTAGCGCTCGAAGTTCGAGGCGACCTGGATGTCCATCGACGGCGCCAGGCTCGGACGGACGTCCCCCACCCGGTATTCGCCGGTCGTGAACAGCCGGTAGAGGATGTCGTTCTGATTCGTCGCGACCTTGAACCCGGCGATCGGGACGCCCATCTGGCGCAGCATCCATCCGGCGAGCACGTTCCCGAAATTTCCCGTGGGGACCACGAATTCGGCGGAACTCCTCGCGGCCGCCGGAAGGCGCAGCCAGGCGTGGAGGTAGTAGACGCACTGGGCGAGGACGCGCGCGAGGTTGATCGAATTGACGGCCGACAGGTGGTGGCGCACGCGAAACGCCTGGTCCGCCAGGATCTCCTTCAGCACCTCCTGCGCCCGGTCAAAGGTGCCGTCGAGGGCGATCGCGAAGACATTGGCGGCCCCGGTGCACGCCATCTGCCGCTCCTGGAGCGGCGATACGCGGCCGTCCGGGTAGAGGATGAAAATCCCCGTGCGCGCGCCCCCGAGGAGGCCGTGGATGGCGGCGGCCCCGGTGTCGCCCGACGTGGCACCGAGCGCGTTCAGCGACTCGCCGCGAAGCGCGGCTTGGCGCGCGTAGAGATGGCCCAGGAGCTGCAGCGCGAAATCCTTGAACGCGAGCGTCGGCCCGTGGAAGAGCTCGAGGACGTAGGTCCTCTCGTCCAGTTTGACGAGCGGTGCGATCTCCGGGCCGGGGAAGACCGAATAGGACTTCGCGATCAATTCCCGCAATTCCCCTTCGGGAATGTCGGTCGCGAACCGGCGCATGAACTCGAAACAGAGGTCCGCGTATCCGAGCGCCTCAAACCCCTTGAGCTCGGCGGCCGTGAAGACCGGCGGCGTCTCGGGAAGGAACAGGCCGCCGTCGGGGGCGAGGCCCGTCGCGACCGCATCCGAGAATCCGAGGGGCGGCGTCCCGCCGCGGGTGGAGATGAAGTTCACCCTTCCGCGCTCAGATCTTGTCCAGGTCGAACGCGGCGTGAGCGAGCCGCGCGGCCTCGTCGGCCTTGTCCAGGGCGATGATGACCGAGATCTTGATCTCGGAGGTGCTGATGAGCTCGATGTTGATGTCGCCGCTCGCGAGCGCCTGGAAAAGGGTCGCCGCGACGCCGCTGTGCGTCTTCATGCCGACGCCGACCACGGAAACCTTCGCGATCTGCTCGAGGACCGTCACCTCCCCGCCTCCGATCCCCTTCAGGACGGGGCCGAGCGCCTTGACCGCCTTCGCCTTGTCGCCCTGCGGCACGGTGAACGTGAGGTTCGCCACGCCGCTCCGGCCGATGTTCTGGACGATCATGTCGACCACGATGCCGGCGTCCGCCAGCGCCCGGAAGACCTTCGCGGCGGACCCCGGCTTGTCAGGGATGTTGCTGACGACGATCTTGGCTTGTTCCTTGTCCACGGCCACGCCGCGGACAACGACCTTTTCCATGTAGGCGACTTCTTCTTTCACAAGGGTTCCTGGATTTTGATTGAATGAGGAGCGGACCTCGAAGACGACGCCGTATTTTTTGGCGAATTCCACGGACCGGGACTGCATGACCTTGGACCCCGCCGAGGCAAGCTCGAGCATCTCGTCGTAGGAGATCTCGTCCAGCTTCCGGGCCGTCTTCACCACCCGCGGATCCGCGGTGTAGACGCCGTCCACGTCGGTGTAGATCTCGCACTTGTCGGCCTGCAGCGCCGCCGCGAGCGCGATCGCCGTCAGATCGGAGCCGCCGCGCCCGAGGGTCGTGATCTGTCCCTCCTCGTCGATGCCCTGGAAGCCGGCCACGATGACGACCCGGCCGGCCTTGAGGTCCTTTTCGACCGGCTTCGGATTGATGGTCTTGATCTTGGCCTTCGTGTAGCCCTTGTCCGTGAATATCCCGGCCTGCGCCCCCGTGTAGCTCACGGCGTCGACGCCGATTCCGTGGAGGGCCATGGCGGTGAGCGCGATCGTCTCCTGCTCCCCGACCGCGAGGAGCTGGTCGAGCTCGCGCTCGCTCGGATTGGCGCACAGCGCCTTCGCGCGCGCGATCAACTCGTTCGTGACGCCGGCGCGGGCGGAGACGACGATCACGACCTCGTTGCCGGCGTCGCGGACGAGCTTGATCCTCCCGGCCACGTTCTTGATGCGCTCGACGTCGCCGACCGAGGTGCCGCCGTATTTCTGGACGATCCGTGCCATGGGGCTACTTGCTGTCGGCGAAGTCGCCGATCCTGAGGAGGAGGGGCTTGTCGAGGACGCTGTCCAGGCGGGCGATTCCCTGGAGCGTGGCGCGCATCGAATGCTCGTCGCTCTCGTGGGTCGTCAGGACGAGCGAAGCCGCGCCGGGGCGCGCGGCCGCCTGCTGGATCACGCTTGCAATGCTCACCCGGTGGCGGGCCATCGTGGAGGCCACGCGGGCGAGAACGCCGGGACGGTCCTTCACGGTGAGGCGGACATAGTAGCGGCACCGGATGTGGCGCAGGGGGGCCGGGCGGCATCGTCCCCCCGGCGGCGCGGCCTCGCCTTCGGGATGCGCTCCCGGCCCCTGGCGGACAAGGTCGGCGGCGTCCGCGAGGTCGCTGACGACCGCGCTCGCCGTGGCGTCCTGCCCGGCCCCGCGGCCGATGTAGAGCGTCGTTCCGACGACGTCGCCGGTCACCGACACCGCGTTCAGGACGCCGCCGACGTTCGCCATCACGCTCCCGGCCGGAAGCAGGGTCGGATGCACCCGCACGCTGAGTTCCCCGCGCGCGTAGTCGCGCTCGATCACCGCCAGAAGCTTGATCCCGTAGCCGAGCGAGGCGGCATGCGAAAAATCCTCGGGGGCCACGCGGTCGATGCCCTCGACGATCATTTGCGCCGGCCGCACCCAGACTCCGTGCGCCAGCCAGGCGAGGACGGCCGCCTTGTGGGCGGTGTCCCATCCCTGGACGTCGAGGGATTCGTCGGCCTCGGCGTATCCCAGGCGCTTCGCCTCCGAAAGCACGCGGGCGTAGGGCTCGCTGCCCTTCGCCATCCGGCTCAGGATGAAATTGCAGGTCCCGTTCAGGATCCCGTGGATCCGCGGGAAACGATTGGCCACGAGCCCCTCGCGCAGCGCCTTGATGATGGGGATGCCGCCGGCGACGCTGGCCTCGAAAAGAAAATGCCCTCCGTGCCGCCGCGCCGCGGCCAAGATTTCGGCGCCATGGGCGCAGATGAGCGCCTTGTTCGCCGAGACGACGACCTTTCCGCGGGAGAGGGCCGCGAGGGTGACCTGGCGGGCGACCCCCGTTCCCCCCATGAGCTCGCACACGATCGGAATGGCCGGATCGGTCGCGACCGCCATCGGGTCGCCGGTCAGGAGGGAGGACGGCACGCGGACCGCCCGCGCCTTTCGGGGATGCCGGACGGCCACCCTGCGCACGACGAGCCGGGCTCCGAGCCGCGCCTCGAGGTCGCCGCTCGCGCGCCGCAGGTGCTTCCACACCCCCTGGCCGACGGTGCCCAGCCCGCAAAGGCCGATCGGGACGACACGGGTTGCCTTCACTCCGAGCCCTCCCCCTGCTTCTTCTGAAACTTGTTCTCCGTGCCGTTGAGCAGCCGGACGATGTTGGAGCGGTGCCTCGCAATCACGAAAAGCGAGATCACCGCCGCCGTGGCCACGAGAAGCATCCGGCCGCCAAGCAGCAGGGCCGCGACGGGGAGCGTCACCGCCGCAAGGATCGACGCCAGGGAGACATAGCGCGTGCCGTAGAAGGCCGCCGTCCAGACGGCGGCTGCTATCAGGGTCGGCGCGGGAAGGAGCACCAGGAGACCGCCCGTGCCCGTCGCCACCCCTTTTCCACCCTTGAAGCGGGTGAAGCACGAGAAGCTGTGCCCGACGAGCGCCGCCACAAGGCTGACGAGGCAATCGGTGAGGACCTGGGGCGAATGGGGCCGAACGAGCAAGGGCCAGCCCGCGGCGGCAGCGCCCTTGAGGGCGTCCAGCAGGAAGACGATGTGGCCCGCGCGCGCGCCCACCATGCGCCGGACGTTCGTCGCGCCCGGACTCTTGCTCCCGACGGCAAATATGTCGACGCCGTGCATGCGCGCGACGAACCATCCGAACGGCAGCGAGCCGAGC
>Ga0265320_10001632_pt1 | contig 16053 bp, 11 predicted proteins | sample 4827metaG_FD_202087 | JGI IMG/M metagenome (GOLD analysis project Ga0265320, IMG submission 202087) | Rhizosphere microbial communities from Carex aquatilis grown in University of Washington, Seatle, WA, United States - 4-8-27 metaG | ecosystem: Host-associated > Plants > Roots > Rhizosphere >...
TGCAGGCCATCGACTACCTTTTAAAACCCTTCGACCGCGAGCGCCTGCAGACCGCTCTGCGCCGGGCCCATGATTTCATCCGCATGCGTCGCCAAAGCGATGCCGCGCCGAAGCCTGTCGACGTACCGGCAATTCCTCCCTCACCCGTGCAGAAAAACGAGCGCCTGACGGTAAAAGCCGATGGCCGGCTCGTATTTCTCAAGCCCGATGAAATTGTTTGGGTGGAAGCCGCGGATAACTACGTCGTGCTGCATCTCACCACCGGCCGGCTGATGCTGCGCGAGACGATGGCGGCGATCGAAGCGAGGCTCGGCACGGTCAGTTTTGTGCGCATCAACCGCTCCGCCATCGTACACTACGACCAGATCCGCGAAATTCAGCCCGCCCTGCACGGAGATTACACCGTGGTCCTGCGCGACGGTACCGAAATTCCTCTCAGCCGCAGCCTCCGCGGCCAGTTGAGCCGGTTCGTGACCAATTAAGTCAGCCAACTTGGTTCGACGTAACTTCACCCATTCCTCTGCCGCACCGCTTCGAACAACGTGATGATTGTCGCCATCGCGACGTTGAGTGAATCGGCCTGGCCGGCCATCGGGATGCGGACGAGGAGATTGCTTTCCTTCAGCCAGAAATCGCTCAGCCCGTATTGCTCACTGCCCATCACGATCGCCAGCGGGCCACATAGATCGGCCTTGGAATAATTATTCGGCGTGTCCGGCGTTGTGGCGACAATGCGAACCCCTTTTTCGCGCAAGAAAGCATGCACCGTAGCGCTGTCCGCCACGACAATTGGCACTGAAAACAATACGCCCGTTGAAGACCGGACCACGTTGGGATTAAAAACATCGGTCACGGCATCGCAGACGATCACGCCATCAACCCCCGCCGCATCGGCGCTGCGCAAAATCGTGCCGAGGTTGCCGGGTTTCTCGATGGATTCGACCACCAGCAGAAAGGGGGATGGACTCAATTTGAGATCGCCCAACGCGTGCTTCCACTGCGGCGCCACCGCCAGCAATCCGTCAGGCCGGTCGCGATAGGCACACTTGGCAAAAGCCTCTTTCGACAACTCAAACAACTGCGCGCCGGCCTGCCGGGCCTGTTCGATCAAGGCGGGTTCGTTTTCACCCAAAAACCAATCCGGGCTGAAATAGAGTTCGTGCAGCCTGATATTCTTTTCAAGGGCCCGGCGCACCTCGCGGTAGCCTTCGACCAGAAACAGCCCCGCATCATCGCGTTCACGGCGGTCCCGCAGCTTCACGAGCTGTTTGATCCGGGGATTCTGCAAACTGGTGATTTTTTCGGGCGGCATGCCCGGAAGTTCACCACGAAATACACGAAACACACGAAAGAAATCTCAAAGCCGTTTCCAAACAATTGAAACCACAGATGACACCGATGAACACGGATCAATCCGAATTAACGGAGCGAAAGGGTTCTTCCTTTCTTGATCCGTGTTTATCCGGGTAATCCGTGGTCAATTCCGATTGGATCGTGCCGTCTGAGCGAAATATCTCTTCTTTTTTCCCCTTTCGTGTGTTTCGTGTGTTCCGTGGGCAAAAAGAAATTCAACGACCAACCCTTTCCCTATCACACCGAGATCGAGCTGGAGATCTCCACGCTCACCAACCTCGGCGTGGGCCTCGGCCGCGTGCCACTGCCAGAGTCGCCAGTTGACTTGCCGCGCCATAGCTCCGCGGAGCGGAGCGACGGCGGGTGGGTTGTGATGGTCCCTTTCACCCTTCCGGGCGAGAAAGTCCGCGCCCGCGTCTACCGCAATCACAAGAATTTTTCCGAAGCCGACCTTATTTCCGTCCTGGCGCCTTCGCCACACCGAATCGAAGCGCGGTGTCCGCTGTTTGGCACCTGTGGAGGCTGTCAGTATCAGCACCTGACCTATGCCGAACAACTCAAGTGGAAACGGCAGCAGGTGGAAGAAGTCTTGAAATACATGGCGGGGGTTGAGTTCCCGGTATCACCGGTCATCCCTTCGCCCCGCGAATTCGGCTATCGCTCGAAAATCACGCCGCACTTTTCCGCGCAGCCCCGCAGAAAAGAAGGACCAAGTATCAAGGACCAATTATCGGGAGATAATCCAACCTTGGCGGCGACCGATTTTCCTATCGGCTTCCTCAAACAGGGCTCTCGTTTCGACCTGATCGACGTCCCACAGTGTCCTATCGCCACGCCTGAGATCAATGCCAAGCTTCCCGAAGTCCGTGCCAAAACCCAGCAACGTCTCGCCGCCGGGGAATACAAGCGGGATGCCACGCTGCTGCTCCGACACGCGCAGGAAGGCGTCGTCACCGACTACGATGCCGTGATCCACGAGCAGATTGGCGATTTGAAGCTCCACTTCCTCGCCCGCGATTTTTTCCAGAACAACCCGTTCATCTTGCCAGCCTTCACCGGCTATGTGCGCGAACAGGCCGCCGGCTCAGGCGCGCGCTTCCTGGTCGATGCGTATTGTGGCAGCGGTCTTTTTGCCCTCACCGCCGCGCCGGCTTTCGAAAAAGTCGCCGGCATCGAGCTCAGCGCCTCCTCGATCAGGTTCGCCACCGAAAACGCCCAGGCCAACGGCATCACCAACGCGACCTTCCAAGCCGGCGACGCTGTCCAGATTTTCGCCGGACTGACTTTTCCGCCTGCCGAAACGGCCGTCGTCATCGATCCGCCGCGCAAAGGCTGCGACGAGTCGTTTCTCCACCAGTTGTTCAATTTTGCTCCGCGCGCCGTCGTCTACGTTTCCTGCGATCCTGCCACCCAGATGCGCGATCTGAAGGGTTTTCTCGCCGCCGGTTATAAACTGACCGCCGTGCAGCCTTTCGATCTTTTCCCACAAACCCGCCATCTGGAGTGCGTGATCACACTGGTTCGTGCGGGTGGTTAGCGGGAAGTTTTTTGCTATTGTCTGATGTAAGCGGCTTCGCGCTTAGTCCTCGTTGAACCAAGCGCCATGTCATAAACGCGCGGCGGCATTCTTTTCCTTTGTGTCTGTCAGAAAATTAGCTAACGGGTTCTATAAGTATAACGAATAGGGACCGCCTTCAGGCTTTGTCTTTCGGAAATCCAACACTCCTCGTTTTCCCAAATCATGAGTATCCCCACCGCCGGCACTTCTCACCCCGTCTCGCCCTCGCCAGCCACCAGCGCAAAGCCGCGCTATCCGGGGTTCCGCGTGACGTGCAACGGCAACCAGCTCGTCACCCAATACGTCGAGACCCGCATCACCGAGGGCGGCGTGTTCTACCCGATCACTCCCTCCACCGAGGGCGGCGAAATTTACCAGCAGTCCTTCGCGCAGGGCGAACTGAATGTCTGGGGTCAGCAAAAGATCGCCGCCGAAACCGAAGGCGAACACGCCGCCCAGGGCGGTGCCACCGCTTACGCCGTGCAGGGCCGCCGCACCGTCAACTTCACCTCCGGCCAAGGCATCGTCTACGCAATGGAGCAATACTACCACGCGCCGGGCAAACTCTCGACCATGGTCCTCGAGGTCGGCGCGCGTGCGCTCACCAAGCACGCCCTCAACGTCCACTGCGGCCACGATGATATTTACGCCGCCCTCGACACCGGCTGGACCATGCTGATGGGCAAGGACGCCCAGCAAGCCGCCGACCAGGCGATCATTCTCCGCAAGGCCAACGAGCTCTCGCTCAACCCGGGCATGAACATCCAGGACGGCATGCTCACCACCCATTCCGAGCGCATGTACCTCGCGCCCGAGGCGGAGATGCTCCGGGAATTCCTCGGCGATCCCAACGACCAGATCGATTGCCCCACGCCGGCCCAACGCGAAATCTTCGGCCCCAAGCGCCGCCGCGTCCCGCAGATGATGGACCTGAAAAACCCGGTTCTTCTCGGCCCGGTCCAGAACCAGGAGCATCACATGAACGGCGTGGTCGCCCGCCGGAATAATTTCAACGAACCCATCCTCGGCTTCCTCGGGCAATGCTATGCCGAGTTCGGTCAACTCACTGGCCGCCACTACGGTTTTATTTCCGAATACAAGACCGCCGACGCCGACACGGTCTTCGTCTCGCTGGGCTGTGCCGCCGAAAATATCGAGGCCGCCTGCGATTACCTGCGCGAACAACGCAACGCCAAGGTCGGCTCGATCCACATTAACGTCATCCGCCCCTTCCCTGAAGCGGCGGTCATCAACGCTCTGCGCGGCAAGAAAAACGTCATCATCCTCGAGCGCACTGACGAAGGTCTTTCCGGTGACAATCCGCTCGCCCGCGACATCCGCGTCGCCTTCGGCAAAGCCCACGAGGTCACCCAATTTGGCGGCAAACTCCCCGCGCTCGCACCCTCGGAAACACCGCGCCTTTTCCGCGGCGCCTATGGCATCGGCTCCCGCGATTTCCGCCCCGAGCACACGCTCGGCGCCTACGAATTCGCCACCGGCGCCACTGCGCGCCAAGATGGACTCACGGCCGCTTCCGGCGAATCGTTCTTCGTCCTCGGCGTCAACCACCCCTACGCCGTCATCAGCAAGGACACGCCCTCGCTCCTGCCCGAGGGTGCCATCGCTGTTCGTTTCCACTCCATCGGCGGCTGGGGCATGATCACCACCGGCAAGAATCTCGGCTCCATCATCGGCGACTTCGGCTCTTTCATCTCGGAACAAAATCCGAGCTACGACGCCGACGGCACGCTCCAGGAAAAGCTGTTCGTGATGGCCAACCCGAAATATGGCTCCGAGAAAAAGGGTGCGCCGACGAACTACTATCTCACCGTCGCCCCGTCGCAGATCAAGGTGAACTGCGAGCTGAACCACGTTGACGTTGTCCTTTGCTGCGACCCGAAAGCGTTCACTCACACCAATCCCCTCGAAGGCCTGAAGAAAGGCGGTTCGCTCGTTTGGGAATCCAGCGAATCCCCCGAGGTCGCCTGGCAACGGATCCCGGCGAAGCACCGCCAGTTTGTGCAGGACAACAAAATCCGCGTCTTCATTCTCCCGGGCTTCGATATCGCCCGGAAAGCGACGAACCAAACCGAGCTGCAGCTCCGCATGCAGGGCAATTCCTTTCTCGGCGCGTTCTTCCGCGTCTCACCCTTTTTGAAGACCTTCGGTATTTCCGAGGAGCAGTTCCACAAGGTCGTCCACAAGCAGTACGAGAAGAAGTTCGCCCGCTTCGGCGCCGCCGTCGTCGCCTCGAATATGACGGTAATGACCGAAGGCTTCTCCCTCGTGCAGGAAATCAAGATCGGTCAGAGCAACGATCCCGACCGCTCCTCGATGCGCAATCCGCTGCTCGCACCTTTCGGCGAACACCACTTCGCTCCGACCGCCGGCTGCGGTCCGGCGGGCTGCGGCAGCATTCCCATGCCCGCCGCGCAAACCGCCCGCGCGCCCTTCCAGACGATAGCGAAGTTTGATTCCGAATTTCGCGCCGGTCTTGGCTACCACCAGCCCGCCGGTGCACTCGCGTCCGTCGGCGTCATGGGCGCCGGCACCGGAGCCACCCAATCCAAATACGTCGCGCGCCGCGAAACCCCCGTCTTCATCGCCGAGAATTGCACGCAGTGCATGGCGTGCATCACCGCCTGCCCCGACACCGCGTTACCCAACATGGCGCAGGAAGTGACGACAGTCCTCAAGACCGCGGTAAACAATTACGTGAGCGATATCGCCGATCGTAGGGCCTTCGGCACCGAGATTGTTGGCATCGAACAGCGCGCCCGCATCAAGATGAACGAATCGGTGAAGGCCAAGTCCGGCGTACCGTTCAAGGATATCATCAGCTCGGAAGTCACCGCACTCACCACGATCTCCGCCCAAGCCAAGGCCGAATTCAACGGCATCATCGCGAAGCTCCCGCTGGCCTACAACAACGTCCCCGCGATATTCCGCTCGCTCGAAACCAAGACCCCCGGCGCCGGCGGCCTGTTCTCCATCTACGTCTCCGATCTCTGCAAAGGCTGCGGCGAATGTGTGCAGGTTTGCGGCGATCACGATGCGCTGCGCATGACGCGCGAGACCGAGGAACTGAACGCCGATCTCACCACCGCCCAGGTCTTCTCGCGCCTCCTGCCCGATACACCGCAGAAATTCCTCGGCCTCTACAACGACGAGGATGCCGCCGGTTCCCGCGAAGCCGCGCTGCGCAACCACCTCATGGTGCGCCGCAATTACGAAGCCCTCGTCTCCGGCGATGGCGCGTGCGCCGGTTGCGGTGAGAAAAGTATTCTCCGCTCGGTCGCCTCGGTCACCGAAGCCTACATGCGTCCGCTCTATCACAAGAAAGCCGATCGCCTCCGCGCCAAAGCTGCGCGCCTCGCCAAGGAAGGCGCCGAGAAACTCGCCGCCCTCAAAGCCCGCAGCGAAAAGGAATATCAACTCTTCCGCACCACCTACGCCCACGTCATTGTCGGCCTCGGCGGCGAGAACGATGCCGACACCGCCAAGCGCATCGCCGATTACGAAAAGAAAAACGGACCGATCACCGATGCCCAGCTCCTCGGCGGTCTGGCCGCCGTCCTCGAACAGGACGCCTTCAACCACAAGGAGCTCCAATCCGTCGATGGTCGCCGGGCAAACGGCATGTCCGTGATGATGATGGGCGCGAGCACCGGCTGTAACACCGTGTACGGCTCCACTCCGCCCGCGAATCCCCATCCGTATCCGTGGATGAACTCGCTCTTCCAGGACGGCGCCACAATTTCCTGGCTCATGGCGGAATCCGTCATCGTCAACCACGCCCGCCGCTCCTGCTCGCCCGAACGCCTCGTTGACGCGCTGCTCGATCGCACCGAAAACGTCGCGACCGAAGCCGACTATTTCACGCTCACGCATCTCGACGACGCGCTGATGACCGAGCAGGAAATCCGCGAACTGCCGAAGGTGTGGGTCATCGGCGGCGACGGCGCGCTCGGCGACATCGGTTTCCAGAATGTTTCCAAGGTGATTCTACAAAACCGGCCCAACGTGAAGATACTCATGCTTGACACGCAGGTTTACTCCAACACCGGCGGACAGAATTCCGATTCCTCCACGATGCTCGGCGGCTACGACATGAACCAGTTCGGCGTCGCCTCACAGGGCAAGCTGATCGAAAAGAAGAATGTCGCCGAGGCGTTCACCAGCGGCCATGGTTCGCCATTCGTCGCGCAGGTGTCGATGGCCAACTCCGCCAAGCTCTACAAAGCGATGCTCGACGGCCTGGAGTATCGCGGCACCGCGTTCTTCCAAGCGTACACCACCTGCCAGCCCGAGCACGGCGTCGGCGACAACATGAGCGCCGAACAGGCCAAGCTCGTGCGCGACTGCCGCGGCATGCCCGAATTCGTCTTCAATCCGCGCAAAGGCGAAAACGCCCAGGATGCCTTCGATCTCAAGGGCAACCCCAGCATCGATCGCGATTGGTGGCATACGAAATTCGCCAGCACGGGCGAGGACTACATCTTCGGCGTCGCCCACTGGGCGACCACGGAAAACCGTTTTCGCAAACACGTGAAGTCCGTCAAGCCCGAGGAAGCCGCCAAGCTCACGCCGCTCGATGATCAACTGCTTTTCATCACCCAGGACGATGTCATTCACCGCCGCGTCTTCGATCCTGCGCACCGCAGTTTCGTGAAAAACTTCGGCTGCTACATCAAGACCGAGGAAGAAGGCAAGATGGCCTATTACGCCGTGACCCGCCAGATGGTCCTCTTCGCCGTCGAGCGCCGCAAAGCCTGGCGCATGCTCCAGAGCAAGGCCGGAGTTGTGAACAAAGATTACGCCGCCCAAAAAGTATTCTTGGCCAAGATCGACAAAGGCGAACTCCCGCTCCCCGACGCCAAAGCCCGCGCCCGGGAACTGATCAACGCAGAATTCGCAGCGGTAAAGTAAGAGTGTTTATGCGCCTAGCGCAGTGTTTTAGCTTAGCCACACCGGCTAAAAGCAACACATTGTGCCTACTATGAATATAGATGATATCTGCACTTACGTCGTTCGCCACCCCAACCAGTGGCTGGATACCATAGCCGCAGAAGCAAAATTTAAGACTACTTGCACGGCATCCGCGCTGATATTCACGTTACAAAGCAATTCCACCAGAAACGAATCCTTTACCTGGATGGAACGAAGCCTAGAAATTTACAATCGAACGGGTTCGCTTAAAAAAAGGGATTATCCTCACAGCCAAAATACATCCTATGTTTTGGGTTTGTTCTGGGCCGTTATACGGGAAGGAAGTTTCCTCGATGCTGATATTTCTACCGAAGAGAAAGAGATCTTCGGCGCACAAGAAACCGAACGAGAAGATTTGCGGAAAAGCCGCATCGGTCAGGGAAAATTCCGCAGCGACCTACTTCAGCTTCGCAAAACCTGCTATGTCACTGGCCTTGCTCACAGTAACTTTTTGCGGGCTTCCCATATCAAGCCGTGGGTGGAGTCTAACAACGTCGAACGCTTGGACTGCCACAATGGTCTTCTGCTGGCACCGAACTATGATTTACTCTTCGACCGTGGATTCATATCGTTCTCGGACAACGGCAAGATCATGGTTTCACCGCGTATTCCTCAGGAAGTTCTGCAAACATTCGGTGTTGATCACCAATTTCACGGAGCCGATCTTGGCGACGAGTTCCGCCGTTATTTAGCTTTTCATCGTGAAGAGAAGTTTAGATCGACCTGAATTGAGTTCGGGACAGAGAACAACTTCCCCCAACAAAGTTCTTCGCATCGGGCGAAAACTTGCTCCTACTGGCGATCTCACCTCACTTTTGACCTGTAGGGCCGGTGCTTGCGCCGGCCGAGGCTGCCGCAAGCGACAGCCCTACAAGATCCAATTTCATACCAACGATCGATGTCCCGTCTGAACTTCACCCTCGAAAAAACCGCCAGCGGCTCCAAGGCCCGGGCGGCGAAATTCTCCACCTTGCACGGTGAGGTCCAGACACCCGTCTTCATGCCGGTCGGTACCCAGGCCACAGTCAAGAGCCAGACGGTCGATACCTTGAAAGCGACGGGCTCCAGCGTGTTGCTCGCCAACACCTATCATCTGTTGCTCCGCCCCGGCGCGGAAGTTTTCAAGAAATTCGGCGGTATCCATCGCTTCATGAACTGGGATCGGCCGGTGCTGACTGACTCCGGTGGGTTTCAGATTTTCTCCCTTCCCAGTTCCCGAGCCATGAAGGAAGAAGGGGCGCGCTTCCAGAGTTATGTGGACGGCAACACGCACCTGCTCTCGCCGGAATCCAGCATCGAAATGCAGAAGGTGATCGGGAGCGATATCATGATGGTGCTCGATCAGTGCATTCCGTCCACCGCTCCGCACGATCAGGCCGAGGCGGCTATGCAGCTCACCCACCGCTGGGCCGAACGCTCGCTGGCGGCGCGTGGAGATTCGCCGCAAGCGCTTTTCGGCATCGTACAGGGTGCCTGTCACCGTGACCTCCGGAAAAAGAGCGCCGCGTTTCTGCGCAAGCTGCCTTTCGACGGCATTGCCATCGGCGGCCTCGCGGTCGGCGAAACGCATGACGAACGCTACGAGTTCACCGGTGTGGTGACTGAAGAGCTGCCCACCCATCTGCCCCGTTACCTGATGGGCGTGGGCACACCGATCGATATTCTCGAAGCCGTGCACCGCGGCGTCGACATGTTCGACTGCATCATTCCCACGCAGCTCGCGCAGCGCGGCACGGCGTTTTCCTCGCACGGTAAACTTCATTTCCGTCGCGCCGTGTACAAATTCTCCGAGGAACCGATCGACGCCGAATGCGACTGCCATGCCTGCAAGCATTACTCGCGCGCGTACCTCAACCATCTCGTCAAATCAAACGAGCTCCTCGGCTGGCACCTCCTCGGCATCCACAACATCGCGTACTATCACCGGCTGATGCGGGACATCCGTGACAGTATTTTCCAGGACAATTTCGCCACGTTCTACGAAAAGAAGCGCCTCGAGCTCGCCCGCACTGACGAGGACAATCCCACGCTCCAACCCAAGAAAGCCAAGGTCGCGCCCACACCGACCCTCGGCGATTACGAGGTCCACACTTCGCCCCAAGGATTCTGCAGCATCCGTCAGATCAGCTCGGGCGAAGTGATGCACTCCGTCAACCGGCCCAGCGACGAAGCCAACAAGCTCTACGTCGAGCAATCACACCTCGCCTCCCGCCTGCTCAAGCGCGACGTCGCGGACGGCGAACTCGTGATCTGGGACGTCGGCCTCGGTGCCGCCTCCAACGCGATGGCCGCCCTCTACTGTTTTGAAAAAGTCCACGGGGAGAGCGAGGAAGGAACGGTGCGACCACTGCGCATCGTGAGCTTCGAGTGCGACCTCGATCCGCTCACGCTCGCCGCGAAATACGCCGGCCGCTTCCCGCATCTCCGCCATGGTGCGCCCGGCAAGATCCTGGCTGACGGTCGCTGGACGCATTTCTCCGGTCTGCTCACCTGGGAGTTGCACAAGGGCGACTTCCTCCAGCATTTCGAAGTTACGCCGGCACCCGACCTGATCTTCTACGATCCGTTCTCCGCCAAGACCGATACCGGACTGTGGACCACCGAAGTCTTCGCGCGAATCCACCGGCACTGCGGCGCCAAATCAGCCGAACTCTACACCTATTCTTCCGCCACCGCCGTGCGTGTGATGCTGCTGGCCGCGGGCTACTATGTCGCCGAAGGCGTCGGCACCGGCCCGAAGTCATCCACCACGCTCGCGTTCACCCATGGCACAGGAGCAAAAACCCATCCCGCCAATCCCCGCCTGCTCGGTCCCGAGTGGCTGACCCGCTGGCGCCGCAGCGACTCGAAGTATCCAAAAGATCTGAGCGAAGAAGCGAAAGTCGCGTTCGAGAAACTGATCGAATCGCATCCGCAGTTTTGATTTCGGTCCCGAGCGAGAAACGGAAGAGGCAGATTTTTTCACAGAGAAAAAGATCAACCCTGCATCAAGTAGCGGCATTTGAGGGCGTTGCCCGAAACGTGGTGGCCTCCGTACGCAGGTCACGTTGTCGCCGCTGCTCCAATGCGGCTACGAAAGTGAGACGGTATTTCTGCTCTGTGCCCTCCGTACCCCTCCTGCTTTCCTCTGTGTCTAAGTCCTCTTCACGCAAACTCCGCTGGCGTCACGATCGGTAGGCCGCGAAAGTGCTGCCGATAGAAGCCTTTATCCCGGGTCAGCAGGCGATCCGCCTGTTTGAGGGCATGCCCGCCGATGAGGAAATCCGTGATGATCCGGTCGCGTTTGCCGCCAGCCTGCCGATAGGTTTTCCAAGCTCGGCCAGCCGCAAAGGCGGCTTCTAGGCTTCCACCAGTCACCGCGATATCACACTCCTGCAATGCGTGATTCAACTGGGCGGCCGTGGAAAAGTAGGCGGCGAGCTCGCCATACACCGCTTCGCAGATGACGGAACTGCCGGCCAAATCGCATTGCTCCAATGCATGCCGTGAGGCCGGCCCGAAAACTGGATCAGGAATGTAAACGTCAAGCAGGACGCGCGTATCAATGGCGGTGATCATCGTCCGCGCAACTGCGCCAGCAGATCGTCGGTGCGGGTATTGGCCAGCCCCAGTACGCCGTAAACTTTACCGACCCGGGTGCGATGCCGGCTCTTTGCCTTTTGCAGGACGAGCTTCCCGTCCGCGTCGACAAACTCAACTTCCATGGCGGGTTTCAACCCGAAGCGCTGCCGGTATTCGAGAGGAATTGTGACTTGTCCGCGTTCGCCGATTTTCATATCGGCAGATATGTATTATCAGTAGGCAAAGTCAAGGAGCGCGGCGACCAGGATTCATCGAGATTAAATTCCGTCAAAGGAGGCGGCTATGGAACGAATGTCTCGGCTGCCGGCTGTATGCGTCGAACGGCAGGCAGGGATGCCTGCCGCTATGGTGGCAACTCAGTCATTGCCACGCCGACAATTCCATCGCCTTCTTCTTGCTTTTCCATGCTTCGCCACCTGATCAATCCGGGCTTGGATCTGCGGCAGATCCAGCCGCAGGATGCCAAGACGCTGTTCGCGGTTATCGACGCGAACCGGGCGTCGTTGCGCGAGTGGCTGCCGTGGGTGGATGCGACCAAGAAGCTCACCGACACGGAGGCCTACATCAAGACGGCACAGCGTGACTTCAAAGAGACCCGGGCGTTTACCTGCGGCATCTGGTCGATGGGGCGGCTCGTGGGCATCATCGGTCACAATCGGATCGATTGGGGCAACCGGATTGGATTTCCCGCGTACTGGATCGCGCCGGAAGCACAGGGGCAGGGGATCATGACGCAATGCTGCAAGGTTGTGCTAGAGGACGCGTTTAAGAATCTCCAGCTCAGCCGGTGCCTGATCGCGGTCGCGACGGAAAATTTCCGGGCGCAAAAAATCCCGGAAAAGTTGGGATTCACGAAAATCAGCACGTTAAAAAAGGCCGAGTGGATCCGCGATCATCACGTCGATCATTTCATCTACAGTCTGCTCGCGCCGCAGCATCGGAAATCGGAGGTACGCGACACGCCTTCTTGAATCTTCTGAAGGCGAAACTCGCGCCAGAAGCGCAAAGCCTATTCCGCCAAGCTCTGCCTAATCTCGCAGGTCCTGCAGTTGGGCATTGCCGACGGGCCCGTCTTTCGTTGCTTGCCTGGGTGCATATAAGCCAATGCCCGAAATCTTTGCCACGCGGTCCCCTTCGCTGACTGACGCATGAACAAGAAGAGCCCCAGCGAGCGGGATAACGTAGCATTGATACCCAGCACGAAGTACACAAAAGCCACACGTTACTGTTTTGAGGCGGTGAAATAGTAGAATTTGCCTTGTGCGCGATGCGGCACAAGGGACCATTTCAGCGGTCGAACATCCTCATGAATGTCCGACCCATACTGATGCTGACTATTCTTTCGGCCGGCACTTTGCCATCTTGTTTTGCTGACACTCGGGCTGATGAATGGATCACCAACGCCCGCTCGGCCGTGGGCACGGAATCTGACTTAACGGCGCTCAACTCGGTTCGTTTCATCGGTACGGTGGAGGCCGCGCAAAAGATGCCCTCAAAAAATGATCCAGTAAAGCTAGAGGAAGCCCACGATATTTTTGGGATAGATGTTATTTTCCAAAAGCCCGATCAGTTTAGAATGGTAATTCGATCGCAAAACGCGACTGAAACCATTGCGCTTTATGGGTATGACGGTTGGTCTCGACGGGTTGAAAATGGCGCAGAAGATCGAGCGAACCTAGTTGTGCTTGAAACCGCTCAAATCAAGCTTTTGCGGGCCAACATTTGGGCAAACCTATTCTTTTATCGCGGAATTGAAGCACGCGGCGGCCGCGTTGATTTTCAGGGGGAGACTGACGTTAGCGGCAAGACCTGTGTGGTCTTAGTTTTCCGGCATACGAGTAACATCAGTTTTACCCGTTACTTCGATAAATCGACTAAACGGCTCGTCAAGACAGTCACAGGCGACGGCACCGAAATCAGAGAGGATGGCGAAATAAAAGCAGGAGGAATTCGATTCCCAAAAAGATTCACAACCATATCGCCTGACGGTCAGATTAAGAATGTAAATTTTCAGCGTATCGAGGTGAATCAGCCCCTACCGGCTGCCGAGTTTGCTATGCCTAACGCGATAATGCTTTAGCTGACCGAACTGTGATGCTTGCTGGCGCTCGCTGAAAACAAGCAGCCATCGAACAAGACATCTTCGGATTCTGTGCGCACTTACCCGGAATGTCCGGATTTGAAAAATCAAATGATAAACCTTCGACTTCTCTTGGTCCTGTTGTGTATCACCAATCTCGTTGCAGAAACGGCAGAGCAATCGAAGTTCGATCTGAACCAGCATGGGGAGAAACGGAACATCAGTGCGAAGGGGCAAATAGTTCCTTCGGTCAGCGTTGACTCAAAGGATTTCCAAGAATTCCCGGCATCACCCGCCAACGGCTACCATTGGCCGTATTTCCTATTCATACCCACGCAGCTCAAGATTCCCTACCTTCTAGTGGTGCCAAATAACACTGATTTTCCTACTGAAGATTTGGATAATTTACGATCTTCCGCGTTCTCTGAAATCCAAAATGATTCCAAATTCGCGGAACGGCTGGGGTGTCCCGTACTGATGCCTCTTTTCCCAGGACCTGCCTCGAAAAATAGTAATTTGGACGTTCATTCATTGAATCGAGAGAGCCTGCTAACGACGGTGGAAACTTGGAAACGGGTTGATCTCCAACTTTTGCAGATGGTTCGGAGCGCCCAACTCTACCTAGAAAATCGAAATTTCAGGATACACGATAGGATTTTACTTTATGGATTTTCACTCGCAGGCGATTTCGTGAATCGCTTTACTATGCTTCATCCTGATCGCGTGTTAGCCGTCGCTGGCGGAGGAATCGCGTGGCCGATTGTACCAACGGGCGAATTTGAAAAAGAGAAACTGCGCTATCCGATTGGCCTCGCGGACATTGAGGCGTTCACTGGGAAACCCGCCAGTTTGGATTCATTACGTTCGGTAGCATGGTTTTTTTTCAGGGGCTCAGAGGACCGCAAAGATTCGGTGGACTACCGAGACTGTTATGCAGAAGCCGACGCTGAACTAATTCGACGCCGCTTCGGCCCGACACCAGCAGCACGGTGGCCCGCAGCTGAACGGCTTTACGCGGAAGAGCGTCTCTCCGCATGGCTCGTGATTTATCCACGTGTGGGGCACAGATTGACGCCGGAGATTCAGGAGGACATCGTTCATTTCTTTGAGCAACGCTTGCGAGCGGTTCGCGGGACTCCCGTGCCACCAGGATCAGTAGATTGGTGAATGCCGGAAATCTTTAGCAAAGTGACGCTGTTATTGGTACTCTCCAATTGTCCACGCGGAGGTTAAAGACGCAGCCGCTCAGTAGTGGCTGCCTTCCCGATGCTGCCCGGTAATAGAGTGGCCGAGGTCAGGCCGAGGAAAAACAGAATCAATCGCGCGGACTATTACCGCGATTCGTTCCACTCAGGGGCGGAGTACTGCTCGATCAGGCCGCTGACTTCGTCCTCGTTCAGCTCGGGCCAGGGCGTTGCCACCGGTTCCGTGCCGAGCAAGCGGGCGAGCGCGGCGGTGAACTTCGTTTGGAATTCATCCCAATCCACGGCGCCAAGTCGGGATTTTTCGATCGAGCCCTGAAACAGCAGTCCGTGTTTATTGCGCTTCATGGCGGCACCGGCTATTTTCTCGCCGGTCGTAGCGTTCAACACGTCGTACAATTCGGCGCGGAGAAAACAGATCGTGGGCATTGTTGACGCCGGTTCGCCTTCGCAGGTGGCTTCCTTCTCGCAACTGGCCTTGAGCTCGACCTTTTGCCCAAGCGCGATCAATGCCTCCACCATGCAAGCATGCACGTCGTGATAGGCCTGCGTCGCCCGGGCATCGTAAATGGCGAGGGCGCGCGGCAGCACCAGTGCGTAGGTCCAATCATGGCGGTGATCCACGATGCCGCCGCCGGTAGCGCGGCGGCAAAGTTCCGGTCTTTCCGCAGCAGGCAAATTCGCCCGGACATAATCGATTTTCTGACTGTACCCAAACGTGAAGGCCGGCGTCCGCCACTCGTAATGCCGGAAGCGCGCGGCGGTCTGGTCGGAGTAACACTGCAAGAGGAGAAAATCGAGCGCCATGTTCTCGGCGGCACAGGCGGTGCGAATAGGCAGAACGTGCAGCGGCATGTTAGAGAAAGATAGTCGCGACAGGCTGTTCTAGGTCGCGCCCTGCCGTACTTATGCAGGGCTGGTGCTTGTCGCCAGCCGCGGCATGCCGGCAAGCGGCGGCCCTACAAATAACCCTGCTCCGTTCACCGAACGGCTCGGCGGCAAGCGCCGGCCCTACAGTGGCCAAGGATTTGGCTGGTGCCTTCATTGCATACAGGCCTAACGCCCCGGGGCATCGAGGAGCTGCCGGACCGTGCGCAAGAGCGTGCTCAGGGCAAATGGCTTCGGCAGATGGCCCACAGTGTTCGGCGGAAAATTCTCGAACCCCGCAACCGGCGCATCCACCGACAGGCTGATCACGCGCAACTTCGGATTGCGCGCGAGCATGCGCCGGGCGAGTTCACTGGCCTGTCCGGCCCGGCAATCCACCATCAGCAGATCAGGCGCGGCGT
>Ga0265320_10001633_pt1 | contig 16039 bp, 14 predicted proteins | sample 4827metaG_FD_202087 | JGI IMG/M metagenome (GOLD analysis project Ga0265320, IMG submission 202087) | Rhizosphere microbial communities from Carex aquatilis grown in University of Washington, Seatle, WA, United States - 4-8-27 metaG | ecosystem: Host-associated > Plants > Roots > Rhizosphere >...
CGCCGCGAGTTTCGAGTTAAAAATCAACGCGCGCCAAAAGCTTGCCACCGTCGTTCCGCCCCGCAAAGCTGGGGAATGAAAATCACCGTCCTTGACGCCGCCACCCTCGATTTTCCCGCCGACGCCTGGGCCGGGTTTCGCGCGCTGGGTGAATTGGTGTTGCACCCGCTCACGCCGAACGATCCCGCCGCCATCCGGCAAAATTGCGCGGGGGCGCAGATTGTGCTCACCAACAAAGTCCCGCTCGACGCCGCCACCCTCGCTGCGCTGCCGGACTTGCGCCTGGTTTCCGTGCTGGCCACCGGCTTCAACATCGTGGACGCTCCGGCGGCGCGCGCGCGCGGAGTGACGGTCTGCAACGTCCCGGGCTACAGCACCGCCTCGGTCGCGCAACACGCCGTGGCGTTGATGCTCGAGTGGAGCAACCAAGTCGCCCTGCACGACCAGTCGGTGCGCGCGGGTGAATGGGTGCGGAGTCCGAAATTTTCGTATTGGAAGACGCCGTTGCGCGAATTGGCCGGGCGGACGGTTGGCATCATTGGCTACGGCGCCATCGGCTCACAGGTGGGAGCAATCATGCACGCGCTCGGCGCCAACGTGCTGGCCCACGCGCGCCGTCGGCAAAATGCGCCCACCTGGCAGCCGTTTGCCTGGGCCGAGGTCGAGGAAATATTTGAGCGCGCCGACATCATTTCACTCCACTGCCCGCAATCGCCGGAGAACACCCGCTTCGTCAACGCGGCCCTGCTGGCGCGCATGAAGCCCGATTCGCTGCTCGTGAACACCTCACGCGGCGGCCTGGTGGATGAGGCGGCGCTGGCGGCGGCCTTGCGCGCGGGGCGGCCCGGCGCGGCGGCGTTGGACGTGGTCGCGCAGGAGCCTATGCGCGCCGATTGCCCGTTGCTCGGCCTGCCCAACTGCTTCATTACGCCCCATGTGGCGTGGGCCAGCGAGGAGGCGCGCCGCCGGCTGCTGGCGACATCCCTCGCCAATGCCCGCGCGTTTCTCGCGGGGACGCCGCAAAATGTCGTGAATTAATTTCTGGGCCATCCTTGTTCACCCTCCGCAATGAGCTACGATAAAATCCTTGCCGACTTGGGCTTTGTGCTGCCGCCCGCGCCCGCGCCGGCGGGCAACTATCTCCCCGCGGTGCGCAGCGGGCGGCTGGTCTTTCTCGCCGGCACCCTGCCGTTGCGCGACGGCGTCATTACGCACGCCGGGCAGGTCGGGCGTGATTTGGACGTGGCGGCGGGTTATGCCGCCGCCCAAGTCTGCGCGCTTAACACGCTCGCGGCGCTCAAAGCTGCGGCGGGTTCATTCGACAACTTGGAGCGCTTCGTGCTGGTGAACGGCTTTGTCAATGCGGTTTCCGGTTTTGCCGACAGTCCGGCGGTCATCAATGGCGCGTCGGATTTGCTGGTGAAAGTATTTGGCGACCGTGGGCGGCACGCGCGCGCGGCGGTGGCCGTGGCGGGTTTGCCGAAAAACGCCGCCGTCGAAATTCAGTGCGTCGCAGAGCTGCGCGACTAATGGACCCCTCGCCATGTCGCTGCCGCTGAAGCTCCAGTTGGCGGAAGGATTCCGCGAAGTTTCGCCGCGCGTCTGCGGCCGCCGTCTGCTGTGGGAGCATGGCGGGGAGTGCACGGTGACCGAAACGGATTTCGCCACGCCGCGCGCGCTCGGCCATCTGGGCGGCGTGGATTGCCCGTTGGCCGTGGATCCGGCACGCGGCCTGGCCTGGGCCTACTGCTGCCAGTTGCGGCTTGGGGTGCGCGATTATAGCGAGATTCGTGAATTCGACCTCGCCACCGGCCAGAGCCGCCGGCTCGTCCGCCTTGGCCTGCATCAATGGGCCATCTGGCTGCTCGCCCACTGGGTCGAGGCGGGCGCGCTGCTCGCGTTGGTGGCGACGGACACCCGCGCCGCCGCCATCCATATCCGCCACCATTTGGCCGTGATAGACCTGCGCCAAGGCGCGCTGCACCTCATCGCCCTGCCGCGCGACGCCTTCTCGCCCCTGGCCTGGTGCCCGCGCCGCCGCTGGGTGATTTTCCACGGTGCGGAGGGCACCCATCTCGTCACTTTTACCGGGCGGCGCGAACTGTCCCTGCCGCCAGGTGGGCCATTGGGCCGCGGCGGCGACCTGCATCCGCACAAGCCTTTGGCCTTGTTGGGTGGCGATGGCATCTGGCTTTGGAATCTGGAAGACGGCAAATGCCGGCGGTTGCGCGAGCGCGGCCAATACCCGCGCTGGACGCCGGACGGCGAGAGTTGCTGGTTTTCGGAAAGCAGTTCCGACTTGTATCAACTCAACTGCACGACTGGCGCGGAGCAGCGCCTGCTGCGCATCGTCGGCAACCCCCATACGGAAATCAATTACGCCCGCCCCGTCGCCATAGATGGCGAGGGCCGGCGGCTCGCGCTGCCATTGACACGCATGTTGAAAATGGACCCGGCCGCAGCCGCCCAATCCGCACTCTTGGCGCGTCTGCACCGCCTGTGTGTCTTGGATTTAACCACCCGTGAGGCCTGGATGGCCTCGGGTTATGCCCGCAACCTCGCCTGGGTCTGATGCGCGTCACGAACACCCCGCTACTCCATCTTAAAGACTCGTTGCAGACGCAGCAATTCGATGACACCCACCACCGCCGGGCGCGCGCCCCGCAGGGTCAACGGCTCCCCTTGCGCGGACAACCGCTTCTGCACGCCGAGCAAGGCACCCACGCCCGAGCTGTCCATGAATTCGACGGCGGACAGGTCGAGCACCACCCGGGAAATGTCCGACTTCCAGGCCTGGTCAAACGCCGACTTGAATTCGGGAACGGCCGCCGCGGTGAATTGTGGAGTCGCTATGACGACCAGCAATTCCTTGTGCTCAGGCCGGTGCTCAAAGCGGAATAGCGACATGCAGTGGAAGGAATGCTTGCTTAATGTCATAATAACTAACGTCGGCGCAATCCCGCATTTCGCAACCCTAGCCCTGCGCTGAATAGTTGGGGAGGCGCGACCCAGCCAACCCGTAGTCCGCGCCGGGGAAACACCCCAGAAAAAAACTCCCGCGGCTGGTTTAAGAAATCCGCCAATTGCACGATACAGCAAAGTGATAGCCAATCTTTCGATTTATTCGGGATTGGGTCTGCACTCTTGGTTTCCTTTTCCCCGCCTTCATGATGGACAAGCCCATGACGGAAACGTTAGTTCTACCTGCCTTCGCCGGCCGCGCCGGCGCAGGTTCCCGTCCCGCCTTGCCCATGGATTATTTTGGCCAACGTCTCCGCGCCCCCGCCGATTTGGTGCGGTTGGAGGACTTGCGTCTCTCTTTTCGCGCCTTTCTGCGCCAGGCCGGCGCGCCGGCGGACGAAATTTCGCACTGGGAACTCGTCTTTGCCGAAGCTGCAACCAACGCCGTCATCCACGGCAGCCGGAACGATCCGCGCCGGGAAATTGAAGTGGCCTGGTCCGCGGGTGACGGAAAGGTGTGCCTCGAAGTGGGGGATACAGGCCCGGGTCTCCAACCCGGACAAATTCTCGCCGGCCTCCCCTTGGACCCGCTGCAAACCTCGGGGCGCGGCCTGTATCTTATCCAACAAACCTGCGACCGGGTGGAACAGTGGCAAGGCCCTGCTGGTTTCCGGCTGGTGATGTGGCGCACCGTCGCGGGCGTTTCCGCCCCCGGCGGGTCTTCGGAAGCGCTCTTGCAGTCGGCGCTGGCGGAAATTTCCCAATGCTACGAAAGCCTGGCCGCTTTCTATCGCCTGGGTGACGCCCTGATCGCCGCCGCGCGCCTGCCGGAATTTTTTAAACAAACCGTGGGCGACATTGCTAAAGTCGTGCCGCATGACCGGCTGAGTATTCATTTCCAACCCGGTCTCCAATCCGAGTTGCGCGATGAACTGGCACAATTGCCCTTTTACGCGCCCGCCTTCCCCTTGGATAATTTGGCGGAGCGCGTCTTGCGCAGCGGCAATGAGACCGTCTGGCAGCAGGCGGTCGAAATCGCGCCCGACCCCATTTGGGGAGGCTATGAATGCGGATTTTGCGTACCCCTGCGGGCCGGCGGCCTGACCCTGGGCGCGCTGACCCTGGCGCGCAAACGCCAGCCCTACCTCGTCGCCTCGGAATTGAGCACCGTGCGAACTTATGCCGACTTGTTTGGCATCGCCCTGGCCAACGCCAACCACGCCCTCGTGCGGGACCGCGAACAACAGGCGCTGCGTGAAATCGAGATCGCCGCCACGATGCAGAACGATTTGCTGCCGTTGCCCGCTTCCGCGGCGCTGGGGGGTGGCCGGGCCATTGTGCGCCGCCGCAATGCCCGCACCGTCGCGGGAGATTACGTCGATATTTGTCCCATGCCCGACGGAGGGTTGATGCTGGCCATGGTGGACGTCATGGGCAAGGGCATGTCCGCCGCGCTCTTCGCCGGCATGGTCCGCACCGCCCTGCGCATGCACTGCGACATTGGCCAGCCCGTGGGCCGGCTTTTGGAAGACCTCAACCGTGTCCTCTGCCGCCAGACCGGTGAGCTTACGCTCTTTGCCACCTGCGCGCTGGTCTATCTTTCCCCGCGACGCGACCGTGCACTCATCGTCAATGCCGGCCACTGCCCGGTCTTGTGGCTGGGACCGGGCGTCCACGGCCCGTCGCGCGAAATCGCCCCGTCCGGTCCGCCCCTGGGTTTGTATCCGGATATCCACTATCTCGTCGAAGAGCAGGCCTTGGCCACGGGGGACCAACTGGTCATGGTCACGGACGGCCTCTACGAGTGGGAAACGAACCTTGATGCCGTCGGCGCGTGGAAGCGCCTGGCGGACTTGCTTCGCGCCCGCCGCGCCGAAGGCGGCGAGGCGTTTTGGGAGGCCATCCAGCAGCGCATCCGTGCCGCCAACCCGCATGAAACCGACCCGCGCGACGACCAGACTTTGCTCGTCTGGGAATGTCGCGACTGAATTTGACCACCCTCCCGCCCATGAAAACCATTCTGATTGCCGACGATGACCCCATGATGGTCAAACTGCTGGAATTCAATCTGCGCCGCGCGGGCTATGCCGTCGTCATCTGCCGCGAAGGGTTGTCTGTTTGCGCCTCCGCGCGGGCCGAGCGCCCCGATTTGGCCATCCTTGACGTGATGCTGCCCGGTCGCACGGGTTTGGAATTATTGCGGGATTTCCGGGCCGACCCCGCGCTGGCCGGCCTCCCGGCGGTGATTGTCACCAGCGAGGGCAAAAGCAGCACCCAGGACGACTTGCTTGCCGCCGGCGCCCGGAATGTTTACACGAAGCCCTTCAGCCCCACGATGCTGCTCGAACGTGTGCGGCAACTGCTTGGCGAAGCGCCGGTGGCCGTGCCCCCGGCCTAGTCGGAGTCTCAAAATTCTTTCAATTATAAAAGGCCATCGCGCTGCATGATGGCATGGGCCTCGGCGCTGCGCAGGTAATTCAGGAAATTCCACGCCTCGTCATTGTGCGGCGCGTTGCGCGGGATGCCCACGTCGTATTCAATCGGTTGGTAGGGCACTTGCCCGTTTTGACTATCCTGCAAAGCCTGCAGAATGCGCACCGTTTTGTCGGCAAAGGCAAAGCTGGAATAGGTGATGCCGACTTGCGCGCGCCCGTCCTTGACCGCCGCGATGACCTCGTCCTCGCTGTTCACCACAAGCAGCTTGGGTTCAAGATTGGTCGCTTGATCAAGCGGTGAAAGCAGGCTCGGGGCGGCCGCCGCGCCATTTTCGCCCACCAACGGCTGCGCCTCGTGCTTGGGCAGGTAATGCATGTTCGTCAAGGCTTCGCGGGTGAGATACCCCAGCATCAGATCCGGGCTGGCCACCGCAATTTGCCGGACATCGGACGTGGCCATGACGTGATAATCCAGCCGGAGGGAGGAATCCTGCGCGGACACCATCACCAGTTGGTTGTAGGCCAGGATCAGCAGGCTGCGCGGGTTGACCGCGTCCTTGCTGGCCAGTGCGACCAGGCTCGCGTGGCTGCCGGTGATGTATAAATCATACGCCGCGCCATCCTTGAAATCCTGCTCCAGCCGCGCGGTGTTCGCGGTGTGCAACTCGAGGTCCACCCATGTCTGACGGGAGTGATACGACTCCGCCAACTGCTGCAAAATTGGGCGGAAGCTGTCCGTCGCGGCAATATTGAGGGTGACTTTTTGTTGCGCGGGCACGGCGGCGCAGGAGGCCAGGCCATTCGCGGCGAGGACGGCGGCAACGCTCCCAATGAAAATACGGCGCATGAAACGTTGGTGCTAGTGACACCGGCGGCACTTGGCAACGGAGAAAAAATCAGGGACGGGGCGTTCGGGGAGAAAGGTCCGCGGCCCCGCGACGTGCGGCGGGCCGCTTGCGGGGTTTACGCCAGGCATTTCATAAACGCCTTGGTCAGTGCCCGCTGGTCCAATTCTTCGCCAATGAAGACGAGCGTGTTGCGGCGGGGTTCCGCCCCCCAGGGGCCGGCCACGTCACCGCTGAAAAGTTGGTGCACGCTCTGCAAGAGATATTTTTCCTTCACGCCGCGAATGGCCAGAAATCCTTTCAGGCGGTAAAGACGGTCGCTTTCCCGTGCGAGGAGGTCTTCAATCCAGGCATTCACCTTGTCGAGGTTGAGGTCGCCCTGGGCTTGGATGGTGAAGGAGGTGACCCGGTCGTCGTGGGTATGCGCGTGCTTAAAACGGTCGAGCCGGGCGGGCGTGAAGGCGCGGCCATCGCGGGAAAGGCCGCCGCCGTGCGCCGTCAGGTCATGGTGGGCAAACAGCGCGTAAGGCCCCGCCTTCGGCAATTCGAGCACGAAGGCGTTGAGAGCCTCGGGCAGATGCAACTCGCGTAGTTTTCGCTCGGGGCGCAATGCCGCGCCGGGGTCCGCCGCTTGGGCGGTGGTGCCGAAGATTATATCGGCCTCGAGCACGGCGGACTGCCACGATTTTTCCGTCGCATCGGCCAGCGCCAGGCAGGCAAACGTCAGCGGATGCGCGTGGCGGTGTTCATGGTTATGCTCGTGCTCGTCGTGGTGGTGATGTCCGTGGTCATGACCATGGTCGTGTCCGTGGGCGCATTCGGGGTCATGTTCGTGTTCGTGCTGATGGGCAGGTTCGTGTTCGTGCTCATGCTCGTGGCTGCAATGCTCATCGTGGTGCGCGGCAGCGGCGGCCACGGTCAAACGAAATGCGCCTGCTGGCAGCGTATACAGCCCCGCCCAGGTGAAGGGATGCTCCGGGCGCGTGAATTCCGGGTCGAGTTCCAAGGCGCGCTCCAAGTCAAACGCATGTAGATCCAACACGGCGCTGACGGGGACTTTGGAGCGCGTGGCCCGGACGAGGCGCGCCGTGCGGTTCAGCCCGCACACGCGCTCCTCCAGCTCGTCCAGCGTCGCCGCCGACACTAAATCCGCCTTGTTCAGGATGATCACATCCGCAAAACCAATCTGCTTTTGCGCCTCGTCTTTCGAGTCGAGGTGGCGCAGCAGGTTCACCGCATCAACCATGGTGACGATGCCGTCCAGCCGGTAGCGCTGTTGAAGAGCCGGGTCGAGCAGGAAGGTCTGGGCGATGGGCGTCGGGTTGGCGAGGCCGGTGGTTTCGATCAAAATATAATCGTAATTCTTTTTCTGCTCCTCGAATTCGCGCAGCACGCGCAGCAAGTCCCCGCGCACCGTGCAGCAGACGCAGCCGTTGCTCAGCACCTGTTCCTCCGCGCCGACAATGATCGCGTGGTCAATGCTCACTTCACCAAATTCATTTTCGATGACGGCCACGCGCCGGCCCGGCAATTGCGCGAGCAAATGATTGAGCAGCGTGGTCTTGCCCGCGCCGAGGAAGCCGGTGAGCACGGTCACGGGCGTCGGCGCGGTTGTGGGCGCGGCGGCCACGAACGGGGAGGGCGAGGCGGGCGGGTGGGGGGCGGGCATCCCCTCACGCTGCCGCGTTCCCGCCGCGCCGCGCAAGCAAAATTACCACGGCCAAAACTTTGGCCTTCGGCTCAGGCTGGCAGCAGCAACGCTTCCAGCGGTTTGCTTTTCTTGAACGAACTCACGTTTTGCACGGTGAAGCCAATTACCTGGCCAGCGGCATTCACCCGCTCCATGACGGCGTCATGGGCGGTTTCCTTGAGATAGCCGGCCTGATCATTGAAGCAGACTTCCAAATAATCCGCTTCCGCGTCAAACCACACTTTTATTTTATCGGCCATAGGTCTTCTCCAGCCTTGGGCTGGTCGGTAAGATAAGCAGTAACAATAAAAGCGTCGGTTGCCAAGTATTTTACCACCACACACAACCATTTGGCTCCAACCAAAGTCTGGGCGTGGAATTGGTAAAAGACTCGGGCGGCTGGGTCGGTCTTGGAGCGCCGGACCAGCGCAGGTCGCTGCAAGGCCTGGGCTAGGAATGAATCCATCCCCTGCATTTCTGGATGCTCCAAAATATGGGCCAGACGTTCGGTGGTCAAACGGACACCGAGACCAAAGCAGTCGACGAAACTTTGGGCGGGCATCCCCTCACGCTGCCGCGTTCCCGCCGCGCCGCGCAAGCAAATTTCCGCACCTTCCGCCCGCTGCTTGACCAGGGCTGGCGTTTGCCTAGGCTGTCCCCAACCCCCTTTTCCCCCTCGTCATGCTTACTGTCCTCACCCATCTCAATTATCTGGTGGTATTCGCGGTGGCTTTTATCGGCTTCCTGCTTGGTTGGCTCTGGTATTCGCCCGCTCTGTTTGTCCGGCCGTGGATGAAGGAATTGAATTTCACGCCAGCCGACATGAAAATTGCGCCATCAAAAGGCGCGCTGATGCTGGTCGGGGCCTTTTCGCTGACTTTTTTATCCACCTTGGTGCTGGCGATGCTCGTCACCTGGCACGAACAATTGGGGGCCACCGGCGCGATCGGCGGTCTGAAAATGGGTCTCCTGGTCGGACTCGGTCTGGTGGCCGTGCGTCACGGCGTAAACAGTATCTTTCAAATGAAGTCGCTGAAGCTCTATTTGATTGTCGCCGGGCACGACGTCTGCCTTTGCGCACTGCAAGGCGCATTGCTCGGCCTCTGGCTCTGGCCCAAATAACGCGTTTGACTCGGAGGCCCATTTTCCTTTTACTGGCCCCGTCAATGAATCTTTGGCGCATCATTTTCGCCCGGCGCGCCCTCCGAATTCGGTAGGGGAGGCGGTGCCCGCGCATTTATTGCGCGGACAGCGGATGGCCTCCCCGGTTTTAGTTTTCTTCGCTTCCCCTCGCGGGCGTTTTCGACGGCTTTGCCGCGTCCGCTTTTCGCCGGATTTTCCTTCTTAATTTTTCATTTTTCCTTTTTAATTTCCCTTCGCTCCCATGAGCACCGTCTCCTCCCACGCCGAATCCCGGCAACTGGTCCTCACCTACGACACCACCTTGCGCGATGGCACGCAGGGCGAGGGCGTCTCTTTCAGCGTCGCCGCCAAGTTGCGCCTCGTGGAAAAGCTCGACCACTTCGGCCTCGATTACATCGAGGGCGGCTGGCCCGGGTCGAACCCCCGCGACCAGGAATTTTTTGAGCGCGCCCGCGGCCTGAACCTCAAGCATGCCAAGCTCGCCGCCTTTGGCTCGACGCGCCGCGCCCACACCCCCGTCGCCGAGGACGCCCAGGTGCGTCTGTTAATCGACGCGCAGACTCCCGTTGTCACCATCTTCGGCAAGTCCTGGCTGCTGCACGTCACTGAAGTCCTCCGCGTCAGCCCCGAGGAAAACCTCGCCATGATCGCCGACACCGTGCGCCACCTGGTCGCCCAGGGCCGCGAAGTCATCTACGACGCCGAACACTTTTTCGACGGCTATAAAGATAATTCCGAATACGCGCTCAAAACCCTCGCCGCCGCGCACGACGCCGGCGCCCCGTGCCTGACGCTGTGCGACACCAATGGCGGCAGCCTCGTGCACGAAGTCCACGATATCACTGCCGCCGTCGTGCGCCGCTTTCCCAATGCGCGCATCGGCCTGCATTGCCACAACGACGCTGGCCTGGGTGTCGCGGTGACGCTCGCCGGAGTCGAGGCCGGCGGCACGCTCGTGCAGGGCACCATGAACGGACACGGCGAACGCAACGGCAACGCCAACCTCACCACCATCCTGCCCAACCTTGCGCTCAAGATGAAGCGCCCGCTCCATTGCACCGCGCACCTCGCCGAACTGCGCGACCTCTCCCACTTTGTGGACGAGCTGGCGAATTTTCGCCCCGACCCGAAAGCACCCTACGTCGGCGCGACCGCCTTCGCCCACAAAGGCGGCGTGCACGCCGATGCCGCGAGCAAGGTCGCGCGCTCCTACGAGCACATCGACCCCGCCCTCGTCGGCAACCTCACGCGCGTCCTCGTCTCCGACATGTCCGGCCGCGCCTCGGTGATGATGAAGGCCCGCGAACTCGGCCTCGAACTGGACGGACGTTCGCCCCGGCTCAAGGACTTTCTCGCCGAGGTCAAAGCGCGCGAGTTCCGCGGCTACCAATACGAGGCCGCCGACGCGTCGTTTTTGCTGCTCCTGAAGCGGTTTCTGGAAAATTGGCACGAGCCGTTCGAGGTGCTGGGCTACCGCGCCATCGTCGAACGCGAGGGCGAAGGCTCCCTGCTCGCCGAGGCCACGGTCAAGGTCAAGGTGGGCGACGAGGTTCGCCACGAAGTCGCGGAGGACGCCGGCCCCGTCGGCGCGCTTGACCGCGCCTTGCGCAAGGCCCTCGAGCCGCATTTCCCCGCCATCCGCGACGTGAAACTCGCGGACTTCAACGTGCGCATCGTCGACACCGGCCACGGCGCCCAAGCCGTTATCCGCGTGTTGGTGGAATCCACCGACGGCCACGACAATTGGGGCACCGTCGGCGCTTCCGACAACATCATCGCCGCCTCCTACGAGGCCCTTTGCGACGCCTACGCCTACAAACTCCTGCGCGATTCCGGACGGAAATAGAATACGGTGATCCAAATTGATGAAACCCGTGCTCAACTTCTTTGACCCGGTTCATCACGGGCAAAACTAAACCACGGATACCACGGATAGCACGGATAAAGAGATCTTAGCCATAGCCCTGCTCCGTGGATCGCATCCGTGCTATCCGTGTCATCCGTGGTTGATCGGAGGGCTGCTCACTCCTTCGGAAACAGCCGGAAGCGCGACTGTTCGCGGATGGAGAACAGCGACACGGCCAGATACTGGTCGGTCGCGCGCAGGCGACGGCTGACTTCGCGCGCGAGGTTGCGCAGCATCATCGCATACACGCGCGTGTTGCGCAGGTTGAGCTTGTGCAAATCCAAATTGTCCAGCGCCAGCACCACGGTGTCGCCATGCGCCACCACCGTGGCGGAGCGCGGTTGCTGGTCCAGCAGTTCCATTTCGCCAAAAGTATCGCCCGCGTGCAGCGCGGCGATTTTTTCCTGGCACTCGCCCTCGCGCGAGACGATTTTTTTCATTATGTCCACGCCGCCTTGGTAGATGACGTAGAGCGACCCGCCCCGTTCACCTTCGGAGATGATGCGTTCGCCGCGCGCAAATGCCTCAATGCGAAACAGCACCGGCAAGTCCTTCAAATCCTCCTCCGCCAGGCCCGCAAACAGGCCGTGCCGTTTGAGGAAGCCCGGATCAATCGTGATTTTGGGTTGGGCTGGCTTGCTCATGGGCATCGCAGCGTCAGGGTGGGGTGGGTGAAACGAACGGCTGGGCACATTTTGCATAAAACCGGGATTCACGCAAGCATTGGCGGCTGTCGGCCATAAAATAGTCCAACATTAAAATTTGTCCTGCCATCCGCTGAAAATTATCGAAATAATTACGAACTATTCCTGCGGTCGTTAATGAATTGCCGCGCGACCGGCCTTTCCATCCTGATTTGACATTTGCGCCTCGCCCAGGCCGGGTAATTAAGTACGCGTCGAGAGGTGTTGTCTGTTAAGATTGAGGCGACCCAACCCATCCGCACCGGCCAGTGACGGCGTTCAAAAAATTGGCCATCTTCTCCACAAGTTCTTCACATGGCCGATAAAACTTTGGCGACACGTGCATAATCGACCTAACGCGCTATCCATCAATTCTTTGCGCCACAGGTCCCGCGGGGTGCGGCCATATCCCCCACACATAGCCGGGCCGCCTTATCATAGCTGCGGCGCTCGAGGAAATGGATCAAATCGGGCGACATCTCTGTGCGATGCTTTGCCAGCAGCGCATCCAATTCGGCCAGCGAAGCCATCATTTTAGCCAATCCCTCTTTACCATGCTGGGGCGCCAATACCTCCGCCAAGCGTACACGCATGGATTCCAGCCAAATCGGTTCACTGTTTTGAGTCACATCTCCACCTATACCATCCACACGAGCTATTGCAACATTTCTGTCATCAATTCTATGGCTCAATCTGATTCATATTTCATAACTTGTTAAAAATAAACAACATAAAAATTGATTAAAATAATAGACAGACAGGTAAGTCTGTTAATCTCGCGTTTTGAGTCTGTTGGCTCTTGCTTGCTGATGTCATCTGAATAGATTCAGATACTGATTTTACCTACCCCTTACCTACCCCAACCTTGTTATTCCATGAAGAACCTTTCCTTCGCCAATCGGTGGAATGCCGATTTGATTGACCAATACTACGAAAGCTGGCTTCGCCAGCCGGAAAGCTTGGAGCCGGATTGGCGCGCTTTCTTTGAGGGCTTTGAATTGGGCCAGTCTCGCACCGAAGCCGCGCCATCGTCCACCGCTACCGCCACGATGCCCGGCGGAGTCGCCCCGGGAACGAGCGGGCCGACGGACCCGATTCTGCAAGCCCGCGCGGTCGGCGCCATTTACGCCTTTCGCGGCATCGGGCACACCCAGGCGCATCTCAATCCGCTGCAACTCCAGCCGCCGCAGAATCCCCGTTTGTCCCTGGAGCGTTTGGGCTTCACCCCCGCCGATCTCGACCGCACCTGCTTCACCGGCAATTATCTTTCGGGCGAAACGATGACCGTGCGCGAATTGCTGCGCCGCCTGCATGAAACTTATTGCGGCCGCGTCGGCATTGAATACCTGCACATCCAGGACACCAAGCGCCGACGCTGGCTCCAATCGCGCATCGAGCCGACCAGCATGAAGCCGGCACTTCCCCGCGCGGAAAAACTGCGCGCCCTGCGGAAAATTTCCGAGGCCGAAGTTTTCGAGAGTTTCCTGCACACGCGCTACGTCGGCCAAAAGCGTTTTTCCCTCGAAGGTGGCGAAACCATCATTGCCGCGCTCGACGCGCTGACGGAACGTTGTCCCCAGTCGGGCGTGGAGGAACTCGTCATGGGCATGGCCCACCGCGGTCGGCTCAACGTCCTCGTCAATATCGTCGGCAAATCCTACGAATATCTCTTCCGCGAATTTTCGGAAAATTTTGTCCCCGACACGACGCACGGCGACGGCGACGTGAAATACCATCTGGGTTACGAGGCGGATTGCACCACCTCCGGCGGCAAAGTTGTCCACCTCGGTTTGGCCGCCAACCCCAGCCACCTCGAGGCGGTGGACTCCGTCGTGCAGGGCAAGGCCCGCGCGCGCCTGCGCCGCCGCGGCGACATGGAAGAGCGCAAGAAGGTTGTGCCCGTGCTCATCCACGGCGACGCCGCGTTCATCGCCCAGGGCGTCGTGGCCGAAGTCTTCAATCTCTCGCGCCTGGCCGGCTACCGCACCGGCGGCACGCTCCATTTTGTCATCAACAACCAAATCGGTTTTACGACGGAGCCGAAGGACGCGCGCTCCAGCCTCTACTGCACCGACATCGCGAAGATGATCGAAGTGCCGATTTTCCATGTCAACGGTGACGACCCGCTGGCGATGGTCATGGTCACGCAACTCGCGCTGGATTACCGCCAGACCTTTGGTGACGACGTGGTGATCGACATGTATTGCTACCGCCGCCATGGCCACAACGAAACCGACGAGCCGGGCTTCACCCAGCCCACGCTCTATAGCGTCATCGCGCAGCACCCGCACATTTCGCAGACGCTCGCGCGCCGGCTCATCGCCGATGGCGACCTGACCGAGGCCGAGGCCAAAAAATTGCAGGATCAGTTCCAGCAAAGCCTCGACGAGATTCTCACGCGTGTGCGGGCCGATGAAGCCGCGCAAAAAGCGGCGAACCCGGTGAAAAAGTCCGCGATGTCCACGCCCTTCCGCCCGCATTATTCCTTCGAGTCCCGGCCCACCGCCGTGGCCCGCGACAATCTCGAGCCAGTCGCGCGCACGCTCACCACTGTGCCCGAGGGTTTCAATATCAACCCGAAAATTCGCCGCCAATTGGAAATCAAATGGGAATCTTTCCAAAAAGGTGAGGGGCTGGACTGGGCGATGGGCGAAGCGCTGGCCTTTGGCACCTTGCTCGCCGAAGGCACCCCCGTGCGCCTTTCCGGCCAGGATGTCGAGCGCGGCACCTTCAGCCACCGTCACTCAGTGCTTTACGACACCACCAACCGGGCGCCCTACGTGCCGCTGGCGAATATTTCGCCGACGCAGCCGCGCTTCTGCGTGCATAATTCGAGCCTCTCCGAATTTGCCGTCCTGGGTTTCGATTACGGCTATTCGCTCGATTACCCGGAAATGCTCTGCCTCTGGGAAGCCCAGTTTGGCGATTTCGCCAACGGCGCCCAGGTCATCATCGACCAATTCATCACCAGCTCCGAGTCGAAGTGGCAGCGCACCAGCGGCATTGTGCTGCTCCTGCCGCACGGTTACGAAGGCCAGGGGCCGGAGCACTCCAGCGGGCGCGTCGAGCGCTTTCTCCAATCGTGCGCGGAAAACAACATCCAGGTCTGCAACCTCACCACGCCCGCGCAGTTGTTCCACGCCCTGCGCCGGCAGATGAAGCGCGACTTCCGCAAACCGCTCGTCATCATGTCGCCGAAAAGTTTGCTCCGCCGCAAGGATTGCGTCTCCAAGCTCACCGACTTCACCGAGGGGCGCTTTCAGGAAATTCTCGACGACCCCGTCCAACCCAAAAATCCCAAGCGCCTCATCTTCTGCTCGGGCAAGGTGTTTTACGACCTGCACGCCTGCCGCAACGACAACAACATCCGCAACACCGCGATTCTGCGGGTCGAGCAGTTCTACCCGCTCAATACCGAGCTGCTCCAGCGCATCCTCAAGAATTACGCCGGCTATGAGAAGATCGTTTGGTGCCAGGAGGAGCCGCGCAACATGGGTGGCTGGACGTTCATGGCCCCCATTCTCGAACAAATTTGCGGCATGAAACCCGTTTATGCCGGTCGCAAAGCCAGCGCCAGCCCCGCCTGTGGTTCGAGCAACATCCACAAGGTCGAACAAGACGCGCTCGTCGAGCACGCCTTCAACGCCTGATTTTTACCCCCATGATTGACGTCAAAATCCCCGCGCTCGGCGAATCCATCTCCAGCGGCATCCTGGCCAAGTGGCACGTGAAGGACGGCGACACCGTCACGCGCGGCCAGCCAATTTTCGAGTTGGAGACCGACAAGATTACGTCGGAAGGCCAGGCCGAATCCAGCGGGCGCATCACGCTCAAGGCCGCGGTTGGCGCCGAGGTCGCCATCGGCCAGGTCGTCGCCACCATTGACGAAACTGCGACCGCCAGCACCCCCGCGCCTGCGCCAATTGCTCCGTCGCCCGCCGCCGTTTCCGCTCCCGCCGAGACATCCAACGCGAAACTCGACGCGCTCTCCCCCGCCGCGCGTCGCGTTGCGGTCGAAACCAAAGTGGATCCCGCGACCGTCGCGGGCACCGGCAAGGGCGGGCGCGTGACCAAGGGCGATTTGCTCGCCGTCGCCACCGCGATTCCTGTGCCGGGCGCGCCCTCGCTCGCCAGCCCGCCCCCGCCGGTCGTGCTCGCCGCGCCCAAGGCCGCCGCGCCCGCCGCGGGCGAACGCTCGACCCGCAGCAAAATGTCCCCCTTGCGCAAACGCATCGCCGAGCGCCTGGTTTCCGCGCAGCACAACGCCGCGATTTTGACCACGTTTAACGAAGTGGACATGGGCGCGGTCATGGACTTGCGCAAGAAATTCCAAGAGGACTTCACCGCCCGCCACGGCGTCAAGCTCGGCTTCATGT
>Ga0265320_10001634_pt1 | contig 16036 bp, 16 predicted proteins | sample 4827metaG_FD_202087 | JGI IMG/M metagenome (GOLD analysis project Ga0265320, IMG submission 202087) | Rhizosphere microbial communities from Carex aquatilis grown in University of Washington, Seatle, WA, United States - 4-8-27 metaG | ecosystem: Host-associated > Plants > Roots > Rhizosphere >...
GTTCAGGAGAACCACACCTTCGAGACCTACTTTGGAGCCTACTGCCAGGCGCTCGCTGGGACGAACCCGACCTGCACTAATGGTCCGGCCTGCTGTGAAGGCGCGCCCTACGATCCGGCTACCCTTCGTTACCTGGAACCGCACGGTGCATATGCGCTCCGCCTCGATGATGCTCCAGGGAACCCTGCCTCGAATTTTGACCACGACCGCGATCATGGCCAGGCGTGCGAAATTCTGCAGATAGACGGCGGTGCCATGGATCGGTTCGTTACGGGCACCACTGGCTCGGATGCGACCTGCTTCGGCGTCGGCCCAAACTGCTCGGACGCCACGAACTGGGTCATTGCCGACGGTACGAAGGTAACGGATCCCGTCAACTACTACTGGTCATTGGCCGCGGGGAATGCACTCGCTGATCGCTACTTCCAGCCGATCGCGGGTGGCACGGCGTCCAACAATATGTACTTCGCCGGAGCCGCCTTTCGATTCGTAGACAACCTCATGATGCCTGACGTCGTCGTCGGTACACGCAGCGGTGGTGGCCTGTGCGTGGATCCGCTGGACTGTACTGACTCGGCGCGGGCCCGTCCCCCCTATGCAATCGACACCGTGGCCGACCTTCTACTCAATAGCGGACGGACGTTCGCTATCTACGCGGATGGCTACGCCGATGCGTACGAGGCTGCGACGGTACCCCAGTGTCCCGCAGCGCCTTTGGACTGCCCATACAATGACTGCCTGACCTATCCGGTTGCCTGCCATGGCTGCACCTACGACCCGTCTGATATTCCGTTCCTCTACTATCGGGGATTTGCCGACACTCCAAGTGCCGCCGGTCTTGTGCCGACGCCCTATGAGAAGGACTACGCGTCTCTGCGAGACGACGTTACCGCTCGAACCCTGCCAGATTTTTCCTTTGTGAAGGCGCGGTTGTTTCATAACGAGCACCCAAACATGTCGACGATCACCGACGGAGTCGCCTTCGTGAGGGACACTATCCAAACGGTTCTCGCGTCTCCGATCTACGCGAGCAATACACTGATTCTCGTGACTTGGGATGAGGGCGGCGGTTTCTTCGATCACGTCGGGCCCCCTGCCGCACCGCCGACCACCGTCGACGCCGACAATAACGGCCAGCCTGTACCTTACGGTACGAGGGTGCCGCTCCTAGCTCTGGGTCCGTTCGCCAAGACGGGTACGGTCTCGCACGTGCCGATGGAACACTCGTCGATCGTAAAATTCCTCGAATACAACTTCGTCGGTCCCGTCGGCCAACTCCGGGCGAGGGATGGATGGGCAAACAACATTGGGAGCCTGCTCGATCCTAAAAAGACAGGCGTTCATGTGCCCGAGTAGAGAGCGCCCCAGTTCCGCCTCGACACATCTGTTCACGGCAGGAAGGGCACGGCAGGTCGAATCTCGCCAACTCGTCGATGTCGGGGTGTAGCGATTCGTCCAACGGCTGACTTCAGCGACTATGCGCTCTCTTGACGCGCTTGATGATCTGCTCCGCGTTCTCGATGAGAACGTGTTGTTGCTCACCGAAGCCGATGATCGCGGCGTCATAATTCGTCTTCCCGAGCTCCTTGAGCGCCTCGCGAGCGAACCGGTCCTCTCAGCTGCGCTGGCCGAGCTGCGCGTGGAAGCTGACCGACGCTTGAGCATCTTTCGGCGCCACGATCAGGCGCTTCTCCAGGAATTGATACCGCACTGGCCCAGGTACCGCGCCCAGTTTGAGAGTGTTCGGGCGACTCTGAACCAGTCCCAGATCGAGAACTTCGAACATCAGGTCTCCTTCGATGAGATCGAACGGCTTCTGCAGGGGGCAGAGCCCGTTACTGTCACCCATCGAGAGCCCGGACGCGATGAGAGCGCATCGTGGAAGGTCCTCCAGCAGCTGAAAGCCGGTCTCATGTGGAAAGAAAGCCGGGTGGATGCCGACGTTCCGGACGCCGAGCTTGAGGAAATGCGATCGCGTCGGCACGAGATGGAGCAGCGCCACAAGCGGGCGTTCCGACGCTATTGGAGAGACGGGTGGAACCTTCCCGGCTTCGCACTGACGCGCCTTGAGGTGGTTTCCAAAGAAATCCACCCAGAGCCCGGCGACAACGTGGAATTCCCATTCCTCTCCAGAGACATCCGGCGCGAGGTCTACGATCAGCAGAGTGAGCATGACTTCAGAGACATGAAGGCCAAGGCCACCCAGGTCCGCCGAGACGTCGACCAGGTGCGCCAAGGCATCCGCACTGTCTTGCTACTCGGCCGCTCGCGCCGGTCGCTTATCCGTAGATTCGCCGCGCGGTGCGAGCGCTACGAAGCAGAGAATCTGAGGAAGTTGGGTCAAGGGAGGCGGGCGGAGATCGAACTCACGGCGCGCTTTGCTTGTTTCCTTTTCGACCAGGGTCTCAACCCCGTCACCGATGCGCCCGTCGCAGGGCTTCGGCCGGATGTTCTCGACTTCGGCGCACCGTTCTATGTCGAAGCGAAGCAGTACAGCCAGAACCCGCGGACCGCGTTGAAGAAGGCGGTCGGACAAGTCTTCGACACCTGGGGGCGACTCCAAGCAACGTGGCCCCTCCACGAGGCGTTCCTGCTTGTCTTCCGACTCGGCGGACCTCGGGTAGAAATGCCCGAATACGTGACCGTCGCCAATCGCAGACTCTACATCGCGATCGTTGATATCGCCGAGCGGAGAAAATCTGGGAGCCGTCAACAGCATCGCCCGGTCGTGCTTGGTGAGGCCGATGTCATCGAGTGGAGCGAAACTTCGGGAAGGCCTCCAGGAGGGGGCGGTAAGCGCGGCAGTCTGAATAGCCTCCGCTAGGCATCCCGTCGTCACACCCGCGTGACCGCCGGGTTCCACTGTCCTCTACCGGCATGCGTCAGTCGCGTGTGAGGACCGTGGTTGAGTGAGGCGCCCTGAAGCCGGGTCCTATCGGGGTCCTAGAGGGGCTCCTTTTGGCGCCGCGGTCGCCCTCGGCGCATACCCCCCCGTCGAGGGTTCCGCGCCTTTCATCTCGGCTCATTCCCCCGCGGTCAACTCAAAATCCGCCGCTCGCAAGGGCTTACGAGTTCAAGTCTCGTCTCCGGCACTGGGCGGAATTGTTCGAGAATAGGCCCGCTCTGATCCACGTCTCGCCACGTCAGAGGGCGGGTCGCGGGTCCTAACCGGGTCCTACTGCCTCGGATTCTGCGACGAAGGGCAGAACTTTTGCCGGCTCCGAAGGGGCGGGGTAAGCGACGCGATCCGCCTCGCCCGCCAGATGCCGCGGGCTCAGGTGCGCGTAGGTGTCTGACGTGATTTGCGGCGTCGAATGTCCGAGGATCCTTTGCAGCGTGAAGATGTCGCCCCCGCCCATCACGAAATGACTGGCGAAGACGTGGCGCAGGGCGTGAACTCGAATGCGAGGCAGATTGACGCGGGAGAGGGCGCTCTGTAGCACGGCTTCGAGCTTGGCATTGGGGCTGTACATTTCGCCCTCGTCGTTGGGGAAGCACAGAGCGGCTTTCCAGGGATCGCTGAGCTTGTGTGCCTTCAGGATGACCCCCAGCGCGGCGGGGACGGGGACGGTGCGGTGCTTGCTGCTTTTCGTCATGCCGCCGTAGCTGCGTCGGACGGTGATCATCCCGCGATCTAGGTCGACGTCGGCCCAACGCAGCCCAAGCGCTTCCCCACGCCGGAGGCCCGTGTAAGCGAGAAGGGCGAAGATTGGATAGACGCTCGGACGGTTGGCCTCGTCCCCGATCTCCCGGATAGCCGCCAACAGGCGCCCCACGTCCTCTGCCCGTTCAATAGGGGGCGCGAGCTTCCCGCGTTCGAGGGGCAACATGAGCTTTCCTCGTCCGAGGCGATCCGTCGGCGACGCGGCGACATGCCCGTTCGCGACTGCGAAGCGGAGGATCGATCGGGCGAGCGCCAGAATCAGGTTCACGGTGCGCGGAGCCATCTTCGTTTCGACGATGTGAAGCTCTCCTTCATCGTCGCGACGCTTTCGCTTGATGATCTGCTCCTGGAGCTTCGCGCGGAGTTGCAGGATGCGGATGGGCGTGATCGCATTGAGGGGAGCGTCTCCGAAGAACGGAGCCAGGTGCTTTTCGTACCTCTCCTGATTGTCATCGTGGCTGCGGAGGTTCGGTTTCGAGTGAAGTTTCAGCCACTCCTTCGCAACCTCGTCGAAGCCCACTCTGGCCCGGCGCTTCTCCACTAACGTTCCGTCTCCGAGGCCCGCGCGCACACGAGCCAATGCCTCCGCGGCGGCCGTGCGCGTTCGGAAGCCACTTTGCTTTTTTCGCTTTGATCCCTCGAACCAACGAATGAAAAAGGCCGGGTTGGTCGGCGTGCCGGTCGAGTAGATGGTCCCGAAACTGTTCCGTCGTGTGCGTCGAGTCATGAGTGCGTTTCCCTTTCCTATACCTAGGTATAGGATAGCAGCAAGACGCTTCGAAAGGTGTCTGAGTTCCTCAGCTAGCGGTAGGAGTTCGGATCGATCCCGAGGGAGCGAAGGCGCTTGCGAAGGGCCATCTCAGTGACGCCCAACGCCCGCGCTGACGCGGCAACGTTGCCGCCGTTCTCTCGCAAGGCCGCCTCGATCTCGCGCCTGACCACCTCGTCGATCGCCCTTTGCAGACGGCCAGTCGACCGCGGGCCGGCAGACCCGGGCTTCGCCTTCCGTCGGCTGGTGCGGGTTGAGCGCTTCATCGTCGTCTCCCACGATATCCCGACGGCGCGACGAACGGGGAAGGCGCGCGAGCGCAGCGCACGACGTTCATCCATTCGACTCCAGCGGCGGCAGTGGCGTGCCTCCCTCATCCGGGTCGAGATCACCGGCGTCGCGCGGTGGGGGGCCGGCGACGTAGGCGAGCCAGGTTTTCGAGGCAGAGACATCGCCCGCGATCCCTGCTTCGTAGAGCGCCGCTAGCATCCGCCCGACCTTTTTCGGGTCGCGCGCTTCTTCGATGGCCTCGCGGCACGCCTGCATCCTCGGCGGCCGTCCGTTAGGGTTTGCCGACCGCCCTGGCAGCCATCGCCCGCCAGCGTCCCGCGGCACGTGATCCAGCGTGCTCCCACGCGCGTCCTCAAGCGACATGATTCCCTCCCTTTGGCATGACGGAGGTCCCCGTCCGCCCTGGTGCCACTGGCCGGCGACCGGTCAGACAGTCGCTGCAGAAGCGCGCACCGTTCTCCATCACGAGCATGGCGGTCCGGTCGGTCGAGCCGCACCCGTCGCAAGGGACGCGCGGCTCAAGAGTGCCGTGAACGTAGCCGCAAATGGGGCAGGGGTCCGGGCCGGAGACGCATGGCTCGGGAGTTCGTTTTCCCACCCGCGAGGGGGAAGGTACTGCAAAGACTGTAAAGAGTTCGGTCGAGCAGGTCTTTGCAGTCTTTGCAGTAACCGGGACCATGGTTCTCCCCAGGAATTCGTTCAAGTACCTCATGCCGCGTCTCTTCCCCCTAGCGACGGGTGGGCGAGGTACTCGGTTCGCGGGCCCCCACCCGTGTCGCCTACAACCCGGCGGCGGACCCACCCGCGATCCTCAAGCGCGGTTAGGGCCTTCCCGACCGTCTCTCGATTCGTGAGACCCGCCCAACCGGGCCGGAGTACCTCCCAGATCGCGAAGGGCGCCGTAAGTTTCCCGCTGCGCAACCGCGCGAGGATCAAGCGGGCCCCCTTCAATTCCTCTGCGCTGACCGTGTGGTAGACACGCCGCGCGTGCGCTTCAAGCAGGTCACACCACGCCGCCGCGCGCCGGCACACAGAGAGCGTCACCGGGCCGGGAGGCATCGAGGGGGCATCTGCGAGATGGCACACCAGCGCGAGGCTCGGCAGTAGGGATGGAAACTTCCCAAGGTGGCTTTCAATCGCGGGGTGCTCGTCGCCTGTGCGTAGCCGCATCATGAGTTCCTCGCGCCAGCCGTTGAAGAAGTCCTGCGCGTGGGGTTCGAAGTGGAGGGCCGGAATGCCATCCTCGGAGGGGACGCCCAAGGCCTCCGGGGTGAGCCCGTCGAGGCGCCGGAAGATGTCGAACGCGCGGTCGCGAGCGGCGCTGTCGGGCCATCGATCAACGTTTCGCCACGTTCTGGAAACGTCCGGGTACACGAGCAGTTGGAACCGCTGCGGTAATCCGTCGTCGCCCACGCCGCCGCGAACTGCTGCTCGGAGGTACTGAGCGAGCGGTCCAGGCTGGATCCCGCCAAGCATCGAGACGCATGCTGCCCTGATGTGGAGCGTTCCTCTCCCGATGCGATCGTAGGAGTATTGACCTCGGCCGTCCCATGCCTCGAGGAAGAAGGCCCGATCATTCTCGTGGCCATCTCTGTCCAACGAAGCGAGCCAACCCGAAAGCTCGTCTCGGTAGTGCAAGAGCCCACGAGGATTCTGATTGAGGAGCTCGCCCAGCTTTTCCACCGTAGCGTCGTTCACGATGTAGCGGCGCTCCGTGGGAGTGATCGGGTCTGCCGCCGCCTCAAACTCCGCACGAAGACCGGTCGTGTCCAACCCTCTTTTCATCGCCTTCTTCATTGAGTCGCGAATGACGGATCGGCGCGCGTCCAGCTCGGCTAGCGTCGCCGCATGACCCGCGATCGCGCGGCCGTGCGCTTCTTGCGCCTCTGCAGCCAAACGCTTCAGTGGGCGTAGCACCTCGGCTAGCGCAGGGCTCTTCATCGCTGAAGGCGGGCCGACCACAGCGCCCCACAAGTTAGGGATCACCGTCCAGTCGTCGTGCTGCTTGGGTCGGATGCCGCAGTTACGACCGACGACCGATCCGAGTGCCACGAGCGCGCCGACCGCGGCGTATTCCGGCGGGCATTGCGTCCGTTCGGCTACGTCGACCAACCAGGGCCGGAGCTGATCGGGCAGTAGGCGATCGTCAAAGCCGGGAACCGGTGGGAGCTCTTCAGGTAGTGGCTCGGGTTCGCGCCATGTCGGGCGCTCCATGCTCACCACGGTCGCCCCCACTGTCGCGGTGTCGTCGGCATCGGTCTGGGCGGCGCCGGCGTGCAACCTGCTCGGGACCGGAACCCCTGCAGCGTCGATGCACCGCCTTACTGCTTCGAGACCTCGCGCCTGGTGGAGGTCGTTGAAATCCTTGGCGCGCGCCGGTCGGTCCTCGCCGAAGTCCGGCACTGCTAAAAAGCCCCCGACAGCGCGCGCCGTCTCGGTTGCCTTCCTGAGGCCAATGTTACCGTCCTTGCGCTCAATGTCGTCGTCAGCGCAAATGATCATGTTCGCGTGCGAGTACCTGCCGTGGATAGCTTCCGCGACGGCCCGTAAATTTCCGCAATCGAAAGCGATCACCGTTGCGTGCCCAGTCGCCTCAAAGATGCTCGCCCCGGTCGCAAAGCCTTCGGCGACGCAGATCCTTGCCGCGCTTCCGAGGTCGCCGATCACGTAGAGGCAGCCCTTCTTCCTGCCGTCTGGCAGGAAGCGCTTATCCTTCCCATCGGGAGGGATGAACTGAACGCTGTGCAGAACACCACCAGCGTCACGCAACGGAACTATCAGCGCGTTGGTGGCTTCGAGCAGACTCAGGCCGTGGGCCTTCACGCCCTTTTTCGCCAGGTAGGGATGAGACCGGGCCGGTGTAGCCCGATCCCAAATGCGCGCGGCTTCGTCCCTGGCCTTCGCATGGCCCGCGGCGACCGCGGCCTCGCGTTCGATGCGCGCGGTGTCGACACGCGCGCGGTGGCCCGCAAGCTCTGACGGTGAGAGCTGGCCTTCCGGACGCGAACACCAATTTTGCCAGCCACCCCCGTCGCTGTGATTTTCGAATCCCCCGGCGGGAAGGCCGTCGAGGTGTAGGACGTACGCGCCGTCTTTCCCGGTCGGCTTCTCGGTTGTGCCGCAGCGGTGAAGCTTGCCGTCCGCGATCAGGTCGCGTGGGGGTTCAAGCCCACGTGCGCGCATAGCCTCGCGAAAGGCCGACTCGGCTCCCGCGAGATCGACGGGCGTCATGGCGTCCCATCTCGCGCGAGGCGTTCCAGTTCGCCACGGGAGATGAGAACCCGACGCCCAATTCTTACAGCCCCCACATCGCCACGCTTGATCAGGTCGCGCAGAAAGCGGCCGGAGATGTGAAGCTCGTGCGCGGCCTCGTCCACCGAGAGTAGCCGGCGCGTGAGGACATCGGTAGACGGATTCGGCGGGACCCTGGTGAGGCGACGGGCGGTCATCGGTCGCGCTCCTCGGCCTGGAGCCGATCCAAACCGGCCACAATGACTGCCCGGCTCGCTCGCATGATACGGCTCCCGGCCGCCGCGCGGCATACGGTCTCTGCCGAGACACCGAAAACTGCACCGAGTTGCCGAAGGTCGTGGTTCTCGAGGGCTTGCCTCAATCGTTCGCGTTGATCGGACGAGAGGGGTTCACCTGACGGCGCTCTGAGCTGTGATTGTTCCTGCATGGTGACAGGAACCGTACGCGTCGGCCCGCGCGCAGACGACTGGACGAAACTCGACTTTTTTTGAGGCTACTTTCGTCCACCCCGGCGACGTCGGCGCTTCCCAGCTCGATCCGCGCCGGCTTTCGGATCTTCCGATCTGCTCGGTTCTTCGATGCCCTCTCCGACTAGAATCCGCGCTCTCCATGCATCGCCCAGCCTGGCCTCAGTCAGCGCCGTTTCGACGGCACGCTTGCGCGCGTTCGGGGGCCGACCGTTCGGCGGTTTGAGCCGAGTGTACAACTGCTCAAGCAACCGCAAGGATCCGCCAGCGAGGGTTTCGAGACCGGCTATGCCGGCTCCGATGCCGGACATCAGACGCGGGAGCGCTTTTCCTTTCAGTGCTGCGGCCAGAGCTGCTCTAGGGTCCGCCTCCGGATCGTTTTTGGGGCGTTGCTCTTCGAGCTTCCGAAGTAACGCGAGCTCGTTCTCTAGCCGGCGCGCCGCTCGGATAGCTTTCTTGAACTGTGGCTGCAGAGGTTTGTCCCAATACCGACGCTCGCTCTCTTCCTGTTCTCCGCGTCGAATTGCTGCGTTGAGATCTGGGAGGGTTCTCCCCGATACAGCCAACTCATCCGCGTAGCCTGCTCGTCGAGCCAGTTCATCCCACCACGCTTCAACGAATCCATCGAGATCGCTAAAATTGCGAGGATACGCAATCGGAACCCGCGAGGACGCTTTTGGTATTCGGACGAGTGCTCGCGGGTCACCGCTCTGGCGTGCTCTCGAGCGGCTTGTCTGCATGAACGACGTATCAAGGTTCTTCATCTCGTCAGCCGTCGCGCCTACCGCGGCCGTGAACACGTTTTCTCGCATCCCCGGCAGCGGGAAGGGGGGCCGCTAGGTTCTTTCCGGATCGGAGCGCCGCCCCTTCTCCGCGCATTGAGTCCTCCAACTCACGGAGAAGGTTAATCCCACCGAGCAGGTCTCTGACCGCCCAATTGGCTTCGCGAGCGGCGCCCTCTTCATCTGGGAATAGCGTGCGAAAGGACATGCCGTGTTGTCGGAGGTCTGCTACACCGGCACGCGCTGCTTCGGAGCTGAGATGGTATTTCGTCAGACATGGCATCGACGCTCTGACCATCGTCTCGACAAAGTCCTCCACATCGAGAAATCCTTTGTCTTCGGGTAGCGACGTCAGTGCTCCATATTGGGCATGGAGCCGCCTCACTCCTGGGAACGATCTGCCGGGGTAGTAGCGGAATCCCGCCTCCAGTAGCTCGGGAACTACGTCCAGTTCAAATAGGGTTGCTTCGATGTCGGGAGCCTTCGTGCCCCCTAAGTGACTCACCCGCTCCAAGAGATCGGACGCAGCGAAGAATGCCCCTATGAATGGCTTTTCTGTCCAGTCCAGAAGAGGAGTCAACATTCCGTGGTGGCGACCGGCGGCCTCTAGGCCAACATCGCCGGTGCTTCCTGTGGGATGGCCAAGCCCGACAAGCTCGTTGGTGAAAGTCGTCAGAAGTTCCTGCCGGAGCCGGCGGTACTGGGTTAGTTCCTCCTTCTTGAGCCGCTTCCGTGCAGTAGCGGGGTCAAGTAGTGCGCGATCGAGCGAAGATGCGAGCGGCCAGCGCCGATCACCTTGTCCACGCCACAGTGTTACGCCGACGTCGCCAAACCTCTCGCGACCGAGGGCTTTCCGGAACTCGTCCCAGGTTGGGCATTCGAAGACCTGGATAGCAGGGGCCACCAGACTTTCCACCTGTGCCATCCCTTCACCTCCTTGCGCTTGGCAGCCAGAGACTTCCCGAAGATGCGCGAGTTCTTTTGCCCGTGGATCACGACTCTGCCGCGGCTTCAAGTGCCTCTCCGCCGCGCCTCGCGCCTGCGCCTGCGGCTGCGAACACGTTCTCTCGCGTCACCGGCTCCCTCCAGATCGTGCTCCTTGAGAAGCTCGGCGATCTCGGAATCGCTATGTCCCTGCCTTCTGAGGAAGAGTTCGACCTCCCCCAACTCTTTGGGTCGCCCCCGCGGAAATTTTTCCGTCTCCGCGGAAACGGAGTCGCGCAGTTCAGAGATTCCTTTTAGAAGGTCGACCGCGCTTCGCTCCCAAGGCATTAGCGATCGTTCCCCCTCGAAATATTCGGGATGACGAGCTCTTTCACCGCGTACCGAATTGCGGACCCGCTCGTACATATCGGCTGCCTGCGCGGCTGAAAATGTGAGCCTGGCTCTCTTCACAAGGAGATCTTCACTCAGCCTTCTGCCGGGGTCGTCGTCGTAGGCTGCGACAAGCCCCTTCAAATGGGCGAGTGCTTTTTTGAGTTTCGTTTCGGCGGCGCCGAGCGCCAACAGCACTCTCTTCCTAGCCGGCTCTGTCCTTGTCCTGCGATGGATGGCGGTCATCCTGTCCGTGTCCTCGAAAACACGTGCGTCGTCGAGAGTGGATGGTCTTCTCTCTGCCCACCCAATCTTCAGCGCCACTACTGCCACCGACCCATTCGCCGTCCGCTTGGCGGGCCGCCGTTGATCGGCCTGATCAGAGTCGGTAGGGTTGACATGGGCGGAAACTCACCTTTCCGTCTCGCGCCCGCCGGTCTTGCTCACCGAGCGGGCGCTTCGTTTTTCGATCGTCGAGGGAAGCCTACATCAGGACGCGCAGAGCGAGCAGCCCGGGACAGTCACCGCGTGCCGCTCGTGCTCCAGCTCGGGAGGTGGGCGCATCCCTGTGTGAATGTGAATCTCCGTTGGGACCTCGTCAGCCTCCACGGCGGGGGGCTCCAACAGGTGGGCGATGCGCGCGAGCTCGCCAGCAGCCCGAGCGGCCTCAAGACCCTTACTTGATCTCTCGGTACCGAGGTTCGCCGGGGTGACCACGCCGATCAATTCCGCGATATTCGTCCACGCCTTGCCGGCCAAGTCGGCGCGCTTCGAAAGGCGAAGTTCGGCGAGTTTGTCACTGCCGAGCCTCTTACAGATGCTGAAGACGGTCTCCGTTGGCAGCTCGAAGTGCCGGCCTGTCGCCGCGTAAGAATCGCAAACGATGTAGTGCGCGAGTACCGCCTCCTCGATAGCCGGGGATGTCTTTTGGCCTCTCACGGTGTCGGCGCCCCTTTCGGTTTCTCGAAGCTAGATTTGGAACTTTAGCGTCCCGATGGCTCTGCAGGGGATGCTCGCGAAGGCGAACTCGATGATTCGCGTGGCATTGAGGTCCAGGCCGTGGGGAAGGATTTCGGTGGCCTTGTCGATGACGTCACCCGCCCTGCTCAAGGCGTAGGCCTCGATTCCTGTGAAGCCGATTCTTCGCTCTGCCTTCGCTTCGAAGGAGACGTAGCACATCGATCCTCCCGCACCCGGCCGAACACCAACCAGTGTCAGGACTAAGGGTCCCACCCGGAATACCGGTCGTTCTGGGGGGCGTTCAGGGGGATGTTTGACCGTCTGGGAGCCAAGGCCGTCGGGGTTTGCGTCCGTCGATAGGCCACCGTCAGTATGGTTCGACTTGGCGCCGACCGGCGTTGCGGGAGTCGGTTGCGGCGGCTGAGTACTGGCGGCCGGAAGGGTCTGAGGCGTCCGCGATTGGCGAACCGGCGGGTCCTCGACGTAGTACTGAGGATCGCGACTGCATCCCAGCAGCGCGGCCGTCAACAGAAGCGCCATCAGCCCCGAAACGGGCACTGCGCGCGTGGGCGTCTGAACTTCTGAGAACAACATGGGGTCAGTTTGAGCCCGGCGCGCGGCCGGGCCTTTCGGACCGAGCTTCTCGCATCGCGCAATCTGCCTCGATTCTGGCTTTCGCCTCAGCCGAAGGCCAAATGCCAGGCAGGTACTTTTCCGCCGCCTCTACGCATGCCTCCACGTTTGCCTTGTGCATTTCAAGCTCAGCCTGGCGCGTCGCTCTCTCCTGCTCCTGAACCTTTTCCATTTCAATCTGCTCCGCCCTGCGCGCCACTTCTCGTCGTATGTCTTCGCGCAGTTGGCGGGAGGATTGTTCTTCCCGCCGCTTGTTTTCAGCCCGTATTCGTTCTTGCTCTTCGGCCGGCAGTTCGTTGAACCGATACTGCTGAACGGCACCGACCACTCCGCCGAAAGCCAACACCGCACAAAGCATCGCCAGGCTTACGAAGAAACCACGCGTCCGCCAGTCCAAAGTTTGCCAACGCTCCCAGAGGCCCACGACTCTCACTAGAGTGCCTCTTCGGCGGGCCGGGCGGCAAGGAGGGCGACGATCTTCCGATCTCCCACATGTCGTCTGAGACGCCCGCGCCTCCACACGCTTCACGCGTTCTGGGCTCGATCTAGAGAGCCGAGGAACGCTAGACGCAGCCCTGTGGAGCATGCGACCGTCCACGCACGATGAGCGTAGCCTGGCTGAGCGAATGGAACCTGCTGCACCAGCGGATCGAGGGTCTCGCGCGGGCTGCGGAGGCGATGCAGGCAGCCTTAGGCGTTCAATCGACCGACCATTTCAGCGTGGTTCGGAGGGTGATCGGGCCCGCCGTCGAGGAAGTTCTGGGCGCCCTCAGAGAGTTCCAGAATCGGTATGCGGGCTCGCTGCCCGACGGAGCGGTGCGCGCTCTGAGGCGCAGCGAGTCTCTGTCAGTCAACCTCACGAGCGACAGCGCGGCGTTGGGCAACCTGCAGGTCGTCACGGCGATCCGTGCAACCGCGGCTGAGATGGACTTCCACCTCGGCGATCCTCAGCTCGTGGGGCAGCGCCTCACCGAGCGAGCGTTTCTGCACCTGAACCGTTCACTCGTCGTCGACGATCAACTTCGCGACCGATGGTTGACAGCGTTCGAGAAAAACGAGCCGGCGTGCGAGAAGCTCGGCGCCGTGCACCTCCTCGCACACGGCGTCTATGCGTTCAAAGCGAACGCCGAGGGGGGCGCAACCGACCTCGTCCTATCGAGCCCTCCCCGCGATACCGACCTCGCTGCCGCTGAATTCCTCGTGCTGACCGAGTGGAAGCGGATCGTCGACGACGGAGACGCCGCGACAAAGGCGCTCGAGGCCCGTGCGCAGACGCACGCCTATAGGAACCACATGCTCGCGGGCGTCGAGCTGCGAACGGTGCGGTACATCGTCCTCGTTTCGGAACGGCAGCTCGCTAGCTGTCCCGCTGATCTTTTGGAAGACGGGGTGAGGTTCAAACACATCAACGTCGCGATCGATCCGGATTCGCCGTCAAAGCTGGCAAGGCGCGCTGCCCGTCGGAAAAAGCCGGGCAGCTAGTTCCGGTGTACCGGCGTCGAAATGCCGGGTACCCTGTGGGAGTCGCACGGCGGAGATCGTCCGCGCGGGGCCCGCCGCTGTACGGACTGTGCTCGCCGTCGCGGGTACAGGCTTCGCAGTCGCAGACCATCGGCGCGAGGCACCCCGTTGGAGTCTGAGCCGCGTAGAGGGCTATCGAATAGCCTCGCTCCAATCTCCGTCTGCGTCCGGCAGGGAAGGTGCCCACGCGCGCGTAGAGATGTGAAGTTCAGTGACCCGGTTGATCGATTCGATCGGCGCGACCCCAGGAGGACTGTGACATGACAGATCCATTTCTGCGTCGCAAGTAACCGATTTTATTTACTAATACTCATGCGGTGGAACGGGGTCTTCTCTGAAAATTATAAATAGAGCAGTGTGACGGGAGTGGAAAATTCGCTACTCCAGTTGCTCCGTCAGAGGGGCCCGTCCCTGTCATCGCGCCTGGTGGATGACTTGGCGGCGGGAGGTGTAAGCAGGGAGGCGGCACGCCAACGCATAAGCCGTTCGGGCGAGCCGGTGCGTCGTCTTACCAGGCTTGGGTTCGCTCGGAATGAGCGATTTGTGTTCCTGGCCGAGCAGAGCGAGACGGAGCCATTCTATAGAGCCTTTCTAGATGCGTGCGATGCGACCAATTCGGCGTACGGTCCTGTCCTCCACGTGTTGGGAGCGCGGGGCGGTATCTGTCTCGAATCGCACTTCGATGTCCTGGCGGGCTGTCCGACCGCGCGTCGGGGACAAATCTCTTTAGCACGCCTCAAGGAGGACCTGGTCTCCGTGGGCGCTGTTGAGCCCGCACTGCTGAACGGCAAAAATGCCGTTCAAGTGACGGAGAAGCTCTTCTTCCCGAACCCGTCACTTGTCCGAGCGCGCTTGGTAGCCGAAGGTGTCCTGCTGGTGCATGTCGCGGAGTGGCTGCGTCGGCTCGGCATGGTGAGCTGGGACGCTTTCAAAGTCCGGAATGAAAGCGAACTCCCGAACTTTGCCGGCTTTCCCTTCGACATCGTCGGTCCGTCATATCTGCGCGCACTTGTGACTCACCGGCCGGATCGACTGCTCCCAGGGTTCGTCGCAGCGGACGTCCATATCGGATTCGAGATGCACCAACAAGCCATGGCCTACTTCGTCCGAAAGCTGCAGATCGCGCGGTCCGGAAAGAATCGGCCAGCCATTGGCATCCTCGTGGCAGACACCTTCTCCCCTGACGCGCTGAAGTTGGGTCGAAGGGAGGGGTTCATCGTCGCCACACCCGAAATACTCTTCGGAAAGGATGTCGCGGACGCGCTCCGCGACCTCGTTTCAACTCTCACGAATATCGCCGTGGCGGCGACGAGAGACCCCGAAGTTGTCACAAACCTTTTCGAAAGGCTCGGGAGGATTGAGGGTGCTGCCGCAAATTTGCGCGGTCCTCTGTTCGAATTGATCGTGGCGCATCTTGTCGCCACCGAGGGCGGGTCGATCTTTGTGGGACGGCGCGCTTTCTCCTCAGGTCGCTCGGCGGAAATCGATGTCCTTCGCGTACGTGCCCACGACGTCAGCGCATACGAGTGCAGAGGACACGGCCCCGGCCATGAGGTAGGGATATCGAGCGTCACAAAATGGGTCAGCGAAAAGGTCCCTGTCATGCGCGAATGGCTTGTCAGCAGCGATGAAATTGGATCGCGCCCTCATGTGTTCCACTATTGGACGACGGGGTGCTTTTCGCAGGAAGCGGTCACGTTCCTAAGGGCCTTCCAAGAGCGAACCAAGAAGTTTCGGATCGAGTGGAAAGACGGATCCGACGTGCTCGCTGTTGCACGAGGAAGCGCCTCTAAGCGGATCGTGGAGACATTGAATGAACATTATCTTCGACATCCGATTGCGACGAGCACCGTCACAAGAGGGCCGCCGCTTTGATCGCCCGCCGGAACGGGCGACAACCAACCTGCGATCAGCCGTCGTCATCACGTGGACGGGGTCTAGGTCTGGCGGGTCTGCCAGTCATCGTCGGAAGGGACTGCCCACGCGCGCGTAGGGCGTAGGGATGTGAACTTCTGCGAGCGCTGTCTCCGGGGTCGTTGACGCGTCGATGCCTCAGCGCCTACGATGCAGCGGAGGCATCATGAAATCGCTCCGTGCTGCGGTGTTGGTGGCGGTGTCGGTGGTCGTTTTGGCAGTTGGGTCATGTGGTGGCGGATCGGGGTCTGGAGGTCAAGGTGGCGCGGGAATCTCCGGCTCCGGCGGCGCGGCGGGCGCGGTCGGGCAGCCACAATTGTGCGGCGCCGGACAGGCGCTCTGCGCTGGCAGGTGCGCCTCCATCTCTCTAGAGGACGACCGATGTGGACCGGGGGCGTGCGCCGTGGCGTGTGCCGGCGCCCAGCATTGTACCGAAGGAACTTGCCAGTCGTCGAAAGTCGAACACGTC
>Ga0265320_10001635_pt1 | contig 16021 bp, 17 predicted proteins | sample 4827metaG_FD_202087 | JGI IMG/M metagenome (GOLD analysis project Ga0265320, IMG submission 202087) | Rhizosphere microbial communities from Carex aquatilis grown in University of Washington, Seatle, WA, United States - 4-8-27 metaG | ecosystem: Host-associated > Plants > Roots > Rhizosphere >...
GTTTACTATCTGATAAACACGGTAACCCCTATCAATCATGCATCAAAAACCGGATTTGACGTTTTTGGTTCGGTGGTTGTGGTTGTCCTATTATTGGGAATAGTGTCCTTGGTTCGGATGTTGTTGGGTTGGGCCTGAGACGAGAACCAGGGAATGGATCCTGCCATGGTAAGACGGGCGCCTGGAAAACGGGCGTGCTTTCCGGTAACTTTAAATTTTCACTTCGGGAAATTTCTCGCGAATCCGCCGGCGAACGCGTTCCTCGTGTTCCGGCTGCAACCGGCGGCGGGTGATGAGCCGTTGCACCGCGTCCAGTAATTCCAGCCAGTCCTCCAGCGGCGGTTCCGGCACGGGCTGCCATTGATCAAAACGTTTTTCGCGCTGGAAGAAAAGCCACTCACGGCTCACGCGCTGGGCATAAACCTGCAGCTTCACCCCGTCCTCGTTCACCCGTTTCCAACTGATTTCAGCTTTGGGCATTTTTTTCAGTCTCCAGTCCGCAGTTTCGAGTCCCCAGTCGGGCAGCCAGTGCTCGCACGCTGTAATGACTGTGGACTGTGGGCACGGGACTGTGGACTCACTCCGGCAAATCCACACAAGCCACCGCCATCGCGGCGATGCCTTCCTCGCGGCCAATGAAACCCATCAGCTCGTTCGTCGTTGCCTTGACGCCCACCTGCTGGAAGTTGATGCCCAGCGCCCCGGCGATGTGGATCTTCATTTCCTTGAGGTGCGGATAAATTTTGGGCGCCTGGGCGATGACCGTGGAGTCCACGTTCACGATCCTGCCCTGGCGCAACGCGATCAACCGCGCCGCCTCCTGCAAAAACACCTTGCTGGGTGCGCCCTTCCAGCGCGGGTCGGTGTTCGGGAAAAAATGGCCGATGTCCTCCTCGCCGAGGGCGCCGAGCAGCGCGTCGCAGATGGCGTGCATCAGCGCGTCCGCGTCCGAGTGGCCGTCCAGGCCTTTCGGATGCGGGATCTCGACGCCGCCAAGGACGAGTTTGCGCCCCGCGACCAGTTGATGAACGTCGTAGCCAATGCCAACATGAACCATGTTCAGACTCTAAGAATTTTACGTGCCTTGACCAAGCAATATCATGCTGAACTTTGGAGCAATGGCTAAGATTCAACCTCGGCAGGACACCATCGCCAGCTGACGCCGCAAAGCTATTTTGACGGTGCCAAGTTCAGGCGGTGACGCATCAGAAAATCTCCCGGGACATCGAATCCTTTCGGGTCACGCTCGTTGAAATACGTCTCGAACATTTCACTTATGACAACGTCAGGCTTTTCCTGTTCGATCCATTTCTCGCTCAGCGGCAATTGTGCCGTGTAGATCACTTTACCAAAGTGGTAGCCTAGAAATGGGATCAAGAAGTCTCCAAATGAATCGCCAAAGACGACCGCGCTGCCTTTTGCCTTGGGATTATTGGTGAATCTAAAATGCAAGTCGCCATATTCAGTTGGTGGTTTTGAACTTATTTCCAAACATGGCAAGTCCGGTAGAGGGTACAACAAAGTGGCGCACGTCTCATTGACATCCAAATTGGCAAAATCTGCCAGGAAGCTGCTCGGTATCGGCGTGTCCTTCAAATTAAAGGAAGCTAAAGACAGCGGTTCGAGCCTTAACTGTTGCTTCGACAGGCTTTTGGCAATTTCCTGACAGGCGACAAAGCCGCCAAAAGAGTTCCAGTGGGGGTCGGTTTTGAAATACGTTGGCGCGATCCTGCGCGCATCCCGCAACGCCGGGCGAAGGTCCAGAACTTCAACGGTGGAATGGGCGTGCATGTGGGCGAGAAGTTGGTCGAGCTTTGTATCGGGTCGCACTTTTTTCAACCAGTCCGGCAGCTGATCGGAATAGACCGACTGTTTATCCGGTGCGACGATGAAGACATATTTGATCCCGTGCTGCGCGAGCCGATCACGGCGGTATTCGAGCAGCGCCTGCCAGTCGAGCAAAGTCTGCGGCGTAAACTGTCGCACACCTTGGTAATGCTCAACCATCCGGTCTGTTTTCAAAAACAACCAACCGTTACGGCCGACAATAACGCCGGGTGAACCTCCATTTTTCTCCGGGAAAAACCCGAGTTCCCAGCTTTTTTGCAGGTGAATGAGACGGTTTCGCCAGCCGAAATGATCGTTGAAGTAAGCTTCCAACCCGGCAACGTACTCTTTCAGGCTGCCAAAGCCGGGTTTAAATTCCGGGAATAGTGCCAGCGTCCGGTTTTCCCTGGGGAGGGTGGCGGAGTCAATATGGAAAAATGTGTCGAGTGTCGGCAACCAAAGCATCATCATGAACAACGCGATCAAGACGCCGTTCGTCCATCCTGACGCAGTCAAATTGGTTGAGGTGGCCTTCATCAGTCAAAACTGGAAATAGATGAACGGATTGTATGTGTTGCCCGCCAGTAAGACCGCTATGACCAGCATCATCGTAACAATCAGGATGATTTCCGAGACCGAACCAAAAAGCTGGACAGCCGGTCGGCGCGCGGCCGGGAATGCCTTGCTCCAGTTCGCACAGATTGTTCGAATCCAACTCCATGCTGGACCGCTGAACAGGATGCCGAAACCGAGGGCCCAAAAGACCGGTTTTGTCATGTAATCACCGTTTGTCTCCGTGAAGGCTGGGACGTCAGTCAGCCCAAACAAGGCGAGAAAGAAATGCCCGGCTGCCGCGAAAGTTTTTGCGCGGAAGATCACCCAGCCCATCATCACCACAAAGATCGTGTAAAGATGCCGGAGTGACTGTGGAAGTTTGGCCTGCAATTCGCCAAATCGTGTCCGCTCCACCACAAGGAAGAAACCGTGATAAAGGCCCCAAATTATAAAGGTTAAACTTGCACCGTGCCACAAACCACAGAGAAAGAACACCACGATGAGATTCAGGCAGGTTCGCCCCTCAGAAATGCGGTTGCCGCCAAGCGGAAAATAGAGGTAATCACGAAACCATGTTGACAGCGAAATGTGCCAGCGCCGCCAGAAATCCCTGATGGATCGTGCCAGATAGGGAAACTAGAAGTTTTCGAGGAACTCGAACCCAAACATTTTGCCCATCCCGACCGCCATGTCCGAGTAGCCGGAGAAATCGAAGTAGATTTGCAGCGTATAGCAAAGGATTCCAAACCAGGCGTCCGGCGTGGAAAGTTCGTTGGGACGCAGGGAGAAAATCTGATCCGCTGGCATCGCAACGGTGTTGGCGAGGATCATTTTCTTGGCCAGCCCACCCACGAAGCGACGGACACCATCCGCAAAAACATCGCGGCTGAAGGTGCGTTGCAAAAGCTGCGGGCCGATTGCGCTCCAACGCAAAATCGGTCCGGCGATCAGTTGTGGGAAAAAGAAAATGTAAAGTGCCACGTCCCTGGGATCGGCCGGCGCCCTCCATTTGCTGCGATACACATCGATTATGTAGGACAGCGCGTGAAAGGTGAAAAATGAAATGCCAATCGGCAACGGGATGTGGGGCGCATTCAACGGCGCAAGGCCGGCAAGGTTAAGCAACGAATTGAGCAGGCCGACAGTAAAATTGGCATATTTGAAAAACGCCAGCAGGCCGATATTGACGAACACCGCGACTGCGATGGCGAGCTTGCGGTTGGCCGCGCTCTCGCTGTGATCCACCCACAAGCCAAGGCCGTAGTTTGCCAGCGTGGATGCCAGCAGCAGAAGAATGAAATCAATTTGGCCCCAAGCATAAAACACGAGACTCATCAAGAGGAGCCAGAAATTCCTGGCCTTTGTGCTCGGCAGTAACAGATAAACCGTGAGCACAACTGGCAAAAACAGAAACACGAAAATTGGCGAACTAAACAGCATCGCGCAAATGCGGGCAATCTATGAACCGAAGGAGGGATGTTCAATGAAAATTCTCAAATCATCCTTTCGGCAGCGTGAAGAAGAACGTTGCCCCCTTGCCCAGTTCGCTTTTCACCCAGACCTTGCCGCCGTGGTTGTGCACGATGTGTTTGACAATCGACAACCCGAGGCCGGTGCCGCCCTGCTCGCGCGAGCGCGCCTTGTCCACGCGGTAAAACCGTTCGAACACCCGGTCGAGCGCCTCGGTCGGAATTCCCGGGCCGTCGTCCTGGACGAAAATTTCAATTTTTCCGTCCTCGGTTTTCCGGCCGCCGACGGCCACGGTGCCCTGCGCGCGGCCGTACTTGATGGCATTATCCACGAGGTTGGCGAGGACCTGTTCCAGCCGGTTTGCGTCCGCCGTGGCGGTCCAGTGGGGCAGGGCATTGACCAGGGCGACGTTTTTGTTGTCGGCCGGCGGTTTCAGATCGAAAAAAACCTTTTCCACCAGCGGATGCAATTCAACCGGCTGCAGGCTCAGTTTGATGCGTCCGGATTCAAGCGCGGAAATGGTGAGCAAATCCTGGATGAGCAGGTCCAGCCGCTGCGCATTGCGTTCGATGATTTTGAGGAAACGCTCGGCCACTTCGGGATTGGACCGCGCGCCGTCGAGCAGCGTTTCAACGTAACCCTTGATGAGCGAGAGCGGTGTGCGCAATTCATGGCTGACGTTGGCGACAAATTCCTCGCGCGTGCGTTCCAACTGTTTGAGCCGCGTCAAATCGTGGAAGACCAGGATCGTGCCTTCGCGTTCGCCGGCGGAGTTGGAAATGGCGGCGGCGTTGACCTGCAGCCAGCGTTCGCTCAGCTCCGGCAGTTTCAACTCGTAATCAAAAACCTGCCCGTCGCTTTCCACACGCTCGACGAGTGCCGCGAGTTCATGCACCCGCAGGGCTTCCATGATGGTTTTGCCGCGCAGCTCGCTTTTCAGGCCGAACAGATTCTTAAACGCCCGGTTGGCGAGATAAATCCGGCGGTTGCGGTCCAGCAACAGCAACCCCTCCAGCATGCTGTTGAACAGGACCTGCTGCTGGGCTTTCGCGTCAATCGTCGTCTGCTGCTGCCGCCGTTGAAAATCCTCCGTCTCGGCCTGCACCTCGCGCTGCCGGCGGAGAAATTTGCGGCGCCACCGGAAGTGGACCGCTATTGCAGCGGAAATCGCAAGCAGGGTCAAAGTGGGCCACATGGCTGGGGAAGTTGAGATTGAAAAAACATCCAACATTCAACATTCAACATCCAACGCTCAAGAGTCAGCCGCCGGCCGTTATTGAATGTCGGGAGTTGAATGTTGAACGTTGAATGTTTCCGCTTCACTCCACAAAGCGATAGCCGACACCGCGAACGGTGTCCAGATGCTTCGAGGCCGGGCCGAGTTTTTCGCGCAGACGGCGCATGTGCGTGTCCACCGTGCGGGTGTCGATCAGGCTGTCGTATTCCCACACGTCGCGGAGAAGATGGTCGCGCGATTGCACGCGGCCGGAACGTTGCGCGAGGGTGGTGAGCAGTTTGAACTCGGTCGCGGTCAGTTCAAACGGCTTGCCCTTCCAGCTCGCCACGTGGCGCGGCACGTCAATCATCAAATCCCCGAATCGCATCTGGTCCCGCGGTTTCTCGCCGGTTTCGCCGCGGGAAAGGATTTTTTTGATGCGGAGCAGGAGTTCACGCGGACTGAACGGCTTGGTCAGGTAATCATCCGCGCCCAGTTCGAGGCCCAGGACCCGGTCAATCTCGGCGGCCTTGGCCGTGAGCATGATGATGGGAACTTTGGCGGTGGCCGGGTCGAGCCGCAGCGTCTTGCAAATTTCAAAACCGTCCATCTCGGGCAGCATCACGTCGAGCACCACCAGGTCGGGAGTTTGCGACCGCGCCTTTTTCAATGTCTCCGCGCCATCCGCCGCGGTGGTCACCAGATAGCCGGCTTGCCGGAGGTTGAACTCCACCAGTTCGACCGCCTCCGGTTCGTCATCCACCACCAAAATTCGGGACTTCACTCTTGGTTGCATATCATGCGGGCAATCGTCACACAATTTCGATCACGTGACAACCCTGTGACAATTGGGTGACGAAGCCGGTTGCCGGACCGGTGGCTTCCCCTGTGGCGGCGGGCCTCCGGCCTGCCGTCGAGCCGGGCATCCCGCCTGGCGGAAGCGAGCGAGTATTGCGTATGGTCACGGGAGCACTCGAGTTACGCAGAAAGTATGCGTGCAGGTTCCGGACGGCGGGACGCCTGCCCTCAACACCAGGCGGGACGCCCGCCGCCAGAGCGCGGTGTGGTGCGCGCGTGTGCCTTTGAAACGACAGGTTTTTTTGTTTTGAGAGCATGAGTTGTTGGAGTTCATGCTTTAGCATGTTTTCGGCCCAAAACAGCCTGAAGGCTGAACACCAACTGGTTTCCCCGACAAAACAAAAGACCCTGCTGAAACGATGCCAATTATTGTTTTCAGCTTTCGTCCCCGCTTGAATTTTTGCTAGCTTCATGCCCATGTCGCTTCCAATTGTCAGCATCGCGCAAATGCGTGAGTGGGAACGTGCCACGTGGGAAACCGGCCGGAACGAGGCCGAGGTCATCCGTCGCGTGGGCGCCAAAGTTGCGCAACGCGCGTTGCAACTCACATTGCCGGACGACACGATTTTGATTCTCGCCGGCAAAGGCCACAACGGCGATGATGTCCGCGCCGCGAAGGAATTTTTACCCGGCCGCCGCGTTGCCATTCTCAACGTCATTACTCCTGAAACCAATCTGCCGGAACTCGAACAGGCGTTGGCTCAAAAACCGGCGCTGGTCATTGACGGCTTGTTTGGCATCGGGCTCGACCGGCCGCTGGCTGACGATTGGAAGAAAATCATCGCGGCCGTCAACGAGTCGGGAATTCCCGTTCTGGCCGTGGACGTGCCGTCTGGTTTGAACGCCGATACGGGCGATCCGACGTCACCGAGCACGGCGATTGCCGCGGCGGTCACGCTGACCATTGGCGCGCCCAAAACCGGCTTGCTCCTGCCCAACGCGTGGCCGTTTGTCGGCCGGCTTGAAGTTGCTGACGATGTCGGCCTGATTCCATGTCCGCACACGAGCGGATTGAACTGGTCTCAGCCCGGCGATTTTCAAAATTTCCCCCCGCGCCGTCCCGCGGCGGGTCACAAGGGAATCTTTGGACATTTGGGGATCATCGCGGGCAGTTTTGGCTTTCATGGCGCGGCGGTTTTGGCCGCGCGTGCCGCGCAACGCGCCCAGCCGGGTCTCGTCACCCTGTACACCCAGGAATCCGTTTATCACGTCACGGCGGCGCAGTTGCAGTCGGTGATGGTGGAGTTGTGGACGCCGGATTTGAAACTGCCGGACACGGTGACCGCATTTTTGGTGGGACCCGGGCTGGCGGCACCCGGCCTGGCTGAAGTGATGTCACCGACGACCATACGGCGGATTTGGCGCGACTCGCTTTTGCCGGTGGTCGTGGATGCCAGCACCCTGGATTGGCTGCCGCTGGGGGCGACAGCCAGAAATGCCATTCGTGCCGTCACCCCACATCCCGGCGAGGCGGCACGATTGCTGAGCGCGACCAAACAACAAATCCAGATGAACCGCCCGCAGGCCGTGCGCGAAATCTCGCGGCGCTACGGCCATTGCTGGGTCGTGTTAAAGGGCCACCAGACACTCGTGGGCCGGAGCGAGGGGGAGATTTTTGTGAATCCGTCGGGCAATCCGCACCTGGCCCAGGGCGGCAGCGGCGATGCGCTGGCGGGCTACCTGGCGGGATTGCTGGCGCAACGGCCGTTGCTGGCGGATGTGGGCCGGTTGATCCGCTTTGCCGTCTGGCAACATGGCGCCGCGGCGGACAAATTGCAGGCGACGCGAACCAACTGGATCGTGGAGGATTTGATTGGCGAGCTGGGCAACACGCGCTGAATTTGCTTTCGCCGGCCGCCGGCCTTTGTTAGAAATTTCCCATGCGCAGAATCGTTTGGACCCTTTTCGGCCTCTGGCTTTGCAGTGTGTTCATTGCCGCCGGTGCGGACACGTTTCAATTGACCGACGGCAATTCGGTGACGGGCGATGCCATATCCTACAACGACAACGGCATCGTTTTCCGGCTGGACGTGGACAAATACTCCGAGCGCATTCCGTGGACAAAACTATCCCAGGACGCGCTCAAACAACTGTCCGCCAATCCCAAAATCAAACTGCTGGCGGAACCTTTCATTGAAGCTCCACCAACGGAACGGGCGAAAAAGAGCGCGGCGACGGTTCATGAAGTGAACCACATCGAGCTGCCGCCAAGAGAGTCCTTGGTCCATGCCTTGTTCTCATCATCGGTCGGGCTGATCGCGCTGATGTTGATCTACGCTGGGAACATTTTTGCGGCGTACGAAATAGCCATCTGCCGGTCGCGTCCGCTGGCGCTGGTGATGGGTTCGGCGGTGGTGGTGCCCATAGTGGGGCCGATCATTTTTCTGGCGATGCCGGTGCCGGCTGCCGCCCCGGAACCAGTGGCGCAACATGCCGCGACCGCGTCGCAGACCTTTGCCGTGCCAGGCGCGGCACAGCCCGCCGCCGCTGCCGGCATCCACATCGTTGAGGCGTCATGGCAGGGGAAATCGGGGGCGGCGCCGGCCGCCGACACCAACCAGCCCCAGGTTTTTCAGCGCGGGCAATTCACATTCAACCGCCGTTTTTTTGAGACGAAGTTCTCCGGTTTCTTTGCCATGGTCCGCCGCGAAGCCGATAGAAACCTGGTGCTGACCGTGAAAACCGGGCGCGCCAACATGGTGGTCGAACGCATCACGCGCATCGCCACCAATGAAATGCACGTGGAGACCATCCAGGGTGGCGCAAAACACGAAGTCATGGTGCCATTTGCCGAGGTCGTGGAAGTCCAACTCAAATCGAAGGGCGCGTGAAGTACCGCAGCATACTTTTGTTCGGCGCGCCGGGTTCAGGCAAGGGCACCCAGGGAAAAATCCTCGGGGCCATTCCCCACTATTTTCATTGTGCATGCGGCGATGTCTTCCGCCGTCTGCAACCGGACAGCGAGATCGGCCGGACGTTTATCGAATACTCCAGCCGCGGCCAGCTCGTGCCCGATGAAACCACCATCGCCCTCTGGCGCGAATCCATCGGCAAGGTCATCGCCTCCGGACAATTCCATCCCGGGAAGGATACCCTGGTGCTGGACGGCATTCCGCGAAACGTGGCCCAGGCCGGAATGCTGCGCGATACCCTCGACGTGACTGGCATTTATTATTTGCGCGGCGCCGACCTGAAGAGCCTGGTGGTGCGCATCCAGCATCGCGCCATCAAGGAAAACCGTTTCGATGACGTGAATCTCAGCGTCATCCGCCAGCGGCTCAAGACCTACGAGAAGGAAACCAAACCCGTGCTCAAGTTTTATGGCAAGCGGCTCGTGCATGAAATCAATGCCGACCAGACCCCGGGCAAGGTGCTCGCCGATATTTTGCACACGGCCGTCAAACATTGATCGCTCCCAGGGTCCAGCTTGTTCCAAGTGCGACTGATGTCTCACTTGGCTTGGCGGCCGGAAGCCGCCTTGCCAGCACGCTGGCAGCATGCCGCCGCAGTTTTTCCTTTCGCCCGGACGCAATTTCCCTTTGGCTGTCCGCATGACGGCATTGCGAATCATCTTCATGGGGACGGCGGAATTGTCCTGTGCCAGTCTGGGGACGCTCGTGCGCGATGAAAAATTCCGCGTTGCCGCCGTTGTCACCCAGCCGGACAAACCCAAAGGCCGCGACCTCAAATTGCAGCCGTCACCGGTCAAGGCGCTCGCCGTGGAACTGGCCTTGCCCGTCCTTCAGCCGGAACGCGCCCGTGATGAAAAATTCATCGCTGAACTCCGCGAACTGAAACCCGATCTCATCGTCGTCGTGGCCTACGGTCAAATTTTGCCGCCGGCCATTTTGGACCTGCCGCGTTACGGTTGTTTGAATGTCCACACCTCCCTGCTGCCGAAATACCGCGGCGCCGCGCCGATTCAATGGGCGATCGCCCATGGCGACGCTGAGACGGGCGTCACCATCATGAAAATGGATGCGGGCCTGGACACCGGCCCCATTTTATCGCAAAGCCGCACGCCGATTCATGCTGCAGACGATTCGAGCCGGCTCCATGACCGGCTGGCGCCCCTGGGCGCGGACCTGCTCGTGCAGACCATCCCCGATTATATTGCCGGGAAAACCCAACCGGTGCCGCAACCGTCCGACGGTGCGAGTTACGCGGCCAAAATCAAGAAAGAGGATGGCCGGATAGATTGGAATCAGCCCGCGCAAACCATTTTGAACCGGCTGCGCGCCTTCACGCCCTGGCCGGGCGCGTTTACGTTTTTGCGGAGCGCCGAGCACCAGCTCGGCGCGAACATGCCGGCCCCGAAGCGTGCCGAGCCGGTGCTCGGCGCTCCGCGGCCGCAGTTGCTGAAAATCTGGAAGGCAGAAGTCGTCGAAAAGACCAGTGAAGCAGCTTGCCGGGTCGATTTATCGCGCCGAAGTGAAACGAAGGCGGAAGCTTCAGAGCGAAGACCGGGGGAGGTTCTGTCGGCGGACAAGACCGGCATCATTGTCGGTTGCGGTCAAAACGCTCTGCGGATTCTGGAATTACAGCGCGAAGGCGGACGGCGGCTGCTGGCGTCGGTATTTCTGGCGGGTTATTCTTTGAAACCTGGGGACAAACTCGTCTAGTGCCTTTTCAAAAATTGTGTAGCCGCCGAAGTCAGTCGGCGCAACTTGAATAAAGGAGAACGATATGGCGCGAACTGACGTTCGCGGCTACGAGATTATTTAAATTGCTCTTGGCCTATTTTTGAGGCATCCCGCAAACCGGCTGCATAGGCCTCAAATACCCGTCTCATCTCGTCACGGACACGGCGGAAACAGAGGAGAATTTCCTCCTCCGTGCCCGTCGCCTTTGCCGGATCAAAGAACGGCCAGTGATGGCGATTCACCTGGCCGGGGAAAATCGGGCACGCTTGATCCGCATTGCCGCAGACGGTAATGACGGTATGCACCGGCTGGTCCAAAAATTCCTTCAAATGTTTCGAGCGATGACTGGAAATGTCGATGCCGGCCTCGGCCATGACCTTGATGGCCAGCGGATGGACATGGCCAGCGGGATTCGAGCCGGCGCTTTGGACATTCACCAGGTCGCTTGCCGCCCGGCGCAGAAAACCTTCCGCGATATGGCTGCGGCACGAATTGCCGGTACAAAGGATGAGGACGGTGGGCTTCATCGTTTTGAAAACATTCAACATTCAACATTCAACGCCCAATATCCAAGTGATGCATGTCTGTTCCGTTGGGAGTTGGATGTTGAATGTTGAGCGTTGAATGTTTCATTTGGTTAATTTTTGCATGAGTACCAATCCCGCGATTGGTTGCAGATCTTGCACACGGAAAGCATCACCGGCACCTCAACCAATACACCGACGACCGTGGCCAGCGCCGCGCCCGAGCCCGGTCCAAAAAGTGTGATGGCCACGGCCACCGCCAGTTCGAAGAAATTGCTGGCGCCAATGAGCGCGCCGGGCGAGGCGACGTTGTGCGGCACGCGCAACTTCCGCATCAGCAGGTAGGCGAGCGTGGAATTGAAATAAACCTGGATGACAATCGGCACGGCCAGCAGCAACACCGCCAGCCAGCGCGCGGTGAGATTTTCCGCCTGAAAGGCAAAGATGAGCACCAGCGTCAACAGCAGCGCCCCGATGGTCACCGGATGAAATTTCGGCAGGAATTTCCGTTCGAACCATTCCTGGCCGCGGGATTTGAGTAGGGCCGTGCGGGTGAGCCAGCCGGCCGCCAGCGGAATGACAATAAACACCACGACCGAGGTGATGAGCACCTTCGACGGCACAACCACGTTGGCCACGCCGCACAGGAACATTACGATGGGCGCGAAGGCGACGAGCATGATGAGGTCGTTTACCGCCACCTGGACGAGCGTATAGACCGGATCGCCATCCGTCAGATAACTCCAGACGAAGACCATGGCGGTGCAGGGCGCGGCGGCGAGGATGATCAGCCCGGCGGTGTAATTTTTTGCCGTCTCCGGCTCAATCCACGCGGCAAAAACATGCTGCATGAACAGCCAGGCGAGGAAGGCCATGCTGAACGGCTTGACCAGCCAGTTGACAAACAACGTCACCGCGAGGCCTTTCGGCTTGCGGGCGATGCCGCCGAGCGCGGTGAAATCGACCTTGAGCATCATGGGATAAATCATCAGCCAGATGAGCGCGGCGATGGGAGCATTCACCTGCGAGCCTTGACCGAATTGCAGCTGGCTCAACGTGGTGGTAAATGCCGGAGCAAGTTTCCCGAGCAGAACGCCGGCGATCATGCACAGAAAAACCCAGATGGTCAGGTAACGCTCGAAAAACGCCAGGCGTTTGGGTTCCGTTACGGGTGGCCCAAGTTTGACAGAAGCAGCATTGTCCATGACGACCCTCTTAACCGCAACATTTGCCACCCGCTGGCGTCTCATCCGCGGTTTGCGAACCACAACAAGGATCGCTGGCATCCGCCGGTTTGCCCAAACCAACTCCGGTCAAGCGACCGGCCAGCCGTAAAATCGCCTGGTGCGGCGAGTCTTTTACTTTGGCGCCTGTTTCCGCTGCGCGGGCCATGTCGGTCTTCGACACCCCAAGTTGTTGTGCTTCATGATAATGATGTTTCAGGCAAGGTTCACAGTTCGCGGCAATGGCCGCACCGATGGCCACCAGCTCGTTCACCCCGGCCGAATAGTCCACCGCCGAAACCGGCTTCTGTGCCTGGACTTCCAGGCTGGTGATGAAATCCGCCGGTTTGGTCCCCGCTGGCAGGTGTTCAACAATCTTCCGGTAAAGCGGATCTTCAAAATGCGTCATGGCTTCGACATATCCGGGTTTGGATTTGAGGACGATGTCCGTCAATCCGGACTCCCGGGCCATGCGTTCGGTTTCGCTGACGAGTGCCGCGCCAGCGACACAACCGACCAGCGCCTCGACCATTTTGAGCACTTCGGGCGGCAGTGGCTTGAGCAGCGCCATGTCCGAAACGGCCACGCGCCCGCCCGGCTTGAGCACGCGCGCCATTTCGCGCCATACTTGCGGTTTGTCAGGTGAAAGATTGATAACGCAATTTGAAATGATGGCATTCACGCTGTTGTCCGCGACCGGCAGATGCTCGATTTCGCCAAGGCGAAATTCCACATTATTCAGGCCCGTTTGCTGGTGGTAATTCGCAGTATTGTGCCGGGCCTTGGCCAGCATTTCCGGGGTCATGTCCACGCCGATGGCGCGGCCTGTGGCTCCGACCTTGCCGCCGGCAATGAAAACATCAAAACCACCACCACTGCCAAGGTCGAGTACGACTTCGCCCGGTTTCAATGCGGCCAGCGCGGCGGGATTACCGCAGGAAAGCCCCATGTTCGAGCCCTCCGGGAGGGCCTCGAGTTCCTCGACCGAGTAACCGAGTTCGCGCGCAAGCTTGTCCGCGTCCTGGGGCGCGGAACCGCAGCAGGAGACGCCGGGACTGCAACAGCCGGCGGAAGTGTCCTGGGCAATTTTGGCGTAACCTTCCCGCACCAACTGGCGGACTTTCTGTTTCTGATCGGAGGGGATCGTGGTGTTCATAATTTTTTCAGCATCCTTGTCGCCGACATTGACGTTGACAGATGATTTTCAAATCCATCCGCAAAATTTTACGAAGTCGTTTGACGTCAGTTTTAATCTCGTCGGTTTTGTCGAGCGATTTGCGGACCCAGTCCAGGGCTTCACGGACTGCCGCCGGCACGGGCCGGTCGGGCAGCCGGTAATAGACCCAGCGTTCGGTCTTGCGCGAGCGGATGAGGCCGGCCTGGTGCAGGATGGAGAGGTGTTTCGACATGGTGGACGGGGCAAAGCCGAACAGCTCGGTGATCTGGCAGACGCACAATTCCTGCCGTCGCAGGGCGAGGAGGATCCGCACCCGGCTGGGGTCGGACAGCGCCTTGGTGATGGCCATGAATTCGCGCATAATCGATATGTTATTTCGTCAAATAACGAAATGACTATGGCTTCAAATGTGGTGGGCGTCAAGCGGCTTCTTCCCAATCCCGCTCAGATAATGTGGGAAGGCGGTTCTCAGTCCTCGGAGCAACCCCCTTAGCTTCAACATTTAGACTAACTGTTGTTGCATATGCAACAAAAGTGCGTGACCGGGGCCGGTTGCTGATGCGACCGTTGTCCTGGCGGTTTTGTTCCGGTTGTTACCCTCGGGATGGCGGCGGATGATTACGAGACGGGCTTTTCAGTGGATTTGCCGGCGGTGTGGCGGATGTCCTGCGCCTCGCAGAGGTAAACGACCTCCTCGGCCACGTTTTTGGCGTGGTCGGCGATGCGTTCCAGGCTTTTGCAGGCGACCATCCAGTTCAGGCAGCGACCGATGGTGTCGGGATTGGCCACCATGTGCTGGGCGAGGACCTCGTGGATCTGCTTGTTGAGTGCGTCCACCTGCTTGTCGCGGGGGATGATGGCGCGGGCGGCAGCGGAATCGCGATTCACAAACGCGTCGAGCGCGGCCTTGAGCATGTCCAGCGCGAGGCCTGCCATGCGGGGCAGTTCGATGGTGATTTTCACCGGCGGTTCCTGGCTCAAGTCGCGGGCACGCTTGGCGATCTTGGTGGCTTCGTCGCCGACGCGTTCAAGGTTCTGGGAAATCTTCATCGCCACGGTTACCAGGCGCAGGTTGGTGGCCAGCGGCGCCTTGGTGAGCAGTTGAATGACCAGGTCGTCGATCTCGACCTCGAACTGGTCAATGACGCGATCGTCGTCCTTCACGCGCAACGCGAGGTCGCGGTCGCGCTGGATGAGGGCCTGAAGCGCCTGGTTCACGGCCGTCTCGGCGTGGCTGGCCATGGTCAGCAGCTTTTGCTTTAAAACGTCCAGCTCCATGTCGAAATGTTCCATAGTTTTAATATCGTTCCGTCGTCGGTTTTCAACCAAACCGGCCGGTCACATAATCTTCCGTCTGCTTCTTTGCCGGGCTGGTGAAAATTTTCGTGGTCACATCAAATTCCACCAGTTCGCCCAGGTAAAAGAACGCGGTGAAGTCCGAGATGCGCGCGGCCTGTTGCATGTTGTGCGTGACAATGACAATCGTGTAATCCTTTTTCAACTCCAGAATCAAGTCCTCAATCTTGGAGGTGGCCAGCGGATCGAGGGCCGAGGCGGGTTCGTCCATGAGCAACACCTCGGGTTGCACGGCGAGGGCACGCGCGATGCACAACCGTTGCTGCTGGCCGCCGGAAAGGCTGATGGCCGGCGCATTCAGGCGGTCCTTCACCTCGTCCCACAACGCCGCCATGCGCAAGGATTGTTCCGTGCGTTCCAGGAGCAATTTACGGTCGCGGGCGCCGTTGAGACGCAGGCCGACGGTGACGTTTTCGGCGATGGACATGGTCGGGAAGGGGTTCGATTTTTGGAAGACCATGCCGACGCGTCGGCGCACGAGGACCGGCTCGACCCTGGGCGCGTAAATGTCGTCGCCGAACAAACGGATTTCGCCGGTCATGCGCGCTTCGGGCACGAGTTCGTGCATGCGGTTGAGGGCGCGCAAAAAGGTGGATTTGCCGCAGCCGCTGGGGCCGATGATGGCGGTGACGGCCCGGGCGGCAATATCGAGCGAGACGCCTTTGAGCACGTGATTCTCGCCAAAGAAAACAGAGAGGGTGCGCACATTCAGGGCCGTGGCATTGGCGGTGGCGGGGGGCACCGTTGCGGTCAGGGGGCTGGTTGCGTTGTCGGCCATGAAAAAATCAAACGTTGCGTTGGAATCGGTCACGCGTCAAAAAACGCACGCCGATGTTGATGGACAGTACGAGCAAAAGCAAGACGAGCGCGCCCGCCCACGCCTGCCGGTGCCAGTCATCGTACGGCGAAATGGCGTAATTAAAGATCTGGAGCGGCATGGCGGCGATGGGTTCGGTCAATTTATGGGTCCAAAACCGGTTGCCGAAGGCGGTGAAGAGCAGCGGCGCGGTTTCGCCGGCCACGCGAGCCAGCGCGAGCAGGACGCCGGTGACAATGCCTTTGAGCGCGGTGCGCACGACAATCTGCACAATGGTCCGCCATTTGGCGATCCCCAGCGCGAGCGCGGCTTCACGGTAGCCGTTTGGCACGAGTTGCAGCACCTCCTCGGTCGT
>Ga0265320_10001636_pt1 | contig 16012 bp, 10 predicted proteins | sample 4827metaG_FD_202087 | JGI IMG/M metagenome (GOLD analysis project Ga0265320, IMG submission 202087) | Rhizosphere microbial communities from Carex aquatilis grown in University of Washington, Seatle, WA, United States - 4-8-27 metaG | ecosystem: Host-associated > Plants > Roots > Rhizosphere >...
AAGAGCGCACCCGCTGTCGACGCGCAATAACTCGCAACCGCGAGTGCGTGGGGCTCTCGTTTGCGAAAACCAAACGACCGGTCGATTTTTTCACAGCTTCTGACGGTCGCGGTTCGGTGCTGGGGGGGCTAGAGGCGCTTCAGCGCTTCCTTGGCTTCTTTCAGTTGCGCGAAGTCCTTCTCCGCCTGGCGGAACTCCTTGGTGTGGACGCGCCGGCGCACTCCGCGGGTATCCACCGGGTAGCGCAGGTGCAGCATCTCGTGGAACATCACGTATTCGAGGGCCAGGGGCGGGGCTTTCGGTCCATCCAACACTTTGCTGATGATGATGGCGTTGTGCGAGGGATCGTAGTGCCCCAGGGCGGTCCGCGAAGCGACGCGGCTCCAACCGAGCTGCGGGCGCGCCATCAGGCCGTGGAAATAGCGCAGGTTCAGCTCTTCGAAGATCGTCTCCAGGTTGTGCCGCTCGCCCTGGGGGCCGGAGAGGAACTTGCGTCCGCGGATCTGGCGCACCAGGTGCATCTGGCGGCGCATCTCACCCCGGTTCAGGAACAGGCGGTAGCGGTGGGTGTAGGCCGCGGCGATCGTTTTTCGGAAGAGCTTGCCGAGCAGGATGTAGGCGAGGGCTTCGAGGATGGGAGCCGGCGCGGCCGCGAGCAGATCGCTCATGCGGATGGCGAGACACTCCTCGTCGATGCGGGCGTAGCTGTCGGGATTGGCGAAACGGCAGAACTCGACGGTGACCCTGGGGGGCTTGGTCCGCGGTTTCAACTCGCGGAAGACGCGGAGGTAGATCTCCTCGGGTGTTTCGAACAGCAGCGCGCTCTCAACCGCCATTGACCCGATCTTCGCACACGGTGGGACAGGGGGACAGGAGAACGGCGGCAGGAGACAGGAGTCAGGAGTCAGGAGACAGGAGAAAGGAGAAAGGAGGCAGGGGACCACCGGGAAGGGCGGGGGAGGATCGGGTTAACATAGCAAGTTAGGCTTCGTTTTCGCGCGCGTCGCGGAGGGGGCCGGAACGAAAAGGGGAGGATCCGTGCCTAGAGCTAAAATCAGCGCCCTCGGTTGCTACGTGCCGCCGCGGGTGCTGACCAACTTCGATCTCGAGAAGCTGGTCGCGACCAACAATCAGTGGATTCTGGAGCGGACCGGCATCGTGGAGCGGCACATCGCCGCGCCCGAGGTGGCGACTTCGGACATGGCGGTCGAAGCGGCACAGATCGCCCTGGCCGAACGCGGCATCCCGGCCACCGATCTGGATGCCATTCTGGTGTGCACGGTCACTCCCGACATGCTGTTCCCGTCCACCGCCTGCCTGGTGCAACACCGGTTGGGAGCCAAAGGCGCGTGGGGTTTCGACCTCATCGCGGCCTGCTCGAGCTTCCTGTATGGGCTGACGACGGCGGCCCACCTAGTGGCCGCGGGAACGCATCGCAAGGTGCTGGTGGTCGGCGCCGACACCATGTCGCGGATCATCGACTATACGGACCGCTCCACCTGCATTCTTTTCGGTGACGGCGCGGGCGCATTCGTGGTGGAGCCGTCCGAAGACGATTCGCTGGGGTTCATCGACTTCATGAACGAGATCGACGGCTCTGGCGGCCCGTTCCTCAACATGCCCGCGGGGGGCAGCCGGCTGCCCGCTTCCATCGAGACGGTCGAGAAGCGGCAGCACTTCGTTCACCAGGAAGGCCAGCAGGTGTTCAAGTTCGCCGTGCGCCGCATGTACGAAGTCTGCCGCGACCTGCTCGCCAGAAACAACGTCAGCGCCAACGACATCGCGGTGCTGATTCCGCACCAGGCCAACCGCCGCATCATCACGGCCTGCGCCGAGCGGCTGGGCATCGATTGCGAGAAGGTCATCATCAACATCGACCGCTACGGCAACACCACCTCGGCCACGCTGCCGCTGGCGACGCGTGATGCGATCCTGTCGGGCAAGGTCAAGAAGGGCGATCTGGTGCTGTTTGCGGCCGTCGGCGCGGGATACACCGTGGGCGCCAATCTTTGGCGGTGGGCTTACTAGGAAAGAACAAAGACGTGTCCCCATGAGTGGGGACACGGCACGCTAAGAGCGTGCGCCACGGCGCTCCGGCGCGCATCCCGGACTCATAAACTAAGAGTAGAGACTATCGCGCCTTCGCGAGGGCGAATTGTGCCCGCAGAGGGATTGAGCCCGGAGGAACAAAGTGAAGCTCCTGAATGTGACGCCCGTTGCTGCCGTGTTCGTGCTCCTGGCCGCGTCGCCACACGTTCTGGCGCAGAGCGCGTATACGTGGCAGCAGATTCGCGATAAGTTCGAAGCGGCCAACCCGACTTTGCAGGCGGCGCGGATCGGCATCGACGAATCGCGGGCCGATGAGGTCACGGCGTATCTGCGCCCGAATCCCACCATCACCGCCGGCCTCGACCAGATCGACCCGTTCACCTCAAATCCCTATCGCCCCTTCGCCTTCGCGTTTCCGTTCTTCTCGGGGAGCTACCTGTACGAGCGCGAGCACAAGCGCGAACTGCGGCGCGCGAGCGCGCAGGGAGCGACGGCAATCGCGCAGTCGCAACTGGCGGATCAGGAGCGGACTCTTCTGTTCACACTGCGGAATGCGTTCGTTCAGACGCTCCAGGCCAAGGCGATTCTGGCGCTGGCTAACGACAACCTCGGTTACTACGACAAGCTGCTGGAGGTGAGCCGGGACCGCTACAGGGCGGGCGACATCGCGCAGGTGGATCTGGACCGCCTGGAATTGCAGCGCGTGCAGTACGAATCCGACGTCGAGACCGCGAAGGTCAATGTCCGGACGGCGAAGATCCAATTACTGACATTGCTGAACGACCGGACGCCGGTCGAGAAGTTCGATGTCACGGGGCCGTTCGATTTTGCGGACCAGATCCTTGTTCTCGACGAGTTTCGCAAAGCGGCGCTCGACGCCAGGCCCGATCTGAAGGCCGCGATGCAGTCGGTCGAAAAGGCCAAGACCGACCACCGGCTGGCCGTGGCCAACGGCTCCACCGATCCGACCTTCGGCATGGACCTGGCCCGCAATCCGCCCATTCCGGTTTACCTCGGCATCAACGTATCGATTCCGCTGCGCATCTTCGACCGCAACCAGGGAGAGAAGCTGCGCACACAGCTCGACATCGACCGCAACCGGAGGCTCGAAAGCGTGGCCGAGGCGCAGGTTTTCAGCGACGTCGATTCGGCCTACGCGACGCTCGAGAGCAACGTCGCGCTGCTGCGCCCTTACAAGGCCAAGTACCTGGACCAGGCGGTGAGAATCCGGGAAACCATCACCTTCTCGTATCAGCGCGGCGGAGCGTCGCTGCTCGATTTTCTTCAGGCGCAGCAGGACTACCGGGGCGTGCAGGTGAGTTACCTGAACCTGGTTGGAGCGTATCTGAGCGCCGCCAATCAGCTCAACCTGGCGGTGGGCCGCGAAGTGATCCCGTGAATCGTGGGCCGTCCGCTTCCTGACGGTCGCGGTTCGGTGCTGTCAGCTTGCTTCGAGCGCCGCCAGCGCGCGGCGGCAGACTTCCGCGTGGCGGGCTTTCTTGTCGCGGCGCAGACGCTTGTGTGTTTCTTCGTCGAGCGGGGGCAGCAGGTCGAAGGTGATGTTGGCGGGCTGGTAGCCGCGGGCGTCCGCTCCCGAGACGTAGCGGCAGAGCGAGCCGAGCGCGGTCTCGAAGGGGAAGGGCCGCGGTTCGCCGCCGCACGCCAGGGCCGATGCGTGGCGGCCCGCCATCAGCCCGGTGGCGATCGATTCGACGTAGCCCTCGACGCCCGAGATCTGGCCGGCGAAGAAGATGCGCGGATCGCGCTTCAACTGCAGCGTGGGGGTGAGCAGCGCCGGCGCGTTGATGTAGGTGTTGCGATGCACCTGGCCGAAGCGCAGGAACTCGGCATTCGCCAGCCCCGGAATCATCCGCATCACGCGCGCCTGATCCCCGTACCGCATGTGGTTCTGGAAGCCCACCAGGTTGTAGCTGGCCGCGCGCAGGTCTTCCTGGCGCAGTTGCACCACGGCGTAGGGACGGTGGCCGGTGCGCGGGTCGGTGAGCCCCATCGGCTTCATGGGGCCGAAGCGCAGGGTTTCGCGGCCGCGCCGCGCGAGCTCTTCGATGGGCAGGCAGGCTTCGAAATACGGAACGTCCTCCGGAACGTGCCCCTCGAAGGTATCGGCGGCGGCGAGAGCATCGACGAACCGCTCGTACTCGTCGCGGTCGAAGGGGCAATTCAGATAGTCGTCGGTGCCGTCGAGCGACTTGCCGTAGCGCGAGGCGCGAAAGGCCACGGAGGTGTCTACCGAATCGGCCTCCACGATGGGGCTGATGGCGTCGTAGAAATAGAGGCGCTCGGAACCGGTGAGCGTGGCGATCTGGGCGGCCAGCGCGTCGCTGGTGAGGGGCCCGGTGGCGATCACGACGATCCCCTCGGGGATGGCGGTCACTTCCTCGCGGCGCAGTTCGATGTTCGGCTCGGCGGCGATCGCCGCGGTCACGGCTTCGGCGAAGCGGTCGCGATCCACGGTCAGCGCGTGGCCGGCGGGGACGCGCGCTTCGGCGGCCAGCCTGAGCAGAAGCGATCCCGTGCGGCGCAATTCCTCCTTGAGCAGCCAGGGCGCGGAGCCCTCCTGCTCGGTCTTGAGGGAATTGCTGCAGACCAGTTCGGCCAGGCGGTCGGTCTTGTGCGCGGGCGTCGGGCGGGCCGGCCGCATCTCGTAGAGGACGGCGCGGCAGCCCGCCCGCGCGGCTTGCCAGGTGGCTTCCGATCCCGCGAGGCCTCCGCCGATGATGTGAACGGTCTCAGTCAAGGTCTACTGAGACATTGTAGCGGGCGGCGGTCTGCGGGCGTCTACGCGCCCTTGGCCCGCTGCGCCATCTTTGCCATCTCGATCGCGCCGCGCCGCTGCATCTCTTCGGGGCTGACGTCTTCCTTGTGCATCGCCAGGGCCCAGACGTGGCCGAACGGGTCGGCGAGGTGGCCTGTGCGGTCGCCCCAGAACTGGTCTTTGAGCGGGAACTTGACGGTGGCGCCGGCCTTGACTGCCTGGTCGAACAGCGAGTCGACGTCCTCGGTATAGATGTAGAAAGTCGTCGTCGTGCCGCCGAGCGTTTGCGGCGCCCGGGTGGGGCCGAACGAAAACTCGTCCGACAGCATGAACTTCGAATCGCCGATTTTCATCTCCGCATGGGCGATCTTGCCGTCCGGACTGGGGAAGCGCCCGACCTCGACGGCGCCGAAAGCGGTCTTGTAGAAATCGATCGCTCGTGCGGCGTCGTTCACCACGATGGACGGGGTGAGCGTGTGGTAGCCTTCGGGAATTGCCTTTACCTGTTTAGCCATGGTTGCCCTCCTGAGTGGACTCCTCTTCCCCCGGTATAGCACAGGCAACCCCGAACACCCAAAAAAAGGCTCTGGCCACGAATGAACACGAATGCACACGAATAAGAAACACCAAGAAGGAGCTTTGTTCTATTCGTGTTGATTCGTGTTCATTCGTGGCCAGTCGTTTTGGCTCTTTACTCCCGCGGCGTGAACTTGAAGCCCGAGAGACGGACTTCGTCCTTGCCTTCGATCAGGACGCCGAAGCCGGTCTGCGCGAAGTTGATGTCGGGGGCGGACCAGGAATCGAGGACGTTCCACTTATTGTTCTCGAGCAGGCGGGTGACCACCAGGCCGGGTCCGACGTCCACGCGAAGAGTGGCCACCAGCTCTTTGGTTCCCAGGAACCGGTTCACTTTGAAAAGCTCGTTCCGTTTCCCGTTCACCACCTGGATGCGGTGGAACGAGTCTTTGTCCAGACGGAACAGCACGTAGTTTTTCGGATCGGTGTAGCCGGCGATCCATTGCAGGGTCTTGCCGCGGATCAGGCCGCCCGATGCCGCCAGCAGCGTGAGATCGTAGGTTCCCGGCTTGCCCGCGGGATGGCAGAGGACCGGGCCGCCGCCCTGGCGGACCCACCAGCCTTCGTCCTGCTGCCAGGCCTCCGGATGTTCCCAGGCTTCCATGCCCATGGGCGCGGCCTTGTGCTGCTCGCGTTGCAGCGCCAAGGTAACCGTGGCAAGCTGCCCGCCGGTGACCTGCACCTGCTGGCTGCGGTCCACGTAACCCGCCGCATGCGCGGTCACCGTGTACGAGCCTTCCTCCAGCTCTATGGGGTTGTTGGTGAGCGCCTGAGGCGCGCGGCCGTTCCCGGCCACCGTGACCGCGGCGAGGGCGGGCGTCACCGCTACCCGGAGCGTGCCGGTGCCGCCTTGCAGCGTTACGTCGCTGTCGGCGATGCTCAGCGCCTGGCCGGCCGTGAACGTACGCCGGATGGGCCGCGACGACTGCCGGCCCTTGCGTATCTCGATGGCGTGCTCGCCGGGGCTGAGGTTCGACACCTGGAACGTGCCGTCGGCCAGGACCGTGCCCACCACCTGACGATCGACCAGGACCTCCGCGCCGGGCGTTCCCTGCAGCGTCATGCGCGCCGTGGTCGGCAGCGCGACCAGGTTGAACACCACCTTCTTCTCGTCGCCCTTGGCGATCTGAACGGTCTGCTCGGGAGCATCCCCAAAGCCGGGCTTCGCCACGCGGATGTGGTATTCCTTCGGAGCGCGCTGGAGGCGCAACTGGCCTCCGCGCGAAGTCTGGTTGCGAGCCTTCTTGCCGTCCACGAAGACGTCCACTCCGTCCTCGCCCGCCAGCACCACGATGGTGCCGATGTTCTGGTCGGACTGGAAGAAGGCCGAGAGTTCCGGCGCCGCGCCCATCTGGATCACGCGTTTGACCTGCGTCTGCCCGCTGACGATCCCGATCTCGTGGGTGCCCTGCGACAGGTTCGTAAGCTGCAGGCCTCCGGGCGCGGCATCTCCCGCCGGCGCGCCATCCACCAGGACTTTGGCCGATGGGAGCGTGGTGTACACACGCGCCTGCCCATTGAACGCGCTCACCACCAGTGCGCTGGTGCTGTTCACCGTGGGAGGCGCGCCGAGTTGCGGCACGGCTCCGGGGACCAGTTCGAAATCCACCTCGGCCTGCCCCAGACGGCTGAGGAGCTTCAGGGTGTGTTTGCCCGGGGTGACGGCGTCGAAGGTCACCAATCCGTCCTGGGCCGGGCGCGGGTCAAGGGCGTCCAGCGCAACCTTGGCATCGCTGAAGTCGGTGACCAGCCGCACGGTCTGCGGCAGCGGTTGCAGCGTCAGCTCGATCGGCGCGGCCGTGCCCGCCTTCAGTTGCGCGGCGGCCGAAGCCGGCTGATAGCCGTCCAACAGCGCATCGATCTGGTAGGAGCCCGGCTTGTCTTCCAGGTCGAAGTTCGACGTGCCGCGGATCCTGCCGTTCACGCGAATGGTCGCTCCGGGTGGAATGGTGCGCACCTGGATCCGCGCCATCGCAACGGGAGGCGGCGCCTTCTTGAAAAGCTTGGGGACAACCACAGCCAGCGCCGCCAGCACCAGGAGCACGGCCAGCGCGCCGGCGCCCGCGAGGATCGCTTTGCGGTTCAGCGGCGGCTTGACTGGAGGCGGCGGTGGCGGGGGCACTCGGCTTGCCGGAAAGCCCGGCGCCGGTGCGGTCACGACAGGCACGGGAGGCGGCGGAGGCGGAGGCAGGTTGGGAATTCTGAACACCGCGCTGGCGGGCGGCGGCGGGCCATCCATCGGCGGCGCCGTGGCCACGGTCGGTATATTGCCCCCAGGGAGGGGCGGAGGAGGCGGCGGCGGAGCCACCGGCATCTGGGAGGTCGGCATGTCCTCGAACGGCCGCGGGGTGGAGGGCACCAGGCTGGTTGCCGTCGCCTCGAGCGAGGCGGCTTTCAATCCCGCCAGGCGCTGCTCCAACCCACGCACGATCTGCTCGAACTCCACGTCGTTGGGGTGGCTGGATCCCACCGCCCGCACTCTTGCGAGCGCCTCGCTCACCTCGGCCGCCTCAGTTGCTCTGGCGGCGTCCTCCTCGATTTGGTGCAACTCCTCCAGGTCCGCGGGCCGTGCCTTGGCGCGGCGCGCGTCGCCCGATTCCTTTGCCAGGATGTCGCGCAACTGCGCCAGGCGCGGGTCGAGCGGGTAAGCCGCGAGGCACTTCTCGGCTTCCGCCAGCGCGCTCTCCAAGTCGCCGGAGGCACGGAACTGGCGCGCCTGCGTGAAGCAGTTGTTGACGGCCTCGTCGCGCTTGCAATCCTGGGCGATGATGCGCAGGTTCTTGGCCAGCAGGTGCGACGGGTCGATGGCCAGGGCCTGCTGGATCAGAGGCTCGGCCTCCCTCCAGTCGGTGTCCACCACCGCCTTCGCGCGCTCCACCAGCGCCTCGACGATCGCCGACTTGATGCTCTGGCTGCGCGGGTTGAGCTCCAGGGCCCGGCGCATGGTCCCGATTCCTTCGTCGAACGATTTCTCCTGGCTGAGAGCCTGCCCCTCGGAGAGCAGCTTGGCGGCTTCCTCGGCGCGCGCGGCCGATTCGGTGGCCAGGTGCTTCATCTGGGCCAGCTCGGGATCGTTGGGGAACTCGGCCTCCGCCGATGTCACCAGCTCCAGCGCGCGGCCGTACTCGCCGGCGGCCATCGAGGTATCGATCTGGCTGGTCCACCGGCTCTTGGCTTCCGTGAGCGCATGCTGCTCCTTCTTCTTGGTGACGCGCTCAACCTCGAAAGCCAGGCCGGGATACTGGGCGTAGATGGTGTTCAGAATTTCCCACTGCGCCAGGGATTCGGCGAGTTGGCCGCGCTCTTCGTGGTAGCGCGCCTTGGCCGCGATCGAGCTCACCAGGTCGCGCTTCTCGCGCATGGGGCGGATCTGCCGCTCGAAGTGCGGCTCGCCCGGGTACTCCTTCACGGCCTGTTCGAGGATGCTCAGGCGGCGGTCGAGATCGGGCTCCGCCTCCACCTGATGGTCGATGTCGGCGATGCGCGCCGAGAGCTCCTGCCGCTGCTGCTCCTCGATATCGAACTTCAGCGCCTGGAACAGGGCGTGCCCGGGATACTTGCCTAGCCACTCGTTGGCGATGGCCAGCGCGGGGACGAAACTCCGCCCCTCCAACAGTTTTTTCGCCTCGTCGTAAGAATTCTTGAGGGACTCGTGTTCGGAGCGGACCTTGTTGTAGAACGTCTGGTAGGAGGCGGCCCGGTCCGGCGCCGCTGTCTCGGGCGCCTTGTTGTCCAGTTCCACCACCTTCTGCATCTTGCTCAACGCGGTGGTGACTTCGCCGACGTTCCACGCCTCGAGCGCGGAGTGATAGAGCTCTTCCTTTTCCTTCCGTACTCGGAGGAACTCCTGCTCGCGGCGGTCCACTTCCGCCATCAACTGGAGCGCCCGCGGCTCCTTCGCGTTGAGCTGGAGCAGGTTGTGCAGCGCCTCGCGCGCATGGCTCCAGGCCTGGTTGTCCAGGTGCTGCTGGGCCAGGCGGAACCACTCTTCGATCTTGCGCGCGGTGGTTTTGGTTTCGATGCTGGCCTTGAGCCCCAGCGCCTGTCCGTTGCCCGGATCCAGGTCCAGGATGTCCTGCACCTTCTGCAGGGACAGCGGGTATTCGTCGTTGTCGAACCGCGTCTTGGCGCTCTGCAGAAGCTGAGCGATGGTCTTCTGCTTGCCTGAGCTCTCGATCTGCCGCTTGAGCGGGACGATGGCCGGATCGATATGTCCTTCCGATTCGAGCTCGTTGATGATTTCGGTGGCGAATTGCAGATCGCCTTGTTCGAACGCCGCTGTGGCGCGCGCGATGCGCGGCCGCAGCAACTCCGGATTGAAGAACTCGATCTTCTCGTTGCGCAAGCCTTTTTGCAGCGTGTCCGCGAACTCGCGCGCGCTGGCGTAGCGGTTCCACGGCTGCTTGGCCAACGCCTTGTGGATCACGCGGCTAAGCGTCTGGCTGACCGCGGGGTTCAGGTCGGACACAGGCGGAGGCACCACCCGCAGGATGGCGTTGGCGATCGCCGCTTCCCCTCCGCCTTCGAACGGGCGGCGGCGGGTCAGGGTCTCGTAGCAAACCACTCCCAGCGAGTAGACGTCCGAGGCAGGCGTGGCGGGCTTCATCTGAAGCTGTTCCGGCGCCATGTACAGCAGCGTTCCCTTGATGCCCACCGATTGGCCCGTCTCGGCCATGTGCGCGACGCCGAAATCGATGACCTTCACCGAGTCGTCGTCCAGCACGAAGATGTTGCTGGGCTTGATGTCGCGGTGGATCAGGCCGCGCTCGTGGGCCGCCTGCAGGCCGCGGCAGGCCTGGCACATCATGTCGACCACGCGTTCTACCGTAAGGCGGTGGCTGGCCACCTTGATCAGCTTGTCCAGGGTGGAGCCTGGCAGCAGGGGCATGACGAAGTACGGCTTGCTGGTTCCGTCGTCCTCGAACTCCCCGACGTCGAAGATTTCGACGATGTTGGGGTGGCTCATCGCCGCGAGAACGCCGCATTCCTTCTGAAACATTTGCAGCGCCGCGCGTGTCGGCGCGTCGCGCAAGGTCTTCACGGCGACGTCGCGCTTGACCGTTGCGTCCCAGGCGCGGAACACCAAACCCATGCCGCCCTGGCCAAGGACTTCCTTGATCTCGTAACGACCATTCAGCTTGTCGGGAACCGCCATGGAATGCCGTCCTCCCTCGCACGGCCAGCCCCACCTGGCCAACGGCCCGCTCCGTCCGCCCGGAGCCTGCCCGCGCTCGTTTCACCCGAGAATAACACGAAAGGGGCCTGTTTTTGCAGTGTGTTACCGCCTGCCATGACTCTTTGGGGCCACCCGCGCGACTCCTACGATTCGAGAAAGCGTTCGGCTTCGAGGGCGGCCATGCAGCCGGCGGCGGCGGCAGTGATGGCCTGGCGGTAATGGCGGTCCTGAACGTCGCCGGCATAGAATACGCCGGGGATGTTGGTGCGGGCGCCCCCGTGGGAAACGATGTAGCCTTCGGGGTCGAGCTCAACCTGGCCGCGGAAGGGCGCCGTGTTGGGGTCGTGGCCGATGGCGACGAAAAAGCCGTCCACCGGCTCGCGCCACTGCCTTCCGGTTTTCACGTCGCGCATGAGAGCGCCGGTGACTTTGCCCGCGGCCACGTCTTCGATCTGATCGACCACGGTGCGCGGCTGCCACTTGATTTTGGGGTTGGCGCGGGCGCGGTCGAGCATGATTTTGGAGGCGCGGAACTGGTCGCGCCGGTGGACCAGCATGACTTCCGAGCCGAAGCGCGTGAGGAAGTTGGCCTCTTCCATGGCGGAGTCGCCACCACCGATCACCATGATCTTTTTGCCGCGGAAGAAGAAGCCATCGCAGGTGGCGCAGGTGCTGACGCCGTGGCCGACCAGTTCCTTCTCCCCCTCGACGCCCAGCCAGCGGGCCGAGGCGCCGGAGGCAATGATCACGGTGCTGGACTCGACCCACTCGCCGTCGATATTGATGCGGAAGGGCGGCTTGGACAGGCTGGCTTCGACGACCGTGCCGTGCACGTACTCGGCGCCGAAGTGCTCCGCCTGTTTGCGTATGTTATCGACCAGAACCGGGCCGTCGATGCCCTCGGGGAAACCGGGGAAGTTCTCGACCAGCGTGGTGAGCGAGAGCTGTCCGCCGGGATGGTGCCCGGTGACGACGAGCGGTTTCAGGTTCGCGCGCGCCGCATAGACGGCCGCGGTATTTCCGGCGCAGCCCGCGCCAACGATGACGACGTTTCGCATAGGGGTTTGGGGAATACGCTTTTAGTGTAACGAAGGCGCGGCGGCGCGGTGGGGGAGTGGCTCAGACGCGGCGTCCTGGCCGGCGCGCGAACGGATCGGGGACCTGCTTGGGTTCCCTGAAACGAGAGCGGATTTCCCGCACAAGGTCGGAAGCGTAGTACGAGCGCCCCTTCTTGTCACCGCTGGGTATCAGTAGCCCGCGATCTACCAGCAGCTTCAAATCCTTGGTCGCCACTTGATCGGACACGTCGGCGACGGCTCGATAAGCCGCATTCCGAAGTCGCAGACCCGAGGCTGCATCCGCAAGCGCCAGCAGCGTCCGTTCCGGCAGCTTCAACCGCTTCACCTCCACTTCGAGCGCATCCCACGTTTGCTGCATTTCTCTGGTCCTGCGCAGGATGGTCGTCGCCTGCCGGAAATGCGCAGTCAGGCAGAAACGCACCCAGGGGCGGGCGTCGCGACGCGGGCTCCAACTCCCGGCCCCAACTGTCGCCAGCACGTCGTAGTATTCGCGGGTATTCCGCCCGAGGTATTCTTCGATGCTGGAGAACTCCGGAGACAGGGTTCCGGCGCGTGCCAAAACGAGAGACTGGAGGCAGCGCGCCATTCTCCCGTTCCCGTCCGAGAAGGGGTGAATCATCACGAAATTGAGATGACCCATGGCGGCGCGCACCACGCTGGCGGTCGGTTCCGTTTGGTTCAGAGAGATCGCCAACTCCTCCATCAGGCCGGCCACGAGTTCCGCGTCGGGCGCCTTGTACACAACCTCCCTTTTCGTTTCGTCAACCACCTGAATCGGCCCGGACCTCCACCGGCCCGGATGCTTGCTCAGATCGTACTCGAGCATCATGAAGTGCAGGCTGCGTATGAGGTCGATCGAGTGCCTGAAATGCGGATCCTCGGCCAGTTGCAGGACGTAGGTCATCGCAGAGCGGTATCCGCGCACGGCCAGCCAGTCGGTGGTGGACGCTTCGGTGGGCTCGTCGCCCTCGATCGCGGCGATGGCATCTTCGACCGTGACGTTGAACCCTTCAATCGAATTCGATGCCCTGATGGCGCGGGCGAAGAGGGCTCGACGCAGCAGGCCGGGCCACCGCTTTGGGGTTTGGACCGCGTACCTCAGCGTTTGCTTCAGGTCTTCGATCTGAGCGATGACCTCGAGCTCTCGTTCGTTGAGCTTTGGAGTCGCAAACAGCATCGGGCTATACTGTTATCAACAGTACGACATATTGATTGTATCAGTACAACGTACTGTTGTAAACAGTATATCTGCCGGGATCATGGCCGGAGCCACGGAGGTTGGCGGAACTACATCAACGCGGTGACGATGCGGTTGGCCAGGAACGCCCCGCCGTACGCCAGAACGGTCATGTAGGTGAACTGAATGGCGGGCCACTTCCAGCCGCCGGTTTCGCGGCGCACCACGGCAATCGTGGACATGCATTGCATGGCGAACGCGAAGAAGACCAGCAGGGCCACGGCGCCCGCGGGGTTGAGATCGTGCCGCAGGGCCTGCTGCAGGCCCTGGGACCTCGCGTCGGGCTCCATGCCGTAGAGCGTGCCCAGCGTGCCTACGATCACCTCGCGCGCCGCCAGCGACGTAAGCAGGCCGACGCCGATTCTCCAGTTGAATCCCAGCGGCCGGATCAACGGCTCGATGGCATGGCCCACGTTGCCGGCGATGCTGTGCTCCACCGCGGGAATCTTGCCATGAACCAGAGGCAGGTGCGCGAAGATCCAGAGGACGATGGCCACAACCAGAATCACGGTGCCGGCGCGGCGCAGAAAGATCTTGGACCGGTCCAGCAGACGCAGGCCCAGGGACTGGAATGTGGGCATGCGGTAGGGCGGCATCTCCATCATGAACGACGCCCGCTCACTCTTGAGGATGGACGATTTGAGCACGCGCGCCGTGACGAAGGCCGCCGCGAAGCCGAGCACGTAGAGGCCGAGCATGGCGGTGGCGCGGGTGCCGAGCAGCGGCCCGAGCACCGGCCGCTCCGGAAGAAACGCGGCGATGATGAGCGCATACACGGGCAGGCGGGCCGAGCAGGTCATCAACGGCGCGACCAGGATGGTGGCGATGCGGTCGCGCTTGTTCTCGATGGTGCGCGTGGCCAGGATCGCCGGCACGGCGCAGGCGTAAGCCGACAGCAGCGGGATAAACGATTTCCCCTGCAATCCGACGCGGGCCATGGTGCGATCGGCGATGAGCGCGGCGCGCGCCAGGTAGCCCGAATCCTCGAGGATCCCGATGAACAGGAACAGCACCAGGATCTGCGGCAGGAAGACCAGCACCGAACCCACGCCGCTCCAGACTCCCTCGATCAATAGCGAACGCAGGGGCGAAGCAGGCAGCGCGGCGCCCACAAGGTTGCCGGTCCAGGTGATGAAGGTCTGCACGCCATCCATCAGCGGGCGCGCCCAGGAAAAGATAGCTTGGAAGACCGTGACCACAACCGCGACGAAGATCAGCGGGCCCCAGACGGGATGCAGAAAGACAGCGTCGAGCCGCCGGGTCCAGACGGGCGGCGCGGGCGCCTGGTAAGCCGCGTGCTTGCCCAGGCGGGCGGCCCAGGCGCGGCACTTCGGGACGGTTTCGAGGGCCGAGGAATCCACCGGCAGGGGCGGCGCGCTGCGTTGTGCCAGGAACTCCCACACTCGCTCGATGCCTTCTCCGCGCGCGGCGCTGGCCAATACGACCGGGGCTCCGAGCTGGTGCGAGAGCGCCTGAACGTCGATCTCTCCGCCGCGGGCCTTCAGATCATCCGCCATGTTCAGGATGACCATGGTCGGCAGTCCCAGCGCGAGCACGGGGGCGGCGAGCATGAGATGGCGGCCGAGGTTGGTGGAATCGAGGATCAGCAGCACGGCGTCGGGCCGCGGGAAGTCAGGCATGGTGCCGGTGAGGATGTCGTGAGCGACCTGCTCGTCCTCCGAGCGCGGCGAGAGGCTGTAAACGCCGGGAAGATCGACCAGCGTAATCTCCTGACCGCTGGCGAGCGTGGCGTTTCCCACCCGCTGCTCGACGGTCACGCCGGGGTAGTTGGCGACCTTCTGTCGTAGGCCGGTGAGGCGGTTGAAGAGGGTGGACTTGCCGGAGTTGGGCGGACCGATGATGGCGACTACGCCAGCGCCGGTGCTGGTTTCAATGGGATGTAGCGCGGCCAGGGCGCAATCGTCGCAACCGCTCATGGCACGGGATTGTCAGCGCGCAGCATGAGGCACGCGGCAGTCTCGCGGCGCAAGGCAATTTCGGCGCCGTCCACGCGAAATACGCGCGGGTCGCCTCCCGGAGCGCTGCCCGCCGCGACAACCGGGCTGCCGGGGAGGAATCCGAGTTCCATCAGCCGTTGCGAAATGTCCGCGGGGAGGTCGATGCGGTCGAGGACGCCCTGTTCACCGCGGCGAAGCTCCATGAGACTCGGACGGCCGTTGCCACTCAGTTGCATCAGCAACAAGTATGACCTGCCGGAGCCCCGCCTGTCAAGCAGATCGAAAACTCCGAGGGTACTAGGGGATGCCACCGAGTTGCAGCTGGGGGGGGAGGGTTAGCTGTCAGCTATCAGCTCTCAGCTGTCAACTCCGGAGGCTGGTGCCAGAGCCTGTTCGTAAGCGTGTCCGCAGTTGTCCCCGACGAGTTCGCGCTACCGAAACAGCAGGAATGGTGGCTCACAGGTGTTAGCTGACAGCTGAAAGCTGATAGCTGACAGCTATTTTCTGCTAGAATTCCTGCGAATGCTTGCGGGAAGCCCACAGCAGTCGTACACGCGCGAGGAGGCCCGCCGGGTTCTGGGAATCTCGGAGCGGCAGTTGCGCGGGTGGGAGCGCCAGGAACTGGTGCCGCGCCTGGAGGAGTTTGCGTTTGCCGACCTGATCGCGCTGCGCTCCTTGCAGAAATTGCGCGCGGAGCGCGTGGCTCCGGCGAAGATCCGCAGTGCCGTGCGCGCGCTACGCGAGAAACTGCACGGCGTCGAGAATCCGCTCAAGGAAGTGAAGGTCTTCTGCGAGGGCCGCAAGATCGCAGTGCTCGTAGACGGGCAGAAGATGGAGGCGGTGTCGGGGCAGCTCCTGCTGGATTTCGACCGGAAGGAGTTGAAGACGCTGCTCGCGTTTCCTCCCGAGGGACGCGGGCGGGCGGCGGTTTCCGATGCGAAGATGCGGGAAGCGGAAGCGTGGTTCGAGAAGGGACTGGAGCTGGAACAGACCGGGGCGCCGCCCGAAGAGATCGTCGCGGCGTACCAGCGCGCGCTCGAAATCGACCCGTCGTCGGCGGGCGCGGCGGTGAACCTGGGGACGGTGTTCTTCCACCTGCGGCGGTGGGAGGAGGCCGAACGCGTCTACCTGCAGGCGCTCGAAATCGACCCGACGTATGCG
>Ga0265320_10001638_pt1 | contig 15993 bp, 12 predicted proteins | sample 4827metaG_FD_202087 | JGI IMG/M metagenome (GOLD analysis project Ga0265320, IMG submission 202087) | Rhizosphere microbial communities from Carex aquatilis grown in University of Washington, Seatle, WA, United States - 4-8-27 metaG | ecosystem: Host-associated > Plants > Roots > Rhizosphere >...
AAAGATTTCCGTACATGGATGGCAGGACATTTCGAACTCGAGCCCACCGGCTTCGTGCTCGACCGCCAGTCGGGCGACGAAACGGACAAACTGCTCCTCGAACTCGGCGACAAATCCCTCATCGAAACCGTCATCATCCGCGCGCCCATGCTGGGCGTCGGTGTCGACAAATCCCGCAAGACCATCTGCATTTCCACCCAGGTCGGTTGCGCCATGGGCTGCAAGTTCTGCGCCTCCGGCCTCGCCGGCCTCAAGCGCAACCTCTCCGCCGGCGAGATCGTCCACCAGCTCATCCAGGTCTGCCGGCTGGAGGACACCCACACCCCACGGGCCCGGGCTGAACTCGCCTCCTTCGACAACATCGTTGTCATGGGCATGGGCGAGCCGCTGCACAACTACGACGCCATCATCCGCGCCCTCACCATCGTCAACGCCGAGTGGGGCCTCGGCTTCGGCGCCCGGCGCATCACGCTCTCCACCTCCGGTCTCGTCCCGAAAATTCTCCAGCTCGCCGAAGAGCCGCTCGGTATTCGACTCGCGATTTCACTGCATGGCGCCAGCGACGAAATCCGCGAGCAGATCATGCCGATCAACAAGACCTACCCGCTCGCCGATCTGCTGCCGGCTGTGAGAATATTTTCCGAAAAACAGGGACGCATGGTCACGCTGGAATTTATTCTCATCGAGGACATCAACGACGCGATCAGCCAGGCCGAAAAGCTCCGCGACATCGCCTACGACCTGCACGCCCATGTAAACCTGATTCCCTATAACACCGTGGAAGGCCTGCCTTGGAAACGTCCGAGCAACAACCGCTGCGAACGCTTCGCCGACATCCTTCGCGCCTCCGGAATTTCCGTCACACTCCGACGTGAAAAAGGCCACGACATCAACGCCGCCTGCGGCCAACTCCGGCTCAAAACCGAGAAAGCGCGCGAAAATGTGACGGAATGCATCCCTTAAAAGGGAGCTTTACACATATCGTCATATCTGAATTCATTGATACATTATGATACCCGACCGTCCCATCTCTGAACTCTTCGCGCAACAACGCCCGTTGCGCTCGCTGGAATTTTTTCCGCCCAAGGATGACGTCGGCATGGAAGCCCTGCGCAATGCCGCCACCGCGCTGAAGCGGATCTCCCCGGATTTTGTCTCGGTCACTTATGGTGCCGGCGGCACCACGCGCGACCGCACCGCCCAAGCCAGCGCGATGTTGAAGAATGATTTTGGGTTCACCGTGATGCCCCACCTTACCTGTGTCGGCCATCCCCGCGCCGAACTAAATGACGTGGCTGACCGGATTCACGCCAGCGGTTTTCGAAACATCATGACACTCCGCGGCGATCCGCCCAAAGGCGACACCACGTTCACGCCCGCGCCCGATGGCCTGCGTTACGCCAGCGAACTCGTCACGTTGCTCAAAGCCCGGCATTCCGACTTTTGTCTCGGTGTCGCTGGTTATCCTGAGAAACATCCCGAAGCCGCGACGCTCGACGCCGATCTGGATAATTTGAAGCGCAAAATCGACAACGGCGGCGCATTCGTCACGACGCAGCTCTTTTTCGACAATTCCGCTTACTACCGTTACGTGGATCGGTGCCGCGCGCGCGGCATCACTGTGCCGATCGTGCCCGGCATCATGCCCGTGCTTTCGCTCAAGCAAGTGCAGCGTCTCGCCACCCTCTGCGGCGCGGCGCTGCCACAAAAGCTCGCCACGCGTCTCGAAGTTGCCGCGGACAACACGGATGTCGTCGAACTGATCGGGATCGAGTGGGCGCTCACGCAAATCCGCGATCTGCTCGCACACGGCGCACCCGGCTACCACCTCTACATCATGAACCGCGCGAAAAGTGCGCTCGCGATGGCCGCCGGTTTGGCAGCGTAAGTACGAGACAATCCAGAGTCTCACTGGCCAAAATATAATGTCTGATTGTTTTTGAGATGCCAAGCCCCGGCGAATGAAAAAATCGTGCCTTGCCGTTTATATCATCACCTGAGACATTGATTCCCTCATGAGTGAACCGACCGCGCAAACTACGGAGGCTGCAGGATGCGTTTGGGCTTTCGACCTTGGGAAAGCCTCGCTCGGTGAAGCAGTGCGTGATGGCGCTACTTTTCTACATACTGCAAGCTGGTTAATTCCAGAAAAACTAGCTCAGCGTGGCCCAGCAACGGAGGCCGGCACGCCCGCCAGTCGCTATCGCGCCATGAAAACCCGCGAAGCACACCTCGCCCGTGAGGCTCGACTACGCTACATCTGCACCGAAGCAGGCATCGAAGTTCTTGCTGCCAAACAGACCGCCCGTGATCCAGAGACCAAGAAATTCCGCGTAGTGCAAGAAGCAGACGAACGACTCACGCGTGAATTTCCACGCAAAGGCGACGAGACCTGTTACGCCTCATGCTTGCTTCGCATCAAACTGCTGCGAGGCGAACCTCTCGCTGGCTGGCAGGTGTTCAAGGCGCTGCATTCTGCCATTCAACGACGCGGCTACGACGCTGACCTTGCATGGAAGAACCGCGGACCACGCAATGCCGACGCAGAAAAAGAGGAAGGCGACACTGCGCAACGCGCGCAGGCTTTTCGCGATATTCTTCTAAAGATGGCTCCGGGACAGCCCGAGTTCCATCTTCCCTGCTATCTCGACGCGTGGCGCATGGAGCTGTGGAACGCCTCAAAGCCCGATGAAATGCGCCTCCGCGTCAACCACCTCGCCGAGCCCGCGCGTAATCGCGATGGCACGCAGGCGCTCGTTGCGCCGCGCGAACTTGTCGTCGCTGAAACTCGCCGACTCATCGAGGCAGCGGCAAAACTCTTCCCCAAGCTGGCTGATAGCTCTGACGAAATTCTGTTTGGTCCCGGCGGTCGCGCCTATGCTTCTTACTACCCCGAGCTGAGAAAAGCTCACGATCTTCGCCTTGGTGGCGCAGGTGACTGGGACGGCATCCTCGGACAAAAAGTCCCTCGCTTCGATAACCGCATCATCGCCAAATGCGCTCTGATTCCTCGCCTGAATGCCTGCTCGGCCGAACCGCGCAAGCTCGCTGACGACACGTTTGCACCCGAAAGTCTACTCGCCGCCGAGGTCACTTTCCTCATGAAGCTGAAACACTCGCGTGTGCAGCGCGGCACCGGTGGCGTTGAGTCGCTCACGCCCTCTGAACTCCGTCAGCTTTTCGAGTTTCGCCACACCGAGGGACCAACGCGCTATGCTTTTAGCGAGCCCCAGTGGAAGAAAGCCATTGCAAAACTCGGCGGCCTGCATCCCGCCCCCGGCCATTCAGAAATCGCCAAACCCAATCTCACCGGTCGCAGCCGTTTCTGCCGCCCTGCACTCCGCATTTTGCGCGACCTGCTCCTATCGGGTCACACGCCGCTCGAACAACATGCGCTCGAACTCGGAAAACTAGTCGGAAACACCCAGCCGCAGCGCGGGCTTATCCCCGCCGACCTCGCATTCCTTCGCCGCATGGGCGATTCGTGGACGGGTCTTTACGTGCCCGATCAGCAGCACGACCAGCTTCTCGCCCTGCGTGAGAACGAAGGTCGCGACATCGCCATCCGCGCGCTCATCGGCTCCTGCAACAACCCAATTGTGCGTCATCGGTTGGAAGTTTTCTGGAAGCGAGTGCAAAAACTGGAGACTCAGTTCGGTCTACCGAGCGAGGTCGTGCTGGAATTTGTCCGGCAAGATTTCATGGGAGCCGAGGCGAAATTTAAGCTCCAAAAATTCCAAAACGACCGGCAGAAGGCCCGCGAGAAAGCACGTGCCACTGTCAAGGAACTGAAGACCGAGACGCGCTCTGCTGCTTTGAAATGGGAGCTGCTCGAGGCCCAGCGGGGCATCTGCCTCTATACGGGCGAGTCGCTGCCCCAGACTTTGATTGATGAACTGGAAATCGAGCACATCGTCCCGCGCAGCCAGGGCGGACCCGATGCAATGGTGAACTATGTCGTCACAAAACACGCCACGAACGACGCCAAGGCCAACCGCACTCCCTATGAGTGGTTCGCAGCAAATAATTTTGCCGGCTGGGATGCTTACAGCGCACGCGTGAAAGAACGTGAAGTCTCATTGCGTCCGAAAAAAGTCCGGCTGCTGACATTGCCCGACGCCGCCGAGCAAGTGCAACGCTACACCGCACTGGCAGAAACAGCCTATATCGCGCGCCTCGCCCAAACCCTCGTTGCGCTATATTTCAACTGGCCCATCCGCAGCCAGGAAGGCGCTCGACGCATCACTATCGTCAACGGTGGCCTGACCGCACGCGTCCGACGTAACTATAAACTCAACAGCCTCCTTAGCCCCTGCCCCGAGGGCAAAGACCCGCGCGACTGGGAGGAACAGTGCGAAAAGAATCGCGGCGACAAACGCCACCACGCGCTAGACGCGATGGTCATCAGCTTCATCCCCGGCTGGGCGCGCAATCCGCGACACGAAGGATTCTTCCGACTGCCAGATGGCGTGACACGAGAAACATTCGCCGCTGCACTCACCAATCGCCTGCCCCGTGCCCTTGTACTTCCGAAGCCTGAACTTGAAGCGACCGTCTATGGCGAACGAATAATCGATGGCAAACGCTACGGCGTCGCACGCATCGCACTTCGTGATTTCGCCGTGAAAGTTGAAAAGAACAAACCTGTCCTCAAACCACGCAAGGATCTAAAACCTCATCAGATCATTGATCCAGTAATCCGAAACGCCGTGGAATCACTTATTGAAGGCAATCCTAGCCTGACACTTGAGCAGTGGGAAACTTGGTGCGTCAACTATCGTCGCGGCAGCATGCAGGGCCCGCGTGTCAAAAAGCTTTTCGTTACCATCACCGATGCCGACTCGCTGGATGAATATGGGAATCTTTCAAAAGACGGTGTCTCTAGTCGCCCACAGCTTAGGCGTGGCAAACAACATCGAGGCTATTTCATCGTAGAGGTGTCGGCAGCCACCAAAAAAGAACCCTCACGCCGCAAGCTGGATGTCCGGCCTGTCTACGCTCATCAAAGCCAAGTTACATCCGCTAAAAGACTGGCCCAAGAGTCCGGCTTGGTTATCAAAGGATTTTTTGAGTCAGGCTGCACTGTGAAAATCACTTCCGCAGTCATTCAAGGAGAAACCGTACTCACACCTGGTTACTATCGCCTCAATTCAATCTGGGAAGATGGCCGGATGAAAGTAACCGATTTTCAAACGGAACTTCACGGACCTATTCCCATTGCCAAGTTTCTCGCCGCCGGGCTCCACCGCGCTGACTGAGCACACCCAAACAACCCAAGCCACCCATCATGAGCTACCATATCCTGCATGTACTTCAGCCGTTCTGCACGCTGGCCAAAGAGCGTGGGTTCATTGTTTGCCGTGGACAAGATAGTGTCGAAAAAAAGCTTCCTCATCAGGACATTCGCGCCGTCATTATTGCCGCACGAGGTGTCAATCTTACGTCATCGTTTATCTCGGCATTGCTAGAAACCGACGCTGTCATCCTGCATTGCGATGAAAATTATCAACCGTGCGGCATCACTACACCGTTGTCGCGAGTGATCGACCGAAAGGCATTTCTCCGTCAAGCCAGCCGGCCGAAACGGCTCAATGAACACCTCTGGCACACTCTCCTACGAGGAAAGACGATCAACCAGCAGCGAGTGCTTGAGCGGCAGCAAAAGCCGAGCCCCCATCTTGCTTACGCGCTGGAAACCGACGCTCTCGACGAAGGCAACTGCGCTCGTCGCTATTGGCAACTTTACTTTCCCGCTATTGGTTGGGTTTCAACTAGGCGCGAACGACGCGAATGTTCGCCGCCAAACCAAATGCTCAATTACGGCTATGCCGTACTCGCTGCCCTGTGTCACCGTAGCCTTGTTATTCATGGTCTCTCACCCCAACTGGGCGTAAAACACACAACCCGCTACAAGGCTGATCCACTCGTTTATGATCTCATGGAGCCGTTTCGCCCAATGGTCGATCTGATGCTGGCCGAGTTCATGGTTGGCGAAGATATCGCCTTTCGTATCTGGGCCCGCAAAATCGGCCAAGAACTGCGTGACCGCCGTGTGCAGCACGACCGCTACTCGCTCAAGCTGATGGACGCCATCGATTCCTCGGCCAGCTCGATGGCCCGCAGCTACGCAGAAAATTCAGCCACGCCCTTCTGGGTTCCCGAGCTGTCAGCGTCGGCATGAAACTCAGCCCCTATCGTATGGGTTGGGTACTTGTCATGTTCGATCTGCCGGTGATGTCCGATGAAGAACGCCGGACCGCAACACGCTTCCGAAAAGAACTGCTGGATTCGGGCTATCTCATGATTCAATTCTCCGTCTATGCCCGCCCCTGTGTAAGCTACGAGACAATGGACAAGCATACACGTTTGCTGGAAAAAACGGTGCCGGAAGCGGGCAACGTGCGAGTAATGTTTTTCACGGACGCTCAATGGCAACGAGCCTATACCGTGATCGGCCCAAACTATCGTCAAGGAAGCCGAGAGATTGATCCTGAAATGCCCCAGCAAGTTGAATTCTGGGAATAAAATAAGCGCCGTTCGGACGTGCGAGGCAGAGATCCGAACGGCGCTTTATCAGTTAAGACTTCACCCCCCTGAGAGTTCGGTCTTGGACTTAAATTGTTGAAAAAGAGCTGTGACTGCAAGTCCCACTGTGACCAACTTCTCAGGGGGGTGAAGTCGAAACCTTGTCGTCGAGCATCAGGTGCGATCCCACACTGTGACCAACTTCTCAGGGGGGTGAAGTCGAAACCGTGGCCGCAGCCATGAACAGCGTGCCACCACTGTGACCAACTTCTCAGGGGGGTGAAGTCGAAACTCTTGCGTAATGGTCCCAAAAGGTACCTCGACTGTGACCAACTTCTCAGGGGGGTGAAGTCGAAACATAGTTTACGCGCCCGTGGAAGGTGATAGAACTGTGACCAACTTCTCAGGGGGGTGAAGTCGAAACCTTGGGACGATCACGACCCCCACTCTGGTAACTGTGACCAACTTCTCAGGGGGGTGAAGTCGAAACTGGTTGATTTCCGTCATGACTTCCGCTGGCACTGTGACCAACTTCTCAGGGGGGTGAAGTCGAAACTCACCCGCCGCATGTTGCATCGATTCCGGCACTGTGACCAACTTCTCAGGGGGGTGAAGTCGAAACTATTCAAAGCAATTCATCGCGCAGACCTCGACTGTGACCAACTTCTCAGGGGGGTGAAGTCGAAACATCGTCGATATAACGGATTTTCCAGTGCGGACTGTGACCAACTTCTCAGGGGGGTGAAGTCGAAACCTCACCATTGAGCAATACCGGTGCGAGCCGACTGTGACCAACTTCTCAGGGGGGTGAAGTCGAAACTGCATTACTGGGACCCCTGCCCATTCGGTCACTGTGACCAACTTCTCAGGGGGGTGAAGTCGAAACTGTAAGGCACATTTTTTACTTACCAGTCTTACTGTGACCAACTTCTCAGGGGGGTGAAGTCGAAACAGTGATGTCGAAAGACGCCAGCGTTCCGACACTGTGACCAACTTCTCAGGGGGGTGAAGTCGAAACCATTCAACAGAACAACGGTCTGAGTCTCGAACTGTGACCAACTTCTCAGGGGGGTGAAGTCGAAACGTGTCCTGGGACAGTACGCCACCAACCCCTACTGTGACCAACTTCTCAGGGGGGTGAAGTCGAAACTTCATGAGCGCGTTCCATTACGCTCATCCGACTGTGACCAACTTCTCAGGGGGGTGAAGTCGAAACAATGCATACTTCACCCGCCCGCCATCACGGGTCGGAAGCCGGCTTCGGTAAGGATGCGTGCGACGGTCTCGCGCTGGTCGCCTTGGATCTCGATGTCGCCGTCCTTCACCGTGCCGCCGCAGCCGCAGGCTCCGCGCATTGTTTTCGAAAGTTGTTCTTTCTCGGGCAGGCCGATGCCGATAAAGCCGGTCACGAGGGTCACCGTCTTGCCGCCGCGACCTGCCGTCGTGCGCTTGATCTCCACCCGTCCGCGATTTTTCGGATTTTCGATTTTGGCTTTTGGAGTTGCTACCGGCCGGCTGGATGCAACAGGCAACCCTGCGCCACTGAGCGCGCCAAATGGATTTTGCCCGAGCGACTGCCCGCCATCGGTGTTGATTTTGTTTCCCTTACTCATGCGATTTTTCGTGGCTTGATTTCTATTCGCGACAATTCGCGTTCATCAGCGGTTCAGCTCATTCTCAATGTTTCCCGCCGCAGCCTCCGGGAGGCGACGCCGGCTGGCCCTTCGCCGCATCGTCTCCTCCCAGGTAGGCGAGCGCTTTCGCGTAGCTGCGGCCTTCCAGAAAATGCACGAGCCGGGGATTCAGATCGGCGCGATGGGCGTTGAGGCATGACTCGATTTCATTCAGTCCGGCGGAAATCGCCGCGCCATCAGCGGCTTTAATGCCGGCGTGGAAGCGGATAAGGGCCTCTTTCAATTGTGTCTCAATCATGGCGCTGGGTCGGAAGTGAGTTAGATTATATTTATCAGCATGTAACACCGTCTGATAGACCATGCACCTCGCTCGGCACCGGCTTGAAACGGCTTGTGTCGATTGGGCGCTGCTGCTGGTGTTAACCTCCCGGTTATCGCTCCCGCCCTAATTTGGCAAGCCCGGGACTCACTCATTTCGTCCTTCATGAATCCAGTCAATTTCTCCGAACGCGCCAATGCCTCGCTGGTCGAGGAATATTACCAGCGATGGCTCGCCCAGCCTGACTCCGTCGATGCGACCTGGCAGGCGTTCTTTCAAGGCTTCTCGCTCGGCTCGGATGGGAGATCGCCCGGCGGCACCGGAGTCGCCGGTCAGGTGGCCGACAGTGTCAAGCAGGCGGGCATTTACTATCTGATCAGCGCCTATCGCTCCATCGGCCACGGCCAGGCGCACATCAATCCGCTCGATCCCGCCCGGCCAGCTCCGCTGCCCAAGCTTTCCCTCGAAGCCTTCAAGCTTTCCAGCGCCGACCTCGACACCTCGTTTGACACCGGCAATTTCCGGGGCGGTGCGGGTCAGATGAAACTCAGCGATCTGCTCACCGCTTTGCAGGAGACCTACTGTGGGCACACCGGCGTCGAATATGCCCACATCCAGGATCAGGATTGCCGGCGCTGGCTCCAGGAACGTTTCGAAACCACCCGTCTGCAGCCCGCGTTCACCCAGCCGCAGAAACTGCGCATTCTGCGCCGCGTCCACAAAGCCGAGCTCTTCGAAAAATTTCTCCACACCAAATACGTCGGGCAGAAACGCTTCTCGCTCGAAGGCGGCGAGACCATCATCGCCGCGCTCGATGCGGTCATCGAGCATTGCCCCGAGCACGGCGTGGAGGAAATCAACATGGGCATGGCCCACCGCGGCCGCCTGAACGTGCTGTGCTCCGTCATGCGGAAATCGTTCGACGTGCTTTTCGAGCAATTTTCAGAAAACTACGTCGCCGACTCCGTGGCGGGCGATGGCGACGTGAAATACCACCTCGGCTACGAATCGATTCTGCCCACCGTTTCGGGCAAAACGGTCGAGGTCCGCCTCGCCGCCAATCCCTCCCACCTTGAGATCGTGAATCCGGTGGTCGAGGGCAAGGCCCGCGCCCGCCAGCGCATTCGCGGCGACACCGCCGAACGCCGCAAAGTCATGCCGCTGCTCATCCACGGCGACGCCGCCATCGCCGGCCAGGGCGTCGTCTCCGAGACCCTCCAATTCTCTCAGTTGCCCGGCTACCGCACCGGCGGCACCGTGCATTTCATCATCAACAACCAGATCGGTTTCACCACCGATCCTTCCGACTCGCGCTCGACCCGCTATTGCACCGATATCGCGAAGTCGATCGAGGCCCCGATCTTTCACGTCAACGGCGACGATCCCGAGGCCGTGTGCATGGTCGCGCAACTTGCGGTGGAGTTCCGCGTGAAGTTCAAGCGCGACGTGTTCATCGACATGTATTGCTACCGCAAGCATGGCCACAACGAGACCGACGAGCCGTCCTTCACCCAGCCGCTGATGTATAAGATTATCGCGGCCAAGCCCCAGGTTTCCGCCCTCTACACCCAACAACTGGTCGACGAAAAATCCATCACGGTCGCGCAGGGCGACGAAATCAAAGCGGAGTATTCCAAGGCACTCGACGAAAACCTCGCCACCGCCAAGGCCCGCGAAGCCAGCAAAGCGGAGAAGCGCAAGAGCGACATCATCGCCGCCCAGTTCACCGGCTCCACCGCAATCTTCCAGCCCAACTATTCTCACGCCACCGTCACAACGGCGATCAGCCCCAAGGTGGTCGACCAGGTTTTCCGGGCGCTCACCACGGTGCCGACGGGGTTTAAGATCCATTCGAAGATCCAACGGTTTATCGAGACCCGCGCCGCCGCCCACAAGGCCGGCGGTCCCTTCGACTGGGGCATGGGCGAGGCGCTCGCCTTTGGCAGCCTGCTGGTGGAGGGCAAACCCATCCGTCTCAGCGGCCAGGATTGCGAACGCGGCACCTTCACCCACCGTCACGCGGTATTCACCGATGTCGAGACCGGCGCAAAATACAAATCACTGAATCACATCACCGAAAAACAGCCGCCTTTCTGCGTCTATAATTCTCTCCTCTCGGAAGCCGCGGTGCTCGGCTTCGACTACGGCTACTCGGTTGACTACCCCGACATGCTTTGCATCTGGGAGGCGCAGTTCGGCGATTTCGCCAACGGCACGCAGGTCGTCATCGACCAGTTCATCGCCGCCAGCGAATCGAAATGGCAACGCATGAGCAGCATCGTGCTTCTCCTGCCCCACGGCTACGAAGGCCAGGGCCCCGAGCACTCCTCCGCCCGGCTCGAACGTTTCCTCCAGCTCTGCGCCGAGGACAACATCCAGGTCGCCAACGTGACGACACCCGCGCAAATCTTCCATATCCTGCGGCGGCAGGTGAAACGCGATTTCAGAAAGCCGCTCATCATCATGTCGCCGAAGTCGCTCCTGCGTCATCCGGCCGCAGTATCATACTTGGCCGATTTCACCGGGAAAAATTTCTCAGAAATCCTCGACGATCCAACCGCTCCGCAAAAAACCGAGCGCCTGATCCTCTGCTCCGGCAAGGTTTATTACGATCTCGCCGAGTACCGGGAAAAGCAGAAATCCGAGAACACCGCCATCGTGCGCATCGAACAATTGTATCCGCTGCATAAAAAACGCCTCGCCGAAATCGCCCGGAAATACGCCGGCGCCAAGCTCATCTGGTGCCAGGAAGAACCCGAGAACATGGGAGCTGCCCGCTGGATCATGCCACAACTCGAAGAAATCTTTGGCAGCAAACCCGTCTACGCCGGCCGCATCGCCGCCGCTTCTCCCGCCGTCGGCCTGCTCTCTGTCCACCGCGCCCAACTCGCCAAATTCCTTAAGCAAGCGTTCACACTCTGATTGACCCAAGCCCCAGATTCCATCTCCCAGACCCCCTATTTCCCACCATGTCCCTCGAAGTCAAAATCCCGCCCATGGGCGAATCCATCACCTCCGGCATTCTCGCCAAGTGGCACGTCAAGAACGGCGATGTGGTCAAAAAAGACCAGCCCCTCTTCGAGCTCGAGACGGACAAGATCACCTCAGAAGGCACGGCCGAAGCCGCCGGCCAGATCACGTTCTCCATCGCCGCCGGCACCGAGGTCAAAATCGGCCAGGTCGTCGCCTCGATCGACACGGCTGTCGCCGCGACCGCGACCGCTGCGGCCAGTTCGCCCGCGCCAGCACCTGTCGCCGAAAAATCTTCCGAACAATCTCCCGCCGTGCGCCGCATCGCCGCCGAGACTGGCCTCGACCCCGCCTCTGTCTCCGGCACCGGCAAAGCCGGTCGCGTCACCAAAGGTGACATGCTCGCCGCTTCTGAAGCAAAGCCTGCGGCAACCGCACCCGCTGCAGCTCCTACCCCTGTTCCCGCTGCCAAACCTGCAACAGTTTCTGTCGCCAGCGGCGAACGTCAGACCCGCACCAAGCTCACCAAGCTTCGTCAGACCATCGCCACCCGTCTCGTCCGCGCCCAGCACGAAGCCGCGATGCTCACCACGTTCAACGAATGCGACATGTCCGCCGTCATGGCTCTGCGCGCAAAATACCAGGACGACTTCGTGAAAAAGCATGGCGTGAAACTCGGCTTCATGTCCTTCTTCACCAAGGCCGTCGTGCAAGCCCTCAAGGACGTGCCGGCCGTCAACGCCCAGTTCGACGGCGATTCGATCATCCAAAACCATTACTACGACATCAGCATGGCCGTCTCCACCGACAAGGGCCTGATGGTCCCGGTCATCCGGAATTGCGACCAGCTCGGCATGGCTGACATTGAGAAGGCTATCGCCGAGGCCGCCAAGAAAGCCCGCGACGGCAAGATCACTTTGCCCGATCTCGAAGGCGGTGTTTTCACGATCACTAATGGCGGCATCTTCGGGTCGATGCTCTCAACTCCTATCCTCAACTCCCCGCAGAGCGCCATCCTCGGCCTGCACGCCATCAACGAACGTCCCATCGCGCTCAACGGCCAGGTGGTCATCCGCCCGATGATGTATCTCGCACTTAGCTACGACCACCGCCTCGTCGACGGCAAGGAAGCCGTCACCTTCCTCGTGAAGGTGAAACAGGCCATCGAGGACCCCGCCCGGCTCCTCATCGGGGCGTAAACAGTCCAAACTTGAACAGAAGATAACAGAGGCAACAGAGACCCTCTTCCTCCGTTATCTCCGTTTCCTCCCGTAAACATGCCTTCTGAATCATTCGATCTCATCGTCATCGGTGCCGGCCCCGGCGGCTACGTCTGCGCGTTCCGCGCCCAGCAGCTCGGCCTGAAGGTCGCCCTCATCGAAAAGCGGGCCACTCTCGGCGGCACCTGCCTCAATATCGGCTGCATTCCAAGCAAGGCCCTCCTCCACTCCAGCGAGCAATACGCCTGGGCGAAACACCACGCCGCCGAGTCGGGCATCAAACTGGGTTCGGTTGAGGCCGATCTCCCCACGATTCTTAAAAAGAAGGACGCCGTCGTCACCAAACTCGTCGGAGGCGTTGCTCTGCTGGCCAAGTCCCGAAAAATCCCGACCTACACCGGCACCGCCTCCTTCGTCTCGCCGACTGAAATCGAAGTGAAGGGCGAAAAGGAAACGGCCAAGCTCACCGCGAAGAACTTCGTCATCGCCACCGGCTCCGCTCCCGTCGAGTTGCCGTTCATGAAGTTTGACGGCGAAACCATCGTCTCCAGCGACCAGGCCATCGCCTTCTCCTCCGTGCCGAAGAAGCTCGTCGTGGTCGGCGGCGGCGCCATCGGCCTCGAACTTGGCTCCGTTTGGTCCCGCCTCGGCAGCGAGGTCACCGTCGTGGAATTTCTCCCGAAGATCATCGCCACCTACGACGACGACATCGTCCGCAATTTCTCCCGCCTTCTGCAAAAACAGGGTCTGAAAATCGAAGTCGGCGCCAAAGTCACCGGCTTCGCCAAAGGTGTGCTTACCGCCGAACGTGGCACCGAGAAACTCTCCTTCCCCGCCGACAAGGTTCTCGTCTCCGTGGGCCGCCGCCCTTTCACCGACGGTCTCGCCCTCGACAAAGCCGGCGTGCTACTCGACGACAAAAAACGCGTCAAGGTCGATGCCCACCTCCGCACCAACGTGCCCAGCATCTACGCCATCGGCGATGTCGTCGCCGGCCCGATGCTGGCGCACAAGGCCGAGGAAGACGGTGTGGCTGTCGCCGAGTGGATCGCCGGCAAGGCCGGCCACGTGAATTGGGACCTCGTTCCCGCCATCGTCTACACCGATCCGGAAGTCGCCAGCGTCGGCTTGGGCGAAGATGCCGCGAAAGCCGCCGGTCGTGCGATCAACGTCGGCAAGTTCAATTTCGCTGCGAACGGCCGAGCCATCGCGGCAGACGCCACCGACGGTTACGTGAAGATCATCGCCGATGCGAAGACGGACAAAATTCTCGGCGCACAGATTCTCGGCAAAGGCGCCGGCGAGATGATCAGCGAAATCGTGACGCACATGGAATACGGCGGCAGTGCCGAAGACCTCGGCCGCACCATCCACGCGCATCCGACGATGAGCGAAGCGATCAGGGAAGCCGCCATGGCCGTCAGTAAGAGCGCGATTCACGCGCTTTAACTCCCATGCCACATTTTCTCCGCACGCTTCGTCATTCGCTGCTTTTACTCGGATACTTTACCGCAGCGTGTCTGTATGCGGATGATCGAATAATCATCGAGGCCAAACTCAACGGCCAGCCGCTCAAGCTGGCATTCGACACAGGAGCGGGCGAACTGCTTGTTTTCCATCGCATAGCAGAGCAACGCAACTTGCAGATTCTCCCGCCGCCGTCCGATATTCAACCCAAGCCAGGTGAAGTGGTCGTCAGCCACACGGAACCATTAAAATTCGAACTTCTCGGCCATATATTTCCAGACATTCGAGCCGGAGTCATTGATGCCCCATCGGGTTTGCGGCTGGATATCGACGGAGTGCTCGGCTGGCAGAACGTCCGGAGCAACATCTGGTCTTTTAGTCTCTCGACATCGCAGACAGACATACTGGCTTCGGTTCCAACCGAAGCCTTGAAATGGTTAAAGCTGCGCGAAATCAATAATCCTCAACGATTGATTCTGGAATTGCCGCAGACTCAATCCACCACTCCGCTTTATTTCGGCGTCGACACGGGCTCGGCTTCCGGAGTCAGACTGTCCTCTGAAGCTTGGGATAGGTGGCGGGGCGCAAATCCGAAACAATCTATAACACTCGACGCCTATTTCATGCCCGGAGCTGGTCTGGTTATTGCTGAAAACATTTGGGCAGACGAAATTGATATCGGCGCTTTAACCTTGCGAGGGGTTCCAGTTGCTAGAATGAATGCGATGGAGGCACTGCGTTTCCCCCCGGGAACAGTTGCCGTTCTCGGAATCGCGGCAATGAGGCGAATTGACATGGTGATCGATGGCAAAAATGGAATCGCCTACGCCCACCCACTCATCACGCCGCCACAACCTTACAACCACAACCGGTTGGGCGCAGTCTTCGTTCCAAGCGATTTGGAAAACGGTACCGAGCTGGTTGCTCACGTTGCCGAAAATAGCCCGGCCGCAAAAGCGGGCGTGCGTGACGGTGACGTACTGTTAAAGATCGACCAACTCGACGTCACCCCTTGGCGTACCCAGCCCGGCATCCTGCCGCTAGCGCATTTCTGGGAACAGACACCGGGCACCAGACTTCACCTGACGATAAAACGCGGCACGGAAACACTCACGGTTGATGCGGTGCTGCAAAACATCCTCGGTCCTACGCCGAAATAGACCGGACGTACAGGGAGCCCGGGGCAGGGTCAGGGTGCTCAGAATATCAGCCCCGCGAAGGCACGATGACTTTCCGGTTCTTCCGTCCCCGCAGGTAGACCGAAAAATCATTGCCGTCGGTGGTGACCAGCGGCAGACGCGGATGCTGATCGCTCAGCACCATCAGACACGCGTCTGCAAAATCCACCACCCGGCCCCGATAGCGCGCTGTCTCAGTTTGCAGCCGTGCCAGTTCCTCCGGGATCAGGTGGCGGCTGATGATCAGTCCGCGTTCAATCTGCTCATAGAAATCCAGCACGGCCGCCGCCCCCAAGCCGTCGCCCAGGAGAAATGCGGTTTCAGACACACAGCCTTCGCAAGTTAGCCACGGTCCCCGCAGATCCGTCGCAGTGGCTGCCGCCCAGGCGTGCCGCGAATCCTTGCGATCCCACAGCGCCGCGATGAACCCGCTGTCAACGATGGCGCGTGCGTCCATAGCGTTTCATCCGTGACTGCTGGCTTTCGCCACTGCTCTCGTATTTGCCAATGATCCCATGCAAGGCCCCGGCCATGTCGATGCCTTGGTCCTCGCGCAATCCGCGGACCACCGCCTCGCGCCAGACCTCGGAAAAATCCTTTTTTTCCGCCCGCGCCCGCCGGGCCAGGGCAACATTCAGCGCCCGCGTTATCCTGACGGTCTTGGTGACGGCATGGTTTTG
>Ga0265320_10001639_pt1 | contig 15987 bp, 12 predicted proteins | sample 4827metaG_FD_202087 | JGI IMG/M metagenome (GOLD analysis project Ga0265320, IMG submission 202087) | Rhizosphere microbial communities from Carex aquatilis grown in University of Washington, Seatle, WA, United States - 4-8-27 metaG | ecosystem: Host-associated > Plants > Roots > Rhizosphere >...
CCTCCTTGAGGGTTTTCTGGCCCGCCTCGACGCCGCGGACCTCCGCGCCCATGAGGCGCATGCGGAAGACGTTGAGCGCCTGCCGCTCCATGTCGACCGCGCCCATGTAGACCACGCACTCGAAGCCGAACTTTGCACAAACCGCCGCGGTCGCCACGCCGTGCTGCCCTGCGCCGGTCTCGGCAATGATGCGCTTCTTGCCCATGCGCCGCGCGAGCAGGGCCTGCCCGAGGGCGTTGTTGATCTTGTGCGCACCGGTGTGGAGCAGGTCCTCGCGCTTGAGGTAGATCTTCGCACCACCGCAATGCTGCGTGAGACGCTCGGCGAAATAGAGCTGAGTCGGTCGCCCGGCAAACTCCTTCAGGTGATGCCGCAATTCCGTCTGGAAAGCAGGGTCCTGGCGCGCGACCTCATAGGCCGTGCCGAGTTCCTGCAGGGCAGTCATCAGCGTTTCCGGCACGAACACGCCGCCGTAACGGCCAAAATGCCCGCCGGCGTCAGGCAGTGAAAAGCGGTCGATTCCAGTAGCGGTCGCAGCAGGCATGGGAGCGCCCAACGTGGGCGTTCAGCCGCAGCGAATCAACGGCGAACTTGGGTCTTGGGTATCGGTGCCGGGATCCCGCCGGGATGCGGCCGGAACCGGTGAAATTAGCCTCGCAACGAATGCCGGGTGGTGTCCGTCATTCCTTCGCGATCCCGTTCAACCCACCGAAGAAATCCCCATGCGCCCTCATCCCTGCCCCGCTCCTGTGCGTCGCTTCTCGCTCAAACCCGCCCTCGTCGCCTGCCTCGGCATTGCCCTGGCCGCGGCCATCCCCGCCATGGCGGCCGACCAGCCTGCAGCCGGCGGCCCCGCCGCCCCGTCCGCCCCACGTGCGGGCCTGCCGCCGTTCCCCGTGCCCGGCACGAAGCACGCCACTTTCCAGGATGGTCGACCGACGCTCTGGATCGTCGGCGACTCCACCGCAAAGAATGGACGGGACGATGGCAGCGAGGGCGGACGATGGGGCTGGGGCCACGAGATCGACCGTTACTTTGACCTCGGCAGGATCAACGTGGAAAATCAGGCGCTCGGCGGCACCAGCAGCCGGGACTTCATCACCCGCGGCCATTGGGAGAAGGTGCTGGCCCTCGTCCAGCCGGGGGATTTCGTGATGATCCAGTTCGGCGCCAATGACGGTGGCGGCAAGATCGACGACCAGCGGGCCAGAAAATCCCTCGATGGCAACAGCGACGAGGCCCAGCACGTGAAGCTGACCACCGGCAAGGAGGAGGATGTCCACACTTACGGCTGGTATCTCCGGAAGTACATCCAGGACGCCCAGGCCAAGGGTGCCACGGCCATCGTTTGCTCGCTCATACCGCGCGACGACTGGAAGGACGGGAAGATCGTCCCTGCGCAGGACAACTCTTACGTTTTATGGGCCGGACAGGCTGCGCAGCAGGCGGGCGCGTTCTACATCAACATGAATCACATCATCTGCGACCAACTCGACGTCATCGGCGAAAAGCTCACCAAGGGCACGCTCTACCGCGCGGATGACCACACTCACACCACCCTCCTTGGCGCGCAGATGAACGCCCGCTGTGTGGTGATGGGTGTCAAGGGGCTCTCCCCCGGACTCAAGCTTGGCACCTTCCTTTCCACCACCGCCGAACCCGTCGATCCCGCACCCGCGGAAAACATCGCCACGGGTAAAACAGCTCCTTGAGGAACTACGCCGGCGCAGCCGGCCTTGACCCGCTCGAACAGGCTCGATCGTAGGGGCGTCCCTTGCGCGAGCCTTCCATCTCACACCCGCCGGACCGTCACCAGCGTGAAATCGTCCCGCTGGCTCGTTTCACCGGTGAAGCGCCGCACCGTCTCAAGGATCCCGTCGTTCATCTCGTGCGCCGGCCGGCTGTGCAAAGTGCGCACGGCATCCGCCAGGCGCGTGCCTGAAAATTCCTTGTCCTCCTCGTTCGGGGCCTCGGTGATGCCGTCGGTGTAGAGCACGCAGACGTCACCGCGGGAAAACGGCTCGGTGCGGTCCGAAATGGTGGCCGCAAAGAGTTCGTCCGGCACCATGCCGAGCGGCATGCCCTCGGAGCCGACGAACTCCGTGAGATAGATCCCGCTCGCCTTGTCCCGCCGGGCGAACAGCGGCAGTTCGTGCCCGGCCCGGGCAAAGGTCACCGTGTTCGCGGCGGTATCGATCACCGCATACAGCATCGTGACGAACAACCCCGCGTCGATCTCCGCCGCCAGCACCCGGTTGAGTTCGGTGAGCACCCGGGCCGGCGAACCGTGACGCGGCGCGATCTGGCGGAGATTCGTGCGGCAGATTGCCATCAGCAGCGACGCGGGAATGCCCTTGCCCGACACGTCCGCAACCACGACCGCAAGGCGGGTGTCCGAAAGCACGATCAGGTCGTAAAGGTCGCCGCCCACCTTCTGCGCAGGGGTGTAGCGCGCGTCGAGATCCAGCCCCGGCGAATCCGGTGCCGCGCGCGGGAGCAGCATCTGCTGGATGCCGCTCGCCAGCGAGAGGTCGAGGTCAAGCTGCTTGCGCTCCAGCTGGAGGTGAAGGAACTCCGCGTTGTGCAGCGCGAGGGCCGCCTGCTCGGCGAGCGACTGCAGCAGCGCGAAGTCGGTAGCGGAAAACGGCAGGTCGTCGGCCGGATTCGTCACCGCCAGCACGCCGAAGGAATGGTCGCGGAACACCAGCGGAACCGCGATCACCGACCGCACCGCCAGCGCGGGATCCTCGTGCTTCACGATGCGCGGGTCGTTCGCCGCGTCCGTCAGGAGTTCACCGATGCCGGTCATGGCCACCCGGCCGACGATCCCCTCGCCGACGGGAAACTCCTCGGACTTCAGGACGTGCTCGATGAACTTCGCCCGGGTGATCAGTTTTTCCCGCGCCTCGCTGTCGAGCGGCCGGTGCGGCGGAAACAGCCCCTCGACCGCGACACCGCGCATGGTGTCCCGGTCGGTCCGTTCGAAGACGCAGGCGCTCAGGGCGCCCGACGAAAGGATCGACGCGTGAACGATGCGCTGGAGCAGCGCCTGGCGGGTCAGCCCTTCGCCGAGGGCCTCGACCATGTGGTGCATGAAATCCACCACCCGCTCCCGCTCCTGCTGCATCTGCTGACGTTCCTCCTCGGCCCGGTCCAAGGCCCGGGTCAGGCGGTCGACCACCGCCAGGAGCGCACACACGCCGGCGATCAGGAGACAAATCAGGAGAAGCATGGAAGGATGTTTGTGACAGCCGGAATCGGGCCGGGCAATCGCCGATTATTTCCCCTAGAGTTTGCCGTATTCCAAGTGGGGCAGGTCTCCCGCCGAGCCTTTAAACCCAACCCGATTTTGTCACTGATTACACAGCTGGCACAGATATCGCCCGAGCTATCCGTGCCCGTCTGCGTAAGCAGTGGCAAAAGATTGGATCCGACCAAACTGGCGGGTTGAAGACCCGCCCTACCTCGAAGGTTTCCCGATCCTTCCTTACCGCTGCTCAACCCGGTTCTTCAGGAACGCGAGCACGTCCTGGAACTTGCTGCGGTTGCCCTCGTCGACCGTGACAAGGTTCTCGTGGGCCTCGAGCACGAGGCGGGCACTCTCCAGCTCGGTGCGGTCCGGGCAGTGCAGCGCCTTGTCGCACTTGTCGAAATTCATCGGGAAATCCCCCGCATCGACCGTCAGCAGGCGATGCAGCCCGAGGTTCCGGATCAGCTCGAGGTTGCGCTGGCCGACCCGGGCCAGGACCATGCTGCCCGGCGGCGTCTGCTTGCGCAGCCCGAGCGCCGCGCCGGCCAGCACCCCGAGAAAGGTGCTGTCCATGCTGGTGCAGTGCTGGAAATCCAGCACGAAGCGCGTCTTGCCCTGGGCGCTCAGCTCGCCGATGAAGTCACGCAGGCAGGCGCTGTTCTGAAACGACGCGCGCCCCTCGATGCGGACGATCACCGGGTCGGAATAGGCGTCGACGAGATAGACGGGTTTGCCGTTGTCGGACATGCGATAAACTTAGGGATGGAAGTGGAAAATGCAAAGCCCGGCGCCGCCCGGCCCGGCCGGTGGCACTCAGCACCGGGGTGGAATCAGTTCTTGGCGACGATCTGCCGCAGCACGTACGGCAGGATGCCGCCATGCTGGTAATAATCGATCTCGATCGGCGTATCGATCCGGCATCGCACCGGTAAAGCTTCAACCGTGCCGTCCTTGCGCGTGATCCGCAGCGTGAGGTCCTGCTGCGGCTTGAGCGCGGGCCCGAGGCCGGTGACGTCGTAGGTCTCGGTGCCGTCGAGCTTCAGCGTCTGGGCCGTCGTGCCGTCCTTGAACTGGAGCGGCAGGACCCCCATCCCGACAAGGTTCGAGCGGTGGATGCGCTCGAAGCTCTGCGCCACCACGACCTTCACCCCGAGCAGGTTCGTGCCTTTCGCGGCCCAGTCGCGCGAGGAACCGGTGCCGTACTCCTGGCCGGCGATGACGATCAGCGGCGTGCCGGCCGCGATGTGCTTCGCCGCGGCGTCGAAGATCGACACCTTTTCGCCGGTCGGCTGGTAGATCGTATTGCCGCCCTCCTCGCCACCCAGCATCAGGTTCTTGATGCGGACGTTGGCGAACGTGCCGCGGGTCATGATGCGGTCGTTGCCGCGGCGCGAGCCGTAGCTGTTGAAATCCTCGAAGGCCACTCCGTTCTCCAGCAGGAACTTTCCCGCCGGCGATGTCTTCTTGATCGCGCCGGCCGGCGAGATGTGGTCGGTCGTGACGGAATCGCCGAAGATGCCGAGCGCACGGGCGCCCTTGATCTCCGAGATCGTGCCCGGCTGCATCCCGAAATTGGCGAAGAACGGCGGCTCCTGGATGTAGGTCGACTTCGCGTCGAAGGCGTAGACGTTGCCCGTCGACGACGGGATCTCGTTCCACTTCGGGTTCTGCTCGGCGAAGTTGCTGTAGAGCCGGCGGAAAACCTCGGGCTTCAGCGCCGCCTGCATCTGGTCGCGCACCTCCTTGAGGGTCGGCCAAAGGTCGCGGAGAAAGACATCCTTCCCGTCCTTGCCACGGCCGATCGGATCCTTGGACAGGTCGATGTCCACCCGTCCCGCCAGCGCAAAGGCCACGACCAGCGGGGGCGACATCAGGAAGTTGGCCTTGATGTTCTGGTGCACGCGGGCCTCGAAGTTGCGGTTGCCCGACAGAACCGAAGCCGCCACAAGGTCGTTCTTCGTCACCGCCTCCTCGATCACCGGGTGCAGCGGGCCGGAGTTCCCGATGCAGGTGGTGCAGCCGTAGCCGACCGTCTGGAAGCCGAGCTGGTCAAGGTACGGCGCCAGGCCGGTCTTCTCAAGGTAATCGGTCACCACGCGCGAGCCGGGGGCAAGTGAGGACTTCACCGTCGGGCTGACGGTCAGGCCTTTCTCGACGGCCTTCTTCGCCAGCAGGCCGGCGGCGAGCATCACGCTCGGGTTCGAGGTGTTGGTGCAACTCGTGATCGCCGCGATCAGCACGCTGCCGTGCCCGATGTCCCCTTCCAGCCGCGGCGCCTCGGCCGTCACTCGATCCGGCGTCGGCCGGTTGTTGGTCATTTCCCGTTCCGTGCCGGGATTCGTCGCGCAGGCCGCCGCCTGTTGCCCCGAAACCGGTTTCTGGCTGCCGCCGCCCGGGTGGAAATGCTCGTGGCCGTTGGCGGAAACGTGGACGCTTTTCGCGAGGTCCTCGGCCTTCTTGCCAAATCCGTTTTCCGTCACGGCCTTCGAGAAGGCCGTCGTGAACTCCTGCTTCATCCTCGGCAGCTCGATCCGGTCCTGCGGCCGCTTTGGACCCGCCACGCTCGGCACCACCGTCGAAAGGTCGAGGTCGAGGTCCGTCGAGTAGTCGATGGCACCCTTCTGCGGGATGCCCCAGAGCTGCTGCGCCTTGTAATAAGCCTCGTACAGCGCGACATGCTTTTCGTCGCGGCCGGTCGCCCGGAGGTAGTTCGAGCACTCGGCGTCGATCGGGAAGAACCCCATCGTCGCGCCGTATTCCGGTGCCATGTTCGCGATCGTCGCGCGGTCCACCACCGGCAGCGCCACCGCGCCGGGACCGTAGAATTCGACGAACTTGCCGACGACCTTCGCCTTGCGCAGCAGCTGCGTGACGGTCAGGGCGAGGTCGGTCGCCGTGACGCCCTCCCGCAGCGCGCCGGTAAGATGCACGCCGACCACGTCCGGGGTGAGGAAGTACACCGGCTGGCCCAGCATGCCGGCCTCGGCCTCGATGCCGCCCACGCCCCAGCCCACGATGCCGAGGCCGTTGATCATGGTCGTGTGCGAGTCGGTGCCGACAAGGGTGTCGGGATAGCAAACGCCATTCGCGTCGCCCAGCACGCCCTTGGCAAGGAACTCCAGGTTCACCTGGTGCACGATGCCAATGCCCGGCGGGACGACCTTGAAGGTGTCGAAGGCCTGCATGCCCCACTTGAGGAACTGGTACCGTTCGCGGTTGCGCGAGAACTCGAGCTCGAGGTTCTGCTTCAACGCCGCCGCGCTGCCCGCAAAATCGACCTGCACGGAATGGTCCACCACGAGGTCAACGGGCACAAGCGGCTCGATGATCTTCGGGTTCTTGCCCATCCGCGCCACCGCGGCCCGCATCGCGGCGAGGTCGACGAGGAGCGGCACGCCCGTGAAATCCTGCAGCACGATGCGCGCGACGACGAAGGGTATCTCCTCCGTGCGCGGCGCCTTCGCCCCCCAGCCGGCGAGGTCGCGGATCGCGGGCTCGGCCACGCGCTTGCCGTCGCAGTTGCGCAGCAGCGACTCGAGGACGAGGCGGATGGAAACCGGCAGGCGCGAGACCTTGAAGCCGGCCTTTTCCAACGCGGGCAGCGAGTAGAATTGGTGCGACGCCCCGTTGGCGGAAAACGTCTGGAGCGTGTTGAAGGGATTGGGAAGGCTCATCGGGAAAGGTGCGGGATGCGGGGTTCAGGCAGGATCGGCGATGTCGCCATCGCTGGAACCGCAACCGGGACGTCGCGGCTCCAAGGATGCAATTATTGGGCCGCGAGGGCCGCCTTGACCGCGGCGAAATTGGGCAGGTCCTTCGGCGTCGGGGTCTGCTCGGCGTATTTCACGACGCCATCCTTGCCGATGACGATCGCCGCGCGAGCCGCCGTCTCGTAGATGCCGGCGAGCGTGGGAAAGACGACGCCATAGGCCTTGATCACGGTCTTGTTCAGATCGCTGAGCAGCGTGATGCCGATGTGGTTCTGCTTGGCCCAGGCCTCCTGGGCGAAGGGGCTGTCGACGCTGATGCCGTAGACCTGCGCGCCGAGCTTGGCGTACTCGCCGAGGCCCGCGGTGGTGTCGCAGAGCTCCTGCGTGCAGACGCTCGTGAACGCCGCGGGGAAGAAGAGCAGCACGGTCTGGGTCTTGCCGAAGCCGTCGCTGAGCTTGACGTCCTTCGGGCCGTCGGCGGTTTTCGTCTTGAGGGTGAAATCAGGGGCTTTGGATCCGACGGCGATGGGCATGGAACTAAGTGGTTGAGGTTGATGGACTGGATCCGCACGGCCCGGGCCGCGGGAACGAAAGGCCAAGTTGAGCCCCGCCGCGGGCCGCGGCAAATTGTTTTTCCCCTCAGAAGCCGGGTTTCTATTTTCACACCCCGCTCCATTAGAAACGCTCTTGCGCGCCCGCTCCCCCGCCCCGTTAACTCCCGCCCTCCGCATGACCCTCCTCGAAGACCTTCAGTGGCGCGGCCTGCTGGCCGATTGCACCGACCTCGACGCGCTGACCCAGCGCCTCGTCCAAGGCCCGGTGACACTGTATTGCGGCTTTGATCCCACCGGCGACTCACTGCATGTCGGGCACCTCGTGCCGCAGCTCACCCTGAGGCGCTTCCAGCTTGCGGGGCACCATCCGCTCACGCTCGCCGGGGGGGCGACTGGGATGATCGGCGACCCGGGCGGCAAATCCGCCGAGCGCAACCTGCTCACCCGCGAGCAGCTGGCCTTCAATCTCACGCGGATCAAGGCGCAGCTCGAACGCCTCCTCGATTTTTCCGCCAAGGGCAATCCCGCCAGGATCGTGAACAATGCCGACTGGACCGCCCAAATCAGTTTCCTCGATTTCCTGCGTGATGTGGGCAAGTATTTTTCCCTCAGCAGCATGATCGCCAAGGACAGCGTTAAGTCCCGCCTCGGCAGCGAATCCGGAATTAGTTTCACCGAATTCAGCTACCAGCTGCTGCAGGCAAACGATTTCTGCCACTTGCGACAGACGATGAACTGCGAGCTCCAGATCGGGGGGACCGAACAGTGGGGCAACATCACGGCCGGCACCGATCTTATCCGCAAAAAACTCGGCCTGTCCGCTTGGGGCTGGACCTTTCCGCTGATCACCAAGACCGACGGCACCAAATTCGGCAAGACCGAGGGCGGCGCCGTCTGGCTGGATCCGGAAAAGACCAGTCCCTACAAGTTCTATCAGTTCTTCTTGAACACGGAGGACGCGAAGGTCGCGGAATATCTCCGCAAGTTCACCTTCCTCACCCGCGCCGAGATCGAAGCCCTCGAGGCGGCGCACTCCGCCAACCCAGGCACCCGCGAAGCCCACAAGGCCCTCGCCCGCGAAGTTACGCGACTCGTCCATGGCCAGCCCGCGCTCGACGCGGCGGTCAAGGCCAGCGAGATACTCTTTGGTGCACCGCTCGACGATGTCAGTGAGGAGATCTTTGAGCAGGTCGTGGATGAAGTGCCCACAAAGCCAATCGAACGGTCGAAGCTCGTCGGAGCCGGCGCCCTGACCACCGCCCAAACCGTGGTCTTCGCCGGTCTTTCGGCCTCGAACGGCCAGGCCAGGAAAGACATCGAGGCCGGCGGAATTTACGTCAACAACGTCCGAGTCACGGATCCCACCCATGTCGGGGACCTCCTTTTTGGAAAATATCTCCTGTTGCGGAAGGGAAAGCGAACCTACGCCGTTCTTCGCTCCTAGCGGCGTCGTTTCAAAGAATTGTTGCCGGCTGTTTCGGCTGGTCGGATCTGAACCAAGACTTCCAGATTCTTGCGGAAGGCTCTGCCTTGCAGTTGGTAGTCGCCAGGGCGCAGCCATTTCTTGCGCGGACGCTAAACCATCGGGCGGTTGTACCGATATCCTATCGATCGGAGCCTCGCTCCGATTTGAGTCATACGTCCGAAACCCACCTCCATGAGCATCTCATCCCTCTCCGCGCTGACCTCGGCCAGCGCGCCGGATCCTGCCGACCTGCAGGCTTCCCTCAAGCAGACCAAGGCCGATTTTCAGGCCATCTCGACCGCCTTGCAGTCCGGAGACGTTTCCGGCGCACAACAGGCCTTTGCCCAACTCCAAAAGGACAACCCGCGTCTCGCGCAGGCGTTGAGCTCGGCACCGAGCAGTTCCGACAGCCCGCGCATCGCGGATCTCAAATCCTTGGCGTCCGCCCTCAAATCCGGCGATCTTTCCGGCGCCCAGCAGGCATTCTCCAAGCTGCAGCAGGACGTCAAGTCCGCCGGCGGTCATCACCATCATCATCATGCTGCGGCCGCGCCTGCCTCTGCACCGGCAACGGGCACCGATGCCGACGGTGACAACGACGGCACGACGAGCACAGGCACGGCGCTCAACGTTTCGGCCTGACGTTCTACCGGATCCACGATCCATGCGAAGGCCGGCCGCGAAGCCGGCCTTTCCGGCGCCGGGTAGTGGGTCCGTTTGCCCTGTAGGCCGCCTGCTTGCAGGCGCCATGAGAGCGCGAGCGAGCTCGCGGCCTACCAAGATTCCTCAAACTGACCCACTATCCGGCGCCGGCGTTGCCGCGCTGCGCGACGCGCGTGCTCAGAACTGGATTGCACGCGCCCAGAAGGCGTCGTCCAGCTGCGGGCAGAAATTGCGCAGGCGGGCCTTCAGCATGGCCACCTTCGCCTCCAGCACGGGATCCCGCTTGATGAGATCCCTCGCCTGAAGGTCGTTGAACATGAGGTTCGAAAAGAGCTCCGCCTTGTCCTCCCGGGCATCCGCCATCGAATAGCGGGTCAGAAACCCGGGCGCGGGATGGGTCACGTCCGACGATGGCCCATGGCCCGATGCCGTCGCCGTCGCCGGGTTGTAAGTTGTGCCGGGCGCATTCAACGCCTCCCACTCCGTGTCCTCCTCGAGTCCGAACGAGGTGAAATCGACGATGTGGAAGAATTCGTGGTGCATCAGTTTTCGCCGGAAGCGCTCGGAGAACACGCCGCTGCGCACGTTCAGGTAAACCGTCGCATTGTCGGAGACCGCCACGCCGCTCCGCCGCTGCCCGCCGTGAAGCAGGTCGCTGCAGAAGACGATCCGCTTCAACCCCGATAGGCGCAGGAATTCCGGCGGGTACTTGCCGAATTCCTTCCGAAACATGTAAAGGAACAGGTCGATGTCGCCGGGGTTGGCGTTCACGCCGTCGATCCGGTCGTGTTCGGTCACCAGCGGAAACGTCTCCGTCCCTGCCACCAGCTCGACTCCCGCTTTTTGCAGATATTCCTTCTTCAACTGGTCAAACAGTTCGCTGCCACGCAGCGCGACCGCCGGCATCATCAGGAGCCACGCAAGGATTCCTGCGCGCACGGACTTCAGGCCTCGGGCTGGTTTCCCGTCGGTGGTTCCCGGCGGGCGTCCGGCCGAACCGGCACTCGGCGCCGGGCCAGGGCCACAACTGCCAGTCCACCAAGCCCCAAGAGCACATAGGTGTTGGGTTCGGGCACCGCCCGGGCGCCCTGCGTCAACCATGCCACCGTGTTCAGCGCGAGGATGCCGTTGGCATTGAGGGTCGGACTGTAGGGGTTCTGCTCCCAGTTGGAAATCATGTCGACGTCGCTGAAAAGGATCAGCGCACCCGAGCCCGGCGCGAAGGCGCCGCGCGCCCAATAGGCGACCGTGGCCTGGCCCGAGGCATTGTAGCCGGCAATTGTGCCGCCACTCGCCAGGATAGCCGAGACATTGAACTGGGCGAAATTGCCATAGGTCGCCGTGCCGGTCGCCGTGCCAAAGGGACCGCTGAAGAACGGCGCCGAACCACTTGAGGTCGTGCCGTCCGCCGGCGAGAATACGGTGCTGCCCAACAGGCTGTCTCCAAATGGATTGTGAGCGGAGTCATCCTCCAGGACCCAGAGGTCCATGCCGCCCCGAAATGCCGTGGTGACGGCAGAAAGATACGATGCGGCGTCGGCATTTGCGATCCATGGCGCAATGAAACCGTTCACCCCGGCCAGCGTTCCCGCATTGATCGTGGACATGTTGTCAATCGTCACCGAAGTGCTGACCGTGCCTCCCGTACCAAAATAGGCCGGATTGGTGATCGCCGAGCTGAAACCGGTCAAATTCGAGCTGTCGAGCGCCCAACCGGCCGGGTTCAAAGTGCTATTCGGGCTGCCCAGAACGTATTGCGCTGAGGCCGGACGCACCCCACACGCCAAGCAAAGAAGCAGGTAAAGCAGGTTTAACGAATTGGAGCGATGATGCATCACGATGAAAGCTTGGCGAATGGCACAGAGTCACGAAAAACCACCCATCAAGTCAAGATAACGCAACCAACTTGCTGAATAAGTCGCCCCTTCCATCGGTCCATCGGGCACGACCCGGTGGCAAAGAGTCCACCCCTAGGCTCAGAAAAACATCGCTTCCGAAAGGGCGTTCTCCGGGGGGAGCAGACTGACCGAGGCGGGCAGAGTTGTGCGCCCAGTCCCAAAATCGGCCTCGAAATAGGCCTGTCCTTTCGCGATGTCGCCCGTCCATCTGAATCGTTTCGCGCCAATGTAGCTGAATCCGACTTCAAACGATCCCGCCACTCCGGGCGCCAGCGGCTGAACCGCAAAAGTCGCCTGATTCTTTCCGCACTGGCCCACCCGGTCACGCAGCCATCCAAGCAGCACCCGGCCTTCGGCTGCCAGTACCGGTGCGTGGGAGACCAACACCGTTTGCAGTCCTTCGCATATCGCCGTCATCGGGTACCGGCTGAGAAACTGGCCCAGCGACTGTCGCAATGGCAGCAGGCGCGCATAGACCAGGTCCCGCACTGCGTCCGGCCTCGGCCAAGGATAAGTCAGGGCGTCCGCCGGCGCGATGGCACTGTCGATCAGCACGCGGCGCGCACGGGTCAGAAAGTAGCGGTAGTCGGCCAGCTTCGAGCTTTCCGTGAAGCGGTGCGGCCAGTAATAGAGCGGCAGGTCCGTCGAGAGGCAGATCGATACCTGGCTCTCAAGGAATTCCCGCGCGGTACGCGGATAGCTCAGCATCACGAACTCGACGCAGCGCTTGTCGCTCTTCGATTTGCCGAGGTGGCATTCGCCATAGATCTTCGCCCGGATTTCCGTTCCGCCCTCGTCCCGCCGCATCGGGCACAGCACGACCACCCGGCTCGGGTAGCGTTGCGAGAATCGCACCGTCGTCTGGAACTGCGCGGCGGCATCCTCGGGCGTGGTGTTCAGCCCGAGGTGCAGGACGAAGTTCACCTGCGTTGCCTTCGCGTCGTCGGCTTCCGGCGCAGGCCCGCCGCTCGCAGCCGTGTCGGCCCACATGTCCGTCAGGCTCTTTGAGATCGAGTCAACCGGGACGTCGATGCCCGGCAGGGCGGTGAAAATCGAAGGCATGCTTGCAGTGTGACTTGTGGCGTGTGGCCAGTGGCGAGAAGATGATGGCGGATTATTGCAGGGTCGCTTGAAGCCGGTCAGTTGTCGCCTGCCACAGGTCACTCGCGCGACTGCCGCGCGTCACGGTTGCCGCCAGACATGGCCGTTCTTGGCGACCAGCTCGTCGGCGGTCGGCGGACCCCATGAGCCCGCTGCGTAGGTGTCGATGCCGGCGCGGCCCGCGGCGGCCCAGGAATCGAGGATCGGCGTGCAAAGTTTCCACGACGCCTCGGTCTCGTCACCGCGGATGAAAAGCGTGCCGTCGCCGATCATCGCGTCGAGCACGAGGCGCTCGTAAGCCTCGGGCGTGTTGGAGCCGAAGGTTGTCGCGTAGCGGAAATTCATCTTCACCGGCTGGGTGCGGGTCTCGAGCCCGGGGATCTTCGTGTTCAGGATCAGGCTCAGGCCCTCGTCGGGCTGGATCTGGAACGCGAGCGTGTTCGCCGCGAGGTCGAAATGCGCTCCCTGCTCGGCGAAGAGCGTGCCCGGTGGACACTTGAAGTTGATCGCGATCTCCGACACCCGCCGTGCGAGGCGCTTGCCCGACCGCAGGTAGAATGGCACTCCCTGCCAGCGCCAGTTGTTGATCGAGAGGCGCAGCGCCGCGTAAGTCTCGGTCGCCGACTGCGGATTGATGCCCTCCTCCTGCAGGTACCCGGGCACCGCCTTGCCTCCCATCATGCCCGCGGCGTACTGCGCCCGGGCCACGTCGCCCCCCGGTCCGAGCGCGAGCGGCTGGATGGCCTTAAGCAGCTTCACCTTCTCGTCGCGGATCGCCTCGGCATCGAGCGACACAGGCGGCTCCATCGCGGTCAACGCGAGGAGCTGCATGGTGTGGTTCTGGATCATGTCGCGCAGGCAGCCGCTCTGCTCGTAGTAGCCGCCGCGCGTGCCGACGCCGACCTCCTCCGCCACCGTGATCTGGACGGACTCGATGAAATTGCGGTTCCATAGCGGCTCGAAGATCGCGTTGGCGAAGCGCTGCACGAGCAGGTCCTGCACGGTCTCCTTCCCGAGGTAATGGTCGATGCGGTAGACTTGGGATTCCTCGAGGACGGAGCGGATTGTGACATTCAGCTGGCGGGCCGACTCGAGGTCGCGCCCAAAAGGCTTCTCGATGACGACCTTGGCCTGGTGCGGCTGGCCGCGGTATTTTGCCGCCAGCCCGCTGGCTCCAAGGTTGCGGAGGATCGGGGCAAACACCGAGGGCGGCGTCGAGACGTAGAACAGCGGCTGCACCTCGCGGCCGATGCGTTTCTCAATGTCCGCAAGGTGTGCGGCCAGGCGATCGAATGCCGGCTTCTCGTCGTAACCACCCGCCACGTAGCTCGTGTTCGGGGCAAGCCGGCCCCAGACGTCCTGGTTCAGCTCGCGCCGGGAGAACTCCTTGACGGCATCGGACGCCAGTCCGCGAAACTCATCGTCCGGGATCGGCTTGCGGCCAAACCCGACGAGGAAGAAATCAGCCGGGAGCAGGTTGTCGTAACTCAGGTTGTAGACGGCGGGGATGAGCTTGCGCGCCGTGAGGTCGCCCGAGGCGCCGAAGATGACGACCACCGTGGGTGGCGCGCCGCGATGCTTGCTGAGCCCCTGGAGAAACGGATGACGCGGAGATTCGGCCATGACAGTCGCAAATCCTCACCGGCCCGCCCGCAGTCAGGCAAGGGAAATGGTCCTGTGCCCGCCATCCATCACCAGGGACCGTTCCTCACGGCCGCCATTGGCGGGAGAACAGCGTGACATTGGAAAAGTGGCGCACCTCGGGAGCGGCCGCGCCGGACGCCAGCGTCACCTCGACGACGTCGAAACGCACCGTGCGCGGCTTGGTCCGCAGGCCGGTGAGATAAGCCTCGATGGCCCGCCGCATGACGGCCTTCTTGCGCGCGTCGACGGCATGGTAGCCCGTCACCAGCGCTCCCGGCGCCCGGGTCTTCACCTCCACGAAAACCAGCACCTCGCCGTCGCGCGCCACGAGATCAAGTTCATCCCGGCGGTCCCGCGGACTCCGCCAGTTGCGCGCCACGATCCGGAACCCCCGCTCGCGCCGGAGCCACGCGGCCGCCAGCCGCTCACCGCGCTCGCCGGTCCCGGCCGGTTTGAAGAAATTCCTCAGGCGCTCAAACATGCGTTGATCCTTGTCGCGCAATTGTCATTGCGGACACCTGAGCGCGCTGACAATTCAAGATTCGGTTATTTACGTCCCTCCCCATGGCCTCCGCCAATATCGCCAACACCCTGCGCCGCTCGCTGCTGATCAAGCTGATCTCGAAGCCGGCGCCGAGCCGTGAGGACGTCAACTCCGTGATCGAGCTCACGGCGACCAAGGTGGTCGAGGCGCTGCAGGCGCAGTCCATGACGCTCTATCTCATCGAGGGCAACGACATCGTCTTCAAGCACGTCTACTATTCGCCGACCCTCTGGGCCAAGGATCCCCCGCTGGAAAAGAAGCTCCAGGAGACCGCGGCCAAGCTCCTCACGCTCAAGCTCCCGCTCGGCACCGGCGTGGTCGGCAAGGTGATTTCCTCGGGCGAGCCGGTCTTTTTCCAGAACACCGACAGCCAGGCCCCGTTCATGTCCACGATGGCGAAGAGCACGGGCTTCGAGGTGCGCTCCATGCTCACGGTGCCGCTCAAGGCCAACACGATCATCGGCGCGATCCAGGTGCTCAACAAGGAGGAAGCCGCCGGCACCAGCGGCGAGTTCGTCGACAAGGACCTCACCTTGCTGCAGGAGGTCGCCGAATATTCCTCGACCCTCATGCAGCGCATGCTGGACCCCAAGTTCCAGCTGAGCGCCGAGGACACCGCCAAGTTCGTCGCCAAGCTCACCGATCTTCCCCTCGTCACCAAGGCCGAGGAAATCGAATGCGACGAAAAGCTCATCGAGAGCACCGGCGAGGCCATCATCCGCCGCGAGGGCATCTTCCCCTACAAGAAGCTCGACGGCAATGCCATCGCCGTCCTCATGGCCAACCCGCTCGACTACGCCAAGCGCGAGTCGTTCCAGCAGGCCACGGACTACTCGATCGACGACGTGCGCGTCGCGCCGGCCACCCTGATCGAGGTCCTGATCAAGAAGTTCTTCAAGGACTCGAAGACCGGCGCCAACAGCGAGGTCGACATCGGCGCCGTCGCCGAGGTCATCAGCACCGCCTACGGTTCCGATCCCGCCGGCGCCGCCGTCTCCGCCGCCGAGCTCGAGAGCGAGGACTCCGCCCCCATCGTCCAGCTCGCCAACCGCATCATCGAGGACGCCTACATCTCGGGTGCGTCCGACATCCACATCGAGCCGATGGAAAAGGATCTGCTGATCCGGTACCGGATCGACGGCCTCTGCCAGGAGAAGC
>Ga0265320_10001641_pt1 | contig 15974 bp, 15 predicted proteins | sample 4827metaG_FD_202087 | JGI IMG/M metagenome (GOLD analysis project Ga0265320, IMG submission 202087) | Rhizosphere microbial communities from Carex aquatilis grown in University of Washington, Seatle, WA, United States - 4-8-27 metaG | ecosystem: Host-associated > Plants > Roots > Rhizosphere >...
GCCTCCGGGATCGGAGTCATCGCTTGGAATGCCATCGGTAACACGTCTCCCGTGGCCGCAGCGATGGAAACCAAATTCCAATTCCCGAAATCGGCAATGTTCACAAAGGTGGAATCGGACGTGCTGTCGAAAAGGCCGCCCAGTTGCACCCCCAGCAATCCCGCCGTGTCGGAACCGTAAAAACTGAACTGATCGTTCGAGACGGACTGGACGCTGCCGATTTCCAACTGGCCGTTGGTGAACCCTTGCGCGATGATCGAAGTGAGATCGAGTTGAATGAATTGCAGGTTGGGGCCGTCCAGTTCGTTGTCGGTCGTGCCGGCCACGCCCAGGCCGGTCTCATCGACACCCTGATTTTTGAAATATAAGTTCAGCGGCGTGTTCGTCTCGCCGGAAGTATAGCCAGTGGCGGAAATGGAGTTGCCCATCGAGACAAAGGTGTAGACGGGCGTGCCCACCGGAGCGTCCAGGTTCTGCGGGTTTAAACTCCAGGTGACGGTGTCCGCCGATGCGGCTGCGGTGGTCAATAAAAAGGCGATGCTGAAAAGAGCGCCCAGGGCGATTCCAGAGTGGCGAGGGCCGAAGTTAGCGGTGGACATGGATTTTTTAATTCGTGGTGAAAACGGTTTTCCTGGATGACACGCATGTCGTGAAATGGGCACGCGGCAATCTGTCCGGAATCATACACCAGAACTGACGCCGGTTAAATGGGGTGATGTCCCGCCGGAACGGAGCAGACGGTCGGCACGGAAAAAATTACGACTCAACCCCGCTGGCGAGTTTTATTTACGGCATCCGCCACCGGAAGAAGGAGGATGGCGAGGGCGCCCGTCACTGGGCCGCCTTCTCTCCAAAAAAATTCAGGCTCCGTCGGACGGTTGCACCCGTTTAGCCTGCGCCTTCGAGGAACATTTGCAGCGCGCCTTGCAACAGCCCGTGGCAAAGCGGTTGCGTGCGGCGGTCGAGGATTTCGGCCTGCCGGAGAAATTTCGCATAGGCGGGCGGAGCGTCGCCGGGAAAGCCGTGGAACCACGCGGCGAATAAATCGCGGTTGGTCTGCGCGGCGGAGAGCGGCAGGAGCACGTCGCCAATTAGCGTGTCCAGCCGCGCACCCTGCCACGTGTCGGCAAAAACTTCCCGCGCGGCGCGCTTGCGCAGGCCGGTCATTTTATGCTGTCGGCGAAACGGGCCGGAATCCTCGACTGCTGTGGCACCCTCCGGCCAATTGCTGGCAAAGCGCAACAACGCCTGCGGCCATTCTCCCTGCGCCGCCATGACTTTTGCATACTGTTCGAGCCGTCGCCGCGGATGGTTCGCGGGCCGCAGCCCGGCGAGTTTCCACTTTCCCTTTTCCTCCTCGAACAGCAGGCCGGGCAGCGGGGGACGCTTGGCCCACGCGGCCAGCGGGTATTTCAGCGCCAGCGCCGACATGGGCGGGCGGTTGCGCCGGTAGCCCAGCGCTTCGAGCGTGAGCTGGTGGCACGCTTCGGTAAAACCGGCCTGGGCGATGCGGTGCGCGGCGTAGGCGCGTTTCTGGCGCCAGCGGTGCAGGGCGCGGTCCAACAACCGCGCCAGCCGCTCGGCTGGGGGCCGGTGCAAAAATTCCTCGAGCGGCCCCAGCGGGTCGCGGCCCTCGGCAGCCAGCAAAGCTTCGTCCGCGGCATAGTCTTCCAAATCGCGTTCCAGATGGTCCAAGAGCGCGACTTGCTCGAGGACGCCCCCCTCGCACGTCCGCGGAGGTGTTTCGTCAGCCGTCGGCGGAAACAACAGCACATGCAGCGCGACGTTCGCGTAGTTGGCGTCCTGGCCATGCCCGTGCGCCGCCCAATCGCGCGCGTGGAAATGCACCTCGACATCGCCGCGCACCCGCCGCCCGTCGATCTCCCACTCCGCCCCGCGAAAGTCCGGCCCTTCCTGCAAATTCCACCGTCCCGGGTGGCGCACCTTGAGCGCGTGGCCGGAAAGCGTCCGCAGGTTGGCCGCGCGAAAATCCCCGCGCAGCCAGATTTTTTGCAAGATGCGTTCCGAGACCGTGTAAGGCCCATACCAGCCCTGCATTTCCGCCACGGCGGGGTCGGCGTGGGTTGGCGAGGTCGGGACATACGGCGCGCTCATACCGCCAGCATTCCGCATCATTCCGTCCGTTTCCAGCCCAAAGCGGCGCGCGGATTAAAATACGAACCCAACCGAGCAGCCCAGCCCGATCGTGGAGTCCACATTGAAGCTGTTCGCCGAGTGCCCATTGGTGTGGAACTGGTATTCGCGGCTGAAAATGCCGGAGACGTAGCCACTGATAAAGAATTGTTCCGACAGCGCCTGCCGCACGCCGATTTTAAGCGTGGTGTCACTTTGGTTAACCGCTTGTCGGGCACCCGCTGGCGTGTCCCGGGCATGGAACCAGGTGGAGTTGTATTCGATCGAGGCATCCACCACGGTGGCGCGGTTGTTAAACACATCGTAGGAAACGGTGACGCCGTTCGTCACCCCGGCGTAGGCATGCAAATCCCATTGGGGCATAAAACTCCACTTCAGGTCGGCCATGGGAATCCAAGTGTTGGAGTCTTCCATGCGAGTGTAATACATCGGGCCGAGCGCGAGGCTCAGGTCCTTGTTGACTTGGTAAGTCGGCCCGAGGGCGACGGCAATCTGTCCGCCACGCGACAGCGAGATGGCCGTATCCGCAGACAGTCCCGCGCTCACATAACCAAACGCGCCCCATTGGGGCGAAAAATCATGCGAGTAATAAGCATTGACGCCGAACTGTTGCACATTGCCGAACACCGGCACGCTCGCCCCGCTAAAATTATTGTTGTTATAGATATACGCCCAACTGTCCACCAAGTGATTGTCGTCCCAGTCATGCTTATACTGGCCACCCAGGCCGACGCGGCTCACGTTTAGTTTCCCGCTCGCGCCGCTTTTGAGATTGGCGGAAAAATCATGGTCAAAAAACGCGACCATGACGTCATTCAACGGCGCGGGTGTTTTGGCGGGTGGAGTGGCGGAAGCGGTTTGGGCGCCCAGCGGCCCGGCCAAACCGGCGCAGAGGGTGAGTATCACCGCGCAACGAAGGGCGGGGGAGGGTTTCAGCAGGCGGTGGAGGTTGGACATGCTTGGGAGTTAACCGGGATTGCAACACAACGCAAACCTTTGTGCGAAACGCGTCGCGTCCATTTTTGATTCCGCAGCCGGCAAGATTGGTCACAAAAAATCCGGCAAGCCCGTTTGCGCCGCCAAAATTTCCGCGAGCAGGCCCAGGCGCGCTTCGCTCGTCGTTAGCTCGTCCACGCTCTGTTGCAATAATTGGGCGACCGGGTTCAGGCCCAGCAACTGGGCGAAATCGCGCGCGCTGCAATAGCGGGCGACTTCATATTGCCGCATTTTCCGCAGGCCGTCCAACAGCGCCAGATCGCGGGCCACGCCGGCGTTGTTTTCATGGATGGTTTCGGCCAGACCCAACACCAGGCTCTCAATTTGCTGGCTGGTGCGCCCGTCGGCTGGCTGGCCCAGCATTTGCCGCACCTGCTCGAGCCGTCGCCGCTGGATGACGGATTGCGCGGCTTCCTTCTCACACAGGGTTCGCAGGATCGTACCCGTGGCCGCTTGCGTCACCGGGGGCAGCATCGCGCCGGACTGCTTTTCTGCGCTGCTCAACTCCTGAATCTCTTCGCTCAACACATGCGCCAAGGTGTGTAGCCAGTGCCGCTCAAACGAACCCACGGGGGTCGGTTCGGTTGGCACCGCCGCCACTCCGGGCAACGCAGAACCGCCGACGAAATTATCCGTGAAACTGGCCTGTCCGTCATCGTCGCGAAAAAAATTCTGGTTGAGGTTGGGTTGGGTCATGGCGCGGGTGGGTTGCGTCCGTGGCAAGCGAGACTCAGGCGAAGTGATTTTCTTCGGCCAGGATGATTTCCTCGAATTCCCGGCGCGGCCGACAAGTTTTCCGCTCGAGTCGGGTGAGGAATTCATCCTCCTGACCCTCGCGAAAGTCCAAATCTTCGTCTGTGAGGACGACGTATTGTTCCTTCAACACGGTTTTGAGAAACGGCCAATGACGATGCAAGGTGGCGATCAATTGCTCTTGGTCGCACAGCCATGCACCCATCTTGGGTGGTCGATGGCGACGGCGTTGGGTGGATTTGGTGGGCAGGGGAGTGAGATTTTTCATGGGTTTGACAGGATGGAACCGGGCCGATGGTGGTGCCAGCACCCACCGCCACTATCAGCCCGACGTGCAATACCTGCTCCTGAAGGGTAAAACTTAACGTTACATCGTTATCTTACACCCTTAGACCCCGAAATTAAAGTCCGGTTTGCTGCTTTTTCATGTTTCACCCGAAACTTATGCTTTTTTTACGTCGGCTGAATAAAACGCCCTAATGGACCTGGGGTCTTGCCCAAGCGATATCTCCATCCAATTACGCCAAAGCTGCCGATATTAGGCCATTTCCTCGCCGAAGGGCGGGCCCGGCCTATAGCCCGGCAAGGATGTTGGTCGGCAAAACCTTGGCGGGATCCGCGTCACTGGCCACGGAGGTGACCAGCCATTTGTCGGAGGTCTTGTAACAGGCGAAGCACATGTAGAGGCCGCCGCGCTGGTATTTCCCAAAAATATACACCAACAGTGAAGACGGCGACAGATTGACGACGCGGATTATTTCGGGGGCGACAAAGGTGCCGGCGATGTTTTCCTCGTCAGACAGGCTCTTGTTGAGGGCGGTTTTGGCTGCCGAATCAAGGTTCAGGCTGGAGCCTTTGCTCCAGAACTCCACCGCGGTGGCGTAACCTTCCTTCATGTAGGTCAGGAAACCGCTGGCCACAGCGTCGGGCACGCCGGAGACGGTCGTGGCGGGCGCCGTGGGGGCGCCGGCGGGCGTGGCGGCAAAGCCCAAGATTGAGCCAGACAAGAAGAGGGGGAGCAGGAGCAGTTTTTTCATGATGGTATGGATATTAAACTTAAGCGGTTGGTAGTATAGCCAAAATCGTGGAATTGTAAACAGGGGTATAGACCTACCCGGCGAGTTCCAGCCGCCCGCCCATGAAGGAATCGTCTGCGGGGGTCGGCGCAAAGAAATCCACGCCGGCGGCCTTGGTGGCATTTTTCAGAAATTGATACCTGGGCGAGTGGGGCTGGTCCAACTCTTCCTGCGAACTCAGCAAGGCGACGATGGCGGAGTCGCCGGTGCGTTTCTGCGCGGCGTAACCATTCACCCATTTTTTCAGGGTGGCGGGGAAATCCCCCGGCCCATTGTAGGAGACGATGACGATGTCGGCCCCGCTGGCGTCGCTGAGCGCGTGCTCGAAGCAGGCGGGATCATCCAAATAATCAAGCCGCACCGGACGCAGGCATTGGCGCAATTTGCCACGGAATTGATGGCCCAAGCGTTCCAGCGAATCGGCCGCGCGCAAGGCAGCGTGCATGTCATTATAAATGATGATCACCGACAGGGGGAAGGAATCGTGGGCTTCGCCCAGGAAGGGGGTGCACTCAAGGAGAACTTGCAGGTCTTGTTTCATAGGAGCCTCATCATACCCGAACTTTAAAAATCGTAAATTAGAGGTGCGCCGCTATTTCGCTAGGCAATTTCCCTAGGCGGAGAGCCTCCGGCGCGGGCGGAAAAGGAGAGTGTCGCGGCGGTAATGCGCTCGCGTTCCCTTGGAATGCCGTCAGACTGGCTTGATGTCGGCCCGCCCGGGATTTTCCCGGCGGCATCCTTGGTTCGATCCCCAAACTTATGAGTGAAAAACTTGATGCCCTGCTGGGCCAAATGCAACAATTGGAAAAAGAGTTGCTCCGGGAACTGAGCCGGAAAGAAACCGAGTTTTTTTACCGCGTGGAAAAGAAGCAGGCGCATTTTACGGCGGAGGCGCGGGCGCGCCACCAGCAATTCAAGCTTCGGCTGCACCGCTACCTCATTAATTCCCGCCTGACGGTTGTGGTCACCACTTTCGTGATTTGGACCGTGTTGCTGCCCATTGCGTTGCTTGACCTGCTGGTGTCGGTTTACCAATTCGTCTGCTTCCCCATCTACGAAATTCCGAAAGTCAGCCGGTCCGACTATCTGCTTTTCGACCGCCATCGCCTGGCCTACTTAAATCTGCTCGAGAAACTGAATTGTGAATACTGCGCCTACGTCAACGGGGTTTTGGGCTATGCCGTGGAGATCGCGGCCCGCACCGAGCAGCACTTTTGCCCCATCCGCCACGCCTTGCGGATCAAGACCGCGCACAGCCGCTATCAACATTTTTTTGACTACGGCGACGCCGAGCACTACCGCGAACGCGTCGAGGAAGTGCGCCGCAAATTCGATGACCTGAAGCCGTAGCGACCCGCCTTGAGGTCCCGCAATTCCTTCTTGGCGGATTGCATGGGCGGCCAGGTCGGCGGCCATGTGGCGTTTGCCCAAGGCTGATTTGTTCGGCTGGGTGTAACTTCCTGTTGGGCGGATTCGGGCCGGCCAATTCAGCGCTGACGGGCAAAACTGCGGCAATGCCATTTCCCGACTAGGGATTTTCCTTAGCGAAGTATCGCCGGGACTCCAATTTACGACCAACACGCATTTCAGTATATTCGGCTTTATGCCCACGCAAGCAGTCACACCACCATCCCCGCTCCATGGTTCGCATCAGCGGACTTACGAGAAAATTTACCAGCATCCCGCCTCGCACAATCTCGCTTGGCGCGATGTGCTGGCCCTGTTCAGCCATCTCGGGGAGGTGACGGTGGAGATCAACGGCAACCTCAAAGTGACGCGCAACGGGCACAGCCTCATCCTGCCGCCCTGCCGCACCAAGGACGTCACCGAGGTGGATGAACTCATGAAGCTGCGCCGTTTTCTGGATCAATCGGCCGACGCCCTTTCTTCCACGCACTTGCCCCGGGCCCACATGTTGGTGGTGATTGACCACCAGCACGCCCGGCTTTTCAGCGCGGAGACCAACGGCAACGGCCCGCTACTGGTGTTGGCCCACGCGCTGGCCGACGCGCCACGTCAGGCGCACCCGGCGCGGAATTATTTTAGCGGAAAGGAAAAACCGGCCCCCGGCAGTTACTTTGAACCGGTGGCCAAGGCGCTGAAGGGCGCGGAACACATTTTGATTTTCGGCTTGGGCACCGGTGCCAGCAGCGAAATGGAGCAATTCACCGCTTGGTTGAAAAAAAATCATCCGGAACTGGACGGTCGAATCACCGACACCCGGGCGATGGACTTGCCTCACCTCACCGACGGCCAGATTCTCGCCAAAGCCCGGGACTTTTTTCGCCATCCCAAAAATGGCTGATCATTGCACCATCGATCTTTTAACCATCAACCCCCTATTATCATGCTCGCGGCCTTCGCCATTGATTATATCGCGTTTCCCGACCACAACCCCCGCGTCTTCACCCACCGCACGGACGACCCGGTGGAAGCCGAGGACTTCCTGATGTATTTGCTCGGCACCGGCGCCCGCATCAAGGAAATCCGGCATGACGCCCTCGCTTTGAGCGGCCACCAGTTCGACAAGATGCTCAAGGTCGCCGCCAGCCGCATTGCCGCCCAAATGTTGCGCCAGTCGCTCGGCCTCGATGCCGTCAAAGTCAAGGACCGCTTCGGCTTCGCCTCTTGAGGTGGGCGAAAATCCGCTTGAGTATTCAAGCGGCGCTGGCACGGTGGGGATCACCCCCGGCGTCCCCGGCCCCTCAAGTCATGAAATTTTTGAGCCTGTTTTGTTTGGTCCTGGCCACGGCACCCTTGCATGGCCAGGCGCAAGGCCCGGTAATTTCTCCCGAAGTGCACCCCGACCGCACCGTCACTTTTCGCGTCGCCGCGCCCAAGGCTTCCGCGGTCAGTGTCACCGCCGATTGGGACACTAACGCGCAACCGTTGGAAAAAGCGGATAACGGCGTTTGGAGCCTGACCGTCGGCCCGCTCGCGCCCGCCATCTATATTTATTCCTTCACAGTCGACGGTATCGCGCTGCCCGACCCGGGCAACCCGCGCATCAAATTGCGCGACCGCGGTTCGGCCAGCCTGTTGGAAGTTCCCGCCGATGCGCCCGCGATTTGGGCGCTGCGCGATGTGCCGCATGGCGCCATCGCGACGGTCTGGCAAAAATCCCCGGTGTTGAATGGCGACACGCGCTCCATGGTGATCTACACCCCGCCCGGCTATGCCCAGGAACCGGCTCGCCGCTATCCCGTCCTTTACTTGCTGCATGGCTCGAACGACACCCCGTATGGCTGGACCACGGTCGCGCAGGTGAACTTTATCCTCGATAATCTCCTGGCCGAAAAAAAGGCGGTGCCGATGATTATCGTCATGACCAACGGCTACGCCATTCCCTACGCGAAGCCGGGCAACAACACCGCCCTGTTTGAAAAGTACCTGCTCCAGGATGTCATACCGATGGTGGACGCGAACTACCGCACGCTCGTCGACCGCGACCATCGCGCCGTGGGCGGGATGTCCATGGGGGCGGAACAATCCCTCGCCATCTATTTTGACCATTTCGACCAGTTCAGCTCCATTGCCGCCTTGTGCCCCAACGGATTTCGCGCGATCGAGACACAATACACTTCGTTGCTGGACGACCCGAAGGGCACGAACGCCCAAATCGGCCTTTTCTGGCTCGGGTGCGGCCGGCAGGATCCGACCCACTTCCCCGGCTCCCAGCGCCTCGATGAGGTTCTTACTGCCCACCAAATTACGCACATCTGGCATCCCACCGAAGGCGTCCACAATTATGCGCTGTGGCAGCAATATATGGCCGAGGTATTGCCGCTGCTGTTTCAACCGCATTCGTAATCCGCCGGGCGAAAACCATTGTCGCGGCGCGCTTCGTCTGCTACCACGCTCGCCATGTCTTTGCTCCTCGGCCTTGATGTCGGTTCCTCCTCGGTCAACGCCGGTATTTTGCGCGGCACGCGGGTGTTGGCCGAAGCCCCGCGCGTCTTTTTCCCCACTCGCTGCGACGGGCCGCGCGTCGAGGTCGATCCGGACAAACTGCTCGCCGCCATCCGCCAGGCGATTGCCGGCCTGGGGCCGCGTGTGAAACAAGTCGACGCCATTGCACTCGCGGGCATGGCCCCGGCTTGGATTGCGATGGACCGGCAAGGGTGCGCGCTGACGCCGATTGTCACGCATCAGGACCGGCGCAGTGTGGCCGAAGCCCACGAATTGGAGCGGCGGCTCAGCCAAAAACGCCATTTGCAGCTTTGCGGGTCGCGACCCTTTCCTGGCGGCATCAGCTCGACAACCTGGGCATGGTATCGGAGCCATCAACCCGCGCGCCTCCAACGGGCCGACCTGGTAGGCCACCTCAACACTTTCCTTCACCGGCAATTGACGGGCGCGCGCGTCACCGACCCGTCGAACGCCTCCTTCACCGGCCTTTACGACACACTCAAACTCAACGGTTGGAGCGCTGACTTGTGCGCGAACCTCGGCGTCAGCACCGCGCTCCTCCCGGAGATTATCGACGGCGACCGCATTGGCGGAGTCATCACCACGGAAGCCGCGCGTCGATACGGCCTGCGCGCCGGCACGCCGATGCTGGCGGGAATTTTGGATGGCAGTGCGGGCATGCTGATGGCCGGAGCGAAAGTCGGCCAGCTTTTCAATGTGGTGGGCTCGACCGATGTGCTGGCGCTCTGCACCAATCGTCCGCGTCCACACCCGCAATTGCTCACCCGCGCGCTCGGCGTGCAGGGGAAGTGGGTGCAGGTCAGCACGCTCGCCGCCGTGGCTTCCGCGCTGTATTGGGCGCGCGCGCAATTTTTCCCGGAAATTTCCGTCAAGAAATTTCCCGCCGAGCTGCATCGCCTGAGTCGGCTCGGCCCAACTGCGGCGGGCAACGTGAAATTCGACCCCTATCTTGCTGGCGACCGCATGAGCATCGACCAACGACAGGGCGCGTTTACGGGGCTGACGCTCGCCACCACGCGCACGCAGATGCTTTCCGCCATTGTCGAATCCCTCATTCAGGCCAGCGCCGCGCGGCTGCCCTTGCTCGCCGCGACTGGCACCAAAATCCTGCACACGGTCGCCATCTCCGGGGGCGCCGACCGCCTCGATCATCTTCTCCACCGCGACTGGCCCGGCCGCTGGCAGCGCCGCAGTGTAACCGAGGCGACCCTCCGCGGCCTCGGCACGCTGACTCCGCGTGAATAAGCCTACTCCACCCGCACCACTTTGCCGACCAGGAAAATGTAGGACATGGCTCCGGCAAACGCGAAGCCGCTGACAAAAATCAACGCCGGCGCAAAGTTATTGTCCACGATGAGATAGCCGATAATCAACGGCACGAGAAGCGACGACAGATTGCCGAAGAAATTGAAGACGCCGCTCGTGAGGCCAAGCAGGCGCTTCGGGGCCAGCGACGAAACCATGATCCATGCGATGGAAGAAAGGCCGTTGCCAAAAAAGGCAATCGTCATAAACAGTACGATGAGTTTTGGGCTGTCCACGTAGTTCGCGCCCACAATGGCGGTCGAGAGCAGCAGCCCGGCGATAATCGGCAATTTGCGCGCAGTGGTGGGCGAAACGCCGCGCTGAATCATGCGGTCGGAGACAAAGCCCGAGCAAAAGATGCCGCCAAACGCGGCCAGCCAGGGCAGCACGCTGAGAAAACCGGCGTTGATGAAATCGAGATGGCGGTATTTGACCAGATAGGTCGGGAACCAGGTAAGAAAAAACCACAGGGTGGAATTGACCGCCATTTGCCCAAAATAAATCCCCCAAAGTTTGCGCCGGCTCAATACCAGCCCAAGGTCGGCCCAGGTGAATTTGGTCGCGGTGACCTTGGCCGTGCCGGAATCCACCAGCGCACCGCCCGCGCGGATGTAATTCATCTCTGCTTCGTTGATGCCGGCGGATTGGGCGGGGTCGCGGTAAAAAATATACCAGAGTCCGGCCCAGACAAGCCCCAGCGCGCCAGTGAGAAAAAACACCGCATGCCAGCCAAAATTCTTTTGCGCTATCGCCAATAGCGGCATGAGAAAACCGGGGCCGACAAATTGTCCCGAGGTGTAGGCGGCAATGCCGCGCGCGCGTTCCTGATCCGGAAACCAGGTGGTCACCGCGCGATTTAAAATCGGGTAGGTGGGTGCCTCAAAAACTCCGAGCAGAAGCCGCAGTGATATTAAAACCAGAAACGTGCCCGCGAATCCTTGCAGCAATGTCGCCACCGACCACAAGCTGCAAACCAGTGCAAAGAGCACGCGCGGACGGATGCGGTCCACCAGCCAGCCGCCCGGTATTTGCAATAGAGCGTAGGTAAATCCGAAGGCCGAAAGCGTTTGCCCGAGATGTTTGGCATCGAGTTTCAGGTCCGTGGCCAAATCCGTGGCGGCCAGGGAGAGATTGCTGCGGTCCAAATACGTAATAACAACGGAGAAGAACAGCATCACGAGGATGCGATGACGTTGGCGCGTGGGCGGCATGGCGGGCTTATTCGGCGGTAAGCGGGAACCGAATCGGGCGCCGGTCGCGCGTGGCGCGATAAATCGCGGTGAACAGCTCCACCGTGGCGCGGCCTTCTTCGCCGGTGACCGCCGGGGGCCGGCGCTCTTGAATGGCCCGGAGAAAATCCTGAATCTGCAGGCGGTGAAAATACTCCATCGGTTTGATCGGGTTGAACAACTGTGCGTCCTCCGCTTTCCACTTGGCCAGATTCGCTTCTTCGCCCGGCACGGTCCAGATGTCGTTGAAGGGCGCTTCGATGGCGGTCGTTACCCCTGCCACAAACATCGCGCCGCCGTCCGTTTGCACGCCGACGGAAATTCCGTTCGAGCCATGAACCGACACGCGGACATTGAGGGCGGGGTTCTGGCTGTTGCTCACCACGATGTTGCCCAGCGCCCCGCTTTTAAATTTCACGACTGCCACGGCGGTGTCGTCCACTTCGATGTAGGGATGGTTGAGGTTCGCCCAATAGCCGAACAGCTCCTCGACTTCGCCGAAATACCACAGCAGCAAATCGAGCTGGTGCGGCGACTGATTCACCAGCACGCCACCGCCCTCGCCCTTCCAACTGCCGCGCCACGGGTCGCTGCGATAATACGCCTCGTCGCGCCAGCCGAACATGACGGTGGTGCCCAGCACGGGGCGTTCGACTTTCCCCGCGTCAATCGCCTGGCGGATGCGCTGGCACGGCGGGTAAAAGCGCCGCTGGCAAACCATGCCAATCATCGCGCCGCCGGCCTTGGCCGCCGCGAGCATCGCATCGCAATCCGCCAGCGAGGAGGCCAGCGGTTTTTCCACCAGCACATGCACGCCCGCGCGGGCCGCCGCGATGGTTGGTCCCGCGTGTTCGGGGTGGGGTGTGCACATGCAGACGGCGTCCAATTTTTCCGCCGCCACCATCTGGCTCACGTCGGTGTAGGCTTTCACGCCGTATTTTTCGGCGAACGCCTTGGCCTTTTCCGGGGTGCGGCCGCAGACGGCGACAAAGTGGGATTCCGGCAACGCGGCCAGTGCGACGGCGTGGAGATGGCCCACTTTGCCGCAGCCGATGAGTCCTGTGCGCAATTTTGCCATGGGAGAACAGCCGGGTTCAGGGTTTCAACAGAACTTTCATCAGTCCCTTTTCGCCTGCATACAAGCGGGAGAACCACTGTGCGCCCTCAGTCAGCGGCGGCGTGGCGCTGATAAATTCCGTCACATTAATTTGGCCGCTCGCAATCAGGTCGAGGCACTCGGGATATTCCCCCGCCGACGCGCAGGTGCCGATGAGCGTGAGCTGGCGCGTGACCACCGCTTGCAGGGAAAGGTCCACCTGCGCCTTGAGATTGCCGACGAGTGTGATGCTGCCGCCCTTGCGCACGCCATCCACCGCGGTCTTAAGCGTGGGCGAGAGGCCAACGACCTCAAACGCTGCGTCCGCACCGCGCCCATGAGTGAGCGCCCGGATTTTGGCCGCGAGGTCGGCTTCATCCGCCTTGAATGATGCCGTGGCGCCGCGCCGTATCGCCAAAGCCAAGCGGTCCTCTTCCAAATCAATGGCGATAATTTGTTTGGCTCCGGCCACGCGCAAGGCTTGGACGACCAGCAGGCCGATCATCCCCACGCCCACGACCACGGTTGCGGCGTCGCGCACCCCCGGCGTGCGCGCCACGGCGTGTACAGCGACGGACACGGCCTCGACCATCGCCGCCTGCTCAAAGCTCAAATTGTCCGGCAGACGGTAAAGAATCCGCTGCGGCACCGCCACAAATTCGGCAAACGCGCCCTGCCGCCGGTAATCCCCGCACGAGACGCCCAGCACCTGCCGGTTATCGCAAAGATTCACTTCGCCGCGTTGGCAAAACCAGCATTCGCCGCAATAAACCGTTGAATCGAATGTGACGCGGTCGCCCGCCTTCCACGCGGTGACGCCTGGGCCGACGGCGGCGATTTCCCCGGCCGCTTCGTGGCCCATCACCAGTGGAGGGATGCGCCGCCCCGTGCTGCCGTCCATGCCGTGCACGTCACTGCCGCAGATGCCGCAGGCGCGCACACGCACGAGGACCTCGCCGGGCTGCGGTGTAGGCACCGCCAATTCCTCGATGGCGAATTTTTTGTATTCTTGCAGGACGAGCGCCTTCATGGGGATAAGCCGTTAATTACCGACAGAATGTTCCGCCGACGACAAGCCTGATCTCCGGCGGTGATTCACACGATGTCCACCGGATTGCGCAGCACGCCGAGGTTCGAGATCTCAATCTCCACCACGTCTTTTTCCTGGAGCGTGAAACCGTCGGGCGGGACCAGTCCCGTGCCCGTGAGGAGCACGACGCCTTGCGGGTAAACCTGGCAGCGAAAAAGGAACTCACCCAATTCCTTGAAGCTCCGCTTGAGTTGGGCCACGGAAGTATCGCCGGCAAAGACGGATTTCCCCTGGCGCGCGATGTCGATGCGGATTTTCCATTCCCGCGCCTCCGCCTCGCTGGCGCCAAGGCGAATCCACGGCCCGAGCGCGCACGACTTGTGGTAGGTCTTGGCTTGGGGCAGATAGAGCAGATTCTCACCTTCGATGTCGCGCGAGCTCATGTCATTGCCAATGGTCTGGCCCACAATCCGGCCTTTCGAATTGAAGACCAACGCCAACTCCGGCTCCGGCACATTCCAGGTCGCATCCTTCCGAATGCCCACCGGCTCGTTGGGGCCGACAACTTTTTCCGCCAGGGACTTGAAGAAAATCTCCGGGCGAGCCGCTTCATACACGCGGTCGTAGGCCGTTGCGCTGAAATCCGATTCCTCCATGCGCGCCGTTTTGCTGCGCAGGTAGGTGACCCCCGCCGCCCAGACTTCCTGCCGCTCCACCGGCGCACCGATGCTAACATCCGTCAGCGCGAGTTTGGGCAAGCCGCGCTTGACCGCCTGCTGCAATTGCGCCACCGGGTCGTCGCTTTCCAGCAACGCGGTCAGGCTGGTGATGCCGGCGGGCGTGAGGTCGAGCAAACCTTCATCCGCCGCCAAACCGATGCGGATCTCATCGTTTTTATTTTTGAATCGGCAGATATTCATAAAAAATTGGCGGGTAAAATTTTAATCCGCGACAGTGCGCGGTTTCGACTTGGGCAGCATAAAGGTCAGCGCCACGTTGAGCAACATCCCCGCGCCCAGCAGGTTGAATCCGATGGCTGTGCTGTTATACTGCTTGGCCAGCCAACCGACCAGATAGGGCCCGGCGATGCCGCCGAAGCTGCCGAAAGCATTGACCACGCCAATGACGAGGCCGACCAGATTGCGCGGCAGTGTTTCCGCGGGGATGGTCCAGAACGGGCACATGGCGACAAACGGCCCAGGAATCGCAAAACACAGAAAGAAATACGAGAGCCAGAAATTGTCCCGCGTCGAGACGCTGAGGATCAGGCTGGTGCCACTCATCAGGTAGGCGCCGGCCACATGCAGGCGACGTTCGCCGGTTTTGTCCGAATGCCACGAGTTGAGCACCATGAGCACGGCGGTCAGTGCATAAGGCAGCGCCAGCAAGACGCCTTTCTCCATGCCGCTAAAATCCCGGCCCTTGAGACTGTCGGTGAAGAAGGTCATGCAACCATACGCCGCGGAATTGTGCAGAAAATACAGCACTATCATCGACAAAATCACCGGATTCATCAGCCGCGTCCACAGGGAGACGGGCAGCGCCGGCTCTTGTTCGGCATTTTCCTGGAGCAGGGTTTTCTCCAACTGCGTGCGTTCCTCGACCGAAATCCATTTCGCTTCGCTCGGATGGTCGCGGATGTAAAACCACCAGACGGGCAGCCACACGAAAGGCAGGGCGCCTTCAATGAAAAGCATTTTTTGCCAGCCATAAAGATCCAGCAGCTTTCCCGTCAGCGGGGCCGAGGCCACCAGCGCGAGGGGCTGGCACAGCAGCCAGAGCGAATTGGCGCGGGCGCGTTCGGCCTTGGGAAACCACTGGGTGAGCAGCACCGTGGTGGCGGGAAATATCGCGCTCTCAGACAAACCGAGCATGAAGCGCATCACTTCGAATTGGCGGAAAGTCTGCGCGAGGCCGCAACCCACGGCAAAGGCACCCCACGAAATCAGGCAGATGCTGATCGTTTTGCGCGCGCTCCAACGGGACGCCAATATGCCCCCGGGAATTTGCAGCAGCACATAACCGTAAAAGAAAATGCCGGCGGCGATGCCCTTCATCTTGTCGTCCATTGCCAAATCCTTCATCATCGTCGAAATCGTCGGATCCAGACTCAGCGAGATGTTCGTGCGATCCACGTAGGCGATCGTATACATGATCAGCGCCAGGGGGATGATGCGGAGCCAGCGTTTGTCTCTCATGGGGGCGGGGGGAGGGGTTGGGGTGGGGAGGTAGTCTTTTGACAAGCGCGAGCGCGCCTGTCGACAGGATTTGCCGTTTTTTTCGCCGCAGTTTCCCGTTGTTTCCCCGGCACGGGCTGCTTCAATGGCGGCATGAGCGCAACCGTTGCCCCCGACCTCTACGATATTCAAACCCATGCTCGCGGCCCCGCCGGCAGTTTGCCCCTG
>Ga0265320_10001650_pt1 | contig 15881 bp, 11 predicted proteins | sample 4827metaG_FD_202087 | JGI IMG/M metagenome (GOLD analysis project Ga0265320, IMG submission 202087) | Rhizosphere microbial communities from Carex aquatilis grown in University of Washington, Seatle, WA, United States - 4-8-27 metaG | ecosystem: Host-associated > Plants > Roots > Rhizosphere >...
CAGGGCCAGGAGCAACGCCCAGCGGCCGTTCCGGCGGGAGGCCAGGGGGGCGACGCGCTCCCACAGCCGGTCGCCGGCGGTTTCCATGCCGTTCAGCCGCTGGGCGTCGGCCGGCGACAGCTTCATGAAGGACAGCAGGACCGGCAGCAGCAGCTTGTTGGTCAGGATCATGATGGAGACGCCGAGGGTGGCGGTGATGGCCAGCTCGCGCACGACGTCGATATCGACCATGGTGATGACCAGAAAGCCCAGGGCGTTGGCCAGCAGGGCCATGGCGCCCGGAATGAACAGCTTCTGGAAGCTGTTGCGCGACGCGGTCACGCCGTCGGCGCCGTGGAGGCTTTCCAGCTTCCAGGCATTGGTCATCTGCACGGCGTGCGAGACGCCGATGGAAAAGATCAGGAAGGGGACCAGGATCGACATGGGATCGATGCCCATTCCCAGGATCGGCAGCAGCCCCAGCAGCCAGACCACCGGCACCAGGGCGCAGACCAGGGCGCAGGCGGACAGCATGGCCGAACGGCAATACCAGTACAGCAGCAGGGCGGTGATCACGAAGGCCATGGCGAAGAAGGTGACGACGCCGGCGGCACCCTCGGCGAAATCGCCCACCGCCTTGGCGAAGCCGATTTCGTGCAAGGTGATGGCATCGGTCTGGTAGCGGGTGCGGATGTCTTCGAGCTGATGCGCCACCCGCTGCAGGTCCACCTGGCCGTCCAGCAGATTGGCCACCACCAGGGCCGCCGTCTGGTCGGTGGCGACGATGCGCCCGACCCAGTCGGATTTCAGGGTGTTCTCCCGGATCTTGCGGAGTTGCTCGGGGCTGCCGCTGAAGTCCGAATCGACGATGGTGCCGCCCCGGAAGCCGTCCTCGACCACCTCGGTGTAGCGGACGTTGGGGCTGAACAGGGACAGGACCGACGAGCGCTCGACCCCCTTGATGAAGAAGATTTCCTCGGTGACGGCGCGCAGGGTGTCCATGAACGCCTTGTCGTAGATGTCTCCCTGTCTGGCCTTGACCGCGACGATGATCTTGTTGGCGCCGCCGAAGGTGTCGCGGTAGCGCAGCAGCGTCTTCATGTACTCGTGGTGCAGGGGGATCATCTTCTCGAAGCTGGCGTCGACCCACAGATGGGTGGCGGAATAGCCCAGGCCCAGCGTGATGAGGATGCCCAGGGCCAGCAGGGTCCTGCGCCAGTGGAAGATCTGGTAGGAAAGCCGACCGACCCAGCCGACCGAAAAGTTCCGCGCCTCCAGCCCCTTCTCCTCGAACACCGGGCTTGCCATCACTCTATCGCCCATGTCGGGAGTCCTTGTTCTCTGCCGTCGGCATATCAAGACGAAGAATGCCGGCATCGCCGCCGGCGATCAGGGTGCCGGAGCGCGCTTCGGCGATCTGGGCCAGATTGGCGCCCCGCGCGGCCTTGACGGCGCGGAAGGTCTTGCCGTCGTCGTCGCTGATCGCGGCGACGCCGTTGTTTCCCGCCAGGATCAGGCGCCCGTCGGCCAGGGTCAGGCCGTTGTTGAAGGCGGTATTGGTGTCCACGGGCACGGCGCTCCATTCCCCGTCCGGGGCGGTGGAGCGATAGACGTGGCCGCGCATGCCGAAGATCAGGGCGGCGCCGTCGCGGGCGACGATGGCTCCGAAAAACGAGCCGGCATAGGGCGGGGTACGCATGCGCCAGGTGGCGCCGCCATCGGCCGAGACGGCCAACGTCCCCGATTCGCCCACCAGCAGCAGATCGCGCGGCGACCGCGCCACGATCTTGTAGATATGGCGGTCGAACTCGTCGCCCAGGATGGTGTGCCGCGTCCAGGTCCGGCCGGCATCGTCGGACAGGAGGAACAGGCCGAAGGCGCCATGGGCGATGAAGCGTCCATCGCCCAGCGCCACGACCCCCAGCAGGGAATCCCTGCCGGCCGCCGGAACCTCGACCGCCTGCCAGGTGCGGCCGTCGTCGGCGGTCCTCAGCAGCGTGCCGCCATGCCCGACCGCCACGCCGGTGCCGTCCCGGCCGAAGGCCAGCGCGGTAAGGGTCCGCGTGGTGGCGGGCATGGCGGCGCTCCAGGTGCCGCCATCGTCGTCGGAGCGCAGAACCGTGCCGCGCTCGCCCACCGCGATCAGCGAGGCCCCCTCGCGGACCAGATCAAGCAGGATGATGGCGTCGGGATGCGCCACCGCCACCGGTTCGGCCGCTGCGGGACTGATCAGCGGAGCCAGGGCGAGGAGAAGGATGGCGATGGAATGTCTGGTCATGGACGGCATTCTCAAAGTCGGTGGAATGAAAAGGGGCCGCCGGCGACAGGCGGCCCCGATCCCTACTTGGTGCCGGCGCGGCGGAGCGCGTCGGGCTCGAAGTCGCTCGCCTTGCCGGTGGTGCCGATCTTGCGCACCGCCCTGGTCTCGTTGTTGATGCCGTAAAGGGCATAGCCGCCGCTGGTCAGGTCGTGCCACAGGTTGAAGCCGTACAGCGGAACCTGGGCGTCGTAGTACTGGATCAGGCCGTGGATGCCGACCCGCCACAGGCCGCCGCGGGTGTCGTAGGCGTCCTCGAGCAGGACGTTCCACGAATCCTCGTCGATATAGAAGGTGCGCTTGCCGTACAGGTGCTTGGCGCCCGACTTCAGCGTGCCCTCGACCACCCAGACCCGGTGGGGCTCGTAGCGGACCACGTCGGGGTTGATGGAGGATTTCTGGATGATGTCGGCGTATTTGAGGCTCTTGTCGCCAATCTTGTAGCTGTTGTAGGCGACGTACATTTCCTTCTTGCCCAGCAGCTTCCAGTCATAGCGGTCGGGGGCGCCGTTGTAGCCGTCCACCTGATCGACCACGTACATGCCCTCGGACCCGTCGGTGATCATGTCGTAGGCAAGGTCGGGCGCCCGGCGGACGCGGCGCTGGCCGGCATTGTAAATCCAGGCGGCGCGGCTGCTTTCCACCTGGTTGACCGGGTCCTGGACCAGATAGATGGTGCCCTCCAGCGAGGCCGGATAGGTGTAGAAGGACATGTAGCGCATCAGTTCGCCGTCGCGGGCGCCCTCCAGGTTGCCGGCATAGATGCGCTTGAGGCGCAGGCCGAACCGGGAATAATCGCCGCTGCCGCGAACCAGGAAGGTGGAGTAATCGTCCTCCAGCCCGCCGCCGGTATAGCGGACCAGATGATTCCACAGAACCTCGATGCCGGTCTTGGGGATCGGGAACGGAATGTTTGAGGCCCCCAGGTTCTTGACGCCGAATCCCTCGATCTCGACCTTGTCCGCCTGGGCCTTGGCCTGATCGGTCACCGCCTTGGGCAGGGCGACGGTGCGGTGGCTGGGATAGACCGGCATGCGGAACGTCGGATACTTCTTGAGCAGTTCCAGCAGGCCGGGCGACAGCTTGTCCTTGTACTGCTCGGCGTTCTGGCCGGTGATGGTGAACAGCGGCTTCTCGTCGGCGAAGGGGTCGGCATAGGGTTGGCCGGGGCTCCAGCCGGCCGGCGCCTTGCTCAGTCCGCCGTCCCAGGCCGGGATGGCGCCGTCCTTGCTGCCGGCTTTCTCGGCGCCGGCCGGGGTCAGGTCGGCGCCCAGGCGCTCGATGTCGGTCCGGGCCGGGCCGGCGACGGCGGGGAACGCCAGGGACAGGGCCAGGGCGATGGACGCAAGAGGAATGGTGCTGATCTTCATGGAACTGGCCTCCCGTCAGAAGCTGGCGCTGATGCTAAGCGAGTAGAAGTCGTGATCCCGCAGCGGATCATACTTGGCGTTGTCGCCGTAATAGACGTAGTTCATGTCCAGATTGTACTGCTGGGACAACGAAAAGCGGCTTCCCAGGCCAATGGCCATGCGCCCCTCGTTCAACTGTCCGTCGGCCGAGACGCCCTTGACGTCGTGGGCGAAGTAGATGCTGGGAGTGAAGGTCACGGCGGTGTCGAAAATCTGCGGATATTCCAGTTGGCCGCGCAGGCGGTAACCCCACGAGAACTGGGTGACGTAGCCGTCGTTCCGGCAGCCGTCGGCCTGGGGATTGTTGCTGCCGCTGCAGGTGTTGTTGCCGGCGCTGGAGCCGGTCCCGAAGATGAACGACCGGCCGTAGCGGACGGAGGTGCCGTCGCGGTAGTCGGGGACATTGACCCACTGGAAGGCGCCTTCGGCGGCCAGGGTCGATTTCGCGCTGCCGGCCACGCCGCCGAAGGTCTTGATGCCGTTGAGCTGGAACTGGGTCTTGGTGAAGCGGTCATAACCGCTGATGTCGCCCATGCTGGGCGTCGAGGTCACCAATGATGCCAGCGGTCCGGTCTGGTTCAGCAGGCCGTTGAGGAGATCGTTGGCGTTGCGCTGCACCGGCAGGTTGGGGATGACGCTGATCTCGGACCCCACCGACCATCCCAGGACGGTGGTGGCGGCGCTGGCGCCGAACACCTGGACGTCCTCGGGATATTCCCAGAAGGCGGAGGCGGAGACGATGCCCTTGCCGGCCAGCAGGGCGTTGGTGCTGATCTGATGGGCCATCAGCGGATTCTTGGTCGATTGCGCGTTGATCACGCCGGCCGCCGTGCTGCCCCATGTTCCCTTGTTCCCGGTGATGATCGGAGTGCGGGAATGGATGTTCATGCCGTAAAGGCCGAATTCCGTGTCGATCGGGTCGGCGGAAAGCCGGACGGCCATGCCGAACTCGCCCAGCGACCGGGCCTTCTTGCCGGGGTTCAGCGGGGCGTAGGTCCCGCTGGCGATGGCCGCCGCCGACGAGGTGGAGCCGACGACGATCTTGTTGCACTGGCCCGGATTGGCGCTCGCCTGGATATCCAGGGAAGACCAATAGGTGCCGCAGGCCTCGACCGTGGTCGGTTCCCAGGCCAGCTGATAGAAGCCCTCCACCGAGACGCCGGCCCCCAGATTGGCGTTGGCGTCGATGGCCCAGATGGGCAGCATGCCCTCCTTGACCTCGGCGCCGGGCCGCCGCAGGGCGGGGGCGTCGATGGGATTGATCTGGTTGACGCCCTGGAAGAACAGGCTTTCGCCCCAGTTGAGGGACTGGCGCCCCAGGCGGACCTGCAGCGGCCGGTTGGCCACGTCGAAGGTGTTGTAGACATAGGCGTCCAGCAACTGAACGCCCTTGAACTGCTGGCTGGTTTCCAGCCCGCTGTCCGACAGGGAGGTTCCCTTGGCGTAATTGTCGGCCATGTTGCCGTAGCGGACGCGTTCGGCGCTCAGCGCCTCGTCGTACCAGGCCTTGAAGCGGACCAGGCCGCCCATGTCGTCCTTCTTTATCTCCAGGTCGCTGACCATCTTCAAGATGGTCGACACGCGGTCGCCGGCCTTGGAGTTGAGGGTGTTGGCATCGCTGCTGCTGCCGCCGGTGCCGCCGGCCAATCCGATCGAGGCGCCGTCGGCGGCCTTGAACAGCTTCGGATTGGGGTCCTGGGCGCGCCAGGTCGAGCCGAGGGACACGGTGGTGTTCCAGTTGCCCTGCCACCCTTCGTATTCGAACTGCTCCGCTCTGGCGGCTCCCCCCAGGGAGGCCGAAACCATCGCCGCCACGGCGGCGAGACCCAATCCTCCGGAACGTGACCTACTGCTCATGACTAATCCCCCAGTCCTGTTCAGGCCCGCCGCTCCGGCCGGAACGGCGACAGACGTTGATGCATGGAGGATTCCACAATCAGCTCAGCGGCCTACCCTGACGAACCGGAGATCGAAGCCAGCCATCGGTGCAGCGCATCAGTATGATGAAAGCCATGGTCGCGGCCGCGGCCGCGTGACTCCCCGGATGATCGTTTGCCTCCGCCGAGGGGCCGTTTCCCGACCTGCATATGGTGCTTGCTCTCGGCATATCTATTCGGCACAAACATGACGATTACGTCAACATAAAAAATCATCACCATTTCGGCATATTCCTAAAAGCCGGCTCGCCTCCTGATTACATGAGGTTCGCACCGTGGTTTTGTGGGGAAATGGCGGCAAACCGCGCTCTTTGCCACGTGCTATCCCTGTTGCTCCAGCGGCCGCCGCATCAATTGCCGATGAAATGGCGTTGACATGCCTGAGTGTTGATGTTTACGTAAACGTCAATTGAGCGACGCAAGGGGCGAGCCGATGTCTTCCGACGAGCTTGAGCGATTGATTGAAGAGAGTTTGCCGAAGCTGTCACGCCTTAACGCGGTGGTCTGTTTTGATCTGACGGCCGACGGCCAGTATCTGGTCGACGCCCGGGGTGGGCGGGCGGTGCTGATCGACGGTGACGGCGACGAATGCGATTGCACCGTCAAGATCAGCTCCGAGAACCTGATAAAGTTGATGACGGGAAAGATGGACCCGATGCTCGCCTATGCCATGGGGCGCATCAAGGTCAGGGGATCGATGGGAGTGGCGATGGCCCTGGTCGGGGCGATCGGCTGACGGAAACACGTCGGCCGGGGATAAAAAAATATAAGGCGGCAAAAGTCCGCCAGCTGGGAGGATGAAGCGTCATGAGCGTACCACCGGTCGCTATTCCGCTGCGGCGGGTCGACAGCCTGCTGGACGATGCCGTCGCACGGTTCGGCCCCGCCATGGCCATGGATTTCCTGGGCCGGCGCTGGACCTATGCCGAGCTGGGCAATCTGGTGGCGCGCGCTGCGGTCGGCTTCCGTCAGCTGGGGGTTCGCAAGGGCGTCCGCGTCGGGCTGTGCCTGCCCAATTCCCCCTATTTCGTCATCTGCTACTACGCGGTGCTGAAGGCCGGCGGAACGGTGGTCAATTACAATCCGCTCTACGTGGAGCGGGAACTGGCCACCCAGGTCAGGGATTCGGGAACCGTCATCATGGTCACCCTGGATCTGCAGCAGATCTATCCCAAGGTGGCCGCGCTGCTCGAGGAGTCCTGCCTCGAGCGGGTCGTGGTGTGCTCCATGAAGGACATCCTGCCGGCGGTGAAGGGGCTGATGTTCCGCGTCCTCAAGCGCAGCGAGCGGGCCGACATCCCCGAGGATCTGCGCCACGTCTCTTTCGCCCGCCTGACCTCGTTCGGCACCGACCTGCGCCCCGAGACCATCGATCCGGAACAGGATATCGCGGTGCTGCAATATACCGGCGGCACCACGGGCGTGCCCAAGGGGGCCATCCTCACCCACGCCAATCTGACCGCCAACGTGGAGCAGCTTCGCCGGGTGGTCGGCTGCCTGGAGCCCGGCAAGGAGCGCGTGCTGTGCGTGCTGCCGTTCTTCCATGTGTTCGCCATGACCGTGGGCCTGAATTTCGGCGTTCTTATCGGTGCCGAGCTGGTGATGCTGCCCCGGTTCGAGCTGAAGCAGGTCATGCGCACCATCGCCAAGACGCGGCCGACCCTGTTTCCCGGCGTCCCGACCATCTATACCGCCATCAACGGCGCCGCCAAGGGGGGCGGCAGCGATCTGTCGTCCATCAAGTTCTGCATTTCCGGCGGAGCGCCCCTGCCCTTGGAAGTCCGGATGGATTTCCAGCGCCTGACCGGCTGTTCGCTGGTGGAAGGCTACGGGCTGTCCGAGGCCTCGCCGGTGGTCACCTGCAATCCGCCGGACGGAACCATCAAGGACGGCTCCATCGGCCTGCCCCTGCCGGGGACGCTGGTGGAGATCCATGCCGCCGACGAGCACGGCAAGCGGCTGGGAACCGGCGAGAAGGGCGAGGTCTGCGTGCGCGGCCCGCAGGTGATGGCGGGGTATTGGCAGCGGCCGGACGAGACCGCCGCGGTGCTGCGCGACGGCGTGCTGCGCACCGGCGATATCGGCTATGTGGACGAGGACGGCTACGTCTTCCTGGTGGACCGCATCAAGGATCTGATCATCTGCGGCGGCTACAACGTCTATCCCCGCATCGTCGAGGAGGCGCTCTACCGCCATCCCGCCGTCGCCGAGGTGGTGGTCATCGGCATTCCCGACGCCTATCGCGGCCAGGCCCCCAAGGCGTTCGTGCGGTTGCGCGAGGGAACCGCCGCCTCGCCGCAGGAACTGCGGACCTTCCTTGCCGATCACCTGTCGCGGATCGAGCTTCCGGCGGAGATCGAGCTCCGTGATCAGTTGCCGAAGACCATGATCGGCAAGCTCTCCAAGAAAGAGCTGGTCGCCGAGGAAGCCACCAAGGTGGCGGCTTCCGATCTGACCGCCGCGTCCTAACCCACGACATCAGCCGACGGAAAGCGTGATCATGGTGATTTCCCCTGACATCAAGATGACGTATGGTGCCGAATTCGGCCTGATACGTCATCTGTCTTGCAAAGAGGAATTTCACCGTGACGGACAAGATCTATTCCGTGACCCAGTTGGCCAACGATCTGGGGATCACGCCCAGGACCATTCGTTTCTACGAGGATCAGGGTCTGATCCTGCCGCAGCGGGCGGGCAACACGCGGGTCTACACCCATCGCGACCGGGCGCGGATGATTCTGATCCTGCGCGGCAAGCGTCTGGGCTTCAGCATCAAGGACATCAAGGAATTCCTCGACCTCTACGTGGTGGACACCACCCAGGTCGAGCAGCTGCAGTTGCTGGTCGGCAAGGTTCGCTCGCGCGTCGCCCAACTGGAGGATCAGTTGCAAGCCGTTCAGGCCAGCCTGAGCGAGCTGCGGGAAATCGAGCGCCTCAGCCTCGAAATGCTGTCCAACAAGGGCGTGGACATGCCTTCGGCCTAGGAGAGGGAAGGGAGCATCACAGCCTGCCACCCTCTTCGACGGCAGCCCTCCAAGCTTTTCAATCCCTGGAGAAACGTCGATGAAGAAGGTGGTAATCGCGGGGTACGCGCGTTCGCCGTTCACCCTGGCCAAGAAGGGCGCCCTGGCGTCCGTCCGTCCCGATGAGCTGGCCGCCCAGGTGGTCCGCGCCCTGGTGGCCAAGGCCGGAATCCCCGGGGAGGATATCGAGGATCTGCTGCTCGGCTGCGCCTTCCCCGAGGGCGAACAGGGCTTCAACGTGGCACGGCTGGTCAGCCTGATGGCCGGCCTGCCCCGTTGCCTGGGCGCGGCCACCATCAACCGCTTCTGCGGTTCCTCCATGAGCTCGGTGCACATCGCCGCCGGCGCCATCGGGATGGGAGCCGGCGAGGCCTTCATCTGCGCCGGCGTCGAAAGCATGAGCCGGGTGCCCATGATGGGCTTCAACCCCCTGCCGCATCCCGACTTCGCCGCCAGCAATCCCGGCGCCTACATGGGCATGGGCGACACCGCCGAGAACGTGGCCGCCAAGTGGAACATCTCGCGGCGCGAGCAGGAGGACTTCGCCGCCCGCTCGCACCAATTGGCGATTGCGGCCCAGCAGGCCGGCAGGTTCGCCGACGAGATCGTCGCCATTACCGGGCGGAAGGGCACGGTCGGCGCCGACGGCTGCATCCGCCCCGAGACCACCGCCGAAAGCCTGGCCGAGTTGAAGCCGGCCTTTTCCGCCACCGGCGTGGTGACCGCCGGCACGTCCTCGCCGCTGACCGACGGCGCCTCGGCGCTGCTGGTGTGCAGCGAGGATTACGCCGCTCGCCACAAGCTCGACGTGCTGGCGGCGGTGAAAAGCGTCGCCGTCTGCGGCTGCGATCCCGAGGTCATGGGCATCGGCCCGGTGGGCGCCAGCCTGAAGGCCTTGAAGCGCGCCGACATCGACGCCGCCCAACTGGACGTGGTCGAGCTGAACGAGGCCTTCGCCAGCCAGGCCATCGCCTGCATCCGCGAACTGGGTCTGAAGCCCGAGACGGTCAACATCGACGGCGGCGCCATCGCGCTCGGCCACCCGCTGGGCGCCACCGGCGCCCGCATCGTCGGCAAGGCCGCCTCGCTGCTGAAGCGCCAGAAGGGCCGCTATGCCCTGGCGACCCAGTGCATCGGCGGCGGCCAGGGCATCGCCACCATCCTGGAGGCGGTGTGATGGCCGGAATCAACAAAGTCGCGGTCATCGGCGCCGGCGTCATGGGAGCGGGAATCGCCGCCCATGTGGCCAATGCCGGTGTGCCCGTGGTGCTGCTGGACATCGTTCCGGCCGGCGCCGAAAACCGCAACGCCATCGCCGAGGGCGCCGTCGCCCGGATGCTGAAGGCCGATCCCGCCCCCTTCATGGGCAAGGCGGCGGCGCGGCTGGTCACCACCGGCAATACCGAGGATCATCTCGGTCTGCTGGCCGAATGCGACTGGATCGTCGAGGCGGTGATCGAGCGCCTGGACATCAAGCAGGCCCTGTACGCCAGGATCGACGCGGCGCGCAAGCCGGGCAGCGTGGTGTCCTCCAACACCTCGACCATTCCGCTGGCCGCCCTGGTGGATGGCCTGGGCGAGGGGTTCGCCGCCGATTTCTGCATCACCCACTTCTTCAACCCGCCGCGCTACATGCGGCTTTTGGAAGTGGTGGGCGGCGCCAAGACCCGGCCGGAGGCCCTGGCCACGGTGTCGGCCTTCGCCGATCACCGCCTGGGCAAGAGCGTGGTGTCGTGCAAGGACCGCCCCGGCTTCATCGCCAACCGCCTGGGTGTGTACTGGCTGCAGGCGGCGGTGGCCGAGGCCGTCGACCTGGACCTGGATATCGAGGAGGCGGACGCCATCATCGGCAGGCCGGTCGGCATCCCCAAGACCGGCGTGTTCGGCCTGCTGGATCTGGTCGGCCTCGACCTGATGCCCCACGTCAACGCCAGCATGGCCCAGGCCCTGCCCAAGGACGACCCCTTCCACGCCATCAACCGGCCGGTGCCGCTGGTCGATCGCCTGATCGCCGAGGGCTATACCGGGCGCAAGGGCAAGGGCGGCTTCTATCGCCTCAACCGCGAGGGCGGCCGCAAGGACAAGGAAGCCATCGATCTGGCCAGCGGCCGGTTCCGGCCGCAGCGCAGGGCCGAGGTGGCGGCGGTCAAGGCCGCCGGGCGCAAGCTTTCCGCCCTGTTCGACCACGACAGCAAGCATGGCCGCTACGCCTGGCGCGTCATGGGTGCGACCCTGACCTATGCCGCGACCCTGCTGGGTGATGCGGCCGACGCGGTCGATGCCATCGATGAGGCCATGCGGCTGGGCTACAACTGGAAGTTCGGCCCCTTCGAGCTGATCGACAAGCTGGGCGTCGATTGGCTGGTGGCGCGGCTCGAGGCCGAGGGTAGGGCGGTGCCGGCCATCCTGCGCAAAGCCGCCGGCCGCCCCTTCTACCGCATCGAGGCCGGGCGCCGGCAGGTGCTGGGGCTGGACGGGCAATACCGCGACGTGCTCCGCTCCGATGGCGTGATCATGCTCGAAGACATCAAGCTGACCACCGAACCGGTGCTGAAGAACGGCTCGGCCGCCCTGTGGGATATCGGCGACGGCGTCGCCTGCCTGGAGTTCACCAGCAAGATGAACTCCATGGACCCCGACATCATGGATCTGCTGAACAAGTCCATCCGACGGGTCAAAAAGGACTTCAAGGCGCTGGTTATCTATAACGAGGGCAGCAACTTCTCGGCCGGCGCCAATCTGGGCCTCGCCCTGTTCGCCGCCAATATCGCCGCCTGGACCGAGATCGAAAACATGGTCGCCCAGGGGCAGGAAACCTATCGCGCCCTGAAATACGCCCCGTTCCCGGTGGTCGGCGCGCCGTCGGGCATGGCGCTGGGCGGCGGCTGCGAAATCCTGCTCCATTGCGACGCGGTCCAGGCCCATGCCGAGACCTATGTGGGGCTGGTCGAGGTCGGGGTCGGCCTCGTCCCCGCCTGGGGTGGCTGCAAGGAGATGCTGCACCGCTGGGCCACCCTGGGGCGTCTGCCCAAGGGGCCGATGCCGGCCATCGGCAAGGTCTTCGAGATCGTCAGCACCGCCACCGTCGCCAAGTCGGCGGCCGAGGCCAAGGAGCTGCTGTTCCTGCGGCCCGACGACGGCATCACCATGAACCGCTACCGCCTGCTGGCCGATGCCAAGGCCAGGGCGCTGGCCCTGGTCGACAATTACGCCCCGCCCGAGCCGCCCAGCTTCGTGCTGCCGGGACCGGCGGCCAAGGTGGCCATGGACATGGCGGTCGGCGGCTTCCGCCGTCTCGGCAAGGCCACTCCCCATGACGAGGTGGTCTCGGGAGCGCTGGCCGAGGTGCTGTCGGGCGGCGATACCGACGTCATCGAGGTGCTGGACGAAACCGCCCTGCTGGACCTCGAGCGCTCGCGCTTCATGCGTCTGGTCCGGCATCCCGGCTCGCTGGCGCGGACCGAGGCCATGCTGATGACCGGCAAGCCGCTCCGCAATTAGAACCGCCGAGCCCTCGAACTGATTTTTCAGTTCGAGGGTGAGAAGGCAAGGGCAAGGCCCGCCGCGCATGCCGGCTTCGCCGGTAAACATTTGGTAGCACGCCTACGCGTGCGGTGGCGCGTAAGCCAAGCGAAGCGCCCGGCGCCTGAGGGACAACGAGACGGGTCACGGCAGTGGCCCATCGGTAAAGAGGAACCCAATCATGGCCAGTTACAAGGCTCCCCTGCGCGACATGCGCTTTGTCCTCTTCGAGCTGATGGAGGGCGACAAACTCGCCACTCTTCCCGGCTACGAGGAGTTTTCCCGCGATCTCATCGATCCGGTGCTGGAAGAGGCCGCCAAGATCTGCGAAGGCGTGCTGCACCCCATCAACCGCTCCGGCGATGAAGAGGGCTGCGCCTTCGAGAACGGCGTGGTGCGCACGCCCAAGGGCTTCGCCGAGGCCTACCGGCTGTTCCGCGAGGGCGGCTGGACCTCCATTTCCTGCGATCCCGCCTATGGCGGGCAGGGAATGCCCAAGACCGTCGCCACCCTGGTCGAGGAGATGATCTGCTCGTCCAACCTGTCGTTCGGCATGTATCCGGGCTTGAGCCACGGCGCCTATGTCTCGCTGCACGGCTTCGGCTCCGACGCGCTGAAGGACGCCTATCTGCCGAAGATGGTGGACGGCACCTGGGCCGGCACCATGTGCCTGACCGAACCCCATTGCGGCACCGATCTCGGGCTGCTGCGCACCAGGGCGGTGCCCCAGGACGACGGCAGCCATAAGATCACCGGCACCAAGATCTTCATCTCGGCCGGCGAGCACGATCTGACCGAGAACATCGTCCATCTGGTGCTGGCCCGCCTGCCCGACGCGCCCAAGGGCGTCAAGGGCATCAGCCTGTTCCTGGTGCCCAAGTTCCTGCCCAAGGCCGACGGCACCCCCGGCGTGCGCAACGGCGTGGCCTGCGGCTCCATCGAGCACAAGATGGGCATCAAGGCCTCGTCCACCTGCGTCATGAACTTCGACGACGCCACCGGCTGGCTGGTGGGCGAGCCGCACAAGGGCATGCGCGCCATGTTCGCCATGATGAACACCGAGCGCCTGTCGGTGGGCGTGCAGGGGCTGGGCCTGGCCGAGGCCTCCTATCAGGGGGCCGTGGCCTATGCCCGCGAGCGTATCCAGGGCCGTTCGCTGACGGGGACCAAGCATCCCGACAAGGCCGCCGATCCCATCATCGTCCACCCGGATGTGCGGCGCATGCTGCTGACCCAGCGGGCCTATGTGGAGGGCTGCCGCGCCCTGGCGGCCTGGGCCGCCTGGAACGTCGACCAGCAAAAGCACAATCCCGACCCCGCCGTCCGCGAGGAGGCCGAGGACTTCGTCGCCCTGATCACCCCGATCATCAAGGCGCTGCTGACCGATCTGGGGTTCGAGGCGACCAATCTGGGCATGCAGGTGTTCGGCGGCCACGGCTTCATCCGCGAGCACGGCATGGAGCAGTATGTGCGCGACTGCCGCATCGCTCAGATCTACGAGGGCACCAACGGCATCCAGGCCCTGGACCTGGTGGGGCGCAAGCTGCCGGCCCATGCCGGCCGCTATCTGCGGCGCTTCTTCCATCCGGTCTCGGCCTTCATCGAGGCCAAGGTGGAGGACCCGGTGCTGGGCGAGTTCGTCCAGCCCCTGGCCAAGGCCTTCGTCCGCCTGCAGCAGGCCACCGCCCAGGTGGCCCGCGCCGGCATGAGGAATCCCGACGAGGCGGGGGCGGCGGCCAGCGACTACCTGCGGCTGTTCGGCCTGACGGCGCTGGCCTATCTGTGGGCCCGCATGGCCGAGACCAGCCTGCCCCGGCTGGCCGACGACCCGGACGGCTTCTATGCCGCCAAGGTCGGCTCGGCGCGGTTCTTCATGGAACGCCTGCTGCCGCAGACCGGCGGCCTGCTCTCGGCCATTCTGGCCGGCGGCGGCTCGATGATGTCGTTCGACGAAGCGGCCTTCTAGGGCCTGGGCGGGAGAGGGAACGCGGTCATGAACCTGTGGCTTAGGCTCCTGAGGGTGTTCATCGCCTCCCTCTTCCGCCCGCGTCTGGGGCTCACCGATGAATCGCTGCTGCATTTCAGGGTGATGCCGCACGATCTGGACATCAACATCCACATGAACAATGCCCGCTATTTCGCCCTGATGGATCTCGGGCGGTTCGATCTGATCGTTCGCGGCGGCCTGTGGCGGCCGGTGCTGCGCAATCGCTGGCAGCCGGTGATCGCGGCGGCGCTGGTCCGCTTCCGCCGGCCGCTCAAGCCGTTCGAGCCGCTCACCCTGAGCAGCCGGCTGATCGCCTGGGACGAGAAGTGGCTCTACATGGAGCACCGTATCGAGTCCAAGGGCAATCTGGCCTGCCACACCATCGTGCGCGGCGCCTTCGTCGGCGCCACCGGCGTGGTGCCGCCGGCCGCCATCGCCGACGCCGTGGGGTTCACCGGTCCCTCTCCGTCATTGCCCGACTGGATCGTTCCCTGGCGCGATCTGGACGGAGCCATCGAGGCATGTCCCTCGTTAAACCCTGCCCTGGAGGCAAGTCCATGCGTTCTTTGAAGGGGAAGACCCTGTTCATTTCCGGGGCCAGCCGGGGGATCGGCAAGGCCATCGCGCTCCGCGCCGCCCGCGACGGCGCCAACGTCGTCGTCGCCGCCAAGACCGTCGAGGCCAATCCGAAGCTGCCGGGAACCATCCATTCGGCCGCCGCCGAAATCGAGGCGGCGGGCGGGCGGGCCCTGCCGCTGGTGGTCGACGTGCGCGACGAGGCCGGCATCGCCGAGGCGGCGGCCCTGGCGGCACGGACCTTCGGCGGCATCGACATCGTGGTCAACAACGCCAGCGCCATCAGCCTGACCGATACGCCGTCCACCGCCATGAAGCGCTTCGATCTGATGATGTCGGTCAACGTGCGCGGGACCTTCGCGGTGACCCAGGCCTGCCTGCCCCATCTGCGTCGGGCGGCCAATCCGCACATCCTGGTGCTGTCGCCGCCGCCGTCCCTGGATGCCAGGTGGTATGCGGGCCACACCGCCTACACCATCACCAAGATGGGGATGAGCCTGTGCGTGCTGGGCTGGGCTGCTGAATTCCGCGAGGCGGGCATCGCCGCCAACGCGCTGTGGCCCCGGACGGTGATCGACACCGCCGCGCTCGCCATGCTGGGTGGCTTCATCAAGCCCGGTCACTGCCGCACCCCGGAGATCATGGCCGATGCCGCCCACGCCATCCTCACCCGCCCGGCGCGGGAGTGCAGCGGCAATTTCTTCATGGACGACGAGGTGCTCCGTCAGGAAGGGGTCACCGACCTGAGCGGCTATGCCGTCGATCCGGCCGGCCAATTGCTGCCTGATCTGTTCGTGGAGTGAGGAAAGACAAATGAAAGTCCTGGTCGCGATCAAGCGGGTGATCGACTACAACGTGAAGATTCGGGTGAAGTCGGACGGTTCGGGCGTCGAGACGCAGAACGTCAAGTTCTCCATGAACCCGTTCGACGAGATCGCGGTGGAGGAGGCGGTTCGCCTCAAGGAAGCGGGCAAGGCCGCCGAGGTGGTGGTGGTGTCGGTGGGCCCGGCGGCGGCATCGGAGACGCTGCGCACCGCTCTGGCCATGGGCGCCGACCGCGGCATCCTGGTGTCTTGTGACGACGAGGTCCAGCCGCTGGCCGTCGCCAAGGTCCTGAAGGCCCTGGTGGAC
>Ga0265320_10001652_pt1 | contig 15873 bp, 12 predicted proteins | sample 4827metaG_FD_202087 | JGI IMG/M metagenome (GOLD analysis project Ga0265320, IMG submission 202087) | Rhizosphere microbial communities from Carex aquatilis grown in University of Washington, Seatle, WA, United States - 4-8-27 metaG | ecosystem: Host-associated > Plants > Roots > Rhizosphere >...
GGAAACCCGGCTGGCCGGCATCGAATGCAACCTGGAATATCTCCGGCAGGTGGTGGCCAGCGAGGAATTCGCCGCGGGCGACATTCACACGAAGTGGCTGGCCACCTTTCCTTACCGGCCCGCCACCATTGACGTTGTCGAGCCGGGGACGCAGAGCAGCATCCAGGATTATCCAGGCCGCATCCGGTATTGGGCCATCGGCGTGCCGCCGTCGGGACCGATGGACGATTATGCGTTTCGCGTGGCCAACGAACTGGCGGGCAATCCGCCCTCCGCCGCCGGTCTCGAGTTGACGCTCAGCGGGCCGACGTTGAAATTCAACCTCGACGCGACCATTGCGCTGACCGGGGCCGTGATGGAGGCGGATCTCGATGGCAATCCGGTGGCCTTCTGGCAAAGCCTGCATGTGCGTGCGGGCAGCCGGTTGCGGTTGCGAGGCATCCAGGGGGCCGGTTGCCGCGCATATCTGGCGGTGCAGGGCGGTTTCGACGTGCCGGATTATCTGGGCAGCAAGTCCACGTTCAGCCTCGGCAAGTTCGGGGGTCACGCCGGCCGCACATTGCGCCACGGCGACGTGCTTCACGTCCATCGCGTCGCCCGGCCCTTTGCCCCGGCACGCCAGACGCCGCCCGCGATCATTCCTCGTTATGACGCGCATTGGGAGATTGCCGTTCTCTACGGCCCGCACGCCGCCCCGGATTTCTTCACGGAAGAATTCCTGGCCACGTTCTTCGCGACGGATTGGAAGGTCCATTACAACTCCAGCCGGAGCGGCATCCGGCTGATGGGCCCCAAACCGGGGTTTGCCCGCACCGACGGCGGCGATGCCGGCCTGCATCCGTCCAACATCCACGACACGGAATACGCCATCGGCACGATCAATTTTACCGGCGACATGCCGGTGATCCTGGCCAAGGATGGCCCGAGCCTGGGTGGTTTCGTTTGTCCCGTGACCATCGTCAAGGCCGAGTTCTGGAAGGTTGGTCAGCTCCGGCCGGGCGACACCATCCGATTCGCGCGCACCACCTTCGACGAAGCCCTGGCAATGGAAAAACGGCAGGATCTTGCCATCGCCACTTTGGACAAAAAGCCGGCGGCCGGAGCCACTGAAATCCTCGTGAAAACTTCCCGCCCGGCACCGGGCGGGGCGATACTGCACAGCCTGTCAGTGTCGGCGAATTGCCCGGGAGTCGTTTACCGGCAGGCCGGCGACAAGTATCTGCTGGTGGAATACGGCCCACTGGTCCTGGATTTCGCGCTGCGTTTCCGCGTTCATACGCTCATGGAATGGTTCCAGGCGCACCCGGTCGAGGGCATCATCGAGCTTTCACCCGGCGTGCGTTCCTTGCAGATCAATTTCGACGGGCGGATCCTGCCGCTCAAAAAACTGCTCGAAATTCTCGTGCAGGCGGAGGAGGAACTGCCGTCGGTCGAATCGCTCGAAGTGCCCACGCGCATTGTGCGCCTGCCGCTCGCCTATGACGAAAGCGGCATCCGGTTGACGATCCAAAAATACCAGCAATCCGTCCGCCCGACCGCGCCGTGGTTGCCCAGCAACATCGAGTTTATTCGCCGCATGAACGGGCTGGACAGCGTTGAGGAGGTGCGAGAAACGGTTTATGCGGCCAATTATCTCGTGCTGGGCCTTGGCGACGTCTATCTCGGCGCGCCCTGCGCGGTGCCGGTGGACCCGCGGCACCGGTTCGTGACGACGAAATACAATCCCGCCCGCACCTTCACGGTGGAAAATGTGGTCGGCATCGGCGGTGTTTACATGTGCATCTATGGCATGGAAGGCCCCGGCGGCTACCAGCTGGTGGGCCGCACGGCGCAGGTGTGGAACACCTACCGGAGCACCCGTGAATTTCAGCCCGGCAAACCGTGGCTGCTGCGGTTCTTCGACCAGGTTCGTTTCTTCCCGGTATCGGAAAAGGAACTGCTCGATTTCCGGCGGGCATTTTTGAGCGGACGGGCGCAGCTCGACATCCAGGAGGGGACTTTCAGCTTTGCCCACTACCGGAAATTTCTCGGCGACCATGAGACCGACATTGCCGCCTTCCGCCGGAAACAGCAAAAGGCCTTTGCCGAGGAACGCGAACGGTGGGCTGCCGACGGTTCCGCCAGCATCACCGTCAACGAACCGGTCTCGGACACCGCACCGGACGAAATGGTCGCGCCGCCGAACGGCCAACTGGTCGCATCGCCCATCTCCGGAAACGTCTGGGCCGTGTTGGCGAAGGAAGGCGACCGCGTTGCCGCCGGCCAGAAGGTGGTGGTGGTGGAGGCCATGAAAATGGAGGTGGGTGTCGAGGCGCCGATGGCCGGCATCCTCAAAAAAATCGCCGTCGCCCCGGGCAAACTGGTCACCGCCGGCCAGGCGCTGGCGATCATTGAATCGGAGGTCTCCGCATGAATGTGCCCGAAACCTTCGATCTGTTTTCGCTTCGCCAGGCTTATGCCGATGGCCGGGTAAAACCGGAGCAGGTGGTTGAGGAAGCCTTGCGCCGGGCGGACGACAAGCGTTATCCCAATGTCTGGATCACGAAAACCAGCCGTCAACGGTTGATGGAACTGGCGCGGGCCCTGCCATCGCAACCCAACGACCAGCTGCCGCTCTATGGCGTGCCTTTTGCCATCAAGGATAACATTGACCTCGGCGGTGTCACTACCACCGCGGGCTGTCCGGATTTTGTCTATTTACCGCAGGACTCGGCCACTGTCGTCAAACGGCTCATCGCGGCGGGCGCGTTGCCCATGGGCAAAACCAACCTGGATCAATTCGCCACCGGCCTGGTGGGCATGCGTTCACCATACGGCAGTTGCCAGTCGGTTTTTGATGCGCGTTACATCTCCGGCGGTTCCAGTTCCGGTTCGGCCGTCGCGGTGGCGACCGGCATGGTGACCTTTGCGCTGGGCACCGACACGGCCGGATCCGGCCGGGTGCCGGCGGCGTTCAACCACATCGTCGGCCATAAACCGACGCGCGGCCTGGTGAGCAACCACGGCGTCGTGCCGGCGTGCCGATCGCTGGATTGCGTCTCCATCTTCGCCGGCAGTTGTCATGATGCGCAGGTCGTGCTGGAGGTGGCGGCGAAACCGGATCCGGCCGACCCCTATTCGCGTCCACGCCCTCAAACCGGGGTGACCATCCCCGAAGCGTTTCGCTTTGGGATCCTGCCGTCGGCGCAACGGGAATTTTTCGGCGACACCGAGGCGGCGGAACTTTACGAATCGGCCATTGCCCGATTGCGCGACTGTGGCGGTGAACCGGTGGAATTCGATTACCTGCCGTTCACCCAGGCGGCGGGGCTGCTCTACGCCGGGCCCTGGGTGGCGGAACGGCGCGCTGCTCTGGGCGACTTTTTCAACCGGCACCGCGATGGCCTGCACCCGGTGGTGCGTGAGATCATCGACGGCGCGGCGAAATACGATGCCGCGGCGGCATTTGCCGGCCAATACGAGCTGCAGACGGTGTCCCAGGTGGTGCGCCAGGTCTGGCACAAACTGGACGTGTTGTTGTTGCCGACTACCGGCACGACCTATCGCATTGAGGCCGTGCTGCGTGACCCCGTCCAGCTCAACAGCAACCTCGGGTATTACACGAATTTCGTGAACCTGCTCGACCTGGCCGCGCTGGCGTTGCCCGCCGGCTTCCGGCCGACGAATGGTCTGCCCTGCGGCATCACCCTGGTCGGTCCGGCATTTTCCGACGATGCGTTGCTAGCCCTTGGGGCGCGTTATCATCGCGCCCTGGGCGGGAACATCGGTGTGACCCAGGCCAGAATCACCCGGCAACCATTGCCCCGGGAAAAAAGCGAGGGCATCCTGCTGGCCGTCGTGGGGGCGCATTTGCGCGGACAGCCGCTCAATCATCAGCTCACTTCGCGGCGCGCCCGGTTTGTGCGCCAGGCGCGCACGGCGCCATGCTACCGGCTTCATGCCCTGGCCAACACGCAGCCGCCCAAACCCGGATTGCGGCGCGTGGCCGAAAAATTACCGCAAGGGATCGAGATTGAAATCTGGGCTTTGGATGAGGCCGGGTTCGGTTCGTTCGTCGCCGAAATCCCGCCGCCGCTGGGCATCGGCACGCTGGAACTCGAGGACGGTACCAGTGTGAAGGGCTTCCTGTGCGAGCCGATCGGGCTGGAAGGCGCGCGCGACATCACCGAATTTGGCGGCTGGCTCGCCTATCGCCGGGCGGCCGGAAAATAAAAGGAATTACGATGAGTACAGAAACCATCCTGTTTGAAGAAATGCTGCCGGGCGGCGGGCTCTGGTCGTGGCGGTTGCAGCGACACACAACGCTGCGTCTCACGGACCTTGAAGGCGGAGTCAACGTCGGCCTTATGGCCTACAACGCCGACCAGCCCCTCGACCGGCTCAACCTCCCGGACACACTCAAGGCGCAGTATACCGCCCGGCTCACCCGCGGCCATGTGCTCATGAGCGACATGGGCCACGCGTTGTTGTCCCTTACCGCCGACAGCGTCGGCTGGCATGATCCGTTAGGCGGCCACGGCAACGCCGGCCACGCCAGTCGCAAATATGGCACCGCCACCTACCAGGAGAAGCGCAACGACTGGTATCGCAACGCCCACGACAATTTTCTCATTGAGCTGGGCAAGCATGGCCTGGGCAAGCGCGACCTCGTGGCGAACATGAATTTCTTCAGCCGGCTGGACGTTGGCTCTGATGGCAAAATGAGTTTTCACCCGGGCAATTCCCCGGCCGGCGGTTCCGTAGACCTCCGCGCAGAAATGAATGTGCTGGTGGTATTGAATACCTGCCAGCATCCGCTCGACCCCAACCCGAAGTACCTGCCGCAGCCGGTCAAACTGGCCGTGTGGCAAACACCGCCGCCGGGGCCGGACGATTTCTGCCGCAATTTCCGCAAGGAAAATCAACGCTGTTTCACCCTCACCGAACGCCTGTTTATGGGAGCCTGAACATGAGCACCTTCATTCTCACCGAAAGCAAACTGGATCCGGCGAAAGCCGGGTATGACCTCACCCTGCCGGCCGGCGATGGCTGGATGCACGAAATCAAGCGCGGCCAGACCTTCCGCATCGTGGACCTGGACGGCAACCAGGCGGTGGACACGCTGTTTTATAACGCGCACGATCTGTCCGACCGTTACTCGGCGCAGGACACCATCCGCGAGCAAGGTTCGATTTATCTCACCACCGGCACCAAACTGATGTCGAGCGAAGGCCATGTGCTGGCGACCATCGTGGCGGACACGTGCGGCCGGCACGATACGATTGGTGGCGCGTGTGCGGCGGAAAGCAACCAGGTGCGTTACGCGATCGAGAAACGCTGGATGCACAGCTGCCGCGACACGTTTTTGCTCACGCTGGCGCGCTGGGGGCGGGGTGTGACGAAATGCGACCTCACCCACAACATCAACTTTTTCATGAACGTCCCGGTCACCCCGCAGGGCGGCCTGTCGTTCGAAGACGGCATGAGCGCCGGCGGCCGCTACGTTGAATTGCGGGCCGAAATGGATCTGACCGGTCTTATTTCCAATTGTCCGCAACTGAACAATCCCTGCAACGCCTACAACCCGACTCCGGTGCGGCTGCTGATCTGGGATTAAGGATGAGGAATGAAAAAACCGTTGCGCAGCCTGAGTGCCTTGCTTTTGGTTTCGGCTTTGGCCGGAACGATGACGCTTTTGGTTTTTGATGTGCTGAACCACCTGCGCCTGACGCCCGTGCATCAACGGGCGGGCGCGCTGTCATTTATGTTGATCGGGGTCTCCTACATCAGCCTGCAACTCGGCACCTGGCGAAAGTGGCGTGAACAATTCAAGGGCGTGTTGCTGGGATTGGGTTTTTTGCTCTGGGGCAGCGAACAGTTTCTTCCGCCCGGTCCGCTGGTGACGGTGATGGACTGCCTGGTGGTCCTGATTTTTGTTTCGGACCTCGGCCTGGTCATTGTGGGTCGCCTGAGGCAAAAGGACGACCGCACGCCTTGAATCCCGATTGAAATTCGTTTTTAACTTCGTTTCTCCACGGCCTTGTGGTGAAATCCGGGAACAGGGCCGCCATGAAAATCACCAACCTGAACCCCGACACGGACATCGGCGCGAGCGCGTGGCTGGTGGAGGTGGACGACCACCGCATTTTGCTCGATGCCGGGATGCACCCGAAGCGCGAAGGCCGCGACGCACTGCCGCTGTTCGGCAAGGCAGGAACCACCGAGGTGGATGCCATCGCCATTTCGCATTGCCATCACGACCATGTCGGCGGACTGCCGGTGGCGTGCCGGCATTTTCCAAAAGCGCACGTGCTGATGAGCGAGTTGAGCTACTTTATCGTCGAGCGCGTGTTGCACAATTCGGTGAACGTGATGACGCGCCAGCGCGACGAACTGGGCATCCGGGAATATCCGCTCTACTCCCACGACGAGGTGGACGACATCGCCCCGCTGTTCCAGGGCTTCAAATACAACCGCGAGATCGATTGGGCGGCGTTCCAGAAAACGCGCGCGGGGCTGCCGTCGCCGACGCTGGAATTTTTCGACGCCGGCCACACGCTGGGTTCGGCGGGGCTCCTGGTCCGCGGCAAAAAGGAGACGCTGTTTTACACCGGCGACGTGTGCTTTCAGGACCAGACGATTTTGCGCGCCGCCCGTTTCGAGGACGTGAAGGCCGACGTGATGATCATGGAGACGACGCGGGGCAACCGGGCGCTGCCGCCGGATTTTTCCCGGGAAGGTGAAATTGAACGGCTGACCGCGGCGATCCAGCGGGCGCTCAAACGCAAGGGCTGCGTGCTGATCCCGTCGTTCGCGCTGGGGCGCACCCAGGAAATCCTGGCGTTGCTGGCGCTGCTCATGCGCGCGGGAACCTTGAAGCCGCAGCCGGTTTACATCGGCGGATTAGGGCGTGTGTTCACGGAAATTTACGATCTGGAGGCGCACCGGACGCACCGGCAGCACACGAGCTTGCAGTTGCATGAAGCTTTGCAGCTGATCGTGCTCGAAAAAGGCCAGGCGGAAAGAATGAAACTCAGCGGCGGGCGCATCTTTGTGATCACCGCCGGCATGATGAGCGAGCACACCGCCGCGCATGACCTGGCGGCCCGCATGGCGGGGGACGAGCGGCAATCCATTTTCTTCGTCGGCTATGCCGACCCGGACACGCCGGGCGGACGGTTGAAAGCGGCGAAACCGGGTGAAACGTTTGTCTTCAGCCCTGGTGCTGGTCGCATCACCCGCAACTGCGAAGTCCTGGATTTCGATTTGACCGCGCATGCCAACCGCGGGGATTTGTTGGATTTCGTGGGGCAGGTTTCTCCCCGGGCCATTTTGCTGGGCCATGGCAGCGAGGCCTCGCGCGCCTGGTTTGAGGAACAAATCCGCACCTGTTATCCCAAGGTCAAAATCATCCAGCCACAACCGGCCAAAACGGTTTCGGTCTGAAAGCAAACCGCCGGACGGAATGAATCCATCCGGCGGTCAATTCGTTTGGTCCGGCTTAATGCCCGCCGTTGACGATGTTGGCGAGGTTGAAAATCGGCAGGAACATGCAAATGACCATGCCGCCGACAACCACGCCGAGGAAGACGATCAGCATGGGTTCGAGGAGCGACATGAGGCCGGAGAGCGTGGACTCAATTTCTTCGTCGAGAAACTTCGAGACGCGCTCGAGCATGTTGTCGATATTGCCGGTCTGTTCTCCGGCGCTCAGCATCCGGACAATCATGCTGGGAAAGATCGGGTTTTTGCCCAGGGCGACGGAAATGCCTTCGCCGCGTTCAATGTCCGCGGCGGCCGTTTTGATGGCCTTTTCCATGATGACATTGCCGACAGTTTGAGAAACGATTTGCAACACTTCCAGGATCGGCACACCGCTACGGACGAGCGAGGCGAGCGTGCGCGTGAAGCGAACCAGGCAGATTTTATGGGCAATGGGGCCAAAAATCGGCAGCTTGATGCGGTGGGCATCCCAAAAAGCTCGGCCGCCCTTGGTTTTGATGAAATAGAACCAGCCCCAGATGGCCCCGCCGCTAGCAAGAATAAACAGGATGAAGTATTTTTGGACCATCTCGCTGAGATCGATCATGAACTGGGTCGGTCCGGGCAAGGCCGCGCCAAAGCCGGAATAAACCTCCTTGAAAGTGGGCACCACCTTGACCAGCAGGAAGATGGTGATGCCAATCGCCACGACGGTCACGGCGGTCGGATACATCAACGCGGTCTTGACCTTTTTCCGAAGGCGTTCGGCATTTTCCAGGTAAGTGGCCAATCGCGCGAGGATTTCCGCCAGCAAGCCGCCCTTTTCACCCGCTGATACCATGGAATAATACAGTTTGTTGAAGGTTTTGGGATGCTTTTGCAGCGCCTCGGAAAAACTTTCGCCGCTTTCCACACGGGTACAGACGTCCCGGATCACGTCGCGCATCACCTTGTTGGGCGTCTGTTCCGCCAGTGCCTGGAGGGACTGTACGATGGCAATACCAGCTTCGATCATCGTCGCCAGTTGGCGGGTGAAAACGACCAGGTCCCCCAGGGCCACCGAGCCACCCTTCGTCTTGCCCTTTTTGGACACTTTTTCCTGGATGGACACCACCAAAAGATTGCGGTTAAGCAATGCCGCGATGGCAGCCTGTTCCGTCACGGCTTCGACCGAACTGTTGATTTCCCGGCCGGTGGCCGTTTCCCGGGCTGTGTAAGCAAATGATGGCATACGTTTGTTTTCTTAATAAAACCGCTCACCCAACTACCCACCCCCAATCGCCACACGGCAACCGGAGTTCTGCCGTCAGACAAAGCACGATTTGTTCCAGTCTGGTGACCCTGAATCGCGCGCTGCAGCACCCATAACCGGCAAACGCCGGCCAGGTTACGAGTGCCTGAACTTCATCCAAACACCGTACAAAACTGAATTGTAAACGCCTACAATGGACGCAAGTTGTTGATTTAAATTAGGTTATGACAATGTGATTCCCAAAAAAAATTGTTGTCAAATTATTGGAATTTTCCTATTTTCATTGCAATTGCACCATTTGGTGCCGGGGCAAACGGTTTTTTTGCTCCGAGTGTGCGCAGGCACAAAAGAGAGTAAACAATCAAACAAACAACATCGGAGGAACCAGATGAAGTTTAATAAATGGACATTGGGTCTGGCGGCGCTCGGGGTGGTCAGTTTAGCCTCGGCAGCTCGCGCAGACGAAGCAAAATTGAGCCAGGTGCAAACCGCGCTCTCAAACACCACGCTCAGCGGTTATGTGGACGTGGCGGCAATATGGAGGCCAGGTACGGATCAGGGACCCGCTACCGGTTTTCCAGGTGGATATGGTGCTAACTCTGGGACGGCAAATATTCCCGCTTCCAGCTTCTCTAAAAATGACGGCTTCTACCTGAATGTCGTTGATCTGGCTCTCGACAAGCCGATGGATGAAGGCCCTTGGGCTTCCGGCTATCATATCGAGTTGCAGGTCGGTCCGGATACCATCACCACCCCCCGTCAAGCCTACATCACCTTGCGCACCCCCCTGGGGAATGGCATTGACTGGAAAGTCGGCGTGTTCGACACGATTATCGGCTACGAGTCCAACAGCGACCCGTTGAACCCGAACTACACCCGTTCCTATGGCTACACCATTGAACCGACGACCCATACGGGCGTTACGGCCACCTACAAGGTGAGCGATGCGTTTAGCTTTACCGCTGGTGTGGCTGACGGCTCCAACGCGGGTCCGGCTCCAGCCCCGGTAAATGGGATTGCGACCTACGAATCCCAAAAAGCTTACATGGGCAATATCGCGCTGACGGCGCCGGATAGTTTCGGCGCATTGAAAGGTGCAACGCTGACGTTGGGCATCATCGACGGTGTTGATTCATCACTGACTGCGTCTGGCACAGGCACCAAAGTCAATTATTTCGCCGGTTTGAGCCTGCCCACGCCGAGCTCCGCTGTGAAACTGGGTGGCGCGTTTGACTACCTCAGATTCGACAACAAAGGTGGTGCAAATGCAAATAATGACAGTGTCTGGGTGGCTGGCGCGTACGTCACCATCTCGGCTTCGGACAAGTTGTCCTTTAACTTCCGTGGTGAATTTGTGGATGCCACCCAAATTGGCAGCGCCGGTTTACCTCTCAGTCCCAATCCGTTGGGTGCCGCCTATGCCGGACATCATGCCGAGGAACTCACGGCCACGGTCCAGTACCAGGTGTGGGCCAATGTGTTGAGCCGCGTGGAATTCCGCTGGGATCATGTTGAAGCCAATGCCTTCGGCTATTCGCAAGGTGGCACTACTGGCATCCCCAATCGCGACAACGACTTCATGCTCGCGCTTAACTTGATCTACCAGTTCTAATTTAATCTGGAACTTTCATGCCCCTTCCGGGAAACCGGAAGGGGCTTTTGTTTCATCAGATTGCACCCCGCATGGCGTAGGTTCCGGCATTTCAACACTTGGCTTCCGGCGCGCTTCCCCCGATAATTCGACCTCCAAATGCAATTGATTCGGGATATTTACGCGGCAAAGCGGGCGGCCAACCAGCCGGTCATTTCCTTTGAATTCTCCCCCCCGAAAACCGACGAAGGCGACCGCGCCCTTTTGGAGAAGCACATCCCCGCCCTGCGCCAGGCCCAACCCGATTTTTGCTCGGTGACCTACGGAGCCGGCGGCAGCACCCGCGACAAAACGTTGATGGTCGTTGACCGCATTCGACACCAGCACGGGCTGACCACATTGGCGCATCTGACCTGTGTCAACCACACCCGGGAGCAGGTGCGGGAACTCCTGGATAAAATCCGCGCGCTGGATTGCAAAAATATTCTCGCGTTGCGCGGAGACCCGCCCGGAGGCGGCCCGTTTCAGCCGACCCCCGGCGGATTCGAATTCGCCGCGCAACTCGTCCGGTTCATCCGGGAATCGGGCGATTTTTCCATCGGGGTGGCCGGGTTCCCCGAAGGCCATATTGCCTGCCGGGACGGCAAAACTGCCGACTGGCGGCATCTGAAGGAAAAGGTCGAGGCTGGTGCGGATTTTGTCCTTACCCAGTTGTTTTTTGACAATGCGGATTTCTTCGAATTTCGGGATTATGTTGCCGGCACACTGGGCGTCCAGGTGCCGCTGGTACCCGGCATCATCCCGATTTTAAGCGCGGGGCAAATCACGAAATTTACCCAACTTTGCGGCGCGAAAATCCCCGCCTCGCTCCGCGCAAAACTCGATCAATTGGCTGACCAGGATGAAGCCACCGCCGAGTTTGGCATCGAGTATGCCACGCGACAATGCGAGGAGTTATTGCGTTCCGGCGCTCCGGGACTGCATTTCTATACCCTGAACAAATCCCGCTCCACGGTGCAGGTTCTGAAAAATCTTGGGTTGGCCTGATTGTTTGCGATATACGATTGACGATTGACGAGCCCGGTAAAGCATGCCGGGCGTAAATCGTACATTGTAAATCGCAAATCCTAAAACAGGTGGTTGGCGACGATGCCGATGACCGTCAAAGGCCCCTGGTCTTCCAGGCTGTCGGCGGCCTTGTCCACTTTCTGCAGCGTGAGTTTGGCGTTCTTGTAAAATTCCTGGTCGTTGATGAGTTTGCCGAACGTGCCCTTGCCCTGGTTGATCCGCTCCAGGATCTGATCCAGATTGGTCATCGAGGCGGTGGTTGCGTTGTAAAGCGTTTCATCGGTCACCAGCTTGCCGACCGTGCCTTTGCCGGTGCTGATGCCGTTGACGACCCCGCGGACTTCAACCACGGCGTCCTGCAGGTTGGTCACCGTGGCCAGCGCGGAATTGTACAGCGTATCGGAGTAGAGGAGCTTCCCCACCGTGCCCTGGCCGCCGGCGATCTGGCCGGAAATGTTCTCGATGTTGGAAACGGTCGCGGTGATATGGCTGCTGTTCTGCTTGATCAGATCCGTCATCGGTCCCAGCAGATTGTTGATGCTGTCACCGGTGAAGCCTTTCATGGCGTTTTGAATGCCGGTCGTGGCGCCGTCCAGTTTGGCCATGATGGCGTTCAGGTCGGGCTGTTCCTCGGTCGCGAGCACCGTGCCGTCGGCTGCTGTTGGCGCACCCGCCGATCCAAAATCAATGGCCACAAAATTCTGCCCCATCAGCCCGGTGAACTTGACGACCGCCTTGCTGTCCGTCTTCACGATGGCGTGGGAATGGATCTTCATCGTGACCCTGACCTTGTTGCCTTCGAGCACGATTTTTTCGACGCGGCCGATTTCGACCCCGGCGATTTTGACGCTGCTGCCGACTTTCAAGTCCTGGACCGTGTCAAACAGGGCGTTGAGGCGATACCCTCCATGGATGGATTCCATGCCCCCCAGCGTTTCCATGATAAAGAAGGCGGCGAAGACGACAAGAACGACGAAGACGCCCAGGCGGGTTTCGAGAGAGTTTTTCATAAATGGAGGATCAGGGTTGAGGTTTAAAGTCGGCGTGCAGGAATTTTTGGACCAGGGGGTCGGGATGGCGCTTCACTTCATCCGGTGTCCCGATGATGAGAATGCGGCCCTCGTTGATAACGGCGATGCGGTCAGCCACGCCAAACGCGAGATCGCGGTCATGCGACACCACCAGCGAGGTAACGTGAATACGCTGCTGGAGGTGGAGGATTTCCTCACCGATGACCACCGATGAAAGCGGATCCAATTCGCTCGTCGGTTCGTCGTAAAGGATCAGTTGTGGTTCGATGACGAGTGCCCGGGCAATGGCCGCGCGCTTTTTCATGCCCCCGGACAGCTCGTTGGGCATTTTGTCCTCGGTGCCCTTCAGCCCGACGTCCTCCAGTTTCTCAGTCACGATGCGCGCGATTTCCTCCGGCGATTTGAGGCGGTGCTCGCTCAGGTAAAGCCCGACATTCTCCCCGACGGTCAGCGAGTTCAGCAGCGCGCCGGACTGGAACACCATGGCGAGCCTGTATTTGCTGGCGGTTTCCGGTGATTGGATGGACTCGTCATTGATGAGGATTTCGCCGGCGTCCGGCGGTTCGAGGCCGATGAGGTGTCGGAGCAACACGCTTTTGCCGCTGCCACTCGGCCCCATGATGACAAAGATTTCGCCGGGCTGAACCTCGAAATCAATCCCCTTGAGCACTTCGTTCCCGCCAAAACTCTTGCGCAAGCCGCGCACCTGGAGGCTGACGCCGGAATGGTTGTCGGTTGAACCGTTCATCATTTCAACAGGACGCGTGTGAGCACGTAATCAAAAACTACGATCAGGACGATGGAATTGACGACCGCCTTGGTGACCGAACGGCCGATGCCCCGCGGCCCGCCAATGGTCGCCAGCCCTTGATGACAGGAAACCACTCCGATGATCAGCGCGAAGCAAAAGCTCTTGAAGACCCCGTTGACCACATCTTTCAATTCCACCACATCGCGCAAATTGCCCCAAAAGGCCTGGAACGGGATCGCGATGTGGCTGTTGGTCTCGGCCACGACCGCGCCGCCCAGCCAGCCGACCAGGATGCCAAAAACCACCAGCATCGGCAGCGCCACCGCGATGGCCAGCATCCGCGGCAGCACCAGATAATGCACCGGGTTGATGTTCATGGTGCGCAACGCATCAACTTCCTGATAGACCCGCATAGACCCGATTTCAGCCGCCATGGCCGAGCCAATGCGGCCGGCGATAAGAATGGCCATCATGACCGGCGCCAGCTCCTTGGCCAGCGCAATACCCACGATGCCGCCGACCGCGCTGGCAAGGCCGCGCTCAACCAGCACCGGGCCGGTCTGCAACGCGATGACCGCGCCGATGAAAAACGACAGCATGCAGACCATCAACAGGCTGGCATTGCCGATTTCAAAAAACTGGTCGAATACTTTTTGCCGGTGCCGCCAGGTCAGCGGCAGGGACAGCAGCGCGCGCCAAAACAGCAGGACAAGTTCTCCGATGTTCTCAAACATAATTTATTTCACCGGGTGTTCCGCCGACGTGTGCCATCGAGCCACAGGAATGTAAAACAGCCGCATTTGTTTCATTTTCGAATCTGATTGATACTGGAAAAACCCGAACAGGAGCGAGCATTTTCTGGACGTGGCGGTCGTGTCCTGGCGATATAGATTCCAGAGGAACGACTGGCTCGTGGCCTCGGACCGGGGGTTGCTTTCCGACCGCCACAAAGACCACAACGGCGCCCAATTGCGTTCGATGCCCCGATTATTGGGCAGTGCCGATTCCAGCAGCGCCAGGATCTGCAACCGGCTGTTGCCGTTGAGATCGCGGTGCCAGGTGAATAATGGCCATAAGTCCACTCGCTTTCGGATGGCGCCAGTCTCGGTATTTTTTTCGTTCACGTCGCTGAACAGAAAAAACAGAATGCGCGTGCGTTCCCGATCCAGCGCGTCGGCGCGCATCCGATTGTATTTGTAAAACGGCCAGGCGTAAGTATCGCTTTCCAGCGTGTCGCTGTGCGATCGGCTGAAGAAAGGCAGGACCCGGCTGGTGGTTTTTCCCTCGCCCCGGCTGAAAACGACCAACGGCCAGGGGCCCTGCCATTCATGGTATTTTTTCCCGCGATCATCAATCCAGGAGAAAAACGGCCAGAGTACCGAGGTAATATCGCGCTGCGGCGAACGGGCCAGGCTGTAGAACGGCAGTACCCCGCGGACTTTTTCCGGATTGTCGGTTCCCAAATTGTCATCTTCACGAAAATAAAACGGCCAGAAGACGAACAAGCGGTCATAACCGCTGACGATTTCAGCCTCGTTAAAATTGTTGGTGATCACCGACACATCCCGGTGTTCCTTGCCGGCCAGCGGCCAGAATTGCCAGCCCCGCAACCCGTTGCCGTAACGCAGATGAAAAAAGGGATACAGATAATTGTCCGTTTCCACGCCGTGCCTGTGGGTCCGGCCGTAGATTGGAAACAGGACGAAAAAAATATCATCGCGGAAAAATCGGTTTTTGATGTGGCCGTAAATTGGAAACACCGCGGTATAATTCAGATCCGGGTCCGGTGACCGTTGTTGAAAATAGATCGGGAAAATTGTGAAACGTTTTTCCCCCGTCTCGGTCTGGTTTTGACCGCCGGAAAAACTGAACCATTGGGCAAATTGCCAGCGGTATTCCATACCAAACCGTTCGTAAGTCAGCAGTGGGTACAACAGATCAAATTCCGCCGTTTTGGTGACGGAATCGGTATCATAGGAAAACAGCGGTGCAATCGCCCAGGTGCTTTCGGAATCTTCCTGCTGGTCGTAGAAAAATGGGCCGAGGGCCTCGACCCGATTACCGGCACCCAGCGTCAACGCAAATTCATCGAAGGCTGGCCCGGCGTGAAAACCGTCCGTGGCAGGCGTACTGGAAGGAAAACCGATGAGCAGACCCAGACAGAAAATTACTGGCCGGCAACGAGCGAATGAAGTTTTGAACCGGACAAACATCATTGTGCCCTCACGCCGGAAAATTGAATTGTGATAAGACTGAGCCAAGATTATTTATTTGTTTCGTTAACGTTAATGGACATGGGATTACTCTGTTTTTGAGTTGTTAACAGTTAGAGTTAACATTGATATTGACTTCCTCTGAATTTTCTCTATGTTTTTCACACACTTGAGGTTTTACCTCGGTTCCTCCTGACCCAGTGCCGACGGCGAGTTGTCGGCGCTGGGTTGTTTTATTAACGGCCGCCATCGGCCCAGCAGATTTAACAACGCCGGCAAAAGAGTCAGCCCGGCAATCATACACGCCGCAATTCCTGTTGCCATCACACATCCCAGGCTGTGAATGCCACGGTCCTTGGCAATGATCAAGCTGCCGAATCCGGCAATCGCCGTCAACCCGGACACCAACACCGCTTTACCCGTACTGCGGGCCAGGATGTTCGGCGTACGTTCCTCGGCAAAACGATTCAGGATTTGAATGCCATTGGTCACCCCGATGCCGATGA
>Ga0265320_10001653_pt1 | contig 15869 bp, 20 predicted proteins | sample 4827metaG_FD_202087 | JGI IMG/M metagenome (GOLD analysis project Ga0265320, IMG submission 202087) | Rhizosphere microbial communities from Carex aquatilis grown in University of Washington, Seatle, WA, United States - 4-8-27 metaG | ecosystem: Host-associated > Plants > Roots > Rhizosphere >...
CCATCCCGCCGACCGCGGTCTCGCTCGCCGTTCCGCCGGCCATGGCCTCGATCTCGGGCGTTATCCGCTCGACCACGGGCACCACGCGGCCGGTGCCCTTCAGGTCCACGAGCCCCGGGGCCGTCGAGAGGATGAGGAGGAACTGGGCGCCCACCAGGCTCGCGACCATCGCCGAAAGCGTGTCGTTGTCGCCGAAGCCCCTGCCGACCTCCCTGATCTCGGCCGCGCTGACGGCGTCGTTCTCGTTTATGACGGGCACGGCCCCGTACGCGATGACCTGGGCCAGGGTCTCCCTGACCCCCAGGTAGCGCGCGCGGGCGCGCAGGTCCTCGTGGGTCAGGAGCACCTGGGCGACGGTGATGCCGTGAGGCGCGAAGCCCGCCTGCCAGGTCTCCATAAGGAGGCTCTGGCCGACCGCGGCGCATGCCTGCTTCCGGGCGGTCTCCAGCGGGCGGCGGGCGAGCGCGAGCCGGCCCATGCCGAGGCCGATGGCTCCCGAGGAGACCACGTACACCTGCGTTCCGGAGGACCGGAGCGCGGCCAGTTGCGCGCACACGTCGGCGATGCGCGCGGTGTCCAGCCGGCCGACCCCGGACGTGAGGACGCCCGTGCCGAGCTTCACCACGACCCTCGCGGGGCCCTTTCGGGTGGGCGTCAGCATGCCGGAGCCGCTCACACCGCGAGAAGCTCCTTCTCCTTTGCCGTGAAATGGTCGCCGATCTCCTTTATGGCCTTGTCGGTCGCAGCCTGGATGTCCTTCTCGAGGCGCTTCGATTCGTCCTCGGGGAACTTGGCCTTCTTGACGGCCTCGAGCGTGTCGTGCCGGACGTTGCGGACGTGGACGCGCCCCTCCTCGGCCAGCCGCGCCGCGGTCTTCACGAACTCCAGGCGCCTCTCGCGGCTCATGTCGGGCAGAGGGACGCGCAGGATCTTGCCGTCGACGATCGGGTTGAAGCCCAGGTTCGCCACCTGGATCGCCTTCTCGATGGCCTTCGTGAGGGTCGGGTCCCACGGCTGTATCTGGATCAGGCGGGCGTCCGGCGTCGTGATCGCGGCGCATTCCTTGAGCCGCATCTGGGAGCCGTAGGCCTCGACCATGACGCCCTCGACCATCGCGGGCGTGGCCTTGCCGGTGTGGATCGATGCGAATTCGTGGAGCGTGTGATCGAGCGCCTTCTTCATCTTGGCGCTCATATCCGTGAGGATGGGGTGTGACATGGGGGCGGGGGTTTGGGTGCGGATCAGGCGTGGACGAGCGTCCCGACCTTCTTGCCGGTAACGCCGTGGAGGATCGCATGGTCCTCGTGCAGGTCGAGGACCAGGATCGGGACATGGTTGTCGAGGCAGAGCGAGAAGGCCGTGGAGTCCATGACCTTGAGCCTCTGCTTGAGGGCGTCTATGAAGGTGATCTCGTCGTACTTCACCGCGTCGGTGTGCTTCTTCGGGTCCTTGTCGTAGATCCCGTCGACCTTGGTGGCCTTCACGATGATGTCGGCCCTCATCTCGGAGGCGCGCAGCGCGGCCGTCGTGTCGGTCGAGAAGTAGGGGTTGCCCGTGCCCGCGACGAAGATGACGACCCGCCCCTTCTCCAGGTGGCGGATGGCCCGGCGCAGGATGAACGGCTCCGCGATCTGGTTCATGGGGATCGCGCTCTGGACCCGGGTCATGACGCCCATCTTCTCGAGCCGGTCCATGATCGCCATGCCGTTGATGACCGTCGCGAGCATGCCCATGTAGTCGCCGGTCGTCCGGTCGACGCCGCGCTTCTCGCCCACCAGGCCCCGGAAGATGTTCCCCCCGCCGATGACGACGCAGATCTGCACGCCGAGGTCGTGGATTTCCTTCACCTGCTTGCAGGTGCGCTCCAGGGCGTCCGCGTCGATGGGATCGCCCGTCTTCTCCCCCCTCAGCAGCTCGCCCGAGAGCTTGAGGATGATGCGTTTGTATTTCACCCTGGGGTCCACGGGGGGGGATGCGTGCATGGGCACGATTGAAACAAAGGGGCAAATAGGGCGTCAACTCCCCAGTGCAAAGGGACTCGATTACGCCGTTGACGGGACTATTGTCCGGGTAGCAGGTTCTTCGGCTCGTTTCATTGCCTGGTGGTGTAAAGGTAGCACAGGTGACTTTGACTCACCTAGTCCTGGTTCGAATCCAGGCCGGGCAGCCATCGGTTCGGGGTCTTGCCGCGCGCTTTTGCAAGTATCACCCCGCAAGAGGACTGCGCGAGCGGGCTGAGCGCGTTACATCGGGGTCACGGGGCCGCGCCGGATTGCATGGACGCCGGCAGGGGCGCATCCTCCCGCCCGTGAACAGCGAACGCCAGCCACCCGTGGAGCTGCGCTCCCTGGTCGGCCACCGCGAGTCGGTGGCGGCCCGCGCCACCCTGGAGACCGTGCACCGGCGGTTTGCGGAGACGGGCCGCGACTTCCTCGCGGTGCTGGACGGCGACAGGCTCCTCGGCGTCTGCGCCCGCCGCGAAATCGCGATGCAGCTCGGTGCGCGGTTCGGCTTCGCCCTCTTCGCCCGCAGCCCCGTGCGGGAGCACCTCATGGCGTCCGCGCTGCGGCTCTCCGAGTCCTCGCCGCTGCCCGAGGCCCTCGCGTCCGTTTCCGCGCGGTCCGACGAGAGCTTCTACGACGACGTCCTCCTGGTCGACGGGGCGGGCGGCTTCATCGGGTTCATCCTCGTGCACGCCCTGGTGCGCCTGCAGACGGAGCTCCTCCTAGGCAACATCTCCGCCCTCGAGCGCTCGCGGCTCGAGGTGGCCGAGAAGAACAAGGCCATGGAGGACGACCTTCTGATGGCCCGCGAGGTGCAGCTGGCGATGCTTCGCACCGGGGGCGCTGACCGCGGCCCAAGCGTGAAGTGGCGGTTCCACTCCCGTTATGCGCCTGCGGGCGGCGTGAGCGGGGACTTCTTCCAGCTCCTGCCGATCTCGGACGCGGCCGCGGGCGTCCTGGTGTGCGACGTGATGGGCCACGGCGTCCGGTCGGCGCTCATCACGGCGATGCTCAGGGCCTTTTCCGAGGAGCTGCGCCCGCAGGCTCGCGATCCGGGCGCGCTCCTCACCCGGCTCAACCAGGGCCTGATGGGCGTCCTGCGCCAGGCGGGCAACCTGCTCTTTGTCACGGCCGCCTACGCGGTCGTGGACGCGGATACCGGCACGGTGCTCCACGGCCAGGCGGGGCACCCGACGGGCTTCATCCGGCGCGCCTCGGGCGGGGTGGACCTGCTGCCGGCCGGCGACGACGTGGCGGGTCCCGCCCTCGGCCTGATCGACGACTTTGCCTACGTCTCGGGGAGCGGCCGCCTGGGTCCGGGCGACTCCGCGATGCTGTTCACCGATGGCGTGTTCGAGGTCAGGAGCCCGGAGGGCGAGGAATGGGGGCAGGAGCGGCTGCGGGCCGAGGTTTCCCGCCGCCCGCTTCTCCAGGGCGACGAGCTCCTGGCCGCCGTCGTGTCGGCCGCGGGCCTGTTTGCGCAGGGCGGGGTGTTCGATGACGATGTCTGCATCGTCTCGCTCGGGGCGGGACCCTAGGCCGCGGCCCAGGGTCCGATTCAGGTGCGGCGGGAGGGCGCGCGGGCAGGCACCGGGGCCGATGCGTTGTTGCTCTCCGTGTTCTCCTTAACCGCTGCGATCATCTCGTCCATCCCCTCCTTGATCTCGCCTACCTGGGGGTGAACCTCCTTGATCAGATCGTGCTCGATCCTGGAGAGCTTCTCGATCCGCTTGCCCTGCTCGCCCAGCCGGTCCAGGAGATTGTTCTGCTTCAGTGAAATCCGGTACATCCACCAGAAGCAGACGACCCAGCAGCCGGTCCCGACGAGGGTCAGCCAGAAACCTAGTGTGCTTTGGTCCATGTTGAGGAATGCCGGAATGGGCGGAATTCGGGGCGAGCGAGCCTGTCCCGTAACCATCATCGACCACCGGGGCTGTTTAAGGTTGCGGAGAAAAACGCCGATGGCACAGTCTGGCGCGGCAATGGAATCTGCCCTCTCGCTTTGCGGGTAAACCGCCGGAATCCTCCGGCCGATGACTCCTACTGCGGATTGGCGCATCGGAATTCATCATGATCCTATACCTTTGGATAGCCTTCGGCAGCGCGCTCGGCGGGGTGGGGCGCTTCGCCCTCTCCCGCTACGTCGCGGAGAGGATCGGCGAGACGTTTCCCTGGGGCACGCTGGTCATCAACGTCACCGGCTCGTTCCTGATCGGGCTCTTCTACACGCTTACCGAGCCGGGCGGCGGGCGCCTGGCCGTGGGCCCGGTGGGCCGGCAGTTCTTCATGATCGGCATCTGCGGCGGCTACACGACCTTTTCGTCTTTCAGCCTCCAGACGCTCAACCTCGCGCGCGACGGCGAGTGGTTTCGCGTCGGCGGCAACATCGCCGGCTCGGTGGCATTCTGCCTTGTCGCGGTCTGGCTTGGCCACGTCGCTGCCACGGCGCTCAACCAGATGAAAGGGTCCTGACCATGGAACTGCCCCAAGAAACCCTGCTCCTGCGGATCTTCCTCGGGGAGAGCGACAGCCACAAGCACCAGCCGCTCTACGAGGCGATCGTGCTCAAGGCGCGCGAGATGCACCTGAGCGGCGCCACCGTGGTCCGCTGCTCGATGGGCTACGGGAAGTCCAGCCGGCTCCACACGACCAAGATACTGCGCCTTTCCGACGACCTGCCGGTCATCGTCGAGATCGTGGACACGGAGGAGAAGATCAACGCCTTCCTGCCCGTCCTTGAGTCGATGATGCAGGCGGGCCTCGTCACGCTGGAGAAGGTGCGGACGCTCTTCTACAAGGGGGCCCCTCCTTCCCCCTGATAACGGGAGACCCCCGCTGCCCGTGAAAGTGTCCCGCGCCAAGGTCCTCGCAAATGGGTTCGCGTGCCGCTGCCCGAACTGCGGGCAGCGGACGCTCTTCCAGGCGGGCCGGCTCTTCAGCGTGAACGAGACCTGCGGCAACTGCGGCCTCCGGATAGAGAAGGGCGAGGGCACGTTCCTGGGGCCCTTCGTCATCAACTACGGGGTCACCGCCTTCGGGGTGATCATCCCCGTCATCGTCCTCTACGGCATGGGGAAACTGGGCGCGGCCGCCGCGCTGTCGCTGTGCTTCGCGGCGGCGCTTGTGGCGCCGCTTCTCCTTTACCGCCTCTCCTGGGCCTGGTGGCTCATGCTCTACTATTTCTTCCTTCCCGACAATCTTCCCGCCAATCTGGAGGGGCGCCCGGAGGACGACGAGTAGCCCGCCATCCTCAACGGGCCAGACCCGCATCGACCTAACAGAACCAACGAAAGGGCTCCACCAATGACCAAGACCATACGCCAGACGGTAACGATCGGGGCGGCCCCAAGGGAGGTCTTTGCCGCCCTCATGAGCGAGAAGCGGCATGCGAAGTTCACCGGCGACGCGGCCGCCATCTCCCGGAAGGTCGGCGGCACGTTCACCTGTTACGGGGGCTACATCTCCGGGATCAACCTCGAGCTCGCGCCGGCGAAGCGGATCGTCCAGGCATGGCGCTCTCAGACGTGGCCCGAGGGGACCTACTCGATCGCCACGTTCGCTCTGTCGAGGAAGAAGGGGGGCCGCACGAGGCTCTCCTTCACGCAGGTGGGCGTGCCGATCTTCGACTACAAGGACATCGGCAAGGGCTGGCGGACGTACTACTGGAAGCCGCTGAGGGCGTACCTGGAAAGATAGCCCCTTGCCGAACCTGAAAAACCTGGCCGGTGTCGGCGGCGCGTTCCTGAGGCTGGGCCTCACGTCGTTCGGGGGGCCTGTCGCGCATCTCGGGTACTTCCGCAGGGAGTTCGTCGAGAGGCGCCGCTGGCTGGACGACCCGGCCTATGCGGACATGGTCGCGCTCTGCCAGTTCCTGCCCGGGCCGGCGAGCAGCCAGGTCGTGTTCGCGATCGGGATGAGGCGCGCGGGCCTGCCCGGCGCGCTCCTTGCGTCGCTCTGCTTCATGCTGCCCTCTGCCGCGGCGATGATCGCGTTCGCCTACGGGGTCGAGTCCATGTCGGGCATCCGGGGCGCGGGCTGGCTCCATGGGCTCAAGCTGGCCGCGGTTGCCGTCGTCGCCCTGGCCGTTTGGGGAATGAGCGTCAAGCTGTGCCCGGACTGGCCGCGGAGGATCCTCGGTCTCTGCGCCGCGGCGGCCGTCCTCCTAGTTCCCGGGACGCTCAGCCAGGTCGGCGTGATCGCGGCGTGCGCCCTCGCCGGATGGTTGGGCTCGCGCGGCGCGCCGGCCGCCGCGGCCGGGCCGGCCGGGGGCCTTGGGCGGGCGCACGCATGGGCCGCCGCGTCCCTCCTGCTCTACGGCCTGCTTCTCGCGTCGCTGCCGGTCCTGGCGGGGACGACCGGCGCAAAGCCGCTCGCCATGTTCGACAGCTTCTACCGGGCCGGCGCGCTCGTCTTCGGCGGCGGCCATGTCGTCCTTCCGCTACTCCGCTCCGAGGTGGTCCCGCGGGGCTGGATAGGCGACGACGCCTTTCTCGCGGGCTACGGGGCCGCCCAGGCCGTTCCGGGGCCCCTGTTCACGTTCGCCGCCTACCTTGGGACGTTGATCCGGGGGGGATCCCACGCGTGGGCGGGCGGGCTCCTTGCGCTGTTCGCGATATTCCTGCCGGGGTGGCTGCTCGTCGGAGGGGCCTATCCCTTCTGGCACATGCTGCGCTCCAGGGCCTGGGCCCACGGCGCTCTTCGCGGCGCCAACGCGGCGGTGGTCGGGATCCTGCTCGCCGCGCTCTACCGCCCGGTCTGCACCGAGGGGATCAGGGACGCCCGCGACGTCGCGGCCGCGGCCGTCGCCGCCGTCCTCCTCGGCAAGCTCAGGGTTCCGCCATGGGCGGTCGTCGCGCTCATGGCCGCCGCGGGCCAGTGGATCCTGCGTTGAGGCGACGTGCCGCCTCGGGCCCGCCCCGCATCTCCGGAGCCGTCTCAGGCCTCCTCGCGCGAGAGTCGGTGGACCAGGAAGTAGTACGCCGCGCCGAGGATGATCGCGGCCCCGGCGGCCCAGAGCGTGATCTCCCTCATCTCGCCTCGCATGAGGCGCTCATCCCTGCCCGCGATGTGGGACACCTCTGCCAGCACGAAGCACCAGAATGCCGAGCCGAGGAACGTGTAGAGGGAGAACTTCCAGAACCTCATCCGCACGATCCCGGCCGGTATCCCGATGAGGTGGCGCACGACGGGAAGCATGCGCGACAGGAAGATGCCAAAGCTGCCGAACCGCGCCGACCACCGCTCGGCCCGCTCGATCTTGCTGGGCGTTATGAGGAAGACGCCGATCGCGTGCCGAAAGACGGAGAGGGCGCGCGCGAGGACGGCGCCAAGACCGCCATGCTGGCGCGCCCGGCGCTCCGCCCTCTCGACCCGCTCCATGGGGATGAGCATGAGCTTCCCGTACCGGACGACCAGGGGCCGGCCGGCTATCCTGGAGGCCCAGTACATGATGCTCGCCCCGAGCAGGCTGCCGATGGCCGCCGCAAGGACGATGCCGGGCAGGCTCATCGTGCTGTTGCCGGCGTCGACCAGGAGGATTGCGGGCGGGATCACGAGCTCGCTCGGCAGCGGAATGACCGAGCTCTCGAGCGCCATCAGGAACACGATGTACAGGTACCCTCCCGACTGCAGCGAATGCTGGTAGGAGGCGAGGAGACGCTGAATCAGATCGTGCAAGATCCGCTCAGACGTCGGGCTTTGTCTTGCGAAGGCCCTGCACCCGGTCGCCCTGCTTCCACTGCCCGCGCTTCTTCAGCAAGTCAATGCGCTCAAATCGCTTAAGGACGTTACGCTTGACGATGACACCACCGGTACCTTGGAGGCTCTTGTGCTGGGACATGGCGATTAAAGGGATGAAAGATGGGGGTTAAAGGGTTGGTCAGTAAACGTTCGCCCGCTCCCAACACAAGGAGAAATTCAACCTTGACCCCCAATGTCGCCTCGTCAGTTTCACACATTCCGCATTGGAAGAATCACCGACATGAGGGACGACTACATCAAACAGGCGCTTGGCAAGATCTTGGACCCCAACATCCTGATCAATGTTGTCTCGCGCCGCGTCAAGCAGCTGAAGCGCGGCAACCGGCCCCTTGTGGAGTCCCTCGAGAAGCTCTCGCCCGAGGATATCGCGCTGCGCGAAATCATTGAGGAAAAGATCAGCTTCGAGGCCGCCGGGAACTGACCGCAGGCGGCGCCCAGGGCGCGCCTGATCGCGGTCATACGCGGGCCTCGCCAACGACGCCTACCATGGCTGCGCAAGAAAAAGGAGCCCCGCGCCCCAAAGAGGTAAGGAATTCCAAGGTCTTCCGGGACTACACCTTGGGTCAGCGGTATGAGGCAGGCGTCCAGCTGAAGGGCACCGAGGTCAAGTCGATCCGCACGGGGCGCGCCCAGATCAGCGACTCGTTCTGCAGGGTCGAGAATGACGAGGTGTGGATGTACAGCGCCCACATCGATCCCTACGCGTTCGGCAACCTGGAGAACCACGACCCAAAGCGGTTGCGCAAGCTCCTCCTTCACCGGAGCGACATCCGCAAGATCGCGCTCGCCATGAACGCGGGCGGCAAGGCCCTCATCCCCGTGCGCATGTACTTCAAGGAGGCCCTCGTGAAGGTGGAGGTCGCCCTCTGCACCGGGAAGAAGCTTTTCGACAAACGCGAGGACCTGAAGAAGAAGGCGCAGATGCGGGAAGTGAACAGGGCCCTGAGGTCGCGCCGCCCATGAGTGCCCCGGGCGAATCCGTCGTGGTGCGCGTGCCCGCGAGCACCTCCAACTGCGGCGCCGGGTTCGACACGCTCGGACTTGCCCTCGGCCTCTACAACAGGGTCACCGTCGCGCTCGCGGACGGGGCCGCGCCCATCCCCGACAGGCCGGCCGACAGCCGGGCCTGCGCGATGGTGGCCGAGGCCGCGGCCGAATTTGCGAAGGCCACGGGGCGGCCGGCCGCGGGCTTCCGCTACCGGATCGAGGGGGACGTGCCCCCCGCGCGCGGCCTCGGATCGAGCGTGACCGTGGTCGCCGGCGTCCTCGCGGGCCTGGACGCGCTTCACGGCGCCTCCCTCGGGAGCAGGCGGCTGGTCGGACTCGTGTCGGCCATCGAGGGGCATCCCGACAACGCCGGCGCCAGCATTCTGGGCGGGTTCTGCGTCTCCCGATCAGACCCCGCGACCGGCTGCTATGTTGACTCGCAGCGGTTCGAGGTGCCTGCGGACATTGCGTTCGTCATCGCGTCGCCCCCGGTCGAGTTCGTCACCAAGGAATCGCGGGTCGCCCTTCCTGCGACGCTTCCCTTCTTTGACGCGGTCAAGAGCATCAACAGCGCGGCCTACCTCGTCGCGGCCTTCGCCTCCGGGAACTTCGCGAGCCTGCGGCATTCGGCCGGGGACTTCATCCATGAACCCTACCGCCTTCCGAGGATTCCCGGCGCGGGCGACGCGATCGGCTCAGGCATCAAGGCTGGGGCCTGGACGGGATGGCTGAGCGGGAGTGGCTCGAGCGTGCTCTGCGTCTGCGAAGGGCCGCGGGCCGACGCGGTTTCCAAGGCGATGGCCGCGGCGTTCGCCAAGGTCTCGATGGCGTGCGAGGTTCGCGTCCTCTCGGCGGACAACGAGGGCCTCAAGGTCGGGTTCTGACCGATTTCCACGGCATCCGGCGGGCCGCGGCTAGATGACATGGGGCGGACAAGTGAGGCGCGAGGCGCCAAGCTGTCCGCGCTATGACCTCTAATCAAAGCAAGGATACAGAGCCTGGCGCTCGCGCCAGGGTAATTAAGCTCGGGCTGGATATTCATGCCAGCCTCATTGTGGTGGTGCGGCAGGTGGATGAGCAGGCTTCCCAGCCGCCGCAGCGGTTCAGCGAGGAGGCGTTCATCGGCTTCGTGCGCCGGCAGTTGGCGGCGGCCGAGTCGGTCCACAGCTGCTACGAGGCGGGGCCGTTCGGCTATGTGCTCCACCGGCGGTTAATGGCCTTGGGCGTGCATAATCTGGTCGTGCGACCGCGGGACTGGAGCACCTACGGGGAGCGGGTCAAGACCGACGCCCGGGATGCCGGCGCGCTCTGTTCGAGCCTGGATCGCCATCTGGCGGGTAATCGCGGGGCGCTGGCGGTCGTCTGGGTGCCCTCGGAGGTCGAGGAGACCGCGCGCGGTGTCAGTCGCCAGCGCCAGAGTATGGTCTGCGACCGGGTGCGTTTCACGCTCCGCGGCAAGGGCATCGCCCGGTTGCGAGGCGTCGTCTTGCCGCCGGAGTGGTGGCGCGAGCGGACCTTTGCGCGCCTCGAGCTTCCGGCCGACTTGCGGGAGCAATTGAGCGCTCTCCAGCGAGTCGTCCTGGCGATCGACGCCGAGGCGGTGGCCCTAACCACCCAGCTCGAGGCCGCCGCCCCAGCACCGCTGCCAGCCTATCTGGGACCGCTGACGTGGGAGATCCTGCGCCGGGAGGTCGGTGACTGGAGCCGCTTCCGCAATCGCCGCCAGGTCGCCAGCTACACCGGCCTCTGCCCGAGCGAGCATTCCTCGGGCGCCTCCCGCCTGCAGGGCGGCATCAACCGCCACGGCAATCCCCGCCTGCGCCACCTCCTGGTCGAGGCGGCCTGGCGGCTCCTGCGCTACCAACCCGCGTATCGCCCCGTCGCTAAGTGGCGCGAGGCCTTCATGGACCAAGGTCGGCCGGGCCGGCGCAAAAAGATCGTCGTCGCCATCGCCCGCCAGCTCGCCGTCGACCTCTGGCGTCTGGCCACCGGCCGCACCACCGCCGCCCAGCTCGGCCTGACGGTCATGTAAATTTGGAGCGGCGGGGGCGCCCGTTGCGGCCCTTGGGTGGGCCTTCGGGCACGCCCGTTCCTACTAGATGGGGCACCTCCGTCACTCCTTCGCGTCCGCTTGATTAGATCATGGTGCGCTGCCCACCGGGCATGCGCGGATATTAGGTTAAGCCCGGCCGCCTTGGCCGCCGCTCTGCGCGAGGGAGCCGCTTCTCACCTTTTCAATGCCTACTCCAATCTTCAAACCGCCTTAGAAGAGGAAGCTTGACGAAGCTCTCCCCATATTAGGGCCGCAGGGAGGGGACGTCCTTCCCGGGCCAGACCTTGAGGACCGCGGCCGTCAGGGGGCGCCATCCGAAGGGCTTCTGCAGGCGCATTTTGAGCCGCTTCAGCCGGCAAAGCTCGTGCTCGATCGGCTCAAGGTTGTGGCCGGAAATCATGATGAACGCGGCCTGGGGGGCAATCTTCGAGGCCCGCCTGATGAACTCCACGCCGTCCATCTGGGGCATGAAGTAGTCGGTCACGACCACCCCCGCCGATATCGTGGCGAGCCCGCTGAGGGCCTCCTCGGGCCGCGTGAAGGGGTGGACCTCGCAGTCGAGGTTGTCCGCGATCATCTGGGCCATGAGCTCCACATACGACTTCTCGTCATCGACTATGACGACCGACCGGCTTGATTCCGCTGGCTTTTTCCGGGCGGGTTTCACGACACGGGTTGGAGAATCCCCCAAGGCTGCCCGAAGGGTGGCAAATTGCAATGCGCAAGGCCCTTGCGTTAGTTTGGTGCCTAACAAAATACTGCCGGTGGCGTTTCCCGACGCCCCGCCCGCCGATGATCCATATCGTCCTGTTCCAGCCCGAGATCCCCCAGAACACGGGCAACGTGGGCCGGATGTGCGCCCTGACGAAGTCGCGCCTCCACCTGATCCACCCGCTGGGATTCAAGGTGACGGACCGCAACCTGAGGCGCGCGGGGATGGACTACTGGTTCACCCTGGACGTCCACGAGCACGCAAGCTGGGAGGCGTTCAGGGCGAGCCCCGCCGCGCCGGGGCGCCTGTGGCTCTTCACGACCCGCGCGGAGCTCTCGTTCTGGGACGCCGGCTTCGAGGACGGCGACGGCCTCGTCTTCGGGAACGAGGGGAGCGGGGCCCCGGAACGGCTGCACGAGGAGCTCCGCGGCCGGCGGGTGACGATACCTCACGCAAATCCCGACCTGAGGTCGCTCAACCTGAGCACGGCGGCGGGCGTCGCGGCCTACGAGGCCCTGAGGCAGATCGGCGGATTCCCAGCCTAGTCCGAATTTTTGGGTAGCCTCCCGCAGGGCACGCCCCAAGATGGCCCGCTCATATGAGAGAGTCCCGACTCAAGATCTTCTCAGGCAATTCCAACCGGGCGCTGGCCGAGGACATCTGCCGCAGCATAGGCGTCCCCCTCGGGCAGGCCACCGTGACCAGCTTCCCGGACGGCGAGACGTTCGTTAAGATAGACGAGAACATCCGCGGCCACGACGTGTTCATCATACAGTCGACCTGTCCGCCGACGAACCACCACCTGATGGAGCTCCTCATCATGATCGACGCGGCGAGACGCGCCTCGGCCAACAGGATCACGGCCGTTCTCCCCTTCTACGGCTACGCCCGGCAGGACCGCAAGGACCAGCCCAGGGTCCCGATCACGGCGAAGCTGGTCGCGAACCTCCTCGTCTCGGCGGGCGCCAACCGCATCCTGACGATGGACCTCCACAGCCAGCAGATACAGGGGTTCTTCGACATTCCCGTGGACCACCTCTACGCCTCGCCGGTGTTCTTCGACTACCTCTCGAAGACAAAGAGCGAGAACCTCGTCGTATGCTCGCCGGACATCGGCGGCATGAAGATGGCGGCAGCCTATGCGGACCTCCTTGGCGGGAGCCTCGGCATGGTCGCGAAGAGGCGCAAGAGCGCCACGAGCGTCGAGGCGATCAGCGTGGTCGGCGAGGTGGAGGGATGCGACATCCTCCTGGTCGACGACATCACCGAGACGGCCGGCACGCTCATCGCCGCCGCCACCATGCTCCGCGAGCGCGGCGGGAAAAGGATCCGGGCGGCCGTCAGCCACTGCATCCTCAACGAGATCGCCTACGAGCGGATCCGGGGCGGGATAATCGACGAGCTGATCACCACCAACTCGGTGCCGATTGACACCAAGGGGCTCCCGGTGACCGTCCTGAGCGTGGCGCGCCTCCTGGGCCAGGCCATCGAGCGCATCAACACCAACGAGAGCATCACGAGCCTGTTTCGGATCAAAGGCTTCTAATAGACCCTACCACCGCCGGGATTGTGGAACATGGCCCGCGCGCCGCGGGTCACCCCGATTCCCAACCACACATGAGATACAGATCCGTCCCAGGAATCATCCTTTCAACCGCGCTCGCCGCCGCAATCGGACTGGCCGCCTCCGCCCGGGACTCGGCGGCCGCGACAGCCCCGGCGAAGATGCCGGAGCTGAAGAAGGACACCACGTCGGTCAGCGAGGGCAAGTTGACGGCCATCTCCAGCTACGCGGACATCGTCGAGCCGGTCGAGAAGGAGGTCGTCTCCATCAACTCGAGCAGGACCATCCACGAGCGGGTCCAGGCGAACCCGCTCCTGCGCCAGTTCTTCGGCGACATTCCCGACCAGGACCGCGAGAGCAAGGAGATGGGCCTCGGATCGGGCGTCATCGTGTCGTCCGACGGCTACATCCTGACGAACAACCACGTCGTCGCCGACGCGGACGAGCTGACGGCCGTCCTCTCGGACGGGCGCAAGTTCACGGCGAAGGTCGTCGGGGCCGACCCGAAGACGGACATCGCCGTCGTGAAGATCGAGGCGACCGGCCTGCCCGCGGCCACCTTTGCGGACAGCGACAAGCTCCGGGTCGGGGACGTCGTGTTCGCGGTGGGCAATCCGCTCGGCGTCGGCGAGACCGTCACGATGGGCATCGTCTCCGCCAAGAGCCGCAACGTGGGCATCCTGGACGACGTCCAGGGCTACGAGGACTTCATCCAGACCGACGCGGCCATCAACATGGGCAACTCCGGGGGAGCCCTCATCGACGCCAAGGGCAGGTTCGTCGGGATCAACAGCGCCATCGTCTCGCCCTCGCGCGGGAACATCGGGATAGGCTTTGCGGTGCCGGTCAACATGGCCATCAACGTCATGAAGAGCCTTATCGAGACGGGCACGGTCACGCGCGGTTTCCTGGGGGTGATCGCCGACCCGCTGACGCCCGACATCGCCGAGCAGGTCCACCTCCCGAAGGACGCGAAGGGCGTCATCGTCACCGACGTGTCGCAGGACGGACCCGCGGACAAGGCGGGCTTGAAGCACGGGGACGTGATCATTTCGGTGAACGGCAAGCCGATCCTCAACCACGACGAGCTCAGGCTTACGATCGCCCAAATGTCCCCGGGCACAAAGGTCACCCTCAATGTCGCCCGCGACGGCAAGCCGATGGAGGTGAACGTCACCCTGGGGCAGTTCGCCGAGAAGCCGAACGAGCTCCTGACCGGGATCGAGGTCGGCAGGCTGACCGATGACGTGAGGAGGCGCCTCGGGATCGACTCGAGGATCACCGGGCTGGTGGTGACCAGCGTCGCGGAGAAGTCGGAGTACGCCGAGAACCTTCCCCAGGGCGCGGTCATCGTTGAGATCAACCGCTCCCCGGTCGAGGACGTCGCGACGGCGAAGGGGCTCCTCCACGCCGGGCACAACCTCCTGCTGATCTACTACCAGGGCTACCAGCGCTACGTGGTCGTGACCAAGGGCTGATCCGCGGCCGGGCCCGCGCCTCAGCTCCCGGGCTTTTCCACGGGAAGCCTCGCGAGGGCCTCGGGCACCTGGTCGGCCGGATAGGTCGGGAAGCTGAGCTCGAGCAGCGAGACGGACGGCACGTCAAACCGGGCCGCCCCCGCGCTCCTGTCCACCAGCATGGCGACGCCCGCGACCGCGCCGCCGGCCCTGCGCACGATCTCGATGCACTCGTGCACCCGGCCCCCCCGCGTCACGACGTCCTCGACCACGAGGACCGGCTCGCCCGGGGCCAGGGTGAAGCCGCGGCGCAGCACGAGCGCGTTGCTCTCCTTCTCGCAGAAGATGTACCTGGCCTTTGCCTGGCGCGCGACCTCCTGGCCCATCACGAGCCCGCCCATGGCGGGCGCCAGCACGGTCTCGAACCCCAGGCCCCCGGCGCGGACCTTTGCGAGCAGGAGCTCGGAAAGCCGCTCGACGGCGTCCATGCGCTGGCAGACCTGCGCGCACTGGAAGTAGTGGCCGCTATGGAGCCCCGATCGAAGGACGAAGTGCCCGGTCAGGAGCGCCCGCGTGCGGGTGAATATGTCGAGCACCTCCAGTTGCGTGGCGTCCATGCGCGGGCGATTCCAGACGGTTCCCAATCCAAGATCAACGCTTCACCGAGCGCTGCAGCGTTGAATATTCCGGGCGGCGGGACTAAAGTGCGCGAAGTCAGCCAACAAGGACCCATTGACGCCGATCCTACAGATCCCACTCGAAGACGAGCTCGGCGACGTGCTCGAGAAGGCGATGACCTGCGCGGGCCTCACCGCCGAGGCGCTGTCCGAGAGATCCGGCGTGCCGGTCGGCTCGATCTGCGACGCCATCGACTACCGCCCAGAGCTCAGCGCCGACCAATGCGAACGCCTCGCGTCGGTCCTCGGGCTGAACGAGGTCGGCCTGTGCGCGCTCGCCTCCGGGAAGTATCCCCTTCCCGAGCCGATGGGGCTGCCGTTCCAGGTGTGGCCGCTTCGGATGGCGCACGGAATCGGCGTCGTGAACGCCTACATCGTCACGGAGGACGGCGGCCGCGGGCTGCTCTTTGACACGGGGCCCGGCTCGGGCGCCCTCGAGGCCGTCTGGCCCCAGGCCGTCAGCGCCGTCGACGGGATCTTCGTCACCCACATCGAGGCGGAGCACGCGGGCGGCCTGCGCGAGGCGGCGGTGCGCTTCGGGGTGGCCCATGCATTCATGCCCGCCGGGGCCGACGCCCCGCCGGCGCGGCCGATGGGGGAGGGGGAGACCTTCTCCGCGGGTTCGCTCCAGGTCACGGCGTTCAGGACGCCGGGCC
>Ga0265320_10001654_pt1 | contig 15857 bp, 7 predicted proteins | sample 4827metaG_FD_202087 | JGI IMG/M metagenome (GOLD analysis project Ga0265320, IMG submission 202087) | Rhizosphere microbial communities from Carex aquatilis grown in University of Washington, Seatle, WA, United States - 4-8-27 metaG | ecosystem: Host-associated > Plants > Roots > Rhizosphere >...
TGATGACCGCGATGACATTTTTTTCCTTGGAGGAAAATGATTGGGTGCGCACGAGATCGGCAAGAAAGCGCGTAGTGTCTTTCTCCATCGCCCTGGCGCGTTTGCGAATCAGGTCGTAGGTGACCGGGGTCTTTGTTTGCTTCTTTGTTTTCATAGTCGTTCTTTGTTCTTTGAAAGTAGCTTCACAATCCCAAAGGGATTGAAATCATTCAGCCCAGGGTTGGCCGCGGAGCGGACTACACTGAGTAACCGTCCAAAAATGTTTTCAACCCCAACGGGGTTGCATCGGTAATTGGTGCGCGGTGATGCAACCCTTTCAGGGTTGAACGAAATCATTTGGCATCTCCACCCAGGGTAGCCTCGCAAGCTCGGCAACCCTGGGCTGAATGATTGAATCCCTTTGGGATTCTCCCGGAGTCCCAGAAAATCCGCGGAACAAGAAGGAGTCACTTCAGTTTGAGTCACATTCGCCTCCACAGGTTTCTTGCCAACTCGCGAGAGCGGGCGTTCACGCGCGCCTCGTCGAGATTCAAAATAAGCATTCGGTTCTCCATCAACACGCGTCCACCGACGATGGTCGTGTCCGCTTCGGTCTGTGAAATGCCAAACACGAGATGGCCGAATACATTTCCGCTCTGCAGCGGTGTCGGCGGGTCGTAATCGAAAATCGCAATGTCTCCGGCAGCGCCTGCGCAAAGCTCGCCAAAGCGCAGGCCGAAGATCCGCTCGGCAATCTTGGGATTGTTCGCGAACAACGTGCTCGTCACTTCGCCGAATCCAACCGAGGGATTCTGCGCGCGCAGATGCTGACCCCACAGCGCGACGCGTAGCTCCTCAAGCATATTTGTGGTCATCGCATCCGTGCCGAGGCCGACAAGGACGCCGCGTTTCATCAACTCGATGACATTCGCCGTGCCGACGGCATTGTTCATGTTCGATTGCGGGTTGTGAACCACGGCAGTCTTGGTTTCCGCGAGCAAATCCATTTCGCGCGGGTTGACGTGGAGGCAATGCGCGGCGATGGAGCGCGAGCCGAGGATTTCAAATTTCTTCAACCGCTCGACCACGCGTTGGCCGCTGTGCCGCAGCGACCAATCCTGATCGCCCTGCGCCTCGGCGACATGGATGTGAAATCCGGTGCGCAGCTCGTGGCCGAGGGCGGCTGCTTTCTCCATCGTGACATCCGAAATTGTAAACGAGGCGTGCAGGCCGAAGAGCGCTCTCACGTGCGGGTCGTTCTGCCGCTGGCAGCGGAGGATGAACCACGCGTTTTCCGCGAGACCTGCCCGCGCGATGCGCGAACCGTCGCGGTCGGATAACTCATAGCAGAGGCAGGCGCGCAAGCCGGTCTCGCGCAGAGCCCGCTCGATAGCGCCCAACGAACCGATTGCCGCGTTCGGACTGGCGTGATGGTCAATGAGTGTCGTCGTGCCATGACGAACCGAGCCGAGCAACGCAATCAACGCGCTGTAGTAGCAATCCTCCGTGGTCAGGGCGGAATCGAGCCGCCACCATAGGTTCTTGAGGATCTCGTTGAAATTCTTCGACGGCTTCGCCTTGGTCAACCCACGCGCGAAGCTGCTGTAAAAATGTGTGTGGGCGTTGATGAATCCAGGCAGAACGACTTTGCCCGTCGCATCAATGCGTTTGCCACGGTGGTTCCTGATCGCCTGCTTCGGCGCGACCTTTGCCACCAGGCCGTTCTCGATCAACACGGAATGGCCACGCAGAACCTTGGAGGTTTTTCCCAAGGTCAGCACCGTTCCATTTTCGATGAGCAAGGAGTTGGGCATTGAGGGTTCTATTTGATTCGGCGCATCACCCGACAACCTTTTGTTGCATATGCAACAAAAGGTTGTCGTTGGCAAATTGCCCTCAAAGGTGCAGCTGTTTTGGAGCACTGAATTGCTTCCATATTTGTCTGCATTAAGTTCATGTTTAACTTTCGTTCATCGCGGCCAGTTCCTGCGGCGTGCGGTCGCGCATTGAAATCGCACCGGCAAAACATTTCTGTGCGCAGAGCGAACAGCCGACGCAGTGACTTGGATCAAACACCGGGACTCCCTGGCGGTTCAATCCGATGGCTTGATACGGACAGCGCGTGCAGTTGCCGCAATGCTGGCAGAGCGCAGCGACGACTTGCGGAAGTTGTTTCGTGGACGACAACGTGCCAAAGTCAGTGATTGGATTCGGCAGCGCCGAGCCGATGAGTTCCTTCACCGAGCGAAAGCCGCGCTCCTCCATCAGATAACTGAGTCCGGAATGAAGTTCGTCCACATAGCCAAGGCCATACTTCATCACGGCGGTGCAAAACTGGACGGTCTGCGCGCCGAGCGCGAGGAAGTTCGCCGCATCCTTGTAGGTCATCGCACCGCCGTTGCCGGACACAACAATGCCGGTGCTGGAAACTTTGGCCAGGGTGAGATTGCTGATCGGCAACACGCCTTCGCCGGACATGCCGATGACAACGCTCTCATCCCAACGACGAGGTTGGTGTTCAAGCTTTAGCTTGTCCCCGCTCGGCACGCTAAAGCGTGAACTCCAACGGCGAAACGCGAGCGCCGGAAAACTGTTGGCCAGCGTAACGCCAGCCTGCTGGTTCGGATAACGCGCGAAGACTTCCTGAATCGCCTTGATGATCGGCTGAATCGCGGTGACGGCGGCAGTCAGCTTGAACAACTTCGGATTGTCGTCATCACTGGCTTCCATGACCCAATCAATGATTTTCGCGGTCAGCGCGGCGTTTTGCGAAACAACATCGCCGTTCGCCCCGTCGCCGCCCTGCGGGCAGGAAAGACTGTATTCGACGCCCATCGCGCCGGCATTTTGCAGCTTGCGCGTGTTCGATTGCCACACGGCCCTGTCCGCCTCGTCATGGCCCGTGACCGGACCGCCGGTTGAAGCGAGGGTCAGGCGATCGGGAAATTCTTTTACGAGCTTTTCGACCTCGCGGCAGACGCGGTCGAGCGGATGGCCGGAGACATTATCGCAATTGCCATAGGTCGAGCGCGTAAGCGCAAACATGTAGCCGGCGGGAATGTGAATTGGCACGTTATCGAACGCGGTTTTCATCACGCCGCCCGACCAGCCACGTTCGTACGCTTTGCGTATCTGCTCGTAGCCATCCGTATGCGGCGCAGCGGAAAGTAGAAATGGCGAGCGAATCTTCCGGCCAAAAAAATCGGCGTCGAGCGGCACAGGGCATAGCGGTACGCCGGCCAGGATAACCCGGCTCTTCGCAGCAGGCTGAAGCGCGGACAGTTTTGTTCGCGTGATTCTGCTGTGCGATTGGGACTCGCGGAGATGGCTGTCCGCGCTCCCGGAGCCGCCGTGCAGAAACGTGTCCACTTCGAGCGCTGCGTTTTTGCCGCTGGCGACGGACTCCACCACGGTGGATGCACCGAGCACCATGTCACCGGCGTAGAAAACTCCCCTGGCTTTCGTGGCCGGGAGCCTGGGCCGGCTGCCGATGGCGGAAATCACGAGGTCGAATTCGCGAAAAACGGGCGTTTCCCTCTTGCTGGCGACAAAATTCTCCGGCCGCGACTCCTTGCCTGATGACAGTGTCATCGGCGTAATGCGTAAACCGATTACCCGCTTGCCCAGACTGACGACGGCAAGCGGCTTGGAGCAACTGGTGATCTCCACACCATGTTCGAGCAGCATGTCGCGCTCATACTGTGTCAGCCGCATGTCCCGCTGGCGACGCCGGTAAACCAGTTCAACCGAAGCTGCGCCGAGACGTTTGGCCGTCGTCGCACAATCCGCCGCCACTGCACCGCCGCCGAGAACGGCGACCTTTTTGCCTTTAAGTTTGAGCTGTTTCTGTTTTTCCAGAAACGCCTGCCACGACAAAGCGAGTTCCTCGCCTGGAATGTCCAATTTGATCGGTTCCGCCAGGCCGGCGCAAACGATGACGGCGTCAAACTCTTTGAGCGGTGTTTGAGCCTTGCCTGGGAGCGCCAGCATCCCGCTGCCAGGTTTCAGCTTGCGATAAACAGCTACACGCTGGCGGGACGCCGGCGCTCCCCGGGTCGGTTCGCCGATCGTCACCGACACGCCGGTTTTGAATTCGATGTCACCGAGGCCCTTGAGAAACGCAATGTCCGCGCGAGCGACCCGCGGGTTCAGCCGGTAATCCGGAATCAGGTTCATCGCCCCACCGGCCTGCTTTTGCTGTTCGTAAATCGTAATTTTGTAACCGCGTTGGGCGAGGACACCCGCCGCACCCAGCCCCGCCGGTCCGCCGCCGATGATGGCGATGGTCCTGCCATTTGGTTCGGCGCGGTGGAATTTCGCCAGCCCGGCCGCGCTGGCCCTTTTGATGACCGTCGCTTGCACCGCCGGAATCTCAATCGGGCGATCGAACGTCCGCCGCGAGCAAGCCTTCATGCAGAAGTAATCGGGGCAGATGACGCCACAAACCCAGCCCAGCGGGTTCGCACCCAGGATCAACGCCGCCGAACGCCGCAGATCCGATTTCCCGCCCAGCCGCGCCGCCATGATAAAATCCGCGGGCGAACAGTGGGCGGGACAGGCTTCCTGACAGGGCTTTTCCTCGCAGTAAACACACCGCTCCAGTTCCGCCCGGAATTGGGCGTCGGTGAGTGAGCCGTGGGCGTTTTTCATGACCTGCCAGCTTGATTAACTGAATCAGCATGCGCTTGAAACAGTCCCTTCCCCACACGGTTATTGGCGAGTGTTTACCATTTTTTGATGGGTGCAATTTCTGCGGTTGACATCTGATAACGCGCAATGGCTAGTAATGCCATGTCGGTGAGCTTCCGAGACATCCAGGGGGCGGCCGGTCGGGTCGCAGGCTACGTGGTGCAAACCCCGTGCCCGTTTTCAATCCCATTGTCCGAGGCGACCGGCATGAAGATCTTCTGCAAACTCGAATACCTCCAGCGCACGGGCAGCTTCAAGGAACGCGGCGCGCGCAATGCGCTCGCACTGCTTTCACCGGAACAAAAAAAACGCGGCGTCATTGCGGCATCGGCGGGCAATCACGCGCTCGGCCTGGCCTGCCACGCGCAACTGCTCGGCATCCCGGCGACCGTGGTCATGCCCAAATTTGCGCCGCTGATGAAAGTGGCCAACTGCCGGCGGCTGGGCGCGGACGTGATCCTGCACGGGGTGGATCTGGGCGAAGCGAGAATTCGCGCCGACGAAATCGCGGCCGAAAAAAACCTCAGCTATATCAATGGCTTTGACCATCCGGACGTCATTGCCGGACAAGGGACCCTCGGCCTGGAAATTGCCGACCAGGTCCCCGACGTCGAGGCGGTCATTGTGCCGGTTGGCGGCGCGGGATTGCTCGCGGGCGTGGCGCTCGCACTGAAAACATTGAAGCCTGGTGTGAAAATCATCGGGGTTGAACCGGAACGCGCGGCCAGCTTCAGCGCCGCAATGCAGGCGGGCCGGCCGGTGCAGGTTGAGATGAAGCCGACGCTCGCGGATGGTTTGAGCGTTCCGCAGGTGGGCGGCAACGCTTTTGAGATCGCACGCCGCCTGGTGGACAAAACCGTCCTCGTCGGCGAACACGAAATCGCCCTGGCAATATTACATTTGCTGGAACTCGAAAAAGCCGTGGTTGAAGGCGCGGGCGCGGCACCGCTCGCGGCCTGTCTGGCCGGGCTGGTTCCCGAACTGAAAGGGAAAACCGTCGTGCTGCCATTGTGCGGCGGGAACATTGACACGCCCATCCTGGGTCGCGTGCTGGAACGCGGGCTGGCCACCGCCGGAAGACTCTATCGTTTCACGGCGACCATCAGTGACCGGCCCGGCGGCCTGGCGCGCTTCGCCGGACTGCTTGCTGAAACCGGCGCAAGCATCCTGGAAATCTCCCACGATCGCGCCTTCTCCAGCGATGACATCACGACGGTCAGCGTGCATTGCATCGTCGAAACGCGCGACGCCGGGCACATTTCGATGGTGCGCGACAAATTGACGCACGAAGGATTTGCAGTGGTTGAACCATGAAACTCCACGCATGAAAACCGTCGTCATCGCCATTGGCGGGAATTCCCTGATCACGGACGCACAACATCAAAGCGTGCGCGATCAATTTGCCGCGGTGGTCGGGACGGTGCGGCATATCACGGATTTGCTGGAGGGCGGCCATCGCGCCGTCATCACACACGGCAACGGGCCGCAGGTCGGCTTCATTCTGCTGCGCAGCGAGCACTCCCGCGGCCTGCTCCATGAGGTTCCGTTGGATTCCATCGTCGCGGACACGCAGGGCGCACTTGGCTATCAGTTGCAACAGGCATTGGAAAACGAATTTCGCCGGCGCGGCCTGAAAAAATCCGTCGCCACGGTCGTGACGCAAACCCTCGTTGACCGGAACGATGCGGCGTTCGCAAAACCCTCCAAGCCGATCGGCGAATTTTACACGCGCGAGCAGGCCGGGGAACGGATGCGGGTCGAAAAATGGACCATGATCGAGGACGCCGGACGCGGCTGGCGGCGGGTGGTCGCCTCGCCCGTGCCGATTCGCATCATTGAATCCAAGGTTGTGCGCGACCTGGTCGGAAACGGCTACGTCGTGGTGGCAGCGGGCGGCGGCGGAATTCCCGTGATCGCGGACGAAAACGGATTGTTGAGCGGCGTGCCGGCGGTGATCGACAAAGACCTCGCCGCCGCGGTGCTTGCCCGCGAAATCAGCGCGGACCTGCTCGTCATTTCCACGTCCGTGGAAAAGGTTTTTCTGAATTTCGGAGAACCCGCCCAGCGGGCGCTGGACTCGATGACCGTGGCCGAAGCCCGCCGATACATCACCGAAGGCCACTTCAAGTCCGGCTCCATGCTCCCCAAAATCGGAGCCTGCCTGCAATTCATCCAAAACGGCGGCCGCGAAGCCGTGATCACCTGCCCCGAAAAACTCTCGGCGGCGCTGGATGGCCATACCGGCACCCGCATCGTGCCTTGAGGCAATCCGCCCGCGCCAACGGCGTCAGTGCCAAATTCATTGTCTCAACTCCTGAATTTGTTAACTTAGCCTCATATGCAGATTCCTGCTGTATTTGATCTGCGGCCGCACCGGCGCAAGGGAGGAAGCCGTTTATGAGCGATGTGCTGGAATTTACATTGAACGGCCACCCGATCCGTGGGGAAGGCATTTCGCCCAATACCACGCTGCTCGAATTTTTGCGCAGCCGCGGCCTGACCGGCTCGAAGGAAGGCTGCGCCGAGGGCGATTGCGGCGCCTGCTCGGTCGTCATCATCGAGCGCGACGCGCACGGCAAACCGGCTTATCGCGCGGTGAACAGCTGCCTCATGCCGGTCTGCCTGCTCGCGGGGCGCGAGGCCGTGAGCGTGGAAGGCGTGGGCGGTCCGGCGAACCGGCATCCCGTGCAACGCACGATGGCGGAGGGCCACGGCTCGCAATGCGGCTATTGCACGCCCGGGTTCATCTGCTCGATGTTCGAGGGTTACTACCGCGACGACCTCCACACGCACGACGATCTCGATGCGCAGCTCTCCGGCAATCTCTGCCGTTGCACCGGCTATCGCCCGATTCGCGACGCGGCCATGGCCGCCTTTGCCGAACGCACGACGGAAAATGGCAACGACCCTTTCGCGGAACACCTGAAAAAGACCGGCGCCAAACCCGGCTGGGCAGAATATCAATCCGCCGGGGAGAAATTCTTCCGCCCGGTTTCACTCGCCGACCTGCTGCGCCTGAAAAAACAAAACCCCGAAGCGCGGCTCATCGCCGGCGCAACCGAACTCGGCCTCGACATCACCAAGCGCTTTAAGAAATTCCCGACGCTGATTTCGGTCGAAGCGGTGGCGGAATTGGCGACTGTCGAATGTACAAACGACGAATGGCGCATCGGCGCGGCAGTCACGCTCACGGAAATTGAAGACCGGCTGGGTCCGGAATTTCCCGCATTGGGCGACATGCTCCGGATGTTCGGGTCGCGGCAGATTCGCAACCGCGCCACAATGGGCGGCAACCTCGTCACCGCCTCGCCCATCGGTGACAGCGCACCCGTGCTGCTGGCGCTGGACGCCAAGGTGGTTCTGGCTTCGGAATCAGGTGAACGCACGCTGCCCGTTGGCGAATTCTTCATCGCTTATCGCCAGACCGCTCTGAAACCGGACGAAGTCCTTAAAACCATCATCCTGTCGCGCAGCGGGGCTGCCGCGGGCCTGACCCGCCGGACCGCGTGGTTCAAGGTTTCCAAACGCCGCGAGATGGACATCAGCACCGTCGCCGGATGCTTCACCGTGGATTTGGACCGGCAGAACATCATCCGCCATGTTCGCCTCGCTTACGGTGGAGTCGCCGTGATGCCTTTGCGCGCCAAAAACGCCGAAGCGGCGCTGCTCGGCAAGGTTTGGAACGAAGAAACGATACAAAGCGTGCTGCCGGTTTTGCGGACGGAGTTCACCCCGATTTCCGACGTGCGCGGTTCGGCGGAATACCGCAACGGTCTGATCACAAGTTTGCTGGAAAAATTCCTTGCCGGCGAACCGGAGCGCGGCGTTCACGCCGCTTCACCGCTCGAATATCGGAACGGCCTGGAGTCAGCATCGCTCCCGCCACCACACGAAAGCGGGCACAAGCATGTCACCGGGGAGGCGGTTTACACGGATGATTTTGCCGCGCGAAAGGGTATGCTCGAAATCTGGCCGGTTTGCGCGCCCCATGCCCGAGCCAGAATCCTGAAACGTGATGCTGCCGCGGCAAAGACCATGCCGGGCATCGTCGCCGTGTTGCTGGCGGAAGATGTACCAGGGTTAAACGACGTTGGCGCAGTGCGACAGGATGAAATTCTGCTGGCGGACAAGGAGATTTTTTATCACAGCCAGATGGTTGCGCTGGTGGTGGGTGAAACCCAGGAAGCCTGCCGCGTCGCAGCTGAAAAAATAAACATCGAGTACGAACCCCTGCTGCCGATTCTGAAGATCGAGGAGGCCATCGCGCAAAACAGTTTCCACACCGACCCGAATTTTATCCGGCGGGGCGACGTGCAATCGGCCCTGAAAAAATCACCACAGGTTCTCGACGGCGAGTTTTATATGGCGGGGCAGGAGCATTTTTATCTGGAGATGCAGGCGGCGTGCGCGGAACCGGGCGAGGACGGATCGATGTTCGTCATGTCCTCGACGCAACACCCTTCCGAGGTGCAGCATGTCGTCGCGCATCTGTTGCATGTGCCGGTGAACCAGGTCGTGGTGCAAAGTCCCCGCATGGGCGGCGGATTTGGCGGCAAGGAAACGCAGGCGGCGACGTTTGCCGCCCTGGCCGCCTTGGCGGCGGCAAAAACGCACCGTCCGGTGCGCGTGCGCGTAAACCGCGATCTCGACATGATGATCACCGGCAAACGCCATCCGTTTCTGGCGCGATTCAAGGTTGGTTACAATTCCGACGGTGATTTGCTCGCGGCGAAGATCGAATTGTTTTCCAACGGCGGCTGGTCGCTCGATCTCTCCCTGCCGGTGACCGACCGCGCGGTGTTTCACCTGGACAACGCCTATTACGTGCCGTGCGCCGAGTTCAGCGGCCAGGTCACGAAAACCAATCTTGCATCGAACACGGCGTTTCGCGGTTTTGGCGGGCCGCAGGGGATGCTGGTCATCGAGGAAATCATCGACCGTATTGCGCGCCGGCTCGGCAAGCCGCCCGAGGAAATTCGTGAGCGAAACCTGTACCGGGGGAAAGGTGAAACCAACACAACCCATTATGGACAGGAAATCGAAGACAACCACCTCCAGCGCCTCTGGCATGAATTGAAGGAGACTTCCGCATTGGCAAAACGCCGCGCGGAAGTCACAGCCTGGAATTCGCAACACGCGCATTGCAAACGCGGACTGGCGATGACGCCGGTGAAATTTGGAATTTCCTTCACGATGACACATTTGAACCAGGCGGGCGCGCTGGTTTTGATCTATCAGGACGGCACGGCGCAGGTGAATCACGGCGCGACGGAGATGGGCCAGGGCGTCCACACCAACATCGCGATGGTGGCCGCGAAAGAACTGGGAATTTCATTGGACAAGGTCCGCGTCATGCCGACCAGCACGGACAAAGTGCCCAATACATCCGCCACGGCGGCGTCGTGTGGCACCGACCTGAACGGCATGGCGGTGAAAAATGCCTGCGACATCCTGCGGACGCGGCTCGCGCCGGTCGCGGCCCAACTACTTTCCACGCTCAGTGGACGCGAGATTGCGTCGGACCAGCTGGCTTTCGCCGACAATTTCGTCTCCGCCGTTGATATTGTTTCCGGCGCCGGATTGGGAGAGTTCAGAATCGCGTTCAAGGAAGTTGTGGTCGCCGCCTATCTCCAGCGTATTGGACTTTCATCAACCGGGTATTATCGCACGCCAGAAATCCATTACGACCGGGCCAGGGGCAAGGGAAAACCGTTTCATTATTTTGCCGTGGGGGCGGCAGTCACGGAGGTCGAGGTGGATGGCTTCACCGGCATGAGCCGGATTTTACGGACGGATATTTTGCATGATGCGGGCGAGTCAATAAATCCCGGAATCAACCTGGGCCAGATCGAAGGTGGTTTCGTGCAAGGCGCGGGCTGGCTGACCAGCGAGGAACTGGTGTGGAATGACCAGGGTGTTTTGCTGACCCACTCGCCCGACACCTACAAAATTCCCACCGTTGGCGATCGGCCGCTGGAATTCAACGTGCGCTTCCTCCAGAACGCGGCCCAACCCGCAACGATTCACGGCAGCAAAGCCGTCGGCGAACCGCCGTTGATGCTGGCCATCTCCGTGCGGGAGGCGATTCGCGACGCGGTGGCGGCATTTGGTTCCGGGCAACGCGAAATCCCGCTGGCTTCTCCCGCCACCGGTGAAGCAACCTGGCGGGCGATTCAGGGAGCAAAAACCAGGCAAACGCCCGTCTGATTGCCGGCGAAAGTCCCGCCGCGAACCTGGCTCCGACTCATGGCTGCGGATGGCTCCGCTGATTGCCAGCCAAGGCCAGGGGGGTTTGATAGATCAGGGTCATCATGGAATGGGCCGGACTTATGGTTTTTGCCGCTTTGCCTTCCAGCCAGAATGAAAATGGCTGTGCCTTGTCCGAGAGATTGAGAACCTCGACCGCAATTTTCCCATCCGGATTTAGAAACGCCGTCGTCTTCAACGTATCCACAGTTGAAGAGCTGACGATTCGTCTGGCTCCGGGCCGGATGAATTTCGAGAAGTGCCCGATATAGTAATACGAATTCAAATAATACAACTGACCCGTTTTGGTGTCGCCGTGAATGGGGGCATAGCAGAAATTATTGACATGATTTGGCCCGCCGTGTTCATCCAGCAATATGTTCCAATCGGTCCACCCCACGGCTCCATTGTTGAAATCATTGATCATCGAAGTGGCATAAGTCTCGCCCCACTGCCACTCGCCGATTTTTTTGAGGTCAAATGGATATAGGCAAGCTTCGGTCAACAGCACATTCACGTTCGGGTAAGCCTCCTTGACACGCCGGACATTTTCAAAATTGTCACCGGAATACCAGTGGAAACCCACACCCCACACATATTTTGCAGCGGCCGGATCATCCAGAACCGTCTGCGATCGCTGGTACATCAGGTTCCGGTTATGATCCCAGACGAGAATCTTCTTATCCTTGAGCCCGGCGCTCTCCAGGACCGGCCCGAGATGATTTTTGACGAAATCACATTCCTCCTGGGCCGTGTAAATGCAGGATTCCCAGGTCTGGCTGGCCATGGGTTCATTTTGCACGGTCAGGCCCCAGATGTTGATGCCTTCGTTCTGGTAAGCCTTGATGAATTTGACGTAATAATTGGCCCAGGCATCATAGAAGGCCGGCTGCAAATCGCCGCCGTGCAACATGTCGTTGTTGCTCTTCATCCAGGCCGGCGGACTCCAGGGACTGATGAACAGGGTGAAATCCTTGCCGGCGGCGGCCAGGGCCTCCTTGATGAAGGGAATTCGATATTTTTCATCATGCGCAACACTAAAGCTGTTCAATTCCTTGTCGCCAGCGTTGACATAGGTGTAACTCTCGCTGGAAAAGTCGCAACTGTTGATATGGGTGCGTCCCAGGGAATAGCCGATCCCTTTTTCCGGATCGAAATAGGCACGTATTATCTCCTGCTGCTTGTCCTTGGGCAATTTGTAGAACGTCTCGGCCGAGGCATCCGTCAGGGCACCGCCAATGCCCAGCAGGGTTTGGAAAGTCATGGCGCGGTCGACAAAAATGCACGGCTCCTGCTCGGTTGGCTGCGCCATTGGCACCAAACCCAGGTCGGCGGTTTTGGCCAAATATTGCCCCGTATTCTTTGCCGTCACATAAACGGCGACCGGCTTGTCGGCATTCTCAGCAGCGCTGATCGTTGCCGTCATGCCAGACGTAAACAAAGCCAGCAACGTGCAGGTCCATTTTCTCACTTCCATAATTATTTACGAGATTTGACTAAATTTTGTAGGTTCACTGCAAGAATATCATCAGCTTGGGACATGGCCACAGACCGTACGTCAATCAACGCAAAACCGTGGTGCGCTCCAGCAGCCATTCCCAATCCCCCGAGTTGTCCGCCGGAAAGTCCGGGTTAGGCGGCGGCTTCAGCGTTTTGTTTGAAATCAGCAAGTTGCCATCTTTCCACCGCTTGATCTCCGCGTGACCGTCAGCATAACATAATCCACCAGCGTCCCCGTGATAGGTAGCGGGCGCGTTGATCCACCTTTCCTTTTTCGAAGGTTGTAAACTATTGACGAAAAAAGCATCGTCGATGCAATATCTTGATTCATCAATAAACACGAAGAGGCTGGAAGGCCCCGGCCTTTTTAAATCCGCAGTCTTCCGATAAATGGTTTCAACGTCGCTTGGAGTGTTCCAAACATGCATCGGATTTAACCAGCAGTTCATGGACATGCTACGGATCGTCGGCAAATTGTTCACTTCCGACACGTCGGCCGGGCATTTGTAAACCTTTGAGTTCTGAATATACGGAAACAGCAATCCCTTGTGGATAAACCAGGTATCATTGGCAGAAGGGCCGGTGTCGACACGGCCAAACACCCATTGCGGCAGCGCCGCCACCAACGCGTCGTTGTGAGTCGTTACCAGATCAGGAAGCCCTCCTACGGGCACAAGGTTATCCTGATTATCGTCCGCATACATTTGCCATCCGAGTTGCAATTGTTTCAAGTTGGTCATACAAGCGATTCCGGCTGCCTTCAGTTTGGCGCGGCCCAGCGCCGGCAACAACAAGGCGGCCAGTATGGCGATGATGGCGATCACCACCAACAGCTCGACTAGCGTAAAAGCGGCTATGACTCTCCGCGCTTCCTGCCGTTTCGGCGTTTTCAACAATATAAGTCTCATATCTCGTACTTCTTAAACCATGCGTTACATCGACTGGGCTAAGCTGCTGCAGGTTTGCTGGCCGGAGCGTCCCCCCGAAACGCCACGGCCCAGCTTGATCAAACGCCTAGTTCGATAACCGGAAAAATACGGACCCGGATAATTTATCCACCGGGATAGTCACTGGACTGCTTCCGCCGCCGGGGTAGTTAGACCAGTTTGATTTCAATCCACCGCTGATCGCGTTCGTCTGCACTTGCAGATGAAATGCCGCATTGGCCCAGTTCAAAGTCAGGACACCGGCCGAAAAGTTCCACTGCAGCGGCAATGGAACTGTCACCACCGGCACCAACAGATAACTGTTCGCATTCGGGCCAGCAACAAGGCTTGTCGCCCGCAAGGTTGCCACTCCACCCAATGTAACCGCAGCCAATTGTCCGTTGTTGGTGTTCACCAAAGGGATCCAGTCGTAGGCGCCCCAACCGCGTCCCGATGGGATGGCGAATGTACCGATATAATTGGGAACTCCGCCGACGACCTGATCCAACTGGACCTGGATGTTGGTGGCTGATGCGAGGCGGCCATACACATTGAAAGTGTTTGTCGGATAAGCATGGGTATAATTCATCCACGAATTAGTAGCCCAATAGGCAATATTATAACCGAAGGCCCACGCATTGGTCAACTGAGCTGCCAGCAGGCCCCGCGTCGGATTGTCACCGCAAAGATCGGTGGAAAGAAAATCACTCTGCCTATATCGGAAAGGATCCGTTTGCACCGTAACGACATCTCCCCAATACGCGTCCACTGATAGTCCTGCCTGCTGATCAAAATAGCTGTTGGCGGTCGCGTTGGAAGTGATCACTGGATTATCAATAAAACGCAGCCCACTGCCGGTTGGAACCGGGCTTAGGCTCGGATCAAAATCATAATCTTCGGCTTCAATGTCATAACTCGCCGGGTTAAACGTATCAAAATACACCGTGGTCGAATGGCCATACCCGATGTCATTCGTCACGCTGATGACGGCGGTGTAATTCGTGACGTTGAGCGCCAGCGGCGCACTCGCATTCCAACTGCTGGCCGAGCCGGCGAAGGTCAGGCTCGAGGAAACGTTGACGCCGTTCAGGGTCACCAACACATTGCTCTGAGCAATCGAATGGCCGACGCTGCTGACCGTAAAGACGAGTTTATTGGTGCCCTGAATCAGGGTGCTGCCGTCCGGGTACACACCGGTGATGGCTGGCGTGTTGGCATCGACCGGCAACAGGAAGAAGAAATTAAGGTTGGCCCCGGACCCCGCCAGGATTTTCAGGGTATTGGTGCCGGAAAGCGCAACCGCTACCGGGTTGCCGAACCGGTCAGTCAATGGAATGTAATTATAGGAACCCCAGCCCAAGGCGGGGAAACTAAAGACACCCAGATCGGAAGTTGTTTGGGTGGGAGTGCCCTGCCCGCTGATCACCTTGGAAACATGTACCGTGGCCGTCGGGCCATTGCCGCTGGCGACCCGCGCACAAACATTATAGGTTCCCGCCGGGAAGTTCCGCGTATAATTGATCCATTCCTGGGGCTGATATCCGCCGAGTCCAACATTGTTGTTGGCGGCAAAACCGTTACCGTCAAAATAGCCAACCATATAATCCGACACCCCAGCATCCACGAAGTTTTGACGGGCGATGTCTCCGGAAATGTCCGTGGACATGGGATCGGCACTGCGATAATTCCGGGGACCACTGGCGCCCTTGTCATGAAAATCGATTCCTTCGGTGCCAGTGACTCCGAAGTAACTGCCTGACACCGGTGTGCCTGATAGAATCGGATTGTTCGTGAACTGGCCGGAACCATAATCATAGTCCTCGGCTTCCCAGGAAAAACTTGGGGCAAAGGTATCAAAAGTTATGTTTTTTAGCGAAGTGAGATTCACCGTGTCCGTAACCACGATTGCCGCGGTGTAGACTTGGTTAGGTTGCAACCCGGAATAGCTAACGGTGACATTGGTGGTTCCTGACCCGGTGATCACCAGACCGCCCGAAATATCCGCGCCGTTCAAAGTTACCGAAATACCGCTGCCGTTAATTGGTGCCGCTGAACTTACGGTGAAAGCAAGTTTGTTGGTGCTTTGCAGGAGCCGGGTGCCGTCCGGATAGAGTTTCGAAAACGTGGGTGGATCAATGGGGGCGGTCAGGTAAGCGTTGTCAAACCAGGCGGAACCCGTGCCGACCGGATTACAAAGTTCCACCTTGAGAAATTTTGTGCCGACCGGCGCCGTCGCCACGTTGGTCCAATTCTGATAAGGCACTCCGACGTCATAAAAATCCCCCAAGCCTCCATTTTGAGAACCATGAAGGGTGTAGCAGGTTTCCACGAAATTCGAGGTTATGATCGCACTGCTGGCATCGAGGAACCAAAGCCTGATTTCACCGGTAGGCAGCCACCAATTCTGGGCACCCGCCTGAACCGTAAGGGTATATTGAACCCCGGGGGCAGCAGCGATCGTTTGCCAGGCAAAGCCACCTCCACTACCAGCTGCGCCGCAGGTCAACTGCAACGTGC
>Ga0265320_10001657_pt1 | contig 15847 bp, 9 predicted proteins | sample 4827metaG_FD_202087 | JGI IMG/M metagenome (GOLD analysis project Ga0265320, IMG submission 202087) | Rhizosphere microbial communities from Carex aquatilis grown in University of Washington, Seatle, WA, United States - 4-8-27 metaG | ecosystem: Host-associated > Plants > Roots > Rhizosphere >...
CCGCGCCATTTGTCGGCGGAAGCCTGCTTGTGCGCGATAGGCAAAACTATCCACATAGTCCACGCGCGCGGAAGCCGCCGGGGCGGGCGCAGTCGAAATCGGCGTGGGCTTCATGGTCGGGGCAGAGGGGAGTGACACACTCCACAACTAGGGATATTGGTGGTTCAGGAATTCCGCCATGTCGTGTGAATCTTCCGGCAACTCAGTCAGCATGGGAACGGCGGGTGGTTCGTCCGCCGGACGCTCGGTCAAAAGGTTGTCCTTGCCACTGGGTGCCGGGTAGTCGCCGCCCAAGCCTTCCTTGATGGTTTGGGTGTCACCCTTCAATTCACCGGGGAGCACCACCGTGCCGGCGGGCTTGGTGCCGTCAAAGCCGACGACGCGGCTGATGCGAATGTGATACATGGTGTCGCAGGCGAATTCGGCCATGGGCTTGAGCTGAATGCGCTGGTCGAGTCGCGCGGACGGATACTCCACCCAAGCATTGAGGCGGTGGCTGAGCGTGTATTCCTGGATGACCCAGACTTCGCGATAAAGGCCCAGCTGGACGACATTCACCACCTTCAGCGGGTTGTGGTTCGCAAAGCCGATCGGCAGGCAGGGTTGATTGTAGAGCGTGAACAAAACGGAGGCGCGGGTGACGACGAGCACGCCGATGTCCGCATGCTTTTGCACATACTCGCGCGCCCAGCGGTAGGAGACATACGTCTGGTGGTCGTTGGTCATATAGGCTTCCGAGGAAACCGGGGCGGCGGCCACCACCGCGTAAATGGCCGTCGCGCCCAATACCCAGCCCGGCACCTTTCGCCCACGCAGGCCGCGCGCGAGCGCAAACATCGCGCACAGGGCAAACGTTGTCTGCAACGGCAGCGAAAAGCGCGACACCAACGGCTGGTCCCAATTGCCCCAAAACGACAGTTGGGAAATAGCCGTCTCCGCCAAGGCGCCCAGCATCACCAGCAAAAGGGGGATTTCCGGCCCGGTCTCCCGCCAGAGTCGCGGCAGCCGGCGCACAATCCACACCAGCGTCAAGAGCAGACCCAGGGAACCAACCACCGAAAGCAACACGGAATTGTTCGAATGGAAGTCAGGCAAAAATAAAAAGCTGAAAGCGTGGTAAAGGTTGTCCGGCACATGGGAAAAGTTTAGAAAATTGCCGGCCGTGGTCTGGAAGTAATGATTGTCCCCGTTGGACCAAAAAATCTGATTGATGAGCAGCGGCGGCAGAGCCAGGGGCGGCGAAAGTGCGGCGACCAGTGTCAGGCTGATGCGGCCTTCACGCGCCCATTTTAGGAGCGCCAGCACGACCAGCACGCCGAGGAACAGCAGCGATTCGTAGCGACAATTCGCCAGAATTACGCCCGAAAGGACGCAAAAGTCCAAGCCGCCCGTGCCGGGCTGGCGCCAATAATTCCAGGCAGCTATCACAAACAGAGTCAAGGCGGTGATATTGAGCAAATCGAAGCCGCCGCCCGTGGCGTTTTGCGCCAGCAGAGGCAGCCCGCCCAGCAACAGTTGCCCAACGCAACCCACGGATCGACCGCCTAGCGCCGCGCCCACGCCGTAAACCAGCATCAACAGCACGAAACCCAGGAGGCCGTTGACGAGAAAGGAATTTTCCGCGCGGTAGCCGGTCAGATCATGCGCGATGGAGACAAGAAAGGGATACATCAGCGGCCGCTTGTCCACATCGCGCAGCAAAGTCGTATAATGGCCGTTGGAGTAGTGGGCGTAAGCATCATAGGCCCCCTGGCGTTCGTAGTGCATCAGCCGCGCAATCGCGCCGAGGACATGCTCGTCAAAGAGCACCTTGAAATCGTGTGGTTCATGCACTTGCCAGAATACCGCCACCAAGACGCCCACGAGCAACCCCGTCCAGTGCGGACGCAGGGCCGGCCAGCCCGGCCAGTGCGCGCGAATTTCCTCCCGCGCCGCGAGGCCAAACAGGAGAGTCGTCAGCAACAGCAGCCAGTAGCCGCCATATTGGATGGCGGCGAAGGAAATCTGGGTGTTCGCCACAAACAGGCGGTAGCCCAGCACCACCACGCTCAAGCCGACGGCGGTGAGCAGGCGCAGCCGGGTGGCGCGGTCGTGGCTGAAATAATATCGTACGATCATGTCGGCGGCCGACAGGTGGCCATGCCGGGGCCGCCACACCGCCGGGGTGGGGCGGGGCAGCGCGGCCGGTGAGGTCTAATCGAAACGCGGAAAAAAGAAAAGCCGTTTCCCCGTGAAGGAAAACGGCTTTTCGGAAAACACTGTAGACTTACAGGTTGTAGGTGATGCCACCCAGCGACGTGGACGAGAGCGTCACCATGCTCTGGCCGTTCGAGAACGTCAGAGTGGAGTACGTTTCATCAACCACCTGGGAAACATTGTGCAGGTAGTTGTCCGTGCTGGTGCCGACGAGGTCGGTGAAGACGGCCTGGGTGGAACTCTTTTCCATCATGTAGGACTGGGCGGCGTTGGCGAGCTGGCGCAGATTATTCGTCACGGCTTTGAGGCGCGACTGCTGGCGAACCTTGGCGAACGCGGGAATGGCCATCGCGGCCAGGAGGCCGATGATAACCACGACGATCATAATTTCCACGAGGGTGAACCCCTTGCGAGCTTTTTTATTATTCATGATATTCCTATAGGATTTGGATGTTTAAACATCCGGCCAGAGCGACCGGACGGGGGGAATATAGTCAGAATTTTCCCTACTGCCAAGTATTATTTTCTTTTGAAGAATTTTTAACGAATGCCCTATCGATTGTCCCGCAAGGAGTTATAAACATACCGGGACGGGGGTGGCAGGGCAATGGCCGATCGGCAGGCATCAGGCAGCCGTGGCGGGCTTACGACGGGCGAGCTGGCAGTGCCCTTCAAAGGTCGTAGGTAATGTTTCCCAGCGACGCGGAGGAGAGGGTAGCCATGCTCTGGCCATTCGAGAACGTCAGAGTCGTATACGTTTCATCAACCACCTGGGAAACATTGTGCAGGTAGTTGTCCGTGCTGGTGCCGACAAGATCCGTAAACACGGCCTGGGTTTTGCTTTTTTCCATCATGTAGGATTGGGCTGCGTTGGCCAGTTGACGAAGGTTGTTCGTCATGGCCTTGAGGCGCGATTGCTGGCGAACCTTGGCAAACGCGGGGATGGCCATCGCGGCCAACAGGCCGATGATAACCACGACGATCATAATTTCCACGAGGGTGAAGCCTGAACGACGATGAACATTCATGGGGTAGGGGGAGCAGGTTAGTGTTGATGGGTAAGGTATCAACCGCTCCGGCTTTGATTCTGGCGGAGCAGGGTAACTCAATTCGGCGGTAAAAGTCGGGGTGTCTGATTATATTCAAAACGGGAGACTAGGGTAATTCGCCCGTTTTTTCGAATCCGAGGCGGGATTAAGAAAACGCTAAGATATGAAATTTTTATGTCAAAACAAGGCTAATTTCGTTGTCAAATAACACATTAAGTGGGCCGTGGTTTGGACTATCGAACATGAGCATAGGTAATTTACCTCAACTCACGCTCAAAAATTAAGAAATTACTAAGTGATCTTTGACTCTTCAATTTAACGCGGGGATGGAACGGGCGCAGGCGCGCTTAACACAAAAAAGCCGCCTCCCCTGAGGGGAGGCGGCTTTTCAAAAAATCCTGTAAACGATTAGAGGCTGTAAGTGATGCCACCCAGCGACGTGGACGAGAGCGTCACCATGCTCTGGCCGTTCGAGAACGTCAGGGTGGTGTAGGTCTCGTCAACCACGGGAACGACCGAATGAAGATAGTTATCCGTGTCCGTGCCGACCAAGTCGGTGTAGAGCGCCTGGGTCAGGCTTTTTTCCATCATGTAGGATTGCGCGGCGTTGGCGAGCTGGCGCAGGTTATTCGTCACGGCCTTGAGGCGGGACTGCTGGCGAACCTTGGCGAACGCGGGAATGGCCATCGCGGCCAGCAGGCCGATGATAACCACGACGATCATAATTTCCACGAGGGTGAAGCCCCGGCGAATGGATGGAGTATGCATGATATTATATTCGATTGGGTTAATAAAAGTTTGGCCAAATTACCGCCGCTAACGGGCGACGCACCCCGCCAACTGCCGAATAGCAAATCGCACGGCGGTTTTTCTGGCAAATATTTTAGCGCCAAAAACCTATTTTTAACCAAATCTTTATCTCGGGCGCGACCGTTAGTTAGGCATTAATAATTCATTAACATTTCCGGCGATTTTTCGACGTTGCCGCCACTTCTCCTCGACCGGAAACCTAAGCTCAAACAGTCGTTTGAAACGAATCGCCGGTGGGCCAGGGTGTTTGCCCCAGCGGGACCCCAAAGCAAAGCCTTCACCGCCGTCTGTCGCTCCGTGGGCCGGCCATTTCAAGCCCGCGCCGCCCGGGCGGGGCCGCCCGCAATCCGCGCAAACACCATTTTGCCGCCAGCCGAGGGGACGACATTCACCACTTCCACGTCGACCTCGCGGCCGATGTGCTTCTCGGCGTCATTAACGACGACCATCGAGCCGTCACCCAAATAGCCCACCGCCTGGCCGGCTTCCTTGCCGGGTTTGACCAACTCGACGCTAAAGCAATCGCCCATGGTGACCTCCGGGTGCAGGGCGCGCGCGAGCTTGTTGAGGTTGAGCCATTCGACATCATGAAACTCCGCGAGCTTGGCCAAATTGTAATCGGTGGTGAGCAAACGCGCTTTGAGGCTGCGGGCGACAAAGATCAGTTTGTCGTCCATTTGCTGGCGGTTTTCGAGCGTCACGTCGTGCACGCGCAGTTCGAGGCCGGGCACCCGGCGGAGTTCGTTCAGCACTTCGAGGCCGCGGCGGCCCCGGCTCTGGCGCTGCGGGTCGGACGAATCGGCGATGCGATTAAGTTCCTCGATGACGAAGCGCGGCACCACCAGGGTGCCACCGAGGAAGTGGCTCTGGCAGACGCCGAGCACGCGTCCGTCGATCAGTGCGCTCGTATCCGCCACCACCAGCGGGCTGGCGACTTCCTGCGGCACGAAGCGCACATAGGGGATGACCAGGTTGAATTCGTCGCGCCCGCGCAGGGCCATGACCGTGGTCAGGTAGAGCGTCACCACAAAGAGGACGACGCGGATGCGGAAAAGCATGTTGGGGTCGGTGCTCTCCACGTCAAAGAAAGGCGAGTGGCTGATGATGGAGGCGACGATTACGCCCATGACCAGCCCGAAAGTCACCGCCGTCAGCGAGCGCAGGGAAAACCCCTTGAGGAAAACGTCCACCAGAATGGTCAGCGCGCCGATGCCGCCGCCGATGGCCATAAAAAGCCACAAATCCTTCCGGTCCGCATTGATGCCCTGCGCGACCCACACCAGCCAGCCGCCGAGCAGGCAGAGGACGAAGAAGCTCGCGCGGATGATTTGGAGGGTGCGGTTCATGGAGCAGGCCCCGGCGGATGCGCGCAAAGCGGGTGGGCGGCGCAGTGGAACGTGAACCCTATCACATTACTGGCCGCGACTCAAGAACCACCAAGCGACGAAGGGGGCGATGATAAAAACTCCCATGACGATGAACAAGATTAATTGCGCCCGCCCGGCCTTTTCCCGCTGCTCCGGGGTGAGTTCCGGCGGCGGGCGGTCGTAGGCGTCCTTGGGCTGCTCGGGCGCGGCCCCGTCCCACTGGTGCGGTTCATCGGACATGACGGCTATCTTGCGGCTCCGTCGGCGGCAGTGGCAAGCCTAACTGCCGCCACCGGCGTTCTACACTTGAAACGCGCAGCGGGCTGAGTCACGGTGGGATGACGGATGGAGAACCCCGGCGACCAACTTAACCTTGGTGGAACCAAACCAATCAGTGAACGGGTCGCTTGCGTGGCCCTCGCCCTGCTGCTGGTCATCGCCCTGGTCTATTACGCCGCATTTCACGCGCGATTTTTAACGCTGGCCGGCCCGCAGGAAGCGCGCGAGTCGTCCATTCCGCTAACGACGGGATTGATGCTTAACGGCGGCGCGCCTTACACGCTGGCCACCTCGCCGGCGGTCACCAATGTTTACGGGATTGTCTACAATTACGCGTTGTGGCCGGCGGCGAAAATCTGGGGCGCGACTTTTTTGGTCCATCGGGCCGGGAGCCTCGTATTTCTGTTAATGGGTGCCGGGCTGCTCTATGTCATGTTGCGCCAGGATGGGGTGGGCCGCTCCCTGGCCTGGGTGGGCGCGGCATTTTACTACCTCCTCAACACCACGACCTACGCGATTTGCGCGCGTCCCGACACGCTGGGTAACGCGCTGATGCTCGTCGCGCTTTGGTTGGTGATGCCGGGTAGAGACGCCCGGCCCGCGTCGGGGGCCAAACTGGGGGTGAGCGCGGTGTTCGGCGTGCTCGCATTTTACACCAAACCCTATTTTGTGCTCGCGCTGCCGTTGGCGGCCATGGCGTTGTTCATCACCGGCGGCTGGAAACGCGCTCTGTGCTACACCGGCGGGGCGGCAGTGTTGGGGCTGGGCAGCCTGCTGGTGGTCAATCATTTCTGGCCATACTATCTCTTTTCCATTTATACCATCCATGTTTACTCCGAAAGCAACGAGCCGGGATTTTTTGTGTATCAATTGCAGGATTTCCTGGTTCTGCACGCCGGGTTGCTGGCGGCGGCCGCAACCATGGGCGCCGGATGGTGGACGCAAAGATCGAAGCTGACGGAATCGGGCTGGCGACGCTGGTGGCCGACACCGGCCGCCGCGCAATTGTTGCTGATGGCCGGCGTGATGACTTTCATGCTCGGCAGCCATAACGGAGCCTTTCGCATTTACTGGGTGCAACTGATCACGCCGTTTTTGCTGCTGACGGTGCTCGGCGGCTGGGCGCGCGTCGGCGGTCGCCTCCGCGCCACGGGGCTGGGTCTGCTCGTGGTGAATGCCTTAATTTTGCTCACGTGGGCGCGCCCGCCGTGGCCGCAGGATTCCAACCCCGCCTGGCAAGACTGGCAAAAAATGACGGCTGGGCAGCCGTGGCAGCTTTTGCCCTCCGGCCTGTTACCCGACATCCCGCCGACCGGTGCGCCGCTGGTGGATGACGGGCAGACGGTTTACTTTGCCAACGTCGCGCTGGAGCACCTGGCGAAGGACGACCCCGCCTACATGCGAGTCATGAAATATGAAAACGACGTGCGCGCCTTAATTTTGCAGCGGCGATTCGACGTCATCGCCCAGCCCAATGATTTTCGGAACTACCTGTCACCTCAATTCCTGGCGGAGCATTACCAGCAGCGGGAGTTCTCGTACCCCATGTATTTCCTTTATTATATGCATCCGCACCGCTACGGCGTCGACCTGGCCACATTCCAAGTCTGGCTGCGCCAGCCCGGGCCGGAACATGCGTTTACAAATCTGTTGCCCAGCCCGTCGGCCAACAGCGCGCCACTGCATCCGGGAGAGTCGCCGTGACGATGGCCACCATGAACAATTCAGCCTGCCAGGTTGCGCTTGGGGCTTGGCGCAGGCCTGACTGTGCCTAGACTGCGCTCGGCATGTCCGCTACTGGCATCTCCCCTACCTCCCCGCTCGGGCACTCCACCCCGGTGCGGGTCGTGACGTTGCTGGCCCCGTGCTATAACGAGGAGGCGGTATTGCCCGCCTATTACCAGCGGGTGTGCGCCCTGGCTGACGCCCACCCCGGACGCACTTTCCATTTTCTTTTCATCAACGACGGCAGCACCGACGGCACCGCGAGCCTGCTGGATGATCTTGCGACCCGCGACCCGCGGGTGCAGGTGGTGCATTTCGCGGCGAATCGCGGGCACCAAATCGCCCTGACCGCCGGCTTGGATGTCGCCGACGGCGATCTCGTCGTCCTGCTCGACGCCGATTTGCAGGATCCGCCCGAGGTGGTCTCAACGATGATTGAGCGGGCCGACGCCGGCTACGATGTCATCCATGCCCAGCGTCGCCAGCGCGAGGGCGAAACGATGTTCAAGCGCCTGACCGCCGCGCTTTTTTATCGGCTGATGCGGCAATTGACGACGGGCGCCTGGCTCGCGGACTGCGGCGATTTCCGCGGCTTGAGTCGCCGCGCCGTGCGCGCGTTGCGCGTTTACCGTGAGCCGCACCGCTTTCTGCGCGGGCTGGCGATGGACCTCGGCTTTCGCCAGTGTGTGATTACTTATGACCGCGCCGCCCGCGCGGCGGGCGAGACGAAATACCCTTTTCGAAAAATGGCGGTCCTGGCCTTGGATGCGGCGCTAAGTTTTTCCACGGTGCCGATGCGCGCCATCATCTGGCTCTCGCTGCTGTTGTGGTGTGTGAGCCTGCCGTATCTCGCGTGGGGATTGTATGCGAAGTTCGCGCTGCACAAGACGGTCCAGGGCTGGACATCCGTCATCATGCTGATTGTTTTTTTCGCCGGGTTGCAGTTGTTCTGCCTCGGCGTCATGGGATTATATGTCGCGCGCATTTTTGAACAAGGCCAGCGGCGGCCCTTGTATGCCATCATGGAAACGCGCAACCTGCCCGTCCCGCCACCGAATTAATGAGCGTCTTTTTTCATGCCCGACATCAGCCAGCATAACCTCGAAATTCACGCCAACCGCGCGGCGTGGGAACGCAAACCCGCGTTGCGCCGCATTTACCGCCGCTTTTATCAGGAGATTGCCGCCGCGCTGCCGGACGGCTCCCGCGGGTTGACCGTCGAGCTGGGCTCCGGCATGGGCAACATCAAGGAAGTGTTGCCGGCGTGCATCACGAGCGATCTTTTTCAAAATCCGTGGCTGGACCGGATCGAGAATGCCTACGCGCTGAGTTTTGCCGACCAGTCGGTGGCGAATCTCATCCTGTTCGATGTCTGGCACCACTTGCAGTATCCCGGCGCGGCGCTGCGCGAATTTCGCCGGGTGCTGGTGCCGGGCGGCGTTGTCGTGCTGCTCGAGCCGGCGATGGGCTGGCTGGGCCGCTTTGCCTACGGGTCGTTTCACCATGAGGCGTTGGGGCTGGAAAAGGAAATTGCCTGGGAGGTGCCGCAAAATTTTGACCCATCCCGGCAAACTTATTATGCCGCCCAGGGCAATGGCTGGCGGCTGGCGCGAAAAATCATGACGCTGCCTCCGGCGGAACGCCCGACGGCGCTGACCGACTGGGAACTGATGCGGGTGAAGTATTTTCCCTCCATCTCCTATTTGCTGAGCGGAGGGTTTCGCGGGCCGCTGCTGCTGCCCAATTTCGCGGTCCCGATCGTCCAAGCCGCGGAAAAACTTCTCGCGCCTTTTCCCATGCTGACGGCCGCGCGTATGCTGGTGGTCTTGCGTCCGCGGGAAAAAACGTAAAGCTGTCCCTCCCCACAAATTATCATGCCTACCCCAAAATCCCTCCTGCCCCTCCTGGCTGCCGCCCTGCTGCTCGGCCTGTCGACCCAGGCGGCCACTGTTTCTACCGGAGCTGAAAATTCTGCATCCGCCCAGCCGGTTACGCTTTCCTCCGGTTGGTTGATGCAGGACATCGCCCAAGTCAAAGACGCGGGCGACGCCATCTCGAAGGTCGGCTACGCGCCGTCGGTATATCAGCCGGTGCCTTACGCGCCGCCCGCCACCGCGAGCGCCAATCCGCCCACGGCGACGGTCATTCCGTGGGAGGTGCGCACGGCCAAAAGCAACGGTGCACTCGCGGGCCGGGGCGCGCGCGGGAATTCCGGCGTCAACGACACCGACCCCAAAGCCGCCGCCATCCAGGGCGCGTCGCTGTGGCCCATCCATGCCGAGCCGACTCGTCCCAGCTTTTCTTCCGAATGGACGCAAGCCCCGGCGCCCTCGGCGAAGGAGTGGTATCAGGCCACCGTGCCGGGCACGGTCCTGACCACTTTGGTGAATAATAACATCTACCCTGATCCTCTTTATGGGGAAAACAACCGCCCCAACCTCATCCCGGAAAGTCTCTGCCGCACATCGTATTGGTATCGCGACGAATTCACCGTGCCCGCCGAATTCGCGGGTCGGCAGGTCTGGCTCAACTTCGATGGCATCAATTATATCGCGGACATTTGGGTCAATGGAACAAAGGTCGGCAACATCACCGGCGCGTTCATGCGTGGGAATTTCAATATCACTCCCTACGTCAAACCCGGCGAGAAAGCCGCGGTGGCCGTGTTGATTGCGCCGCCCCCTCATGCCGGCGACCCGTGGGAAAAAACCATCGCCAATGAACGCGGCCCCAACGGCGGCGGCGTCTCGGGTCAATTGGGGCGGGACGGGCCGACCTTTGTCGCCTCGCTGGGCTGGGACTGGGTGCCGGGCATTCGCGACCGCCAAATTGGCCTCTGGCAAAAAGTGAGCATCTCCGCCACCGGGCCGGTGCTCGTGCAAAACCCTTATGTCACAACGGACCTGCCGCAACTGCCCGGCACCGCGACGGCGGACGTCAGCATCGAAGCCACCGTGCAAAATATTTCCGACGCGCCGCAAGCCGGCGTTTTCTCCGGTCAGCTTGACGACATTGCTTTCCAGTCCGCGCCCATCACGCTCCTTCCGCACGGCTCGCAAGTGGTGAAACTCAATCCAGCGACCAACCCGCAACTGCGGCTCAATAATCCCAAGCTTTGGTGGCCCAATGGATTCGGCCAGCCGAATCTGCATCCGCTCCGCCTCAGCTTCGACATCAACGGCGCGGTGTCCGACACGAAGGCAATGAACATCGGCATCCGCAAAGTGACTTACTTTGTCGACGGCTCGAACAATCTCACACTCTCCGTCAATGGCGTGAAAGTGTATGCCAAGGGCGGCGACTGGGGCATGGACGACGCGATGAAGCGTATTTCCGCCGAGCGCATGGACACGCTCATTCGCCTGCACCGCGACGCCAATTACAACATCATCCGCAACTGGGTCGGCCAAAGCACGAGCGAGGAGTTCTTTGCCGCGTGCGACCAATACGGCATCATGGTCTGGGACGAATTTTTCGAGGCCAACCCCAATAATGGGCGCGACCCCGACAGTCCCGAGCTTTACCTCGCCAACGTGCGCGACACGGTGCTGCGCTACCGCAACCATCCGTCGATCGTGATTTGGTGCGGACGCAATGAAGGGCCGCCGTCGCCACCGGCCATTGCGGATGGGAATATTCAGTTGCTGAAAGAGTTGGATCCGCCGCGTTATTACCAGGCGAGTTCCACCGCCGGCAACGGCGTCATCTCCGGCGGCCCGTATGGCTGGCAACTGCCGCGCTCGTATTACGGCGCGGGGCTGAACCAGGCTTTCAAAACGGAAATCGGCAGCGCGTCCATCCCCACGCTCGAAGCCATTCAGGCCTGGATGCCGCAAAAAGACTGGTTTGACCAAAACTTTCCGAATGACGACTGGGCCGAGCACGACTTGGTCAACGGCGCGGGCAATCCCGCCGACAGCGCGCTGCAAAACGTCATCCGCCTGCGCTTCGGCCCCTACGCGAGCCTGCCGGAGTTTGTCCGCAAGGCGCAACTGGCCGACTACGAGACGTTCCGCGCCATGTATGAATCGCATCTCTCCAAAATGTTCACGCCCTCGACCGCCGTCATTACTTGGATGAGCAACCCGGCCCAGCCTTGTCTCGTCTGGCAAATTTATGATTATTCGCTCGAACCTTTCGCCTCCTACTACGCCGTGCAGAAAGCCTGTGAGCCGGTGCATGTGATGATGACGCAGGACAAATTCCACCTCATGGTGGTCAACCATGGGGCGAGGGCGCTGAAAGGCCTCACGGCCCGCGTCCAAGTCTATAATTTGGACGGCGCGAAAAAATACGACCAAACTACTCCCGTCATCGCGACCGCCTCATCGGCGACGGACCTCGGCGCGATTTTCTTCCCGGCGGACGTTTCGTTGGTGCATTTTGTCAAACTTGAGCTGCGCGATTCCACCGGCCAATTGCTCTCGGACAACTTTTACTGGCGTGAAACCAAGCAGGACGACTTTACCGCTCTCGACACGATGCCCGACGTTACCCTCGACGCAAAAATCGCCCGCCACGATGCCGGCGGCAAAGTGCTGCTTGATTTGACGGTGGGCAATCCCACCGCGCAAGTCGCGGTGATGGCCCACTGGCAGTTGCGCAACCAGCGCACCCAGGCGCGCGTGCTGCCCGTATTTTACTCGGACAATTATATTTCCCTCCTGCCCGGCGAGAGCAAGACCGTCACCATCGAGGCGTCGGCTGGCGCGCTGGGCACAGACCAGCCGCAGGTGGTGGTGGACGGTTGGAACACCGTCGTCAAACCCGCGACGTTTTCCGGCAATGGCGGCGTGTCCATCGGTCCGAATGCCAATGCCATCGTTCAGCGCCCGGTGGCGGCAAACGCCGCGGAATACCGCCGCATCGCCGGCGAAGTGGACAGCGTTTTCAAAAAAGACATCATCGATAAATTCTTCCCGCAAACCGAAGACACCGCGGGTGCGGGATTTTTCCAGAGTTTTGGCGCGGACTGGTCGCATCGTCCGAACGACAACACGCGGAGCATTGTGTATCAGGCGCGCCTCACCTGGCTCTCCGCGCAGGCGGCGGCCCATTTCCCGGCGCAGGCCAATGTCTACATTGAGCAATCCCGCCACGGCGTCGCCGAGCTGGCCAACCTGCAATGGGACAAAACCAATGGCGGATTCTATTGGTCGGTCAACGCCGCCACCGGCGCGCCGGTGGACGGTCAAAAGCACACCTACGGCAATGCGTTTGGCATGTATGCCGCCGCCGCCAGTTACGCGCTGACGCATGACGCTGCGGCCCTCGATTTGGCGAAAAAGGAATTTCAGTGGCTCGAAGACCACGCGCGCGACCAGGCCCACGGCGGCTATAACGAGGCGCTCGACGTCACCGGCCAGCCCATCCCCGAATCCGGCCGGGGCACGGATGCGCTCGGCCGCCCCTACGGCCAGAAATCCATGAACACGCACATCCACGCGCTCGAGGCGTTGACGGAACTTTATCAAGTCTGGCCCGACCCGGCGGTGAAGGCGCGCCTCGAGGAAGTTTTTGACCTCAACCTGAATAAAATTTATTCCGACCCGGGCTACCTCGTGCTCTATTTCAACAACGACTGGTCGCGCGCCACCGGCGAGATGGACTCCTATGGGCACAATCTCGAAGCCGCCTACCTCCTCACCGACACCTCCAAAGTATTGGGCCGACCCGACGACGAAAAAGTCTGGCAAGCCGCGCGCAATCTTGTCGACCACGGTCTGCAATACGGCTGGGACAAGCAAAACGGCGGCATCTTTGAGGAAGGCGAACTCGACGGCAGCCGCATCACCAAGCCGGGCAAAACCTGGTGGGTGCAGGCCGAGGCGCTCTACGCGATCCTCCTCATGCACCAGCGCTACGGCCACGAGACCACCAAGTATTGGGACGCGTTCGTGCAGGAATGGAACTTCATCAAGGACCACCAGCTCGACCAGGTCCACGGCGGCTGGTATGCCTCCGCGCCGACCAACGGCCGCCCGAACAACGCCGTCAAAACTGACGCGTGGACGGAAGGCTACCACCAAGGCCGCGCGATGCTCAACGTGCTCGCGGCGCTCAACCAACTGGCCGCGGCCCATTAATCACTGGCAGGCTTCGCAGCTTTCGCCGTTGCGCCGGGCTTCGAGGCTGCAGGCGGCCTTTTCCTCGTCGCTGTAGATGCGCGTCGGGATGGGCGGAATCGTGTCGCCGGATTCGATGGCGGCGGCGATGCCGGGGGCTTCATCCTCGCTGCGGCCAATGTGCCCGCGCGTTTCCTTCTTCACCGCGACGGTGGCTTTCTCGATGTTCGAGGCGCCGAGGGTGCGCAGGTAATAGGTCGTCTTGAGGCCCTTGCGCCAAGCCGAGCGATACATGTGCGAGAGCGTCTTAATCTCCGGCTTGCCGAGGAAGAGGTTGACGGACTGCGACTGGTCGATCCATTTCTGGCGGCGCGCGGCGGCGTCCACCACGAAGGAGAAATCAATGTTGAATGCCGTGGCGTATTTTAATTTAAGGTCGGCGGGAATGCGCTCAATCTTGCCGAGTTCCCCGTCGAAGTATTTGAGGCTGTCGATCATTTCGGGATCCCAGAGGCCGCGCTGCTTGAGTTCCTTGACGAGCGGGCTGTTGAGCACGATGTATTCGCCGCCGAGGTTGCTCTTCACGAAGAGATTTTTGTAGTAAGGCTCAATGCAGGGCGAGGTGCCCATGATGTTCGAGATCGTCGCCGTGGGCGCGATGGCGAGGACGTTGCTGTTGCGCATGCCCTGACGGCGGATTTTCTGGCGCAGGGGCGTCCAGTCCATGCGGCCGCCGCGGGGTACGTCCACCGGCACGCCGCGCTCCTGCTCGAGCAGTTCGAGCGTGTCCTGCGGGAGGATACCGCGGTCCCACTTCGAGCCGTGGTAGGAGGAATAGGTGCCGCGCTCGGCGGCAAGGTCGCTGGAGGCTTCGTAGGCGTAGAACGCGATGGCCTCCATGAACTCGTCGTTGAATTCGACGGCCTCCGGCGTGGCGAAGGCGAGGTTCTTCAGATACAGCGCGTTATGCAGGCCCATGATGCCCAGGCCGATGGGCCGGTGGCGCAGGTTCGAGGTCTCGGCGGCCTTGGTCGGGTAGAAGTTGATGTCGATGACGTTGTCCAGCGCGCGCACGGCGACGCGGATGGTCTCGCGCAGACCGTGGTGGTCGAGCGAGCCGTCCGGCTTGAGGTGCGTGTCGAGGATGACCGAACCGAGATTGCACACGGCCGTTTCCTCGAAGGAGGTGTTGAGCGTGATTTCCGTGCAGAGGTTCGACGAGTGGATGACGCCGGCGTGGTCCTGCGGGCTGCGGATGTTGCAGGGGTCCTTGAAGGTGATCCAGGGGTGGCCGGTTTCGAAGAGCATCTTGAGCATGAGCCTCCACAGCTCAATCGCGGCGATGGTCTTGCCGAAAATTTTGCCGTCGCGGGCGAGTTGCTCGTAGTGGTGGTAGCGTTCCTCGAAGCGCCGGCCATACAGCTCGTGCAGGTCGGGCGTTTCGCAGGCGCGGAAGAGCGTCCAGTCCTCGCGCGCTTCCATGCGTTTCATGAACAAGTCGGGAATCCAGTTCGCCGTGTTCATGTCGTGCGTGCGGCGGCGGTCATCGCCCGTGTTGCGGCGCAGTTCGAGGAAATCGAGGATGTCGTTGTGCCAGGTTTCGAGGTAGGCGCAGCCGGAGCCGCGGCGCTTGCCGCCCTGATTCACGGCGACGAGCTGGTCGTTGTGCAGCTTCAGGAAGGGGATGACGCCCTGGCTTTCGCCGTTGGTGCCCTTGATATAGCCGCCGGTGCCGCGCACCGCCGTCCACGAACCGCCGAGGCCGCCCGCCCATTTCGAGAGGAAGGCGTTTTCGGCGATGCCGCGCATCATGATGCTCTCGATATTGTCGTCCACCTTGTAAAGATAGCAGGAGGAGAGCTGCGAGTGCAGCGTGCCCGCGTTGAACAGTGTCGGCGTCGAGGAGCAGAAGCGGCGGTTTTTGTAGAGGCCGTAGAGGCGCACGACCCAGTCCTCGCGCTCGCGCGGTTCGTTGAGGAAGAGGCCCATCGAAACGCGCATCCAGAAATACTGCGGGGTTTCGAGCCGGCGCGCGGGCGTGCAGGTCTTGTCCACCACCAGGTAGCGGTCGTAGAGGGTCTGGATGCCGAGGAAGTCGAATTCGAGGTCGGCCATCGGGTCGAGCGCCTCGGCGAGCTTGGCGAGGTCGTATTTGAGCAGCGAGGAGTTCAGGCGCTCGATGCGCGCGGCGTGCTCAAGGTTTTTCTTGAACTGGCGGGCGTGGAATTGATTGAGGGCGCCGATGCCGTCGCGCAGGATGTCCCAGCCGAGCACTTCTTCGTAGATGTAGGTGAGGAGGATGCGGCCGGCGAACTTGGCGAAGTCGGCGTCGCGCTCAATGAGGGTCTTGGCGTTG
>Ga0265320_10001659_pt1 | contig 15838 bp, 15 predicted proteins | sample 4827metaG_FD_202087 | JGI IMG/M metagenome (GOLD analysis project Ga0265320, IMG submission 202087) | Rhizosphere microbial communities from Carex aquatilis grown in University of Washington, Seatle, WA, United States - 4-8-27 metaG | ecosystem: Host-associated > Plants > Roots > Rhizosphere >...
CGGCTACACGGTGCTGTCGCCCGGCATCGAGAGCCACGAGACGACCGCCGACGGCGTCATCTTCACGTTCAAGTACGATCATCCTTCGTTCCCGGGCAGCATTGCGATCGTGCAGGGCGACCCGGCGCGCATCACCGCTGAAGGCGTGACCACATCGCTGTATTTCCGCGGAGCGGAGAAGGCGATGGCCCATGCCTACGCCGAGGAAGTCGCCCGCCTGATGGTCTACCTGACCGGCATCTACGGCCTGCCGCCGCAAGCGAACCTGACTCTTGTTGAGACCGAGGATGGCGCGGCCAACGGATACTCCGCGCCGGGGCTGGTGTTCCTGTCGCCGCAAGGGATCGGCAAGCAGGTGGCGGTGCGGCTGCTGACCAACCAGGTGGCGCGGCAATGGTGGGGCGCGCTGATCTCACCCGCGTCCCGCGGCGGCCTGTGGCTGACCAACGGCATGGCGCGGTACTCGGAAATCCTCTACATGGAGCACACCAACGGGCCGGGAGCGCTCGAATCCGAGACGAAGGACCTGTACATCGACGCGCTCACCATGAACGACGTGCCGATCAGCCAGACGCCGCGCCTCGACGACTACTCGCCGGAGTTCTGGTCGCTGACGGCCAGCAAGGGCGCGGCCGTGCTCAACATGCTGCGGTACGTCATCACCGACGCGGGATTCGAGAAGTTGGTGCACGAGTTCCCAGGCAAGTACGCCTGGAGCACGGTGAAGACCGAGGATTTCGAGAAGATGGCGGAGGCGATCTACGGCCAGAAGCTGCGGTATTTCTTCCTGCAGTGGATCGAATCGAGCGGCGCGCCCGAGTTCAAGATGGACTACACCATCTACCGCACGCAGAAGGGCGGGCCGAAGGGCGAGGGCGGCTTCCGCGTGATGGGCAAGGTCTCACAGGACCTGGACACGTTCCGCATGCCGGTGGATCTGAAGATCGAGACCGAGGGCAATCCGGAGCAGCAGCGAATCGACGTGATGGGGACCTCGACCGAGTTCTCGGTGGACAGTTTCGGAAAGCCGAAGTCGCTGACCATCGACCCGCTGAACAGGGTGCTGCGGTTCAGCGATCCGATCCGGGTGCAGGTGGAGATCCGGCGCGGCGAGCAGTTCGCCGAGATCGGCGAGTTCAACGAGGCGCTGAAGGAATACCAGAAGGCGCTGGAGGTGAACCGTGCCAGCTCGCTGGCGCACTACCGGATCGCCGAAACGTTCTTCCTGCAAGACAACTATCAGTCGGCGGCGAACGAGTTCCGCGAGGCGATCAACGGCAACCTGGATCCGAAATGGACCGAGGTTTGGTCGCACATCAACCTGGGCAAGATTTTCGACATCACGGGGCAGCGGGAGCGCGCCGTGAGCGAGTATACGCAGGCGGTCCGCACGCGGGACAACACACAGGGCGCGCAGGAAGAAGCGGCGAAGTACCTCAAGACGCCGTTCGAAAAGAAGGCGACGGAGACGGCCGGGTCGACTTAAGAAGTCGTCCCGGTCGTCAGCTTCAGCTGTCAGCTTTCAGCTATCAGCCGAGGGTCCACGGCGTGAACTCGAAACGAAGATCGATTGCGGGGGGGGTTGCGTTGCTGCTCTCTGTGGGGGCATCAAAGCTGTTCGCGCAAGATGCCGATCCTCAGGGACCCCATTGCTTCACCATTCATGTGCGCCTCAACGGGAGGCCTGTCGATGGTCCTCAGGTCATCACTTTGAGCACCCGGCAGAGTGAAGACACAGTTTCATTGGAAGGCGGCTGCTTTCGAGTTCCGACTGGCATGCTCGAGGACAAGGCGATTGATATTACCTTCACCCTGCCGATGAACAAGATTCGGTTGTCTGCGATCCGCACCAGGTTCTTCAGCGTGCCCTGGGACATCGACCTGCAAGATAAGTGGTCGGGAGGAAGGATGCCGGGCGAAAGGTTCGGAATTCCCAAGCATGCCCGTGCCAAGGAAACCTGTCTTGTCACGTTCCACGGCGGAGATCCTGAGATAGCAATGGCGCAAACAGGATGCCGCATTCCGCTCAGTGGGGAGGCAAGCCGTCACGAATGAGTCCACGTGACGAGGCGTAATCGCAGCTGTAGACGGATTCCAGCCTAGCGCGCACGCCAGCGTTCCCAGTCTTCTCCTATCGCTTCCGTCATGCGCGCGGCAGCTTTGGAGAGCCACTTGGCGGGCTTGCGGGCGAGGTCGCGGCGAAGCGTGGCCGCTTTCAAACTGCCCAGGTGGACGTTGGCCGTCTCCCATCCCATGACTCGAAGAAGGCGGATCTCATCGCGCTGCACGGGGAGCGCGGAGAGTTCGATGCGGGCGCAATCCGGGGCGAGGCGGCGCACGATCCAGCTTCCCTTGAGCTTCACGTACGGGTCGGGGCAGCGGATGGAGCGGTCGACGAGCTTCTGGTAGAGAACCGCTTCCTTCCCGCCGAGGGCCCACACGCACGCGGATGGCGCCGCGGCCTTCGCCTCACGGGCCACCAGGCCGCCCTTCCAGCCGGCCAGGGCGACGAAGCGTTGCCGGCCGAGGCTGCCCATCCCTGCGACGCGGTGCGCGATCCGCAGAGGCAGGTCCGGATCGGGCATCATTCGACGCATGGCTTTCACGGCGGTGGCGGGCACGGCGTTTTTCCTCAGCGGCGGCAGGGCATTCAGCTTCTGCCAGAAGGGCTCCGGGTCCTTGAGCCGGTACACGGCCATGGCGTGGAGTGCCGGGTGCCCCTCCGCCAGGATGAATGGCCGGCCGCTGGCCTCTACCGCTTTGGTGTAGCCCTCGAGAATTGCTTCGATCGCTGCCTCGCGGGCCAGAGCCAGACGGCTTTCGCGAATAGCGAGGATCACGCTCGAGGCCAGCCGCACCAGGTCGTTCGTGTAGGCCAGCGGCCACACCTCGTCGAAATCGTTGACGCCCCACGCCAGGCGCCCCTCGGTGTCGCGCCAGGTGCCGAAATTCTCCACGTGAAGGTCGCCGACGGCCAGGGCTGTCGGCGCCGACGCGAGTTCCGCGCAGACCTCGGTCCACAGCTGTGCCCAGCGGTAGAAAGTCGCGCGCAGGAATAAGAACGCGCTCTCGCTCATGCGTTCGTGCTTCAACTCGAGGTCCGGCTTGACGAGCGCGATCCGGGCGAAGAGCCAGGCTTCAAACTTGCTTGTAGCGGTCGTGATCTTCACGAGCCCGCCAGTTTGGGCGTGAGCAGCCACTGAAGCGTTCCGTGCGGTTCGCGCGCGGAGGCGTCCACGTCGAGTCGCAGCAATGCGCCCTTCTTGAAATCGATGGCCAGCTCGGGCACTCCCAGGAGATAAGCGGCGATCGCGGAGAGCAGCGGCTCGTGGCCCGCCAGGAGGATGGCCTTCTCGCCGCGATGCTCGCGGATCTCGATCCATGCGGCCTCCGGCACCGAGCCGGGAACCAGCGTTTCGGTGCGGACGAGAGTTCCCTTGTAGCCGAGGGCCTCGGCGGCCATCTCGGCGGTCTGGACGGCCCTGACGTAGGGGCTGGTCAGTATCAGAGACGGCTCGACGCGGGCGGACCGCGCGCGCTCCAGGAGCGGGCGCAGCTTCTTGCGGCCTTCGTCGGTCAGAGCGCGATCCTGGTCGCGCCGCCCGGGCCGGTGATCTTCAGCGATGGCGTGCCTCAGGATGTAGATTTCCATGTGCGTTTCCGTCGCGGCTTCCTGGCCGGTGCCGCGGGCCTAGCTTCGATGGGGCTTCCGTTGAACTCCAGCGCTCCGATGTGCTGTTTCAGATCTCGGAAAATCTCGTCGGGCGGACGGCTGGCGTCCACGACCGTGAAGTTGTAGCGCTTGGCCATCAGGTCCAGCGCCCGTATGATGCGCGACTGGTAGCGGATGAAGCTCTGGCACATGTCGGCGCCGAAGCGCATATCCATGCCGCTCTCCCAGAAATCGAATGCGCCGCGGCCCAGAACCACGCGCCGCACCAGGTCGTCCACGCCGGCGCGGAGGTAATAGACGGCGTGCGGCACCAGCGCGAAGCCGGCCACCTGCTCGATCCAGCTGCGATCCTCGCCGCGCGCGATGGCACGGGCCATGATCGAAAAAATGTAGCGGTCGATGAGCACCACGAAACCGGCGCGAAGAGCGGGGACGATCTCGTTCTCCAGGCGGTCTGCAAAATCCGTGGTGTAGAACAACGTCATCGCGATGGGACCCAGGGTGTTGCCGAGCATCGCTTCTTTGATACCCTTGCCCGCGAGCGCGGAGCGCGCCATGCCGGTGTCGAGGACGGCGTGGCCCTCCTGCTCGAGCCACTGGCGCAGGCGTGCCACCTGGGTGCTGCGGCCCACCGCGTCGGGCCCTTCGATGACGATCAGCTTGCCGTGCAGATCCGCGGTGTCTATGCCCGGAAGAGGCTCACTGTAGAATTGCAGGGGCTGTAGCACCGGCACTGGTGTCTCCTTCGGGGATGCGTAGAACGCCGGCCCGCGGACGCTGGCCGAGTGCGTCCACGACCATTTCGCGCATCTGCTGCTGCTGCTCTTCGATTGAAAGCGTGGCGTCGATGATGCGGAAACCCATCTGCTCCGCCATGGCCTCGTACTCGTCCAGGATGCGGCCCTGGAAGATGCGAAAACTCTCGACCACGTCGCGGCTCAGGCCCAGGTCCATGCCTGCCTCGTAGTATTTGATGGCGTCGCGGCCGCCCAGAATGCGCTGCACCGCCACGTCCAGAGGGACGCGGAAATAGAAGCACACATCGGGGCGGAGCGCGAAGCGGTAGAGGTTGCGCACCCAACGGCGATTCACGCCCCGCGCCACGTCGCGAGCGAAAGCAGTGAAAGCATAACGGTCCGCGCACACAATGGCGCCGGCCTTGACCAGCGGCAGAATGTAGCTCTCGGAGCGGTTGGCGAAATCGGTGGCGTGAATCAGGCTGAACGAGGTCGGCGTGAACATCTCCTTCTTCTTGCCGCGCCGCGTGGTCTGCCGCACCAGCGGCGAGGAATTCCACTCGCTAAAAGCGACCGCGTAACCCTGCGATCGCAGCCAGTGACTGAGGAGGGAAATCTGCGTGGACTTGCCGGAACCGTCAATGCCTTCCACAACGATGAGGCGCCCCGCGTACCGGTTCGGAAGAAAAAGAGCCATAGGAGGGTCTACCTTCACTTATCATATACGGTATATGCCCCGGTACGCCGCCATCGACATCGGGAGTAACTCCATCCGCATGGAGGCGGCCGAAATTGTGCCCGGGAGCCCCACGCGCATTCTAGCCTCGGAGCGGGAAGTAACCCGCCTGGGCGAGAGCGTCTTCCGCACCGGCAGGATCAGCGAGGAAGCGATCGCGCTCAACTGCGCCGTGCTGGCGAGGATGGCGGCGATCTATCGGGCGCTGGACGTCATCGGAGTCCGCGCCGTGGCTACTGCCAGCGTGCGCGAAGCCCGCAACCAGGCTGAGTTCCTGGCGCGCGCGTCGGAGGCGATTGGCGGGCAGGCCGAGGTGGTCACGGCCCGCGAGGAAGCGCGGCTGGTCCATGCGGGCGTCGAGAGCCGGTGGCCGCACCCGCGGCAGCGCGTGCTGATCATCGACATCGGGGGCGGCAGCGCGGAGATCATCGGCAGCGAGAACGGCCACCTCATCGACGCCATCTCGAAACCGCTCGGAGCCGTGCGCCTGCGCGAGATTTTCCTGTTCTCCGACCCGCCCACGCGGCGCGAGCTGCACCAGATGGAGGACTACATCCGCGAGCGGCTGGCCGGTGTCGCGCACCGTTTCGGACCCGCGCGCTGGGACCGCTTCATCGCCACTTCCGGAACCGCCTCCACCATCGCCGGCGCCATCAATGGCGCGCCACGATCGAAGCGCGGCGAGGCGGACCGCCTCCGGGCCTCCACCTCGCAGGTGCGCAAGCTCTACCGCAAACTGAGCCAGCTGCCGCTGGATCAGCGCCTGAAGGTCCGAGGCGTAGGCCCGAGGCGCGCCGAGATCATCGTTCCGGGCGCGGCCGTGCTGCTGCACATCCTCGAGGAATTCCAAGCGCCGTCGGTGAACTACTCCGCGGCCGGCATCCGCGACGGTATTATCGCGGACCTGGCGGCGCGCGGCATCGGACGCGAACTGGCGCAGCTGAACCGCGACCAGCGAAAAGAAGTCGAGCGCATGTGCCTCCGCTACGACGTGCGGCTGAAGCACGCGCGCCAGGTGGCGGCGATGGCCTCCACGCTCTTCCACGAGTTGCAGCCGCTTCACCAGCTTTCCCCGGGCTACGGCAAGCTGCTCGAGGCGGCCGCCTACTTGCACGACGTGGGCCACTATGTGAACGACGTGAGCCATCACAAGCACTCTTACTATCTGGTGGCGAATTCGGACATGTCCGGTTTCACAAAGGCGGAGCTGGATTTCATCGCCAACCTGTGCCGCTATCACCGCAAGGCCAGCCCGTCGCCCGACCACGCGAATCTACGGGCCATCGGGCCGGAGGAGCGGCAGCCGCTGCTCATGCTGATTCCGCTGCTGCGGATCGCCGACAGCCTGGACCGCAGCGGCGAGCAGCGCATACAGTCCGTCGACTGCCAGATCCGCAACGGGCAGGCGCTGATCCAGCTTCACGCGGCCGCGGACATCGAACTCGAACAATGGGCGGCCGGGCGCTCCGCCGATCTGTTCCGCCAGGTATACGGCCGCCCGATGGTGGTCACCACCCGGCCGGCAGGCTGACATGGGACGGAAAGAGCCAGACGCGGCGCCGGCCCCAACGCTTCGGCGTCATGCGGCACAGCTTGCACAAAACCGGCTGCGGAGGCTGGCGTACGCGGTGGGGCGCACCGCGAAGTCGGGGGACACCGAAGCGGTCCACGATTTGCGGGTGGCCATCCGGCGGCTGGCGCAGTGCCTGCGGGTGTTCGAGCAGTTTTTCCCGCGCGACAAAACGCGGAAGATCCGCCGGGCGCTGACGGAGATGATGGATCTGGCGTCCGCGGTCCGCGATCGGGATGTGGCGCTGGCGCTTTCGGCGAAGGCGAAGATCGCGCCGAAGTCCGACCTGCCGCGGCGCCTAGCGGACGACCGCCGTGTGGCACAGCGAGTGCTTGTAACAGAATTGAAACAATGGATACGGAGCAACCTATCCCGTAAGTGGCGTTCCGCCCTCGAACTCTAACATGGCCAAAGACGATGCACTTACGTGGGAGGGATCGGGGAGCCCAGGCGCCAATGCGCGGCGGTGTCTGCCCGGGTTAGTCGCAAGTTACTACCAGGAAGGCCGCAAGGCGGCCGCGGGTGACGCCGCGACGGAAACTCTGCATGAGTTCCGGCTGCGGACGAAGAGGCTGCGGTACACCATCGAGATGTTTCGAGCGTGTTACGGCCCGGGTCTGCGGCGCTGCCTGGATGCTTTGGGACGGGTTCAGGATCACCTGGGCGCGATCAGCGATTGCGCCGCCACGGAGCGGACATGCCGGGCGCTGCTGCCGCAGGATTCGCCCGACGGTGCGCGGCTGGACGCGTATCTCGAACGGCGGGCGGCGCGGGAGGCGTCGGCTTTCCGGCGCTACTGGCGCAACGAGTTCGACCGGGCGGGCGAAGCGCGGCGGTGGGAGATCTACTTCCGGAGAAAAACGAAGTAGCCCGTTGCGGAAGCGCGTTCCGCAACGGGCTTAGCGTCATGAGCAATCCGGTTCCGTTTGCCGTGAACACGCTTCAGCTTACGACCGTCAGCCCCAACTCGGGAGCCGCCGGAACCTCGGTCACTTTCACCGGGGCTGGCTTCGGATCTTCCCTGGGAAGCGGCGTGGCCTGGCTGGGCAGCACCGCAGGCCAGGTGGTCAGTTGGAGCGACACGCAGGTGGTGGCCACCGTCGCCTCCACCGCTCTGACCGGCATTGCGCGTATTCAACAGAACGGCGCGTGGAGCAACGCGCTCGCCTTCACCGTGCCGGCGGCAAACGGCGTGACACTGATGCCCAGTATGATCAACATGATGATGGGCGACACCCATGCCATCCAGGCGCTCAGCGCCTCCGGACAGCCGGTCACGGGACTGACCTGGAACTCGAGCGATCCGACGGTGGTGAGCCTGTCGACCGACGACCCGCCCATTTTGACGGCACTCGCCGCCGGACACGTGACCATCACGGCCGGCACGGCGTCGGCCGATGTCACGGTTTCGTCTCCGACCGATTTCCCCGGCGGACCGCCCCTGGGGACGGTGCTCTGGTCGCACCCCGGCGACGTCAATAGGATTGTGCCCGCGGTGCCCAGCCCCAGCGGGGTTGCGGACGTGTTCGCGTTCCAGAACGGCGGCATGGTCCAGGCCATTCGAAGCGACGGAACCACGGCCTGGACCGCGAACATAGGCCAGGAGGCGCGTCGTATCTTGGCGGACTTCCAGGGTGGCCTGGTGTACTCGAACGACGATGATGGCTCCCTCGTGAGGTTGGATGGGATGACTGGGCAGCCTCTCACGTTGTACACCCCAGAAAACACATACACGTTTCTGTCGGGCGTAGCCGTGCACACGGATGGAACGGTCTTCGCCGTTGAAACTGCCTTTGATCCCGAGTCGCATTGTGAGGTTCTTGGTATCGATTCCGCTACCGGCGCGCAGAAGTTCAGCGTGCCCGTGCCAATGCAGCCTTGTTTGGGAGCAGGACCAGGAGGCGTGAACGCAGGAGGCGCCGCAGGAGGCTACGGCGCAGGGCCCGTCATAATCGCGGGCGACGGGTACGCCTATGTACCATACACGTCCTGGGACAGCGCGCCGTTCTCGGCAACCTCCCATCTGCACCTGCTGCGAATAAGCAGCAGTGGAGCGTCCAACGATATCGCCGTCTACGACTGGACGTATTATTCGCCGGACAGGGTGCCGTTTCAATGGGGTAACGGCGGCGGGATGATTACGAATGGCGACACCGGAATCGTGCTCACCTGGATGGACGACCAGCCGCACATGGCGATCATCAACGGCACCGGCGCGAGCGTCGTCGACGGACCGGAGGTAGTACCGGGCCACGGAGTCATCCCCATATTACAAGCGCAGGACGGTTCGTTCGTTGGCACCCAGGGGTGGGGTCAGGAGTCCTACATGGTCGCCTTCGACGCAACCGGGGGCACGCTCTGGACCGTGCCAGGTTACTACCCCCTGATCGCCACCGCCGATGGCGGAGTGATCGCCACCTCAGACTACGTGTCCGCCACGATCTTCGATCAGAACGGGAACGCCGTGGATCAGATGGCGAACATGCCGACGTATTCGTGGATCCAAGCGTCATACTTATCGACTGCTGGCGTCACCCAAGTCTTGCTGCCGACAGTCAATTGGGCCGCGAGCTACCAAGGGATCACTGGCGGGAACTTCTCCTCAAACGGGACCTCTGTTGGAATTGCCAGAACGCTCGAAGGCTTGCTGGTCTTCGCGATGAAGCTCTTCCACTTCAGCCCAGATTGCCAGTGGCAAGCCCCCGGCGCAGGGGTCAAGGTGCAACTCACTGGAGACGCGCTCCAGTCGTACCAAACCGAGAAGCAGCAGCTGCTGGCTGGCAACTATCTGGCTAGCACCGCCTGCTCCAACTTCCTCATCCCGTTGATTGGGCAGGCTTCCTATGCCCAGCTTTCTAAGGCAATTACACAGTTGCCACCGCCTCCCGAGCTCCCGACACCCTATGACGGTTTGCAGACAAACATAAGCTGCTACGATGCCGGGCTCTTGAGCCCGGACGACCTGAGCATTCCCAATAAGGTCAGCATTTACAAAGGTGCTCCGGTCTGCGGGCAATTTGCTATGTACAAACCTCAACACGGAGGCGTCGGGAACCCTCATCCTAATCGAGTAACGGCGGTCGCCCAGCTTCGCCCCCCAGCAGGAGGCACGGCAACGGACATCTACATAAACACCGAGCTCACGAAAACTCTCGTTCAGGCGACGATCGTTCACGAGGCCCTGCACAATGTCACCGGATTATATGACGACGAACTGGAGACGCGGCTCGGCCTGAGACCGGAGTGTAAGAAAGGAATCGACTGTGCCACCGACTGCCCCAGTGGGTCGATATGTATCAGCGTCACACTGCTGAATCAAGGCTGCGCAGGAACAAACTGAAGGAGTTTTCTCTGGAGGCGCGAAATGGTACGCTTGACGGTTCTTTCCTTGGTCCTGTGCTCAGGTATAGGGGCCTTCGCCCAGTGTCCTGCACCGCGATACCGCACGGGTTTCACACTGGTAGACTCGAGAGCCGAATTAATCACGAGCATCAGCATTCTTCCTCGGGACTTCACCCCGAGCAGGCTGGTCTGTCTGGCCACCAGCCTGAAGGAGCGATACCGGGATCGGACTAGCATCCTTGTCAGTATCTTCAGCTCGCACAAGGCGGCCTCCACCTCGCTCGGGACGTTGATGCCGGTGTATGGCAGAGAGGACGTGAGCATGTTGGCGCAGATGCATGGCCGGTATGTCTTCTCGGCCGAGCGGCACGAGGACTATGTCGAACTCATGCCGGTGCTCACTTGGGAGTGGCACATGGATAAAGGGCCCTTCGACACCACGATCGACTTGCCCGTTGTGGCCGCGCCCCGCTGTCGCGTGGAGATACAGGAACGGTGCCTGATCGCGTCCAACGGGATCGACTATCCATACGAAGCGCTCAAACGGGGCGCCTCGGGCACGGTCACCCTGACCGGGAGCGTTACTCGCGGTGGCAAGGTCAGCGACGTCCGTGTGATGAAGGCCGAATCCGTTCCGGAAGGAGAGAGGGACTTGCTGGCGAATGCGGCTGTTCAAGACCTTTCGAGCTGGCGGCTGGAGCCCGGACGGCGCGAGAGCGCGATTCAGATCACCTATTCTTATGTGATCGACAAGAGCCTGCCGTGGAATGTCCAGACGCGACCCCGGTGGGTCCCGCCGAACGAGATCGTGATCAGCGGACGTCCACCGCACTAGGACCTTGCCCGTCCAGAACCTCCCGAATCTTCCGCGTCAGCACCGTCGGCGTGAACGGCTTCCTCAGGAACGCACCGCCCGCACCCGCCAACCCCCGCCCCTCCAGCGCGTCTTCCGCATAGCCCGACATCAGCAGCACCCTCAACCCGGGACGCATCCCGCCCACCTGCGCGGCCAGCGCCCGGCCGCTCATCTCCGGCATGACGGCGTCGGTCAGAAGCAGGTCGATCGCCCCCACGTGGCTGGCGCAGAGGGCAATCGCCTCGTTGGGCCGCGCCGCGGGCAGCACCGTGTAGCCGTGGTGTTCCAGCACGCCCGAAACCAGCCGGCGCACTTCGTCCTCGTCCTCGACCAGCAGCACCGTCTCGGTCCCGCGCTCCCGTCGTGGTCCAATGCCATGCCCTTCAACGTGAACACCGCGACCATTTTGACCGTCACGCCGGCCAGCGGCGTGCCCGGAACCCCGGTCACCATCGCGGGCTCCAGCTTCGGCGCCGCCCAGGGCGGCGGGCAGGTCTGGCTGGGCACCGCCAATGCCGTGGTTCAATCCTGGAGCGATACTCAAATAGTCGCCCTGGTGGCCAGCGGATCGGCCTCCGGCAACGCGCTCGTCCTGCAGAACGGCGTCATGAGCAATCCGGTTCCGTTTGCCGTGAACACGCTTCAACTCACCAGCATCGACCCCAACTCGGGAGCCGCCGGAACCGCGGTCACGTTCACCGGGGCCGGCTTCGGATCCTCGCAGGGAAGCGGGGTGGCCTGGCTGGGCAGCACCGCGGGCCAGGTGGTGAGTTGGAGCGACACGCAGGTGGTGGCCACCGTCGCCTCCACGGCTGTGACCGGCATTGCGCGTATTCAACAGAACGGGGTGTGGAGCAACGCGCTGGCCTTCACCGTACCGGCGGAAAACGGCGTAACACTGATGCCCAGCGTACTCAACCTGATGGTGGGCGACACCCATGCCATCCAGGCGCTCAGCGCGGCCGGACAGCCGGTCACGGGACTGACCTGGACGTCGAGCGACCCGACGGTGGTGAGCCTGTCGAGCGACGACCCGCCGCTTCTGACGGCGCTGGCCGCCGGACACGTGACCATCACGGCCGGCACGGCGTCGGCCGATGTCACGGTTTCGTCTCCGACCGATTTCCCCGGCGGCCTGCCCCTGGGGACGGTGCTCTGGTCGCATCCCGGCGATGTCAACAGGATTGTTCCCGCGGTGCCCAGCCCAAGCGGCGTTGCGGACGTGTTCGCGATCAGCGACGGCACAATTCAGGCCATCACGAGCGACGGGACCACGGCATGGACCGCAGGCATAGACAATTTGGACCAGTCGTGGGAATGGGCTGACTTCCAAGGCGGCCTGGTCATCATCAACACCGGTGACGTTTCGCAATCAGTTATCCGGCTTGACGGCGCCACTGGGCAGCGCACCGCCACGGTCACGATCGATCAGCCACCCGATGCGTACAGATGGGTTTACGATGCGGCCGTACATCCTGACGGCACCATCTTCGCCGTTGTCCAGACCGCTCCTGATTGCCTCCCCGGCTCGTGTTCCGGCGGCGGGGCGTACTTCTCGGTAATGGGCATCGACCCCTCGGGCGGACAGAAGTTCACCGTGAAGCCTGTCGATACGCCGATAGATGGCGAGGTGATCCCGGGCAACATCATCGTCGCCGGCGACGGTTACGCGTACGTGACATACGTGTTTCACCATCGCCATTGTCCTGACCCGTCCGAGGAAATGAAGCTGGTGCGGATCAGCAGCACCGGCGCCTACGATGACATTCTGATCCAAAGCGTCTCCGGCTACGTTGATCTGGAGTGGCCCGGCTTGATCACCAACGCCGACACGGGAACTCTGGTCACCTACTCGGCAATATATGATTCATGTGCAGACCCAGAGACTGACCCCGGCCACGAGGGCTACACCACTCAGATGATGGCGATAACGACGGGCACGGGCGTGAGTGTCCTTAACGCGCCAACTCTGGGCGGCACCACGCCAGTGGAGCCGGACCTACAGGCGCAGGACGGCTCGTTCGTCGGCACGACGTACGACGATTCTTCGAACGAATACATGATCGCCTTTGACCAAGCCGGGGGCGTGCGCTGGACCGTACCCAATTACTCCCCCCTGATGGCCACCGCCGATGGCGGCGTGATCGCGACCTCGGACGGCGTGTCCGCCACGATATTCGATCAGAACGGAGGCGCCACGGGGCAGATGGCCAACATGCCGACGTACTCGTGGAAGGGAGATGCGTACCAGATAGGCTCCGTGGAACAGGTGGTGCAGCTTCCGCTCTATGCCGCGCTGGGCTTCTGGTCTTTCGTGGGAGGAAACAACTCGGGGAACGGTACTGCTGTCAAGCAGCAGTGGTTTCCGCCTCTCACAAGCTGCACTGACAAGGCTGGCAACTGTCAGGGACCGCTTGGGCCTGCAGACCTGCTCTGGAACGCGAAAGCCGACTTGGTTAACCAACTCACCAACGACCAAACCTGTTCGGAGGCGGCCAAGCAATATATCTTGGGCAAGATCCCATACGGGTTCTTTCAGTCTCCAATTGTGGGGTCGGACTTCATCAGCTACATTCAGGGTACTCGGCGTTTCTATGATGGCACCAAATCAACCTATGATCTCAAGGACGCGAAGTGCGGAGAGGCCTTGCGGATCAACTGCACAGGCTACAATCCTCCTCGAACTGTCAAGCAAGAGTTCCAGCCGTCCAGTGGCACGAGGATAACTGCCCTCACGGTCACGCCAAGCAAGCCGCTCAAGACCTTCTGGCAGCCGGCGTACACAGAACCGGATCCTTCAGATCCGAACGACCCCAACTTCACTGGCTTTGGGGTAGGTATCGACCCCAGCAGATTCGGCGCGAACATTTACAATGAGAGCCACTTATTCCACGAGGCCCTGCATGGGATAACGGGCTACTATGATGAAGACCTGCAGGGTCTTCTAGGCATAGCCAAGCAGTCCGACAGCACCAACATCAGCATCGAGATCAAGAACAAAGTGCTGAGCAAGTGCCCCACCTTCAGGAGGTGATATGAAGCTCCGTGTCAGAAGTCGGGTCGCGCTCCCGTTTGTTCAGGTGATAGTTGCGGCAGTCCTGATAACGAGCAACCTGCTTAGGCCGGACCCGTTCTGGAGTCCCGCACTTACAAAGCCAGACAGACAGATCTGCGACGCCTTAAATGCCCCCGCGACCGTGGCCGCGAAGTACCCGGTGGACATCGCGTATCAGTGGTTTAGTCCGCATTATCCCCTGAACCTGATTGTGGAGTTGATCATTTACCTCTCCCTGGTCTGGCTGGTCTGGTACGTCGTCAGCGTTGAGATAGGTGGGAAGGGCCTAAGCGTGTTGACCCCGAAGACCGGGATGCGGAAGGTGTCAGACGTACTTGCCATCATGTTTGGTGCTCTGCTGGGAGTCGCTGGGCTGTTGGTCGCCAGCCAGCTTCCAGGGGGGTACGGCAGGATGATTTCTGTGCCGTACCTCGTCTGGGCGCTGGCAGTCGTGTCCTTCTACGCGCATGACCTCTGGGTGTGCCTCCGCCCCACGCAAACAGCGCCGGCGGGCAAGGAGCACCGATCTTGAACTATCCCAAAAAGGGTTCACCCCCCGTCCAGAACCTCGCGGATCTTCCGCGTCAGCACCGTCGGCGTGAAGGGCTTCCTCAGGAACGCCCCTCCCGCCCCCGCCAGGCCGCGCCCTTCCAGCGCATCCTCCGCGTAGCCCGACATCAGCAGCACCCCACGTTTGGAGAATCCATTAGCATAACGTACCACTTGGAGGATTACGCAATCCGCGGAGGAGCGTTTGGAGCTCGAGCATGCGGAAACTGAGACTAGCGCTTGTCTTGCCGATCACCCAGTTTATCGTTGCCACTATCTTGCTGCACTGGGGTGTCCGGGTCGAGTTTTATGCCCCTACCCCACGGCTGATTTGTTGGGGACTGAATGCTCCTGCTCTGTTGTTTACGTCCCTTGACCCGGGCAGGTGGGGACCGACGTTCGCCTGGTGGCCTGGGTCGATCATTGGCGTTGACATGGATGACGTCTTCTTCCTGGCGGGAGTGATTGTTGTCTGGTATGTTGTTGGGCGCGCTCTGGACCAGCGACGAACGTCGGTGTCGGCGGCCCGCCGACTAGGAATGGTAACCACTTTGATAGTGCAGGTTCTCCTGCTGGCCCTAGGGGCATTGCTCTTGGTTGGCGGCCTGTGGGATCTGAGGCACTGGCAGTTCGGTGTTGTAGGCCAGCCTCCTTGGCGCGCGGTTCTCACGCTGATGTGGTCCGCGGGTTTGATCTTGCTTTCCGGTCGAGGGCTCGTGCGGGCGATTTTCGCTGACCGGAGAAGGCTCACTGGAGGATCAACGACATGACACTTCGGGAGAAGTTGCCGTATCGATGCGTCGCAATCACCGGCCGTCCACCCGACTAGCACTTCCCCCGTCCAACACCTCCCGGATGTTCCGCGTGAGCACCGGCGGCGTGGACGGCTTTCTCAGGAACGCCCCGCCCGCCCCCGCCCTTCCAGCGCGTCTTCCGCATAACCCGACATCAGCAGCACCCTCAAATCGGGACGCATCAGGCCTACCTGCTCCGCCAGCGCCCGGCCGCTCATCTCCGGCAGGACGGCGTCGGTCAGAAGCAGGTCGATCGCCCCCCCGTGGCTGGCACACAGCGTGATCGCCTCATTGGGCCGCGCCGCCGGCAGCACCGTGTAGCCGTGGTGTTCCAGCACGCCTGAAACCAGGCGGCGCACTTCGTCCTCGTCCTCGACCGGCAGCACCGTCTCGGTCCCGCGCTGCCGGCGGACGACCTCCGGCCCCGTGCCTTTCTCCGATGGAGCCGGCCGGACCCGCGGCAGATAGACCCGGATCGCCGTGCCCCGCTCCGGCGCGCTCACCACGTCAATCTCGCCGCCCGCCT
>Ga0265320_10001660_pt1 | contig 15838 bp, 9 predicted proteins | sample 4827metaG_FD_202087 | JGI IMG/M metagenome (GOLD analysis project Ga0265320, IMG submission 202087) | Rhizosphere microbial communities from Carex aquatilis grown in University of Washington, Seatle, WA, United States - 4-8-27 metaG | ecosystem: Host-associated > Plants > Roots > Rhizosphere >...
CTTGGTCGTGCGCTACGACCGCTCGCTCACGATCTATGGGGCCTTCTTTCATATCGCTTGCTTCATGATCGTCTTGCGGAGGGTTGTGCAATAGCTTCTAATATTGTTGGGAGCTTGCTCTCCGGAGCAAGCTCCCAACACTTGTTTTGAACCCATTTACAGAAGTGTGCCCGTTCTGAATTTAATTTCGACTGTATAATGTCTCGCTGCGCACATCCGTATGTCCAAGTATCCGATTGGACTGACGGTCTCGCCAGTCGAAGATTCCAATCCGTTCGGCGTACAAAACGCCATCACCACGCCGAAGTTCAATAAGGAAAGACTTCTCCATCTATTTATCTGCTTGCCATCATTGAGCGGATTAGAAGGTGGGGAGTTCGAATCTCTCCGGACCGGACGTGACCGGGTCTTTTTACACGGGCGACGTGAGAGAAAATTCACGACCAAGCAGCCTGCACGCCGCGGCTTTGCAACTTTAGCGGTTTCAATAAAAATGGATTTGTTAATCGGGACCGGTCGTATTTTATATGCTGGCAAGTTTTGGCTTGACAGAATAAAACAAATGTTTTAAACATATGTTTTACATGAAGCGTCGCCTTATTCCCCGAATTTCCTCTTCCGTCCGCAGGCGCGCCACGCGCAAGACCTCGGATGTGACGCGCGACAAGTTGCTTGAGGCAGCCGGTTTTGTGTTTGCCGAACGCGGGTTTCATGCCGCTACGATTCGAGAAATTTGCCGCCGCGCGAACGCCAACGTCGCTGCGGTAAATTACACCTTCGGCGACAAGCTGGGCCTCTATACCGAGGTGCTGCGGCAGTCCGTTCGCTCGGCCCAGTCGGCGGCGATGAAAGCTGCCCTGGAATCCGACCTTACTCCTGAAGACACGATTCGCGGGGTGATTCGAGCGCGGCTGATGGCCTTGTGCCAGGAAACGCGGCCCGACTGGCACATTCGTCTGGTGCTGCACGAACTCGCGCAGCCCACGCCCGCTATGGGACGAGTTGTGGATGAAGGAATGCGTCCTATCTATGAACGGTTATGCAAAGCCGTCGGCGCGATCATCGGCTTACCGCCCGAACACGAAACCACGAAACTCTCGGTGAACAGCATTGTTGGGCAAATCCTTTTCTATATGTTTTCCCGGCCCGTGCTCGCGCGCTTGCAGCCGGAGCTGAAGCTCACTGCGGGCCAACTAGACCGCATCGCGGAGCATATCGCGGGATTCTCGCTCGTATATTTGAAGGAAGTGGGGGCACGGACACGCCATGGATGAAATGAAAACCACCACACTGATTCAATCGCCTGCTCAATCTCCTAGTGAACCGCCGTCGGTGGCTGAGCAGCGATCTTCGCAACCTCCAGCGTCCGGGGCGCCACCAGCGGAAGGCAAAGCGCCGCGCTCACGCGTCAAGATGATCCTACTCGGCGTAGGGGCGGTTGTCGCCGCCATTGTTATATGGAAATTATTTTTTTCCGCGCCGAAGCTGCCCGACAGCATCGTCGCCCTGAGCGGGCGTGTGGAAGGCGACGATTCGGCGGTTTCGCCGAAAACCAGCGGCAAGATACTTGAAGTCACCGTTCGCGAGGGGGACACTGTTGCGGCGGGCCAGGTGATCGCCCGGCTGGACGACGCCCAGGTTCGCGCGAGAGAAGACCAGGCGCGGGCCGCACTCGCCGATGCGCAGGCAAAATCGCAAGCCGCGCGCGGCCAAATTTCCATATTGCAGGATCAATTGCGCCAGAATCAATTGCAGAAGACCCAATCGACAACGGATGCGGCGGGGCGTGTCCAGCAGGCTCAGGCAGACCTTACCGTCGCCGAGGCGGAGCTCGCACAGCAGCAGGCCGCGCTTCGTCTGGCTGAGTTCAACCGCGATGCTTACACGCGGCTTGCCAAAACCGGTGCCGTTTCCCAACAGCAAGGGCTTCAGGCCGAGGTACAAGCCGACCAGCAAGCCGCGGTGGTGGCGGCCTCGCAGCGGAAGGTGGAATCGTCCCGTGGCGCGCTGACCACCGCGCAGGCAAATTTGGAAAATCCAAAAATCCGCGTCGAGCAAGTATCTGGCACCGAGGCCCAGATCGCGCAGCAGCGTTCGACAGTCGCGGCCACGATGGCGGAAACCGCACAGGCTCAGGCCCAACTCGCGCAGGCACAAGCGGATCGAGCCGATTTGACCGTGCTCGCGCCCTTTGCAGGCACGGTTCTAACTCGCGCCGCTGAACCCGGTGAGGTGGTCCAGGCGGGTACAGCCATTATAACGCTCCTCGATCTTTCCAAAGTCTATTTGCGCGGGTTTATTCCCGAGGGCAAAATCGGCAAAGTGAAAGTCGGCCAGCCTGCGCACGTATTTTTGGATTCCAATCCGAACCAGGCGCTTGATGGGTACGTTCTGCGAATCGATCCACAGGCGACATTCACTCCCGAAAACACGTACTTTCGCGACGACCGCGTTAAGCAGGTCGTGGGTGTGAAGCTGCAATTGACTCAAGGAATCGGCTTCGCAAAACCGGGTATGCCTGCGGACGGAGAAATCCTGACCAACGGCACTACCTGGCCACCGCACAAACGAGCGGCACAATGAGCACGGCAGCCACGGATCGTGAAACTGTTTCCGCGCGCGATAGTGCGTCAAACAGAACCGCCATCGATGTCCGCGACCTGAAGAAACGCTATGGCGCGCTCGAAGCCGTCCGCGGAATTTCCTTTGAAGTCCAGCGCGGCGAAATCTTCGGTTTGATCGGCGCCGACGGCGCGGGCAAGACCACCACATTTCAAATTCTGGCAGGAGTGATGGAGGCGACCAGCGGCACGGCGACAATTTTCGGGAAACCGGCTCGCGACGCGCGTGCGCGAACCGGATATCTCACCCAGACATTCAGCCTCTATCCCGATCTGAGCGTGAGGGAAAACATCCGCTATATCGGCGACTTACGGCGAGTTCCTCCACAGGAAATTATCGACCGCGGCGGGCGATATTTGAAAATGTTCGACATGGACCGCTTCTCCGACCGGCTGGCGGCGCAGTTGAGCGGCGGTATGAAACAGAAACTGGCACTGGTGTGCGCCCTGGTTTCCGAGCCGGATATTTTGTTGTTGGATGAACCGACCACAGGCGTCGATCCTGTATCCCGGCGAGAATTCTGGGACACGCTTGCACACCTGGCCGGGCAGGGTCTCACCGTGCTCGTGGCCACTCCATATCTGGATGAAGCAGAGCGCTGCCATCGCATTGCAATGATTCACCTGGGCGAAATCCAGCAAATCGGCACGCCGGATGAATTTCGCGAGAGTTTACACGCGAAGCGCATCGAATTGCGCGCTCCGGACCTCCGCAAAGCACTGTTTGCGCTGCAGAAGACAGTTGGCCGCGAGGCTGACATTTTCGACGTGCAACGCTTTGGGGACCGCCTGGATTTATTGTCGCGTTCCCCGGAAGCTGCGCAACGAAAAATGGAAGAAGTCATGCGCGCGGAAGGTATCCGCATCGACAATGTGCGGGTGGACGAACCCACGTTGGAAAACACGTTTGTCTCGAAACTCCTTTCACTCCGTCAGGAAATGAAGGACACGCCTTTCCCCGCCCGCCACGACCACCGGGAAAAGCGCGGACAGGTTGCGATCGGAGCGGAGCATATTACGAAAAAATTCGGTGACTTCACCGCGGTCCACGACGTGAGCTTGCAAGTGCGCTACGGCGAAATCTATGGACTGCTGGGAGCCAACGGCGCCGGGAAAACCACGACTATCAAAATGCTGTGCGGTTTGTTGGAATCCAGCACGGGAAATATGCAACTCGCCGGCGAACGGGGCGGCTTTCGCTCGACCGAAATCCGGCAACAGATCGGCTACATGTCGCAGAAGTTTTCTCTCTACGACGATCTGACGATCGCCGAGAATTTGGATTTCTTCGGGGGAGTTTATGGCGTCCCTGCGGAAGAGCTCAGAGTGAAGGAGCGCTGGGTGCTCGATTTCTCCGGGCTCGAGGGCAAGGAACAACAGATCACCGGGAGTTTGCCGGGCGGGTGGAAACAACGCGTCGCGTTTGGCAGCGCCATTATGCACGAGCCGGGAATCGTGTTTCTCGATGAGCCCACTTCGGGCGTCGATCCTTTGGCCCGCCGCGCTTTTTGGACGATGATCAATCATCTCGCCGATGCAGGGACAGCCGTGCTGGTGACCACGCACTATCTCGAGGAAGCCGAACAGTGCAACCGTCTCGGCTTCATGGTCGCAGGGGAACTTCTTGTGGAAGGAACGCCGAGCGAAATCAAGGCCCAGCAGAAAGGGCATCTGCTGGAATTTCGCGTGGACCAACCTCAGCGCGCGGCCGATCTACTGAAGTCTGAAACGCAGCACTGGCGGGTCGCGTTGTTCGGCACCCGGCTTCACATCATCACGGACGGCGACGTGGAAGCTGGCATTCGCGAGAATACCCAGAAGCTCGAAGCAGGGGGCGTCCACGTCCTCGGCACGCGCGAGGGACGTTTCTCGCTCGAAGATGTGTTTATCAGCATTGTCGAGCAAGCCCGTGAGCGCGGCAAGATTGGCTCGGAGGATTAAAAACAGTATATGCGGCGAATCTTCGCGCAGGCCCAAAAAGAATTGACGCAACTTATGCGCGACCGCCTCGCCGTTACGCTCGCGCTCGTGCTTCCCGTGGTCTTGCTGCTGCTGCAAACCACGGCCATCTCCCTGACGGTGAAGGATCTTCCCATTATCGTGCAGGATCTTGACCAGTCCCAGGCTTCCCTGAAATTGGTGGACGCGTTTCGCCAGTCGCTCAGTTTTCATGTGGCGTCATGGCCTGCGGACAAGCAGCCTGAGGTGGCCTTTGCTTCCAATAAAGCGCGGGGCGCGTTGATCATCCCGGAAGAATACGGACGTCAAGTCGCGCGCGGCCAAAACGCGACAGTCCAGATGCTGATCGACGCTTCTGACGAGAATACGGCGCAAATTATCTCGGGCGATGCGGCGCAAGTTGTCAGCGCGTACAATGCCGAAAACGCGGGAGCGGCTCGTCCGCAGCCAGTCACGGCCGCGATCCGGCTATGGTACAACCCGAGCCGTTCCTCGCAGAAATTTTACGGTCCCGGAATCTACGTGCTGGCCATGTCCCTCTTTCCTCCACTGCTGGCCACGCTGGCGATGTCCAAGGAAGGCGAACAAAAAACAATCCTTCAGGTCTACGTGTCCAACATATCAGCTCATGAATTCCTGCTGGGAAAGATTGCCGCCTTCATGGTGGTGGCCAGCGCGGAAGCAATCGTCATGATGATGATTTTATTCATGGGCTTCGGACTGCGCTTTGCGGGAGATCCCACGCCATTTATCGTGGCCACGATTCTGTACATGTTCACCGTGACGGCATTCGGAAATATGCTCGGGGCGGCGATTCCCAGTCAGGTGGCCGCGATGCAAGCGGTAGCGCTTACCGGATTCCTGTTTGTGTATATGCTCTCCGGTTTGTTGTTCCCTGTTCAGAATATTCCCGTGGGCATTCGCTGGATTTCCAACTTTGTGTGGGGCCGGTATTACATCGAAGTGGTACGCGACGCCTTGCTGGCGGGCGGAGGCTGGCCCTCGGTGTGGCTTAAGGTACTGGTTATCGGATTCATTGGGTCCATTTTTTACACTATTGCCTGGCGTAATCTGCGGCGCATGCAGTTGAAGGACTAGCCATGAATACGATTCGGGCATTTATCGGCTTCCGTATGATGGCGTTGATCCGCAAGGAATTTCGACAGATTCTGCGCGATCGGCGTCTGGCCATGTCCTTGATCTTACCTCCCACGTTGCAATTGCTTCTTTTCGGATTTGCCCTCAACGCGACCGTCAGCAACCTGAAGCTCGGCGTTGTGGACGACAGCCGAACTCCCGAGAGCCGGGAACTAGTCGCGACCATGACCGAAAGCAAGAGTTTCCAGGGCGCCGAGACATTTTTCGACATAAACGAAATGAGCCAGAAGATTGCGAATGGCGATCTGGATGCCGGACTCGTGGTTCCTTACGACTATGCGCGCAATCTACAGCGTGGCGTACCTGTCACAGTTCAAGTCCTATTGAACGCCATGAATTCCAATACGGCCACCATCGGCCAAGGATACGCGCAGGGCGTGATTGCTTCATACAACCAGACGCTCGCCGGGGAAGGAATTCACGCGCGATTCCAGCGGATTGCATCGCCGGACGTAAGCCGGCCGGGCATAGTTCTGCTGAATCCGGCGTATCTATATAATCCCGGACTCGAGCCTACCTGGTTTATCGTTACCGGTATCCTCGGCGTGCTCCTGATCCTGAACGGCTCGTTGATTTCGGCTGCGGCAATCGTGAAGGAACGCGAAGCCGGGACGCTGGAGCAACTGTTGATGTCCCCAGCTTCCACGACGCAGATCATCGTGGCAAAGCTTTTTCCGCTTTTCGTGCTTCTCTGCATGATGGGCATCATGGCGGTGGGCATTATGCGCGTGGTGTTTGGAATCCCGTTTCGGGGTAACACTTTCTTGGTCATCTCGGCCGCGGCCCTTTGCCTATTGTGCGGAATTGGCATCGGCACGTTTATCGCTACGTTTACAAAATCAGCGCGGCAGGCGCAGCTGACGCTTTTTTTCGTAAATCCGCCATTGACGTCACTTTCCGGGGCGTTCACTCCAGTGGAAGCGATGCCGAAGTGGCTCCAGCCTGTGGCACAATTCAATCCCATCCAACACTTTGGTGTGATCTCACGTGGAGCGATGCTAAAAGGTAGCGGGATCGACACGCTATGGCCCAATTTCCTCGCGCTGCTGGCATTCACCGTGGTGCTCGTTTCCCTTAGTATCTGGCGATTTAGAAAACAACTCAGCTAAAGCCGGTGTAGAGGTCTCTTATGCATGGAAAATCAGAAGGTCGGTTCTTCTCAAGTCATTACACGAATCTCGGAGGCAAGCGTGCGAGCCGCCGATTGTTGCTGCTTATGGCAGGGATGATTTTCGCCGGTCCAGTGTTCGCACAGCTTGGCCCTCCACTCGGACAGTCGCAGGGCACGCAGGCGGTGCTACTTCCGCTCTCGGGGCGTAGCGCCCAAGCGAGCGGTTCGGTGAAAACATCGGAGAAGCCCGCCCCTAGCACCACTTCTACGGTCAACACGCTGAGCCCGGATGTGCAAGTGCAAGGCGCTTACGCGGGAAGCACGCCGGGTGTGGCGAACATGCCGTTCAATGGAAAGCTTGGATTTCGGGAGGCGATTCAGCGTGGGTTGGCGTATAACCTCGGCCAAACCGGCGCGACACAAGCCTTGCGACAAGCGCAAGGACAGACCAAGGTAGCGCTCAGCTCCTTGCTGCCAAATATCAACGGCACGGTAACCGAGGACGTTCAAACCACCGATCTCCGCGCGCAAGGTTTCCGGTTTACCTTTCCGGGGTTCTCGATTCCTCCTGTTATCGGTCCTTTTAACTATATGGACCTCCGCGCCCATCTTTCGCAGAGCGTTTTCGATTTGACCGCGATCAATAATTATCGCGCCACGAGCAACGTAGCCATGGCGAATCGGTATTTGGCCCAGGATGCGCGGGAGTTGATCGTGCTCGCTGTCGGCGGGGCGTACCTCCAAGCGATTGCCGCAAAAGCGCGGGTGGCCTCGGAGCAAGCACAGTTGCAAAGCGCGAACGCCGTGTTCGACCAAAGCACGCAGCAATTTCAGCAGGGGCTGGTCGCAAAAGTGGATGCCGACCGCAACGAGGTGCAATCGTTGACGCACAAACAACGTTTGCTGTCCCTCCAAAACGATCTGGCCAAGCAAAAAATCAATCTCGCGCGAATGATTGGGCTGCCGGCAAACGACGGATACGATCTCACCGATGAAGTGCCCTTCTCCCCCGCAGCCCCATTAACCATGGAGGACGCGCTCGGACAAGCATTCAAGCAGCGCGCCGATTTGAAAGCTGCCGACGCCCAGGTGCATGCCGCTGAGCGCGCACATGCTGCCGCGCGCGCCGAACGTTACCCGTCTCTCGGCGTCACCGCCGACTACGGCGGCATTGGTGTCAATCCCAGCCAATTAGAAACGACGTACACGGCCACTGCCAGCTTGAAAATTCCCATCTGGCAGGGAGGACGCGCCGAGGGAGATATTCAGCAATCCGACGCCACGCTGGCCCAGCGGCGCGCCGAGTACGAAGATTTAAAAGGGCAGATTGAAAGCGATGTCCGCAGCGCTTACCTGGATTTGCAAGCTGCCGCCAGCCAGGTGGAGGTTGCGCAGCGCAATGCGCAGGTCACCCGGGAAGCGCTGGAACTCACGCGGCAAAAAGTGGAGGCGGGAGTGGTCGACAACGTCACGTTCGTACAAGCGCAGGAGCAAGTGACCAGCGCCGATTTCGATCTCATCAACGGCGTGTTTGCCTTCAATATCGCCAAGCTGAGTCTGGCGCGCGCGATGGGCCGAGCGTCGGATGCTTTGCCCGGATTATTTAAAGCGCCGTGAGTAAATAGTCGCTAAACACATCTGGGGCACCCGGACGGCATAGACGCCGCACGACTCGGATCGAATGACCGTTGAGTTCTCCGCGGTTGTACGGGAAAAGTTTGGCAGGTCATTACACTTCAATCCGGTCCGGAGAGAATTGTGTCGATTGGCTCCCAATTACCTCTGAGAGAAAATATCGTCAAGTTCGCAGAAGCAAAATATCCGCATTATGGTCCACAAAATCGAAGTTTCAAGAACAAAGTACAGAGCTAGATGCGTAACGACTTGATGGCGGAGATGGGGGATACTTTCCACTTAGATCGGCATATTTGTGGAGTCAGGACAGATAACAAGCAAATGCATAATGACAATAAACTTAGCTTCCATCTCTCAGGTCTTAATGATCCCATTAAGTCTCTCTGGTACCCTCCAGAAACAGAGACCAAACTGGCGATCCTTTTCACTAGAAGAAAGGTTTGAACCTATGGTCCTTTACTGGTCAATTGCTTTGGCGACGGGAGCTGTGACGTGTCCCAGCCACCGCCGAGAGCATTGATTAACCCTCCGCTAGCAGTCATCTGCTGAATTCGCAGGTTGACCGCGGTTTCCTGGTTGGATAGCAGCGCGGTTTGCGCAGTGATTACATTCAGGTAGGGATCGATTCCCAAATTGTAGCGGTCCGTGGCGAGCGCGAGGCTTTTTTCCGCCGACTTGACCGCGCTATCTTGAAATTGAATCTCCTCAGACAGGATTCGCAGCGACGCGAGGTTGTCTTCCACCTGCTGAAAAGCAGTTAGAACTGCCTGCCGGTAATTGGCCACCGTCTCATCGTATTGCGCTTTGTATTGCACGACGGTGGCGTGGCGCAATCCCGCGTCAAAAATGGTTTCCGCGCCCGTCGCGCCGACCGAGAAAAAACGGCTCGGCCACGCAAACCAGGTGGCGATCGATGAGCTCTGAAATCCTGCCAGCGCGCTCAGTGTAACCGTCGGGAAGTAGGCAGCTCTGGCAATGCCGATTTGCGCGTTGGCCTGAGCCACCAGGCGTTCTGCTGAAGCGATATCCGGACGCCTCTCCAGCAGTAGGGACGGAACGCCAAATGGAATCGCCGGGGGAGTCGATGTAAGCGGCGCTACCGGAATCGAAAAGCTCGATGCAGGCTGACCGGTCAACATGGCTATGGCATGTTCAAATTCCGCCCGTTGGATTCCCAGAGCGACATCCTGGGCTTGCGTGGACTCGAGTTGAGTCTCGGCTTGTGTCACGGCTTCTTCCGTGCCGATGCCTGTTTCATAGAGAGCCTTCGTCAGATCGAGTGATTTCTCATAGGCGACCACCGTGGAATCCAATAACTGCTTCAGCGCGTCCTGCCCGCGTAGTTGAAAGTAATCCATCGCAACGTCGGCTTGCATGGTGAGGCGCGTATTCTCGAGATCCGCTGCGCTGGCCTGTGCTCCGTAAGCAGCGGCATTGATTGTGCTCCGGATACGGCCGAACAAATCGGGCTGCCAGGTCGCATCGAACGGGAGAGAAAAGTCGGAAAAAGTACCCGCCGAGGAGGATGTGGTCCCTGTCCCCGAGCCGGAAGCAGAGCTTGTGGTGCCTCCCGCTTTATTATTGGACGACGATCGTTGCGAAGTAATGGATGGATTGACGCTCACCGTTGGAAAGAGCTGCGATCGGGCTTCGCGCACCATGGCGCGGGCCGCAAAAAAATTTGCCGCGGCAGCCGCGATGCTTTGATTTGAGACGTTGACCTTGTCCTCCAGCGCATTCAGCTGCGGATCGTTGAAAATCTCCCACCATTTGCCGCGGAGGGCGTCATCTTTAGGCTGCGCCACTTTCCAGCCATCCGTATTTGGGAAACCGGCCGGTGTGAGTTCCTTGTATACCGCGGGATTGTCCGTTGACGGAGTGTGATATTTTGGGCCAACCGAGCATCCACCCAGCAAACACAATATAGCCGGAAAATAGATGGCGGCCCTCCGACTGGTGGATTTCACAATGCGATGCATCCCGTAATCCCTCCAATTAATCCGCGGCGCTGGGGGCCGGTCCGGTCCCATGTCCAGGAGCGTCATGCGGCTTTCCTTGCACCCGCAGCCGCAGCCGGTCGAACGCCAGATAGACGACCGGAGTCGTATAGAGCGTCAGCATCTGGCTGAGAATCAGTCCCCCGACAATCGTGATCCCCAAGGGGCGACGGAGTTCATATCCCGTGCCTGTACCCAGGGCGAGCGGCAGAGCGCCCAGCAATGCCGCCATGGTGGTCATCAGGATGGGGCGGAAGCGCAACATGCACGCTTCAAAAATAGCGTCGTACGTGCTCTTTCCATCCTGCCGCTCTGCCTGGAGAGCGAAATCGATCATCATAATGGCGTTCTTTTTGACGATACCGATCAACAGCACAATGCCGATGATGGAGATAATATTTAGATCTACCTTGAAGAGCATTAAGGCGAGTATCGCACCCACGCTGGCAGACGGTAGCGAGGAAATGATGGCCAAGGGATGGACCAGGCTTTCATACAAGATACCGAGAACGATATAGACCGCAACCAACGCCGCAAGAATCAGCACAGGTTCGGTGCCGAGCGACTGCTGGTAGGCCAGGAGCGTGCCGGCATAGAAGCCTTGCAGCGTGGAAGGCGTGCCGAGGCGCTTTTGCATCTGGTCGATGCTTGCCGTGGCGTCGCTTAGAGATTTATCCGCCGCGAGGTTAAAGGATAAGGTGACAGAGGGGAACAAGCCCGTATGGTTGATGGCCAGCGGAGTCGTATTGGCCTGTGCATTGGTTACGGTAAGCAGCGGAATATTGCTGGCGGAATTCGCCGTGTGCAGGTAAATATCCTTCAATCCCTGCGGGCCTTGCAAATACTGGGGAGCAACCTCCAGCACTACATAGTACTGATTGAGCTGCGTATAGATAATGGAGACTTCCGATTGGCCGAAGGCGCTGTATAACGTCGAGTCCAGCGACTGCGCGGTAAAACCGAGTTTCGCGGCAGTCACGCGATCGTAAGTCATCAGCTCATCCAGGCCGCCATTCTGCTGGTCGGAACTCACGTCCTGCATGCCGGGCAGGCGCTTCATTTCATTTAGTAGAATCGGTCCCCACTTGGTCAAATCCCGCACATTGTCGGACTGAATCGTATATTGGTACATGGCATTGCTAGACCGGCCGCCAATGCGCAAGTCTTGCACAGGTTGCAGAAACGCGGAAGCAATCGGAAGCCGGTTCAATTGCGGGCGCAGCCGGTCGAGGATCTGCGTCGCGTTGACGCTGCGATTTGCCAACGGCTTCAGGGCAACGAAAAAAGAACCGGTGTTAGTAGCCCCGCTGCCGCCGCTAAACGCAACCACATTCTCGACGGCGGGATCTTTCTTGATGACGGCGGCGATTTGCTGAATGGAACTATCTATCGCCGGAAAGGAAGAATCCTGCGGCCCTCGGACAGAGCCATTGATCACTCCCGTGTCTTCCACTGGGAAAAAACCCTTGGGGATTTTGACGATCAGCACCACGTTGAGCGCTATAGTGAGGAAGAGTACCAGCAGGGTAAGGATTGGATTGTCCAGGACCCAGCGCAGGCTCCCGCGATACAAGGAAAGCACCCAGTCAAAAAACCTTTCGGTGGCCTTATAGATGCGGCCATGTTTTTCCGCACGCTCGTTCCGCAACAGGTAAGCGCACATCATGGGCGTAGTGGTCAGCGAAATGGCCATGGATACGACGATAGACGTCGAGAGCGTGACCGCAAATTCACGGAAGAGACGTCCGACGATTCCGCCCATCAATAGCAGCGGAATAAAAACCGCAATCAGCGAAATGCTGATGGTAAAGACGGTGAAACCGATTTCTTCCGCGCCCTTCAGGGCCGCTGCAAAGGGCTTCATTCCGTTCTCCAGGTGGCGCGAGATATTTTCCATCACCACGATGGCGTCATCGACCACAAATCCAGTGGAAATGGTCATGGCCATCAGCGAGAGGTTGTCGAGGCTGTACCCGAGCAGATACATCACCGCGAACGTGCCCACCAGTGAGACCGGCACGGCAACGCCAGGTATGAGTGTCGCGCGGCCGTTGCGCAGGAAGACAAACACCACCACAATCACGAGGCCGATGGAAATCAGCAGGGTCCTTTCGACGTCACTGACGGCGGCCCGAATGGTGATCGTGCGATCGAGAATGATGGAGGTATCGATCCCCTTTGGAATGGACGCGCCGATAGACGGAAGCTGAGCGCGGATGCGATCCACGGTTTGAATAATGTTGGCACCGGGCTGGCGGAAAATGATGACCGGAATCGCGCGTTTGCTGTTTAGATATCCCGCTGCGCGGACATTCTGCACCGAGTCGGTTACCTGGGCGACATCGGACAATCGAATGGCCGCTCCGTGGCTGTACCCTACAACGAGCGGTTTGTAATCCACCGCGTGCGAAATTTGGTCGTTAGCCAGGATATCCGCGGTCACTGTGCCATCGGTAATTTGTCCTTTGGCCAGATCGGCGTTCTGCAGGCTCAGTGTGGACTGCAAGTTCGCCATCGTTAAACCGTAGCTCGCCAGTTGCGTGGGATTCGCGTCCACGCGCACGGACGGCAGCGCGCCGCCTCCGACACTGACCTGTCCCACGCCCTGTATTTGTGAAAGCTTTTGCGCCAGGATCGTGGAGGCTTCGTCATAGATTTTATCGGGACCGTACTTGTCCGAGGTAAGGCAGAGAACCATGATGGGCGAATCGGCGGGATTGACCTTGCGGTAGGTCGGATTGCCCGGCAAATTGGCCGGGAGATAAGTGCGCGCCGCATTGATGGCGGCCTCCACATCGCGGGCCGCACCATCGATGTCGCGGCTGAGGTCGAACTGAATTGTGATCGCGGTGGTTCCCAGGGTGCTTGTGGAGGTCATCTCCGTCACGCCCGCAATATGCCCGAATTGCCGCTCCAGCGGAGTTGCAACGGAGGAGGCCATGATATCGGCGCTGGCTCCCGGCAAACCTGCGCCGACTGAAACCGTCGGAAAATCGACCTCTGGAAGGGGCGCCACGGGAAGTACCCGGTATGCGACCGCTCCGGCTAGGGCAATCGCCACGGTGAGCAAGGTGGTAGCCACAGGCCGTCGAATGAATGGTGCGGAGATATTCATGCCGGTCCCGCCGATTCCGTCTCTCCGGTTTCCACCGCACTCGGATTGTGCTCAAAGCGCCGCGCGAGTTTGTCGAAAAAGATGTAAATAACGGGCGTAGTGTAAAGGGTAAGCGCCTGGCTCAGTATCAATCCGCCCACCATGGCGATGCCCAGCGGCCTGCGCAATTCAGAACCGAAACCGGATCCGAAGGCCAAGGGCAGGCCTCCCAGGAGTGCCGCCATCGTGGTCATCATAATGGGGCGGAATCGAAGTAGGCATGCCTGGTAAATTGCGTCCGTCGAGTTCATCCCATGATTCCTCTCGGCATCCAGCGCGAAGTCCACCATCATGATCCCGTTTTTTTTCACGATACCGATCAGCAGGACAATCCCGATAATGGCCACCACGCTTAAATCCTGATGAAACAAAAGCAACGCCAGAAAAGCGCCGACGCCGGCGGAGGGCAGCGTTGATAAAATCGTGACCGGGTGGACAAAACTCTCATATAAGACGCCGAGAACGATGTACACAGTGACCAAGGCAGCGAGAATAAGCAAAGGCTCACTCGATAGAGAATCGCGGAATGACGCCGCTGTGCCCTGAAAGTCCGATTGAAGACTAGCCGGCATGTGCATGTCATTCTTTAGTTTATCGACATCCGTAATAGCATTGCCCAGGGCGCCATTCGGCGCGAGATTGAAGGACACAGTGATGGCCGGAAATTGGCCTTGATGGTTAATGGTGAGTGCCTCGGTTGTGTTCTCAAAATGCGCGAACGCGCTGAGCGGCACGGCATTGTTTGCAGCCGAACTCGTAATCCCTGCGGAGTTGGCTCCCCGGCTGGAATTCGCCGCGCTGGCGCTAGCCGTAAGCGCGCTACGCGGCGGAGCCAGGGTGCTTGCCGCCGGAGTGTAAAGCACGGAAGTCGTCAGCGCGTTGGATCCGGCGGCAGTGGCTCCGGAGGACGCAAAGGAAGAGGTTGCGCCTGTACCGGTTGCGCCTGAGGAGGCATTGGACTGGATGAATAGATGATTCAGTTTGTTGGGATCCAACTGAAACTGCGGCTGACTTTCGAGAACAACGTGGTACTGGTTCACCTGCGTGTACATCGTATTGATCTGCCGCTGCCCGAAGGCGTCATACAATGTGTTGTCAATCGTTGACGGGGCGATGCCAAATCGCGAGGCGGTGACCCGGTCGATCACCAAAGAAACAGCCAGCCCTCCCGTTTGTTGATCGGTGGCAATATCCTCCAACTCCGTCAGCTTTTTTAGCCGCTCGACGAAACGGTTGGTCCAGTCATTCAGTTCGTTCGCGTCGGGGTCCTCCAAGGTGTACTGGTATTGCGTGCGGCTCACTCGATCGTCCACGGTAATGTTCTGCACCGGCTGCATGAATAGCTGTATACCCTGCACCTGATCCAGTTTGGACTTGAGCCTGCGAATCACGTCGGACGCGCTAATACTGCGTTTGTCGAGCGGCTTCAGGTTGATAGACAATCTTCCGCTATTCAACGTTGTATTCGTTCCATCGGCGCCGATGAACGACGAAAGGCTTTCGACAGCGGGGTCGTCCAACACAATCTTTGCCAGCTCCTTCTGTTTTTCCGCCATGGCTTTTGAGCCAATCGTCGGCGGCGCCTGCGATATTCCTTGGATGACGCCCGTGTCCTGCACCGGGAAAAACCCCTTTGGGATCACAATGTAAAGAAAAATCGTAAGCATGAGCGTAGCCGCGGCGACCAGCAATGTGATCGTCTGGTATTGAAGGACAAATTTTAACGTCCGGCCATAGAAAGCGATCGTCCGGTCGAAGACGCGCTCGGAGGCTTGATAAAAACGGCCCTGTTTTTCCTTTGGAACGTGCCGCAGGATGCGCGAGCTCATCATGGGAGTGAGCGTGAGCGAAACCACCGCCGAAAGGACGATCGTAACGGCCAGCGTGACGGCAAATTCGCGAAACAGACGCCCAACCACATCCCCCATGAATAACAAGGGAATCAGCACGGCGATCAGCGAGACGGTCAGGGAGAGAATCGTAAAACCGATTTGCTCCGCCCCTTTGAGCGCAGCCTCCATCGGCGGATCGCCGGCTTCGATGTATCGCGAGATATTCTCAATCATTACGATGGCATCATCCACGACGAATCCGGTGGAGATGGCTAACGCCATCAATGACAAATTATCCAGGCTGTATCCGAGAGCGTACATGACCGCGAAGGTGCCAATCAGAGACAATGGAACAGCCACGCTCGGAATGA
>Ga0265320_10001662_pt1 | contig 15835 bp, 8 predicted proteins | sample 4827metaG_FD_202087 | JGI IMG/M metagenome (GOLD analysis project Ga0265320, IMG submission 202087) | Rhizosphere microbial communities from Carex aquatilis grown in University of Washington, Seatle, WA, United States - 4-8-27 metaG | ecosystem: Host-associated > Plants > Roots > Rhizosphere >...
AAAGATCATCCTCGCCACGCAAAAACTGGAGCGGTTGCCCGCCCGCCTGGTGCTGGCGCCGGCAGAGTCAGCCGTCCAGGTCGCGGTTTCCGTGCGCGATTTTGGCAGCGGTATTTCGCCGGAAAACCTGCCGCGCATTTTTGAGCCATTTTTCACCACCAAGGCGCTCTCCACCCGGCGGGGCACGGGCCTGGGCCTTTCAATGGCATATGAACTGGCCAAAAAAATGGGGGCCGGCATCGCCGTGGAATCCATGGTTGGCCAGGGTAGCACGTTCACGCTCATCCTGCCGGCACCGGATGCGCCGCTGGAGGCGAAGGCATGAACCATTGACTGTTTTTTCTCATTCCTATGAACCCACCTACCATTCTGATAGTTGAAGACGACGATCTTCAGTTTGAAATTTACGAGGAAGCGCTGGCGAAGTACCGGTTGATCCGCGTAAAGAACGGCACCGAGGCGCTGGCGCGCATCCCGCAGCAACCCCCGGACATCCTCCTCCTCGATCATGTTCTGGCGGAAGGCGAACTGGGGCTGGATTTCCTGCCCGGGTTCAAGGAAGTGTTGCCACATGTGCCCGTCATCGTGGTGTCCGGCGCGTTGGAGGTGCGCCAGCAGATGGCGGCCTTGTCGGGCCCGCGGCGGGCGCACTACTGCCTGCCCAAGCCGGTGGATGTCCACGCCCTCCGGCGCGCGGTGGAAACCGCGTTGCAGGAGTGCGGGGAACCCGAGGTGGTCCGGCAGTTTGAAGCGTTGGAACGTTCGCATCGCGTGGATGCGCAGGAATTGTTCAGCCGTTCCACGGACCGGCTTGCCCGGCAGAACCATTTGCTGGACCGGTTGGGAAAATCGAAGGAACGCCCCAACATCTCCGCCCTCGCCCGCCAGTTCAACGTGGCCCGCCGCACGATCATCCGCGACCTGCAGGAACTGATCCGTCGCGGCCAGCTCAAGGCGGAGGTCTATCCGGAATGGGAAAACCCGCCGGCGCAGGAAGATTGAAACCGTCCGGGCTGAAACCATTGCCGCAAATCCCGGCGCAAAAAAGTTCCCGCCGCCTGATCAGATTATTTTCTGTTCCAGCTTTTTGACTTCTTCCTTGATCAATTCCATGGTCCGGTGCTTGGCCAGATAGACCTGGTCAACGGAAACCCCGAAGGTGGCCGCGACTTTTTCGGGCGCCCATTCCTTGTTCACATACAAATCGAACATTTGATATTTTTGCGGATCGAGCCGGCGTTTGACTTTTGCCATGGCCGCATCCAGCAGGTTCTTTTCCCATTCCGTGTTCCACAATACGTCCAAATCCTGGCTTGCGGGATCGACCACTTTATCCACCGTACGGGTGCCGGTGGCAGTGTCTTCGGCCAGGTGGCTGGCGGCGAAAGGCCCGCGTTTGCGGAGCTGGTCGGTGATCCGCCAGCGGGTCATGTTGAGCAGCCAGGTTTTGAAGGAGCCCAGCGCCGGGTCATATTTGAAGCTGGGCATGTGTTTGGCGACCGAGACCATCGTTTCCTGCACCACATCCTGCGCCTCGGCCGCGGTCAGGCCGCCCTTGAGGGCGACGCCGTAGATGAGTTTCCAGTAGGTGTCGAAAAATTCCTGCCAACTCGACTGATCCTGCCAGTTTTTGAGGCGTTGGATCAACGTTGCGCGCGTCGGAATCAATTCATCCATTGGCTCTGCCATTTGGCAAGTAATGCAGCTTTTGAACGGTCATTGGCAATAAAATACGCATTCCCACCAAAAAAGGTTGAGAAAAATCAGGTTATCTGCTTATACTTATCTGATGGCCAATCGGACGCGTAAATGGGTTAACACGCTTGAACTGCTTTCCTAAAGTCGGGTGCGGCTGTTTGCTGGCTGCAATTTGGTTGGGTGCCTTGACCTGCGTCGGGATGGCTGGTGCGCAGCCGGCGACCGGCGGCGCTGCCACGAACGAAATCCGCATGATGGAATTTCAGGGTACGGTGGAATTCACTTCCGCCGCCTCCAAGACCTGGACGCCGGCACAGACCAACCAGATCCTGCACCCGTTTGACCGGTTGCGCACCGGCGCCAACAGCCGGATGGCCCTCCTTTGGTCCGATCGAAGCGTGGTGTCCTTTGGCGCTTTGACGGAGATCGAAGTGTTGTCGCCGGATTCATCCGATGCGCAATGCGGACTGCATCTGCTCCAGGGCATCATCTCCTTTTTCCATCGGGACGAACCCGGACGCATCCGGGTCATCACCCGCGGCACCGTCGCCGGAGTGGAGGGAACGGAATTTGTCATGGCCGTGGATGAAACAGAGCGCACGACCCTGTCGGTGATTGATGGCAAGGTCCGGTTCGGCAACGAACAGGACATGTTGCGGTTGACCAACGGCGAACAGGCCGTCGTCGAACTGGGCAAGGCGCCTGTCCGCACCGCAGGCTTCATCGCCAACAACGTCCTGCAATGGTGTTTTTACTACCCGGCGGTGATTGATCCAAACGATTTGTCGTTCACGGCCGATGAGCAAACAATCCTCGACGGATCCCTCCAGGCCTATCGTTCGGGCGATCTGTTGATGGCGCTGGCCCAATACCCGGTTGGAAGGCAGCCCGGCTCCGATTCCGAGCGGGTATATTATGCCGGCCTGCTGCTGGGCGCCGGACAGGTTGGACCCGCCGGAACAATGCTGGCTGCGCTGTCCACCACCGATTCCTCCAGCCGCCCGCAACGGGTTGCCCGGGCTTTGCATCGGCTCATCGCCGCTGTGAAGCGGCAGCCGGATTCAACAGTGTTCTCTCCCCAACTGGCCACGGAATTCCTGGCGGATTCCTACTACGAACAGTCGCGCCCCCTGTCGGGAATTTCATTGTCGGCCGCGCTGGCTTCCGCCCGGCAGTCCGTGTCCAACTCGCCGGATTTCGGCTTTGGCTGGGAACGGGTGGCGGAACTGGAATTCAGTTTCGGCCGCACCGGCCGGGCGCTCGACGCCCTGGATAAAAGCCTGGCGCTCGCGCCGCGCAATGCGCAGGCGCTGGCGTTGAAAGGTTTCCTGCTCGCGGCGCAAAATCGCACCGGCGAAGCCATCGGCTGGTTCAACCAGGCGCTGGCCGTGGACTCCGCGCTGGGCAACGCTTGGCTGGGACGCGGTCTTTGCCGCATCCGCCGGGGCGACGTCAAGGACGGTCGGGAAGACCTGCTGGTGGCCGCGGCGCTGGAGCCGCAGCGCGCTGGATTGCGAAGTTATCTGGGCAAGGCCTACGCGACCACGGGCGATTATCCGCGCGCCACCAAGGAGCTTCGCCTTGCGGAAAAATTGGATCCCAAGGATCCGACGCCCTGGCTTTATTCCGCCCTGCTCAACCAGGAACACAACCGGATCAACGACGCCATCGGGGACCTGGAAAAATCGCAGGCCCTGAATGACAATCGGAGCGTCTATCGCTCGCAATTGCTGCTGGACCAAGACCAGGCGGTGCGCAGCGCGAATCTAGCCGCCATGTACCATGACGATGGCATGGCTGATGTGGCAGTGCGGGAGGCGTCCCGGGCCGTGAATTATGATTACGCGAATTACTCCGCGCACCTGTTCCTCGCGAACAGTTATAGTGGGCTTCAGGATCCGAACCTGATCAATCTGCGGTACGAAACGCCTGCGGAGAATGAATATCTGCTGGCGAATTTGCTCTCCCCGGTGAGCGCCGGCACCATGTCGCCCACCATTTCCCAGCAGGAATACTCACCGTTCTTCGAGCGTAATCGTTTTGGAGTTGTCTCGGGCACGGAATATTTGAGCCGCGGGGCCTGGACGGAATCGGGCGCCCAGTTCGGTACGTACGAACACTTTGGCTATGACGTGGAGGGATTTTATCGCACCGATAACGGCCAGCGGATGAACAATGACGTCGAGCAACGGCAATTGTCAGCGGCAATCAAATATCAACTCACTCCGCAGGACACGGTTTATTTGCAGGTGAAACAATATGAGGCGGACAGCGGGGATTTGTCACAATATTATAATCAGGCGAACGCGAATCCGGCCGCGCGTGTGAACGAGGACCAAACTCCGATTGTGGGATTGGGTTACCACCATGAGTGGAGTCCCGGTGTCCACACGCTGTTTTACGCCGCTCGATTGGTGGACTCGCTTTCACTGACCAACCCAACCGCGCCGACACTGCTTGCGACCGAACCCGTTTCAACAATAACCGCGGTACGAGGCGTTTCGTTGAACCAACAATTTGGAAGCGACTTAATTATTTACTCGGGAGAATTGCAGCAAGTCTGGCAGATACCAGAGCACAACACCGTCCTGGGTACCCGGATTCAGTCTGGCGATTTCGACACGCACAACCTCCAAACCGGCGGACCGCCGCCTCTACCGTCAGGTAATGACGCTCAACAGCAATTCGATCCACGCTTCAATCGCATTTCCGCATACGGCTACCATCAATGGCAGGTTTCTGATCCCCTGCAATTGATTGGCGGAGTGGCCTATGACCGGATTACGTTTCCTCAAAATATCTCGACCGCACCCATTTCTGGAAATTCCAGGACCGAGGACCAGATTTCCCCCAAGGCCGGACTGATCCTGACGCCGCTGGCTGGCACCACCTTCCGTTTCGCCTATACCCGCGCGCTGTCCGGTGCGAGCCTGGACCAAAGCTATCGATTGGAGCCTGCGCAGGTGGCGGGATTTATTCAATCCTACCGGAGCATCATCCCGGAATCGGTGGTTGGGCCGGTCCCGGGAGCAAAATTTGAAACGTTCGGATTTTCGCTGGAACAAAAATTCCCGACTCGAACATACCTTGGGATTTCCGGTGAACTGTTGAATTCCAAAGCGGATCAGACAGTAGGAACGTTTTTTAATCAGCCACTATCGACGCCCTCTCTTCTCTTGTCCGGACTTCGCGAGCGTTTGGATTATCAGGAGCAATCGCTTCTGTTCACGGCCAGTCAGTTGGCGGGGCGGCAGTGGTCGTTTAACGCGCGCTATCGGTTGAGTCGGGCGATTTTGAATGAAAACTTCGTAGATGTGCCGGATGGCATTGCCTTTAGTAATTTCCAACCCCGGCAACATCTGGAGGCCGTTCTCAACCAGTTGGATTTGCTCGCGGTTTACAATCATCCGTGTGGTTTCTTTGCCGAGGGAGAGGCCCATTGGTACGCGCAAAACAACATCAACGACGCTGGCGAGCCGGGCGAAACCTTCTGGCAGCTCAATGCGTTTGCCGGTTATCGGTTCCTGCATCGGAAAGCCGAAATGACGCTTGGTCTGCTCAACATCACCGATCAAAATTACAATTTAAACCCGCTCAATCTTTACAACGAACTTCCGCGCTCACGCACGTTGGTTCTGAGCCTGCGGTTGAATTTCTAGACCGCAACCGCGGTTGGGGTTCACTCTTTGAAGTGTTCCCCGCCGCACCAACAAGCCAGGGTTAAACTACAATATTGTCCCTGCGCCGCGACCGGCGTAATCTCCCCGCACCCGGCAAAAGCAAAAAACAACGGCAAAGCTGACCAAATCAAAACCTGAGCCTGTGAATCCGCCTGAAATTCTCAACGCCCTGCACGAACTTACCTCTCGCGAGCGCGTGGATTTCCTTCCGCTTGCGCCCGACGCGCGTCCGCTTTCCAATTACCAACCCATTGCAAAGTATCTGCTTGATCTGAAGAACGGCGCCAAGCCCGAATCCGCCGCCGAAGACCTTTTTACCGCGCTTTGCAAGGACGTGCTGGGTTTTCAGCCGACGCGACAGGTCGGGGTGATGGAAGGGTTTGTGGATTTCATGCTGCCGGAGCGCATGGGCGACCCGCTACCGCTGGAGCTTAAACCCCTTTTTCAGCGCGACGGCCCGGATGCCCTGTGGCGCGCCGACGCCAATCCGAAAAATCACGTGGCGCAGGTAAAAAAATATCTACGCGATCACGAATACCTGATTCTCACCGACCTGCGCACTGTCTGGTTATATTGCGCGCGGGATTTCTTTTTTGAAGACAAGCCTTTCGCCGAGCAGCCGTTCATTGATTTCCTCAATCGCTGCCGGGAAACCCACAGCGTGCTCGACACCTTGCGCCGCGTGGAAGACACGGCGGAAAAACCAGAGCTGGAGCAGCAGTTCTTTGAAGACCTGAAGATCTGGTACAATGAATTCGACAAGGTCAAGTGGGAGCAGCCGGAACTGGCCGCCGAATCCATCATCCTCCTCATCAACAAACTCATCTTTGCCCGCACCATCGAGGATTTCGGACTGGTGCAATACCGTTTCACGCAGGACGAATACGCCCGATTCAAAAAGCTCTGGGAGCCCAAAGGCGCGCACCGGGTGGTGCCCAAGTTCCTCGAATTCTTTGAGGAGTTTTTTAACGAGTATTACGACACCGAGATTTTTTCCACGCGCGTCTGGGACCGGCTCGACAAGGATCCGGCCAACCTCCAGCGGTTCTGCGAAAAGCTGAACTTCGTCCTGGGCGTCAACACCTGGGACCAGGCCTTCAGCCGCGGCATCGTCCACTACAACTACCGGCGCATTGACGAGGACATCTTCGGCAAGAGCTATGAAATGTTCCTCGCCTCCAACCGCAAGGACGAAGGCATCTACTACACGCCCGCCGGTATCACCGGCCCCATGGCGGATTCGCTCGTCAACTCGCTCGCCGGCAAACTGGTGGATGAAATCTGCGCCGCAGTCGGCAGCCAGAAGTGTGATTTCAAGCGGGCGGACCAACTCATGGCGAAGCTCGCCGAAATCCGCGTGGCCGACACCGCCTGCGGTTCGGGTGGCTTCCTCATCAAAGTCCTCCGCTGCTTCTGGCAGCAATATCAGCGCATCGATGCCGCCGGCGCGTGGGTCGGCAAAATGCTGAAACCCGACAATGGCGAACTTTATCTCGCCGAAATGCCTCCCAACGTCGAAGCCGCGCTCGCCTTCCGCCGCCGCTGGAGTTTGGACAATCGCCGCGTCCTCATCGCCCAGATTCTCCTGCGCCATGTTTTTGGCGTGGACAAGGATCCGGGGGCGCTCGAAGTCGCCAAGACCAACATCTGGAAGGAAGCCGTCAAACTTTCGCCCGCCGACTACAACTATCGCGAACTCAAGACCGACGTCGTCAAAATCCTGCCCAACCTCGAACTCAACTTTCACTGCGCCGACTCGCTGGTGGACGTGGAACTGGAGCAACAGGCGAAGTGGCTGGCGGAATATCACCGGGCCGAACTGAAAAAACTCGCCGAACTCCGCGCCCGGTACATCGCCAACCCGATGGTGCATGGATCGCTCGATGAAGCGCTGGTGTTGCGGAACAAGGTCCGCGCCGGTTTCATTGAGCATTTCCAGGGCGAAAACCTGCCGTGCGAGCCCGGCGGCTTTGCGCTCCACTTCTGGCCGTGCTGGTTTGAGGCGGATGGCAAATCCAAAGTAGGACAGGCGTCTCGCCTGTCCAGCGAGCGCGCCAGCGCGAGCAAAGGGAAACAAATTCCGTCGGCTCCGCCGACGGGGGCAGGCGAGACGCCTGCCCTACTTTCCGCCGGCTTTGATGGCATCATCGGCAATCCGCCGTGGGAGGGCTTCAAACCCATCCGCAAGGAATTCGCCGCCAATTTTTATCGCGGCAAACCGCAGTTCAGCAAAATGGGCATGGACGGCCCGACGTTTGAAAAATGGTTTGAAGAAGAACTCAAAGCGAACCCGGCTTTTGCCGCCCGCTGGCGCGAGCACGAGGCCTACTATGAACGCCACAAGGAATTCTTCGGCGGAAGCTTCAAGAAACAGGGCACGGGCGATTGGAACCTATTCAAGTTGTTCATCGAGCGCGACCTCTCGCTCGTCCGGCAGGGCGGCCAGTTCTCGTTGCTCGTGCCGTCCAGCATCCAGACGGATGAAGGCTGTGCCGATATCCGCCGTTGGTTCATCACCGAACACCGGCTGGATGAATTGACCTCGTTTGAGAATCGCGGCTACACCGAAATCGTGAACGGCAGGGAACGAACCAAGCAGATCTTTCCCGATGTGGACAGCCGTTTTAAATTCGGCTTCTTCAAAGTCGTCAAAGGAGCAGCCACGTCCAAGGACCACGCCTTTGACGCGCGGTTTTACCTCCACGACCCGAAGGATTATTGTTCCACACCGATTCGTTACGCCGTTGAAATGATTCACCGCTTCTCACCGCACAATGGATCATTCATGGAATTCCGCTCGCCGATCGACTATGCGCTGGCGGCAAAAATCCGTGGCAGTCATCGGCTGCTGGAGGAATTCGGCTACACATTCCGTCGTGAACTCCACATGACCGGCGACAGCCACTATTTCCGCAAGTTAGGCGACAAGAAACCAAACAAGGGTCAGCTTCGGCTCTATGAGGGTAAGATGATCCACCAGTTTGACGCCAACTTCAGTCCGCCGAGCAACTTTGTCGAAGAATCCGAGGTGCATGAAGAACTGCTCCGCAAGGAAATCTTCCGGCTCATTCAATTCATCCGCGATGAAAAGCTGGAGAAGATAGAGGGGAAAGCCCTGCCGGAATCACGAGAGGATTTGGAGAAGTTGGTGCGAGAAGTTTTCAAGAAGCGCAGCTTTAAACTGCAATATGAGCTCAATCGGTTCGCCTACCGTGAAGTGGCAAGTTCTACAAACGAGCGCACGATCATTGCTGCCATTATTCCTGAAAAAGTATGCGCTGCTCACACTCTCATGTATTTGAATCCGTATCGCTACGAGATGGACAGCAAAGGAAAACTCCAGCAATTGCAGATTGAAACCGCTTCAATTCATGAACTCCTCTGCTTGGCAAATTCACTGCCGTTGAACTTTCTTCTTCGCAGCAAGGTTTCCACTCACGTCAGCGTTTTCCAATTCATAGAGCTTCCGATTCCGGAGCTTTCCGCCGCGCAGAAAAAGAAACTGGCCGATGCGGCTGCGAAGCTGTTGAAAGACCCGCGCGACGTGAAGGAACGCGCCGGGCTGGAAGTGTTCATCGCCCGCGAACTTTACGGCCTGTCGCTCGACGACTGGAAACATCTCACCGGCACCTTCACCTTCGGCAGCGGCGAAACCAAGGCCGAACTGGACGAAATCATCCGCCAATCCCTCGCGCTTTGGGGCAAAGCTGGTTGACAGGGCTGAAAAGTTGGTTTTCAGGGGCGGGAAATTGACGGGCAGTTATACGTGGCCTATCAGGGAATCGAAAAACCGGGCTGAACTTCGGTTCAGCCCGGTTTGGTTTTTTTGGAACCCTTATTCCCATTTTCCAAAAATCTAAGGATTAAACCCGGTCAGCAGGACCATGGGATAGGCATTCGTCGGGACATTATTGGTAAAATAGACTACAAACTGGTAAGCCGGGCTGTACGTGGGATTGGGGATTGAAACGGTGGTTTGAGCGCATCCAACATCGCCATAGAGGCCAAGGTATTGGATTTTGGTATCAGTCCGGTTGGTATCGGTGACCGTATGAATCGTGCCGGTGGGCGTCCAGCCCCAACCTTGGGAAACCGGCTTGGAAAAAAGGACGTAGCCCGCATATCTTCCCGGGCAAGTGCCCTGCGAGCCGTTGCTGAGCAAAGGAGTGCCAAACACGGTGATGGGGCCTCCGCCGGGCATGCCGGCCTGCATAACACCCGAACTGGTCGCTGCCGCACTCAATTTGGATTTGGTCACAATACCACTCGAACCGGTCGTATAAACGCACACGTTGGCGGCGCGGGTCGGCACCGTGCCTCCGCCGGTCAGGGAAACATTGCATGAGTATAACCCCACATCGCCAATCCCCGCACTGGCAATGGTGAGACTGGTGTTGGTTTGGCCGTCAACGGCAATCCCGTTGCGCAACCATTGATAAATGTCGGCGTTGCTGGCCTGCACGGACACGGTCACACTCGATCCAATCGGAACGGTTTGATCCACCGGCTGGGCGGTTATCTGCGGAAACATGGACTGGTCAACCGACGAATCAAGCAAGGGATCGGTGGTTTGGGCTTGAGCGGCGGTCGCGGCAACGGCAATCAAACAGGTGATTGCAACCAGTGCAATGAGGTGAGGTTTTTTGATATGAGGGATAAGTTTATTCATAGATTTAAAGGTACTTTATGGGTTTTTGCTGTTGTTCTCCCTCTACCCAACAGCCCTACCCTGAATCCGCACAGCAGTTTGTTTCGCCACTTCGGACGAACACCGACAATACGCAACTACCGGGCCAATCTTTCAAAGATTCTGGGTTGAGTTTCAAATGGATAGGCCGTTCCCCTGTGTTCATTCGGCTCTCAAGTCGCACCCTTTTTTTCAGTCGCAACGTAAAAAATGGTGGCGGCTCAATTTGCAGCAGGCGGAACAGGCTTTTGCCAATCCTATTTGTGTCGCACTACGCAGCAGAGTGACCCAGCCTCAGAGTCCGGCTGAAAAGTAGCGGCGGGCGTCCCGCCTGCCGCAGAGGGTGGCATCCTGCCACCCGGAAAAACTGCTTGGGTTGCGGTAATGCTCATATTATTGCTTGGCTGGCGGTCAAAATACATTTTTCCGCCGGGCTGGAAGCCGCGGCTCTACGTCAGCCAAGATGGCTAACACTACAATTCTTAGCCAGGCTCTTGAAATCAAGCCGATCCATTCTGTGAAAAATCGCTGATTTCCTCCGGCGGTTTTTCTATACTCGGCCAGCGGTGAAGGGCAAAGCCATTGGACAATCTGACTTTTTCAAATCCGTGCTGGGGGCGGCGCTGGCGATGCTTTGCGGTCTCTTGTTGTGGAAAATGCCGCTGGGCGATCCCTGGGTGAACGCCAGCTACGATTATTTATTCCCCTTTGGCGGGCACGCCGTTACGAACCGGGTGACGCTGATTCTGATGGACAATGAGGCATTCTATCAATTCCATCAGGTCCGTGGACAACCGTGGGACCGCGGCCTGCACGCCCGGTTGTTGAACCGGCTGGCGGATGACGGCTCCGCCCTCGTGGTCTTCGACTCTTTTTTTCGGCAGCTGCAAACGAACGATCCGGTTTCGGACAAAGCTCTGGCCGAGGCGATGCGGCGTCAACAACCCATTGTGTTGATGGCCGAGCAAAAGCCCATGGAGTACCAGACCAAAGGCAAGACGCTGAGCGGGATACAGCCTGAGCTGCCGTCCGAACCATTTCTCAGCGCCGCCAGAACAAATTGGGGCATCGCCTGCTTTGATGGGGGCTACGATTCGATTGTGCGCCAACATTGGCCGTTTCCATCTCCGGGGCCATATCCAAGTTTGCCGTGGGTCGCCGCGCAAATGGCGGGAACGCAATTGAGCGAAGCCCCGCAGGAACGGTGGTTGCGATACTATGGTCGCGAGGGCGCATGGACACGCATGAGTTACAAGACTGCGCTGGATCAACCGACAAATTATTTCCGCGGTCAGACTGTATTCATTGGCACGGAGCCGCAAACCTTGGTGTCCGATGATGATAAAACCGACAAATTTAACACTCCATACACGCGCTGGACCCATGAATCCACCGGGGGCGTGGAAATCCTGATCACCGCTTTTTTAAATCTGACGAATGGCGACTGGTTAGGGCGGCCAGCGGGATGGCTGGAGGCATTGATACTGGCGACTACTGGATTATTGCTGGGCGGTGGATTGTGCCGGATGCGACTGTTGGTGGCCTGTGCGGTTGCGGCAGGGGTCGTCCTGGTGGTGGCATTCGGGGCAATCTCATGGAGTTACTTCACCAACTATTGGTTTCCCTGGCTGGTGATTGCAGGCGGACAGGTGCCTTGTGCCCTGGCTTGGGTGCTGGCCATCAGAGTGCGTCAAGCACTCGAAAAAAGGGCGGTCTCGGTTTCCCTGTCATTTCCCCGGCCGTCCGCCGCTGCCGTCGAGGAATTGCCGGAGGTGCCCGACTATAAACTGTTTCAGCCGGCCTTTGGCGAAGGGGCGTATGGAAAAGTCTGGCTGGCACGGAATGCCAACGGTCAATGGCGGGCCTTGAAGGCGGTTTATCTGGCCAACTTCGACGAAAACACCGATCCCTACGAGCGCGAATTCAACGGCATCAAGAAATATCAGCCGGTTTCGGACAAACATCCCGGCCTGTTGCGGGTCGATTTTGTCAGCGAGAAGCTGGAGGGATATTTTTATTATGTCATGGAGCTGGGAGACCCGCTGGAGCCGGGCTGGGAAGGGGAGCCTTCCACCTACAGACCGCGTGATCTCGGGAGTGAGCGCTCCCGCTCCCGGGGACGGAGGTTGCCGGTGCGGGAGTGCGTGCGGATCGGGCTGGCCCTGAGCGATACCCTTGATTTCCTCCACCGTCAGGGGCTTACGCACCGTGACATCAAGCCGCAGAACATTATTTTTGTAAACAGCCAGCCCAAGCTGGCGGACATGGGACTCATCACCGATATCCGGCTGCAAGACCGGGAGCGGACCCTGGTGGGCACACCTGGCTACATGCCACCGCCTCCGGAACGCCCGGGCACACCCCAGGCGGATATTTATGCGTTGGGGATGGTGCTTTACGTGCTCAGCACCGGCCGGAGCGCCGCGCTTTTTCCAGAGATTGCCACGACGTTGGTGGCGGTTGGCGAAGATCCGGCGGATTTCTTTCCATTGAACACCGTCATTCTGAAGGCTTGTCAACCCGACCCAACGCAGCGTTATGCCTCGGCGGCGGAGATGCACCGCGCCTTGCAACAGGCGCAAAAAGCGCTTGGAGCGGATTGATTGCCGCCACTCGACAACGGCCGTCCGAAATCTCCACAACAAATTCAACCCGCCAGTTGGGCTGTGTCCAGACACTTCCGCACCGTCTCGGTGAGGCTCTCCAGCGAAAACGGCTTGTGTAAGATGTGATTCTGAGATTGGATTTTTTCCACCCGGTCGGCGCTGTATCCGCTCATCAGGATCACTTTCAGACCGGGCCGTTCGCCCCGCAATCGGTCCGCCAGTTCCCGGCCGTTGAGACCGCCCGGCATGATGATGTCCGTCAACAGCAAATCCACTTTCGCGGCGTTGTGCTGCCAGACATTCAGGGCCTCCTGGCCGTTGGCCGCCTCCCAAATGTGGTAGCCGGACACCTCCAGAACGTCGCGGGCAACCATCCTCACGTCTGCATCGTCTTCCACCAGGAGGATCTTTTCATTTCCGCCGACAACCCTCGCCTCCGTTGGCTGCGGGGATTTTTCCGCGGCGCCGAAAGTCCCGGCCGGCAGAAAAATTTTGAAGGTGGTTCCACTGCCCAACTGGCTGGAGACTTCGATCCAGCCCCCATGTTGTTTGACAATGCCATGGACCGTTGACAGGCCCAGCCCGGTGCCTTTGCCGGCATCCTTGGTGGTGAAGAAAGGCTCGAAAATCCGTGACAAGTGTTCCGGATGGATGCCCGCCCCCGTATCGGCCACCGTCATGCAGACAAACTTACCGGGATGTGCTTCCGGATGGATTGCAACCTGGGAGGCGCCGACCCGGACGGCCTCCGTGGTGATGACAATGGATCCTCCGTCAGGCATCGCATCGCGGGCGTTGACAATCAAATTGATGAGCACCTGCTCAAGCATGCTGACGTCCCCGTTGGCGGGCGGTAGGTCTTCGGCATAACGGCATCGCAGGGTAATGTGCTCGCCGATGACCCGATTGAGCATTTTGGTGAAATTGTTGATGACCTGGTTCAGATTGACGGGTTGGAACTGGATGTCTTGTTTCCGCCCGAAGGCGAGCAGTTGGCGGGTCAAATTCGCGGCGCGTTCGGTGGCTTCGGTGACTTGTTGGAGACATTGGCGGTTCTCCTCGTTGAGCTGTCCTTCATCCATCAGCACCAATTGAGTGTTGGCATGAATGACCGTAAGGAGGTTGTTGAAATCGTGGGCAACCCCGCCGGCCAGGTGGCCGATCGCTTCCAATTTCTGCGCCTGATGCAATTGTTCCTTGAATTTTTCGCGCTGGGTAATGTCTCGTTTCACCGCGATAAAATGGGTGATTTCTCCATCCGGCTCCTGGATCGGGGTGATGGTCATTTCCTCGGTAAAGAGCGACCCGTCCTTGCGGCGGTTGATTAATTCGCCCTGCCAGACGCCGCCGCTCAGGATAATGTCCCAGAGTTCCTTGAAAAAATCGGGGCCATGTCTGCCGGATTTGAGGAAAGCCGGCGTTTTGCCCAGAACCTCCTCCGGGGCATAGCCGGTCATGGCGCAAAAAGCCTTGTTGGCAAAAAGAATCTTCCCGGTTGTATCCGTCAGAATGATGCTATTCGCGGCAGCTTCCAGGGCGTTGGATTGAATCCGCGCCTGTTGCTCCACCGGCCATTGTTTTCGTTCCTGGGGCATCATGGTTGTTGCCTGCCAATGGCTGATGCTTAAACGAATGAAATACCTGTTTTATCCCATCTTGATTGCATCGAATCCTTGCCCATCCCGTTTCCTTGGTTAAAAAAATACCAGCCCCGTCCTTAAAGCCCTTTGTCCCTCTAGCCCAATTTCCCGCAGGATCGGGGCTGGTATAAATTATTGCCGCCGCCACGTTTCCACGATTTTTCGCAATTTCTTGCGGCCTTCAGCTTCCAGTTAAGCGCAATGGCAATCGAATCTGACAATGCCGCCCTTCGCTGCACTGCACTCATTACGGTTGGAAATTCGGAATCTTTCAAAATATTTTCAAAATTCGAGCTTTCGGCGAATCTTGGCCGATTAGCCGCCTTTTCTCAGAGCAGGGCAGATGAGACCCCCGTCCGATTTTGTGCCGGAACGCTTCCGGGTGCAAAATTCGCGGCGGGAAATATTCGCCGTTGTCACTCCGGAGGCCATGAGATAGGGTGCAGACATTCAGGGCGGTTGGCGCAGTGGTAGCGCAGCTCCTTTACACGGAGACGGTCGGGGGTTCGAATCCCTCATCGCCCACCAGCCTTCGCTTTGAGCGCAGCGAAAGGCGAAGGCTGCCGCGCCGAAGCTGAAAGCGCAGGCGGGCTGGGACTTACATACACCAACCACCGCTCAAAGCTGCGGCTCGGCAAGCCAGTTTTTGTGGCGGAGAACGAAGACTGCCGCGCCGTAGCGTGCAACGCGGAGGCGGGCTGAATTGACGGTTTACCAAAAGCGCTTCGAGCTACGACTCGGCAAGCCAGCACCAGTGCGAAAAGCGACGCTGCCGCGCCGATGCTGAAAACGCAGGCGGGCTGGGACTTGCGTATACCAACCACTGCTCAAAGCTTCGGCTCGGCTGGCCAACCCGTCACAACGAGAATCGCAGGCGGATTTTTGCCAATGAAATATTTCTACGTTTACATTCTTCAGAGCGAATTAAACGCCGGACGTTTCTATGTCGGTTCCACGGCAGACCTTCGCGCACGGTTTATGAAACATAACGCTGGGCAAGTTCCACATACTTCAAAGTTTCGTCCGTGGCGAATTAAAACAGCCATTGCATTCACTGACCGGGAACGCGCCAGTCAGTTTGAATGCTATTTGAAGACGGCCTCTGGACGAGCTTTTGCGAAAAAGAGATTCTGAATACTTCACCACTGTTGCGCGGCAGGCTACGGCCCGATGGGCCAACCCGCCGCCTTTGGCAGGAGCCGGTGACTACTTTTCTTCAACCAACGTTCCGTCCCGGCGCAAACGCAGTTTCTGTCCACGCCATTCAATGGTATTTCCAAAAAATGCCGCAGCCCAGATTACTGCGTGCAACAAATCCTTCATCGGAACCAGCCAGGGAGGGGAAAGATGGTCACCCGGTGGCACGAATCGTCGCTGCAGATTCTGCGCGAGTGTCATCCGGACAAGGAGGCCCGCGGCGGCGAAGAGCGGAAGACATATTGTCTTTGACAGGACGAGCGATGCGGCCAGCCACAGCAGCGGCCAAAATGTGGCGTTGGACAAAATGCTGAAAAAATAGGGCGC
>Ga0265320_10001663_pt1 | contig 15829 bp, 14 predicted proteins | sample 4827metaG_FD_202087 | JGI IMG/M metagenome (GOLD analysis project Ga0265320, IMG submission 202087) | Rhizosphere microbial communities from Carex aquatilis grown in University of Washington, Seatle, WA, United States - 4-8-27 metaG | ecosystem: Host-associated > Plants > Roots > Rhizosphere >...
CATTAACAAACGAACGATCGTTTGGAAACGACTGGCAACCGGATCTCGATCGAGGAATGCGGTTTGGAGCGCGCGCGGTCCCTCGCGCGCGAGCGTACGCTCGGGGCGAGCGGGTAACGGCGGCTGATCGATCGCTGCCCACCGAGGGACCGGTGGGCCTCCACGGAGGATGGCTACATGGCTTTTCGAGGAAAGGTGGCGCTGGTCACGGGAGCGGCGAGCGGCATGGGGCAGATCTCGGCGTGGCGGCTCGCCGAGGGCGGCGCCACGGTCGCGTGTCTCGACATCGACGAGGCGCGGCTCGCGACCACGGTCGCCAAGAACCCCGACCGGCTCAAGCCCTACGTGTGCGACGCGAGCGACGCGGGCCGGGTGGGGAAGGCGGTGGACGACATCGAGCGCGACCTGGGCCCCATCGATCGTGTCACCCACGCCGCCGGCATCATGCCCACGGCGCCGGTCCTCGACATGCCGCTCGAGTCGATCATCCGTCTCATGCGCGTCAACTACGAGGGCACCGTGTACGTGACCCGCGCCACGCTGCCGCAGATGAAGGCGCGCGGCTCGGGCGACGTGATCCTCTTCGGCTCGCTCGCGGGCCACGTGCTAGTGCTGCACATGGGGGCCTACTGCGCCAGCAAGTCCGCGGTGAACACCCTCGCCGAGGTGCTGATCCACGAGAACCGCGGAAGCGGCGTGCGGATCATGCTGGTGTGCCCGCCGATGGCCGACACGCCGCTCCTCCAGCAGGCGATCAACACGTCGAACCCGCGCACCGTGCAGATGGGGATCGAGCAGAAGCGCATGGCGGACCCGAAGGTGATCGTCGACGAGATCGAGAAGGGGATCGAACGCGGCGAGGAGATCCTCTACCCGCTCGCTCAGGCCAAGGTGCTGCTGCGGATGCGCCGTTTCGTGCCGGGCCTCCTGTGGACGATCATGCACAAGGCCGAGGAGTCGTGAGGCGTCGCCAGGTAGTTCGGAGCTCCTCCGGCCGTCGGCGCGCCGGAGACCGTCGCGCTCCACGGACTTGGAGCCTGCCGGTCCCCGGCGGGCCTGTTCCACCTCGAGTAGCGGCGTCCATGGTGTCGGTCCGCGATGAAGCGCTGCGGCTGCGAGGGACCGCAGCCCTCCCACCCTGCGTGCCGTGATCTTCCAGAAGCGTGACCTGACGCCGCTCGCGGGGAAGCTCGCGGGCTGGATCGCGACGCGCATCACCAACGCATTCGACGTGCGCGTCGAGAACCTCAAGGTCCCGAGCGCCGGCCTCTCGAACGAGACCATCCTCTTCGATCTCCGCTACCGCCAGGGCAAAAGCGAGAGCGTCGAGCCGTTGGTGCTGCGGGCGTGTCCCACCGAGCACCTGGTCTTTCCCGATTACGACCTGAGCCTGCAGTGGCGCGTGCTGCTGGCGCTCGCGGCGACGCCGGTGCCGGTACCGCGGATGCGCTGGGCCGAGCCGCGCCCGCACGTGATCGGTACGCCGTTCTACGTGATGGATCGCGTCGAGGGCTTGATCCCCTCCGATGTGCCGCCCTACCACGCGGCCGGCGCCTTGCGCGACGCGCCGCCCGAGCGCCGCGCCGCCATGTGGTGGTCGGGCATCGACACGCTCGCGGCCATCCATCGCCTCGATCCCGCCGTGCTTCATCTCGGGTTTCTCGAGAAGCGCCGGTTCGGCGGAGATCCGCTCGAGCAAGAGCTCGGGTACTGGTCGGGCTACCTCGACTGGGCCGCGGGAGACGCCGCGCATCCCACCACGCGCAAGGCGCTCGACTGGCTGCGCGCCAATCGTCCCGCGAGCGTGCGTCACCGGTTGTGCTGGGGCGACGCGCGTCTGCCGAACCTGATCTACCAGGGCGAGCGCGTGGCCGCGGTGCTCGACTGGGAGATGGCGTTCCTGGGCGAGCCGGTGGCGGATCTCGCCTGGTGGCTGTTCCTCGACTGGCACCACAGCGAGGCCTACGGCATTCCGCGGCTCAGCGGCTTGCCGTCGCGCGAGCAAACGATCGCGCGCTGGGAGGAGCGGACCGAGCTCCGCTGCGAGAACTTCGAGTGGTGGGAAGTGTTCGCCGCGATGCGCTTCGCGGTGATCATGGTGCGCGTGGCGGCGATCATGCGCGAGGTGGGAACGCCGCTTCCCACGCCGGATTTCGAGACTAACAACGCGCCCACGCAGCGTCTCGCGGCCTTGCTCGGCCTGGATCCGCCGGGCGCGGCGGTGTCGCGCGGCACCACGGACATCGGCCGCGCGGTGGTGCGCGTGCAGTTCGAGCTCTCGGGCGCCAGCGGCTATCGCTGGTACCTGGTAGTGGATTGCGGCACCGGCACGCGCGTCGAGGGCTCGGTCGCGGATCCCGACATCACCGTGCGCTGCGACGCCGACGACTGGCTGCGGCTCCAGCGCGGTGAGCTCGACCGCGCGCAGACGTTTCTCTCCGGACGGCTCCAGATCGAGGGCGACATCTCGACCATGATGCAGCTCGAAGCGATGATCTCGGCACTCGCGTTCGCTGGGCCGGGCGCCACGTTCACGGCGGGCGAACCGGCCGTCGCCGACGATCGTGCGATCACCGCCGAGGACGATCGGCGGCACCAGCCCGGCGCGGGCGCGCTGCCGCTCTGGAACGAGAGCTTCTGGTTCCCGTGCTACGACGCGTCGAGCCGCGTGGGCGTGATCTTTCGCGCCGGCGTGCAGCCCAATCAGAACCGCGCCGACCTCTATCTCGGCATCACCCGCGACGGTGAGCTCGTTCACCACGTGATGCGCGAGGAGCTGCCGCTGCCGCCTTTCGAGGAGGCGCGGCTCGTGCTCGCGGCTGGCCTCACGATCGAGTGGCTCGAGCCGCTCGCGAGTTTCCGGCTGCGTTACGCGGCCGGCCGCTTCGGGTTCGATCTCGTGTGGCGCGGTAGCGCACCGCCCTACAAGTACCCACCGCCGCCCGGCACCACCGTCGACCAGGTCCCGCGTCACATCGAGCACAGCGGTCGAGCGAGCGGCACCGTCACGATCGACGGCGTCGAGACCCCGTTCGACGGCTGGGCGCACCGCGATCACAGCTACGGCGGCGAGCGCGACTGGGACAAGTTCTGGCGCTGGGCGTATCTCAGCGGACGGGTGGGCGAGCGCACCTGGCTCAACGCGGTCGAGATCCGTTTCGGGGCGGATTTCCCGCCGATCCACATCGGATGCCTGTCGCTCGACGGCGCGGAAGCGGTGCCGCTCGAGAAGGTGGACGTGAGCGTGGCGGCCGACGGCGAAGGGCGACGGCCGGTGAGCGCCGAGCTTCGTGTGACCGCCGAGAGCGGACGCGCGCGGCACGTGATCGTCGACGAGGTGGCGGCCGTGGTGCCCGCGCGCTTCGGCCGCACCGTGCTCTTCGACGCCATCGCTCGCTTCCGGATCGGCGACGAGACCGGTATCGGCATACTGGAACGCGGCTTTCTCGAAGAATGAGCTGAACGGTTTTCAGAAAGGTCCTTCGACATGGCGATCGTGACTGAAATGACACGTGGCTCCGATGGGCGCCGCCGGCTCGAGTTGCAGAGCCCAGCAACCCTCGATCCGATCGGCGAGATCGTGGTGTCGAGCGTCGCGGACGTGAACGCGGCGGTCGCCAAGGCGCGCGCCGCGCAGCCGGCCTGGGGTGCGACACCGGTCGAGGAGCGGGCGCGCATCGTGCGTTCGGCGCTCGACGTCTTGATCCGTCGCAAGAACCACATCATCGGCATCCTGTGCCGCGAGGCGGGGAAGACGCGGGTCGAGGCGGTCGCCAACGAGATCCTGGCGAGCTGCGACTTCCTCAACTACTGGAGCGCGCGGGCGCCCAAGGATCTCTCCGACGAGTGGCGGAAGCTCCACGGCTACATGCGGCCGCTCAAGAAGCTGCTCGTGAGCTACCGGCCGCTCGGCGTGGTTGGGATCATCACACCCTGGAACGGGCCGTTCGTGCTGTCGCTCAATCCGACCGTTCAGGCGTTGCTGGCCGGCAACGCGGTGCTGCTCAAGCCGTCGGAGGTGTCGCCGCGATCGGGCGGCGCCGCCGGCGACATCCTGCTCGAGGCGGGTGTTCCGGCCGGCGTGCTGCAGATCCTCGACGGCGACGGCGAGACCGGCGCCGCGCTGGTCGAGGCCGGTGTGGACGAAATCTCGTTCACGGGCAGCGTCGCGACCGGCCGCAAGATCGCCGCGTCGTGCGCGCGCCAGCTCATCCCGTGCACGCTCGAGCTGGGCGGCAAGGACGCGATGATCGTGTGCGGCGACGCGGATCTGGACCGCGCGGCCGCGGGCGCCGTGTTCGGCGCGGTCATCAACACCGGACAGGTGTGCATCTCGGTCGAGCGCGTGTACGTGGTCGAGAGCGCCGCGAACGCGTTCATCGAGAAGGCCACGAAGGTCGCGAGCCAGCTGCGCTGGGGCGCGCCGGCCGAAGCCGCCGACGTCGGGCCGCTCTTCTGGGACAAGCAGCTGGCGATCGTCGAGCGGCACGTTTCCGAGGCGAAAAAAGCCGGAGCGAAGGCGACCGTCGGCGGCGAGCGCGACGCGAGCCGCAAGGGCCTCTTCTTCAAGCCCACCGTGCTCGTCGACGTGAATCACGACATGGCGGTGATGAAAGAGGAAACGTTCGGTCCGGTGGTCGCGATCCAGCGCGTGAAGGACGAGGACGAGGCCATCCGCCTCGCCAACGACTCGCCCTACGGGCTGAGCGGCAGCGTGTGGACGAAGGACATCGAAAAGGGCATCCGCCTCGCGAAGCGCATGACCACCGGCTCGGTCACCATCAACGACGCGAGCATCATCTACGGCGTGCCCGAGGCGCCCTTCGGCGGTCGCAAGGAAAGCGGCGTCGGCCAGGTGAACGGCCTCGACGGACTGCGCCGCTACACCCAGCCGCTGCCGATCCTGATCCACCGCTGGAAGAACAAGAAAGAAAGCGTCTGGTACCCGTTCAGCGACAAGACCTTCCAGCAAGTCGACGGCGCCCTCAAGCTCTTCGGCCCGTTCATGCGCAAGCTCATGGCGTAGGTCGCCGAACAGGCGGTCTGCCCGATGGAACGCTGCGGCTGCGAGGGACCGCAGCCCTCCGGTTCTTGCAGTCGGAGGGACGCGGTCCCTCGCGTCCGCAGCGTTCCATCGCGACGCGTTGCGGCCGGCGCGTCGAGTCGCGTCCGAAACAAACAGATCTCGATTTTCGAATCACCTCGATTTGAAATTTCGAATCAATCGGATTTCGGATGGGCCATTCCCAGGCGCAAAACAGGCCTGAAAAGCACGAAAAACTACGCCTCGCACTTGCCCGCGAGCGTCAGCGCCTGCGGCTTCGACTTGTGGCCGGCTTCCTTCATGATCGGCGGGACGGTGGGATCGGAGACGAAGCTCTCCCAGCCCTTCTCGTCCCAGTCGAAGATCACCCAGACCCGGTCCGCCTGGCTGGGGTCGCGGTACACCCGCGCACCCTTCGACCCGTGCGCCTTCCGCTTCTCCGCGCCAGCGCCCGAGAACACCTTCATGAACTGATCGAAATCCGTGACCGTCGTCGTTGCGAGCAGCATTTTCGTTCTCCTCTTGTGTGGGTGTGATTGGGTTCTCAGGCCGCGGCAGCGACCCGCGCTTCGTTCGGATCGATCGCGCCCAAGCGCTTGACGATCTGGAACCGGCCGCCCTTCGCCTGGGCGATGTACATGTTGAGCCGCGAGTGGTGCTGTCCGGGCACCATCTCGGCCGGCCCTCCCGGACCGTCGGCGAGCTTGGCGTGGTCGAGCGCCGCGGTCACGGCGTCGCGCGCGGTGGTGCCGGCTTCCGCGACCGCCGCGGCCCAGAACCGGAGGCCTCGGTAGAGACCGGTGCACGCGCTCCCCGCCGTGAACTTGGCGTCGCCCGGGTAGAGCGCCTGGTACTGGTCGAGCAGCCGCTGGCTGAACGGGTCGCTCACGGCCTGGTAGTAGTCGAGGCAGCTATAGAGCCCCTCGACGTGCTCGGCCGGCACCATGTTCAGGAAGTTCTCGTCGAAGTAGGTGCAAACCAGTTGTCCGCCCCGCTGCCGGAAGCCCGACTCGTGGAGCTGCGCCAGGAACGGCGCCACTCCGGGTGGGACGATGGTGTTGAACACCACCTCGGCGCTGCTCGACCGGATCTTGGCGACGGTCCCGGTGTAATCGGCGTGATCGAGGGGGAAATACTCTTCTCCGACGATCGACCCGCCGTTGGTGTTGACCACTTCCCGCACCTTCGCGTTCATCACGTGGGGCCAGATGTAGTCTGCGGACGGGAGGTAGAACTTCTTGGCGCCGGTCTCCTTCATCAGCCACGGAATGAACGGTTCCACCTGCTGGGCCGGCACGGGGCCGGTGCAGAAGATCAGCGGATCGGACTCCCCGCCCTCGTACTGCTCGGGATAGATGTAGAGGGTCTTCCCCTTCACCACGGCCGGCTCTTTGATGGCCTGCCGGGTGGAGCTGTAGATCCCGCCCAGGATCACGTCGACACCGCGGGCCACCAGCTTCGCGGCCTTGGCCGCGGCGACCTCGTCCGACGTGGCGCTGTCCTCGAGCACGAGCTCGAGCCGGCGGCCGAGCAGCCCGCCCTTGGCATTGATGTCCGCGACCACCATGTTCGCCACGTTGGTGTTCGCGAGCCCGACGAACGAGAGCGGACCGGTCTGATCCGCGATGATTCCCACCTGGATGGGTCCTTCGGTTGCCTTCGCCATTTCTTCGGTTCTCCTTTCGAGCCGTAGAGCCGTAGCCAACGGGCTCGGTGTTCGGGGTGAGCTGCGTTCGACGGTCGGCAAGCTAGACCCCCAGACCGGCGCATACATCGGGAGACCTCCCCATGCCCACGAAAAATCCTCCACTTCGGCTCGGTGAGCTGGTCGCCACGCTGGCGCTCGGCCAGGACAACGCCTTCGGCCAGCCGCTCGAGTCCCAGCTCCGCTCCTGCCTGCTGGCCAGCTGGATGTGCCAGGCCGGCCAATTCACCCGCGATATTCGCGACACGACCTACTGGGTATCGCTGCTGCGCTACATCGGTTGCACCGGTCACGCCTTTGAAGTCGCCACGGTCTTCGGCGACGAGATCGCGATCCGCGCCCAGACGCTGGTCCACGACGCGGGGAACACCGCCGAGGTGATGGGCGACGTCATCGCCTTCGCGACCCGGTGGCGACCGCCCGAGGAGCGCGAGCAGATCGTCCAGATGATCCAGCAGACTGCGGTGGCCTGGGCCGTGCACAACTTCGCATCGGGCTGCGAGGTCGCCGACATGCTGGTCGAGCGCCTCGACTTCGCCCCGGCCGTGCGCGAGTCGCTGCGCTACACGTTCGAGCGCTGGAACGGCCACGGCTTCCCGGCCCACGTGGGCGGGGAAACGATCCCGCTCCCGATGCGCGTGGTCCACTTGAGCCACGACATGGAGGCCATCGCCCGGATCTTCTCGCCCGAGAAAGCGATCGAGGCGGCCCAGGCAAGGCGGGGCCAGACCTACGATCCGGCCGTCGTCGATCTCTTCCTCGCGCACGGCGCCGGCTGGCTCGAGCGGCTTCGCACGCTCGAGCCCTGGGACGCGGTCCTCGCGCTCGAGGCGGAGCCGCATCGCTTGCTCGAAGGCGAGGCTCTCGACGATGCGCTCGCGGTGGCGGCCGATTTCATCGACCTCAAGTCGCCCTACATGTCGGGCCACAGCCGACGCTGCGCCCAGCTCGCGGCCGACGCCGCCCAGGTGCTCGGTCTCGGCGACGACGTGGTGACCGGCCTGCGCCGCGCCGCGCTGCTCCACGACTTCGGCACCACCGGCGTCTCGAACTCGATCCTCGACAAGCCGGGCTCGCTCACCCGAACCGAGTTCGACCGGGTCGAGCTACACCCGATGCTGACCGAGCAGATGCTGCGGCGCTCGCCCGCGCTCGCCGCGCTCAACCCGTACGCCGCCGCCCACCACGAGAAGAGCGACGGCTCCGGCTATCACAAACGAGTGCGGGTCGACGCGGTGGACCCGGGCGCCTGCGTCCTGGCGGCGGTCGACGTCTACGTGGGACTCACGACCGACCGAGCCGACCGCGACGCATTTTCCGCCGAGGACGCCGCCGCGGAGCTCCGCGACCTCGCATCGCGCGGCGTGACCGAGCCCCGCGCGACGCGCGCCGTGCTGGTCGCCGCGGGCCACGGCGAGCCGCGCGACCGCACGGTCACCCGCGCGAAGCTCCCCGGCAAGCTTTCACGCCGCGAAGTCGACGTGCTGAGGCTCGCCGCCCGCGGCCTCACGACCCAGCAGATCGCCGATCGGTTGTCGATCTCCCCCAAGACCACCGATCACCACATCCAGCACATCTACACCAAGATCGGCGTCTCGACCCGCGCCGCCGCGGCCCTGTGGGCGACCCAGCACGCGCTGGTGGGGTGACCGGAAGACGTTCCTTGACCGAGCCCATCGAGGTGATCACAATGATCACATGGCGACCTCGAACACGATCGGTGCCCGCGAGCTCAAGGTGCATCTCGGCACGTATCTCCGGCGCGTCCGCGAGGGCGAGCGCCTGCTGGTGACCGATCGCGGCCGTCCGGTCGCGGAGCTTCGGCCCATCTCGGCCGAGCGCCTGGATCTCGCGGCGCGTCTCGCACGCCTCGCGGCTCGAGGAACCGTGACCCTGCCGACACGGCGCGGCCTGCGGCCGTTTCGAGCCATCGTGGTGCGGGGCCGTCCGGCGAGCGACGCCATCGCCGAAGACCGCGAGGACCGCTTCTGATCCGGTACTTCGACGCCAGCGCCCTGGTAAAGCGATACGTCCAGGAGCACGGCAGCGTCTCCGTGCGACGCTGGCTCGCGGCGGGGCGCGCTGCCACCAGCCGGATCACCGAGGTCGAGATCGCCTCGGCGCTCGCGCGTCGGGTCCGGGAGGGCAGCCTCGCCGCTCCGGATCGCGATCGTGCGATCGAGGCGCTGCTCGACGACCTGACGGCGATTCACGTCGTCGAGCTCACGCCCGAGGTCAGTGGGCGAGCGCGGGAATTGCTGGCTCGGCACAGGCTCCGTGCGGGAGACGCGCTGCAACTCGCGAGCGCGCTGCACCTCGCGCAGGAGGTCGGGGAGTCGATTCCCTTCGTGGCGTTCGATGATCGGCTGCGCGTCGCCGCGATCGCCGAAACGGTCGTCACGCTTCCGAAGACGGTGCGCAAGGTCACGGCGTGAGCGTCCGCCGGCGGCGCGGAGCGCCTCCCCCGCAGTGCTCGATCGCGATGCTCGCTGGACGCAAGGCTCCGCCTCCCTGAGATTCTCAATCGCTGCTCGCACCGCCGCTCCACGCCGACAGGTCACCCGACTCGAAGCCGTCAGCCGGTTCCAGCCGTTGATGGCCACCACTGCAAGCGTGAGATTGGCCAGCTCCTCGTCGCCGAAATGACGGCGGGCCTCCTCGAACACGGGATCGGGCACCTCGGCGCCGGCGATCCGGGTCACGGCTTCCGCCCAAGCCAGGGCGGCGCGTTCGCGCTCGGTGTAGTAGGGCGATTCGCGCCACGCATCCAGACCGTAAAGGCGTTGCTTGGTTTCGCCGGCGGCGCGCAGGTCCTTCCAGTGCATGTCGATACAGTAGGCGCAGCCGTTGATCTGTGAAACGCGCAGATTGACCAGATCGCGGAGTTTCCCGTCGAGGCCGGACTTGCGCAGATGGCCCTCCAACCCCAGCATCGCTTTCATCGCACCCGCGCCAGCGGATGTGATGTCGATTCTTGGTTGCATGATTTGCTTCCTTTCTTTTTCACCCGCTTGGATTCGAGAGTGGGGCCAGGCGACGGACATGGTTCGCTCACTCCGAGGCGTGGGAATCACGGGTGGTGCGATTCGTCGCGGTGTGGCCACCACCGATCAGGGTCGCACGCGGGTCCTCTCCGAGCTCGTCGAGCCACCCTGAATCCATCGGATCGGCTGGGCCGAGCGCGCACGGATCGCACCGTCGATCGCATCGATCCCGCGCAGGACGAGCGTACGCCGCGCGTGCACGCCGATTCCCGAGAGCGGCGCGCCGACCGCGAGGCGTGCCAGCCGCTGGGCCATCGGCGGCGTGTCGGCTCCGTCCTCGACGGCGACCCGCTCGACTTGGCTCAGCGCCTGAGTTGCGTCGTCGCGCTCGCGCTCGACATGTCGGCCATGACGGGAGAGCTCGCCGCCTCCGTAACCCACGCGGCGAGGTCGCGCGCAACGCACTCCTCGCTCTCCGTGGCGAAGGCCGGGAGCTCGACCGCGAGCTCCGCCGCGGAGGGCCTCTCGGCCGCCGCCTTCGCGAGCGTGGCATGCACCAGCTCGGCCAGGCGGCCATCGATCTCCGGCCGGAGCTCGAGCAGCGGACGCGGCGCTTCCGAGACCGTGCGCAGCGCCAGAGCGATGGGATCGCCCGCCGCGAGGTCGCCGAACGGCAGCCGCCCGGTCAGCATCTCGTAAAGCGTGACACCCAGGCCGTAGACGTCGGCACTGCCGTCGATCTCCAGGCCCCGCAGACGCTCGGGCGACATGTAGGCGGGCGTTCCCATGATCATCCCCGCCGTCAGGTTCGACTCGTTCTCCGTCTCGAGATCGCGGACCTTGGCGATCCCGAAATCGAGCACGCGCACGGCGATTCCATGCGGCGTTCGCGCGAGGAACACGTTTCCCGGCTTCAGATCCCGGTGGATCACGCCGAGCGGATGCGCAGCCGCGAGCACGTCGCAGACGGGTGTCGCGATCGTCACGCAGGTGCTCGCGGAAAGCGGACCGCGGATCGCGAGCAAGACGTCGAGAGCGCAGCCCTCGGGAAGATCCATCGCGAGAAACGCGATGCCGCTCGAGGTCACACCGAAGTCGTGGACCGTCACCGCGCTGGGATGGTTGACCCGCGACGCCGCCAGCGCCTCGCGCTGGAACCGCTGGATCCAGCTCGGATTCGCCGCCCAGTCGGATCGCATGACCTTGAGCGCAACCGGCTTCAGGAGGCCCAGGTGGCAAGCCCGGTACACGGTGCCGAACGCACCGGCACCGATCGTGCCTTCGATCCGGTATCGATCTCCGATGATCGCGCCCACGCCGACCGGCTGCATGCCTGCCGCGGCCGCCACCACCCGGCTGGCCCGGTTGCGGAGCTGCGCTTCGATCCGAGCGAGAAGGACGTGGCGATCGTAAGGCTTGACGACGTGATCGTTGGCTCCCAACCGGAGGGCCTGGACGACGTCGTCGCTCTCGCCCATTCCGGTGGTCATGATGATCGGCAGGTCCGCGTGGGCGGGCATCCGCCGCACTCGCTCGAGCACCTCGAGCCCGTTCAGGTCCGGCATGAGGACATCGAGCAGCATGAGGTCGGGGTGCTGCATTTCGAGCACGTCGAGCGCTTCGCGGCCGCTCCTGGCGGTCGTCACGCGATACGAATTCCGCGTGAGCCACTCGACCAGGACCTCGCGGTTGTCGTCGTCGTCTTCGACGACCAGCACCGTCGCCGGAGAAGGCGAGACCCCACGCTCCCACATGTCGCCCCTTTCGCCACGCACCACCCGCCGATGGTGCACGAATGGGATGGCGCCCGACAATGGCGCATACCCATCAGTGAGCGGGGTGCCGTCGGATTGGCCTACTTCGCGCACTCGGCCACGTGGCCGACCGCTGCGCATGGGCTGAGCTACAAGCGTGGGCCCATGCCGCGGCTCGAATGCCAGAAGGCCAGGACCTCGATCGCTGGCTCACTTATGGAATGCGCTCGCCAACTCCTCGCGAATACCTCCGGGGCCGCCGAACGGTTCTGCGCCACCAGTTCGATGCCTCGGAGATCTCCCGCGCGGCGCGCCGTGTGACGCGGACGGCTCGGGGCACGGTCACTTCGTGGGGCTGAGTGTTGCCAGGACGTCCGCTGCGTCTACTAGCTCACCGCGATCCGCCTCGGCGATCGCAGCCAAGAGGAGTGCCTCGTCCTGCGTGCCAACCTCGAAACCGTCAGTGTCGTCAGGAGCGATGACCGTGACGGTCTCTCCTTCCTGGAACGGAGCGCCGTCGAGCACGACCGCCCCCTTCGATACCTGGCCTGTCGCGAGCCGCATAGCGCCATCCTAACCCGGGCCAATGGCCGCCCTCGCACTTCACGTGAATCCAGCCGCGAGGCTCGCCTGCGACGCCAGGCGCGCGCGATCAAGCCCCCATGAGATAGACCGGTCTGCGCGAACCTCTTCGAGATCAAGGCCGCGGACGGTGAGCTGATCGAACACGTTCTTCTTGGTCCACATGGGGTCGCCATCATCACAGTGTCTTGGCCGCGAAGGAGTTCTGGATGACGGTGTAGGGGCTGCCCGACTGGCCAGGAACATCCGACACGACTCGACCGACTCGTCGCGAGTCGAGGTCGAGCAGGTAGATCCCGCTGCCCCACACGAAGAGGATCTCGCGACCGTTGGCGAGAATGCAGGGCCTCACCATCCACCGACTCGCGAAGGGGAACCAGAAGCCAGGGTTGGTCGCGAAATGGATTTCGTCGTGCCCGTCGTCGCGCACCGTGATGTCGCTGCCAAGACCCAGCTCGACGCGCGCCTTCACGGCGCCAAGCTGGTCCTCCTGCGTGTCGGTCGGACCGTAGAGGGGTTGGAGCAGTGGGCCCGAAGGCGGCCCGTCGGGCTCGGCCACCGCGCCCGTGGCTTCGAGCCGCAGCCGGCGTGGCTCGGAATCAGCGTCCCGCTTCACCAGCAGTAGCCCATCGTCGCCGGAGATCCGGTAATCGGCGACCGGCTCCTTGGTGAGCTCGACGAGGTCACGCCCATCGGAACGGACTCGCATCAGATGCCGATCCGTTTCGCGTACGAAGTAGATATCGGTGGCGGGCTGAGCCGCCCACTCGGTGGTGGGCTCGAAGCTCGCGACTCCCTGCACGGTCGGGCGAGACCGCAGGTAGTGGAGCGGGGCGAGCACCAGATACGTGGCCAGGTTCGCGAGTACCACGCCAGCCCGCCAGCGAGCCCGCGGCTGCGCGCGGACCGCAGGGGCTCGCCGCCACCAGGCTGCCTCGACCGCGACGGTCACGAGGAACTGGTCGACGTAGCCCACGAGCGACACCCACGGAAGCCGCGCGAAGTAGCCGTGAAGATCGTCGGGCAAGAGCAGCGACGCGAGGAGGGAGTTCCCGAGACTCACGGGGAAACCAGCGATCCCCGACCAGATGTTCGCGCGCATGGAGGTGCGCCAGAGGTCGCGGCAAGGAGTCCGAAGGACGCGCCCCATCGTCCACGCCTCGACGACCGTGACGAACGCGAGCACCGGAACGAGGACACCAACGCCGAATGTGATCAGGTAGTCGAATCCGATCCCGTCCGCCCGTGCGATCGACGGGAGGAGAAGGAGGAAGCTTGCGGCCAGGAGCGCACCGCGGAAGGCGGGAAACACCGAGCCGGGCTTCCTCATTCCCGACCCCTCCGTCACGCCGCCTTCGCGTCCACCAGCTCGACGCGCAGGCGCTTCCCCAGGACGGAAGCCGCTCGGTCCATGGTCCTCAGCGTCACCGAGGGGTTCGTGGGGTCGAGCAGCCGATCGAGCGCGGCACGGCTCGTCTTCATCCGTCGTGCCATCTCGGTTTTCGTGATTCGCCTCTTGGTCATGGCGCGCTCGATCTGCCAGGCGATCACCCGCTTGAGCGCCAGCTCGGTGGCGGCGCCGAGGGTGCCATCCTCTTCGAGCAGGTCGTCGAGCTTCGAGCCCACATGCTTTCGCTTCATCGTCCACCTCCCACGAGCCGACGCCGACGATCGCGGGCCAGCTTCAGATCCGACTCCGGGGTCTTCTGGGTCTTCTTGAGGAAGCCGTGCAGGACCACCATCGAGCCATCGGCGATCGTGAAGAGCAGCCGTGCCGTCCGGTTCCCGGTGAGATCGGTCCTCACCTCGAAGAGCCCTTCGCCCATTGGGCGGCAGGTCGGCATGCCGATGGGCCAGCCGAACTCGACCGTCTTGAGATCCGTGCCGATTCGGAACCGATCACCCTTGGTCAGGCCCTTGAGCCACTCGCGCACCGGCTCGGTACCGGTGTCGGCGCGGTAGAAGACCGCCTCGATCCGCTTGGTGGCGTTCACCAGCGGAGAGTATCACAAGTGGTACAGCGGTGGACCCCGCAACGACCGCGAGCGTGGGATCTTCTGAACGGGTTCGTGGGAAGGAAACGTGCCAGGTGAGGGGGTTCGCGGCGGGGGATCTCAGGAGGGATGCGAGTTTGCCGCGGAAAAGTGGATGACCGGAGGTCGGCTCCAACTCCGGCGGAAGTCGGTGGTTGGGGTCAGGGCGACTGATGCCCGTGCAGTAGGACCGCCCGGATCGGGAACCGAGGTGGTCGACGCTCGAGTTTCGGGTCGTGTCCTATTTCGGGGTCCGAAATGGGACACGACCGAGTTTCGAGACAAATAGCCCTCTAATTTCGAATCAATCCGATTTCGAATGGCTCGCTCGGCCGCGCAAAATGGGGCTGAAAAGCGGCGAAAACGACCCTTGCGGCGGGTGGGTGGCCATTCCGGGGCCTTGGAAGGGCGTGAGAGCGCCCGTCTGGACGCGCCACCCGCCGGGGACCGGCGGGCTCCAATACGTGAATAGAGACACCATCGTGGAGCGCGACGGTCTCCGGCGCGCGAGCGATCGAGCCGGCGGGGACGCTCGGTCATCCACCGGCGGAAGGAAGCCAGAACGTGAAGTCGATGTCGGGCTCGTCGGCGAGAAGCATGACGAGACGATCGACGCCGATCGCGATGCCGGCCGCCGGAGGCATGCCCTCCTCGAGCGCCGCGAGGAAGTCCTCGTCGACGTCGACGGGAAGGATCTCGTCGCCGTGCGCGCGGCGGCGCTCGTCCATGTCGGACACGAAGCGGCGGCGTTGCTCGGCCGGGTCGGTCAGCTCCTGGAACGCGTTTCCGAGCTCGATGCCGCCCGCGTAGATCTCGAAGCGGCGCGCCCAGCGGCTGCCGTCGGGGTCTTCGTCGATCACGGCGAGCGCCGCTTGCGAGGAGGGATAGCGGCACACGAAGACCGCGCGGTCGGCGGGCAAGCGCGGCTCGACGCGATCGAGCCAGATGCGGAAGAAGAGATCGTCCCAGGTGTCGCCGTCGCGCGGTGGCAGGCCGAGGCGCGCGCAGTGGGCGGCGAGCCCGGGCGCGTCGCTCGCGTCGCCGCGCAGATCCACTCCGGCGTGCTCGCGAAACAGCTCGCGCACCGTGAGCCGCGGCCAGGGCGTCTCGAACGAGATCTGGCGCCCCTCGAATGCGCACTCGGGTTTCCCGTGAGCGGCGGCCGCGGCCGCGGCGACGAGCTGCTCGACATCCTCCATCAGTGCCGCGTCGTCCGCGTACGCGCGATAGAGCTCGAGCATCGTGAACTCGGGTCGATGAGTGCGCGAGGCGGGCTCGGAGCGAAACGCCGGGCCGAGCTGGAAGATTCGCTCGAGGCCTCCGGCGAGCAGCCGTTTCATCGCGAATTCCGGCGATGTGGGGAGAAACGCCGGCGCTTGCGGCGGCGCGCAGGCGCCGTGCGGTGTCACGCGGAACGGCCGCACGTGCGGGTCCATGCCGGGGTTCGGCACCAGGAGCGGCGTGCGCGTCTCGCGGAAGCCGCGCTCGCGCAGGAACGCACGGATCGCGTTCTCGACTCGCTCGCGCACCGCGATCGCGCGCTGCCGGCGCGGATCGAGCACGCGCTCGGCGAAGCGCGTGGCGCGCGTGCGGCTGCGATTGGGAGTGAGCACGCGCACGCGGCCGTCGACGATCTCGACCACGTCGCCGGGCATTGCGGTCTCGCCGCCGGCGAGCAGGACGCGCTCGGTTCCGCGCTCGCTCCGGATCATCGCCGCGCCGCTCTC
>Ga0265320_10001665_pt1 | contig 15818 bp, 14 predicted proteins | sample 4827metaG_FD_202087 | JGI IMG/M metagenome (GOLD analysis project Ga0265320, IMG submission 202087) | Rhizosphere microbial communities from Carex aquatilis grown in University of Washington, Seatle, WA, United States - 4-8-27 metaG | ecosystem: Host-associated > Plants > Roots > Rhizosphere >...
TGTGACCATCGAGACGGATATTGACCCGGTGGTCATTGAGGCCGAGGAAAACAAGTTGCTGCGGGTGTTGCAGAATTTGGTCGGGAATGCGATTGACGGTTGCGATGAACGTGACGACGGCGTGGTGCGCATCGAGGTTCATGACCGCAAAGAGAATATCGAACTCATTGTCGCCGACAACGGCAAGGGCATTCCCGAGCAGATTCGCAACAATCTGTTCGACCCCTTTGTCACGTATGGCAAAACCGGCGGCACGGGCCTCGGCACGGCAATTGTCAAGTCCGTCGTGGAAGCGCACAAGGGGCGAATTCGTTTTGAGACCAGCGACAAAGGCACGACGTTTTTCATTTTATTGCCCAAATCCCAGGGGCCGCGGGCGTGAGTGTTGCATGATGGGGTTGGTGGAGTTGGATTACGGCGTTTTTTAACTTGTCCGCGCCGTTGCATACTCTATAGTTTTGGTAAACATTGGGGGCTGGCCACGATGCGAACATCGAACATTGAACCTCCAACAACGAACACCGAAACAGTTATCAACTTCTGAAATCTGGAATTTGGAATTCCGACAACCTGCAACCTGAAACCGGCGACGCCAACCAAGCACCAAGCACTAGAACACCAAGCACTAAAGCACTTTTATTCCCATGCATCTGACCAAAAAAGGCGAATACGGCTTGCGGGCGCTGATTAACATTGGCATCGCGGGCGAGGTGGGGCGCGCCCACGTGTCGGTTTCCGAATTGACCGGTCTCAGCCAGTTGCCACTCAAATACGTGGAACAGATTTTGCACCAGTTGCGCCTCGCGGGCTATGTGGATACGCGGCGAGGAAAGTATGGCGGTTATTTTTTACGGAAGCCGGCCAACCAGATTAAAATCGGCGAAATTGTCCGTTTGCTCGACGGTCCGCTGGCACCCATTTCGTGCGCCAGCCAGACGGCCTATGCTCCGTGCACCTGCCCGGACGAGGCGCATTGCGGCCTGCGCATGCTGATGGTGGACGTGCGCAACGCCATCGCCAACATCCTCGACAAATACACGCTCGCGGATGTGGTCGAGGTAACGATGCGCAAGATGAAGCGGGATAAGATTCCCATGCCGTTCTCGCAGGTCATCCGGGCGCTGGAAAAAAAGTAAAAATAAATGGTTGACTCTGATTCAATCTTCACCAATTTAATGTCTACCAATTCAATGAAGTATATCTCTATCAAGATTAAGGGATTTACCCATGTCCACCCTCACTAACCCATCCGCCCAACCGCCCGTGCCCACGTGGCTGGAACTCGTCCGCCGCAAGGTGGAGGGTCTCGGCTATGGGCAAGTTTACATTGTCGTGCACGACCACCAAGTGACGCAGGTGGAGTGCCTGGAGAAGACGCGGCTGGCCGCGGGCCGTCCGGCGCCGGGTCGCGAAGCATCCGGCGACTGAATCTAATTTCGACCTCCGACCGGACGACCGGGGAGATCCACCACCATCCGCTCATTCCTCCATGCCCAACCGACCGGTCTCCCGGAGGCAGGGTTCCACAAGAAATCAATCACGATGAAATCCCTAATCAAATCCAATCTTAGCTTCCGGCGCGGATTCCTTCCGGCCTCCGTTTTGCTGCTGCTGGCGGCCACACCGGTCTTTGCCCAGGACAAGGCGACGCTTGACCTGCTGGTGAAGAAGAACGTCATCACCCAGGACGAAGCCACGGCCCTGGCCAAATCTTCCGGGACGCCAAGTGTGTCGGCCGGGCCCAAGGATCCGAATGTCAAGGGGCTCAGAATTGAGGGGTTGATTCAGTCGCAGTTTGACTGGCTGAGCACGGACGACAAGGCGGCGGGCGCAGCCAATCCGCCGGGAACGGCGCAATTCCTCATCCGCCGCGCCTATTTGGGTGCGCAAGCAGATTTGGGGAACGGGTGGGGTGGGGAAATTGAATTCGACTTTGCCTCCGGCTCGAAGGCTCCGGCGGGTCTGCAAGCGGGCGGCGCCAACATTCCCCAGCCCAACTTTGAGAAGCTGACGATTGGCAAGAAGTTGGACGATTGGGATGGCACCTTCACCGCCGGTTATCGGAAGGTGAACTTCACCCTGGAAGAATACACGTCCACGACGGTGGTGAAGCCCATCGAACGCTCGATTCTGAGCAATTATTTTGATTCCGGCTACAAAGGGTCGAAGAACCAGCGCCTTGGTTTCGCCGCCCGCCACGATGGACTTTACTGGGATGGCAGGGTGGGCGACACGGGCCTGTTTTACGGCGTCGCCGTGACCAACGGCATCCAGAGTTCCACGGGTTACACCGCGATTGGCGGGTTGAACCGCTTCGGATATTGGGCGTACGCGGGCTACAACGGCACCATCGGCGATGCCCTCAGCTACACGGCTGGCATCAACTATGGGTATTCCCAGGACGGCAACAGTCTCGCCGCGCAGGCGAATTCGGTGTGGGGTTACAATCCCTACGTGCGGGTGAATTATGGCAAGCAGTTTCAATTGGACGCGGAATTCATTCAGGCGGCGGTGACCAACGGACGCGCGGTCACCCCGGCGGGTACGAAGACGGAATTGGCTTCGCCCTTCGGCTTTAGCGTCACGCCTTCCTATAAGATCAACGACCAATGGGAACTGGTCGCCCGCTACACCTACCTCTTCACCGACGGCCGCGGCACAAACATCAGTGACGTCGTCAATAATGGCGCGGACGTGAATGGCGCCAACACGCTTTTCAATGACGCCCAGTCCATCTACGTCGGCTTGAATTGGAATGTCATCGGCGACAGCGTGAAAGTCCTCTTCGGCTACGAATGGGATGAATTCAACAACCGCCAGACGACCATCGCGCCGAACGCTGCGGGCACCATCAGTGCCAGCAATCTTCACGGCGCGAGCGCGGACGTAAACGGCTTCCGGGCCCGCGTGCAGTTGCAATTCTAAAACCACCACCACCGGCCGTCACCAGAGTATACGAGTCAACATTAAACAAAGGATCCAACATGAAGACACTTCACCAACTCACCCTCGCGCTGCTCGGCGCCGCCGTTTTGACGGCGGCGACCGGGCGCGCCGCTGACGCACCAAAAAAAGTGCAATTAACCAACGTCTCGTACGATCCCACCCGGGAACTGTACGTGGACATCAACGCGGCTTTCGCCAAGTTTTGGAAGGCGAAATCCGGCCAGGACGCGGACATCTCGAACTCGCACGGGGGCTCGGGCAAACAGTCGCGCGCGGTCATCGACGGCTTGGATGCCGATGTGGTCACACTTGCACTGGCCTATGACATTGACGCCATCGCCGACGCGAAGCTGATTACTTCGACCGACTGGCAAAAGCGTCTGCCGCACAACAGCACACCGTACACCTCCACCATCGTGTTCCTCGTGCGCAAAGGTAATCCGAAGGGCATCAAGGATTGGGATGACCTGGTCAAGCCGGGCATTTCCGTCATCACGCCCAATCCGAAAACGTCGGGCGGCGCGCGCTGGAATTATCTGGCGGCCTGGGCCTTCGGCAAGGACAAGTACGGCTCCGACGCCGCGGCCAAGGACTTCGTGAAGAAAATCTACGCCAAGGTGCCGGTGCTCGATTCCGGCGCGCGGGGCTCGACGTTGACGTTTGCCCAAAACGGGCAGGGAGACGTGCTGCTGGCCTGGGAAAACGACGCCCACCTCGCGATCAAGGAATTTGGCGCGGACAAGGTGGAAATCGTGGTGCCGTCCGAGAGCATTCTCGCGGAGCCGCCGGTGGCCATCGTGGACAAGGTCGTGGACAAGCGCGGCACGCGCGCGGTCGCGCAAGCATATCTCGACTATCTCTATACCGATGAGGCTCAGGACATTATCGGGAAGAACTTCTACCGCCCGATTGGCGAGGCCGCGCAGAAGAAATACGGGGATCAATTCCCGAAGCTGAAGCTGGCGACCATCGCCGATTTCGGCGGTTGGCGCAAAGCGCAGAAAGACCACTTCGACGACGGCGGCACGTTCGACCAAATCTATGTGCCGTCGGCTGCGCCCAAGCCCGCCACCGCCACTCCGGCGAAATGAGCGCAGAAAGAATCTCCCGGGAAGGATCGGTTACGTTCAATGGTTCAAGGTTATAGGTTCAGACAGCGAGGGCGGGTGGCGCGGAGAGCGCGCCACCCGCCTGACCGCTCAATTGCCCCCGCCCTCAAATTTTCCACTTTTCCACCACCACCACGCGACGCCCGGCCATTCAGCCGCGCCACCGCCACCACCCGCCATTCAACCCACAATGCACACTCGCCATGATTCTTCCCTCACCCACCTATTCTCCGCGCCAAAGTTCCGACCTTCGGTCGGAAAATGAACGCACCCTGCTGTTGGGCGTGCTCGCACGCCTAAACGTGTTGGCGACGCATTCGCCCAACTTGTTTGCCTCGCCGCTGGGGCCATTGTACCACGACCGCGAGCTGTTTGTGCTGCCGCGGCATCTTTTCTTTGGCGAAAACGCCGCCGAGGAAGCCTGGCGCATTGGCATTTACGCCGGGTTTTCCGGCACCGACACCCGCGCCGGGCTGGCCAGCCTGCGGGCGCTGGAACGGTTTGCGCTCGAACCCAAACTGGGCAATTCACTGAATTTGACCTTCCACCCGTTTGTCAACCCGAGCGGTTTGGCGGACCGCACCGTGGAAACACGCGGCGGGTACAAGCTGCTGGAGCATAGCTGGGCCAATTCCCCGGCGGCGGAACTCCAAATTCTGGAGCGCGACGCCCGTTCGATGCAATACCACGGCTTGATCGTGGTGCGCACGGACCCCGGGGTGCAGGACCTGCGCGGTTGGTTGCGCGGCTTCTCGCCGGCGGATCCCTTCCTGCACGGGGAACCGGTGCGTGGCACCAGCAAGGCTGGCTACCTGCCGTTCAAATTCCCCATCCAATGGGAATCGCACCCTGAAGGCGCAAAGGCGAAAACGGGTCCGCTCACGCTTGCGGATGACTTGCGTCAACGGCCCTTTGAACTCACTCTCCTGGTTCCCGCCAAGCCGTCGCTGGAGTGGGCCGAGCAGGCGGTCACCAACACCCTGCGCGTCTTCCTCAACAATTTCCGCACGGCGGTATCCACGGGCTGGAATATTTGATGTCCGCACACGATTCCATCATGGCCAAGTCTGGTCCGGTCGCGCCCGCGGGCAGTTCTGCTGCCGGCGGGGCAGGGGCGCGACCGGGACCGGCGGAGGCCATGGATGGGCTGCTGAATCCATTGCGGGAGACGGCGCGGCGATCACCGCACCTGCGGTCCATGCCGTCGCCGGCGATTCCCCATGCGGCGGGGGATTACGCGGTGCCGCATTTCATTTTCAACGGGCCCTTGCCGGGGGATGAAACGATTCGCCTGGGACTCTTTGCCGGCATTCATGGCGACGAACCGGAGGGGGTGCACTCGTTGGTGGCATTGCTCGAGCGTCTGCACGCGGAGCCGGCGCTGGCGACGGGTTATCAGCTGCATGTTTATCCCGTTTGCAATCCCACGGGTTTTGCGGCGGGGACCCGGCTTTCGGCCGCAGGCCAGGATTTGAACCGCGAGTTTTGGAAACGATCGGAAGATCCGGTGGTGCACTGGCTGGAGACGGAATTGGCCACGCGCCGGTTTCATGGCTTGATTTCGCTGCACAGTGACGACACCGCCAACGGGTACTATTCCTATGTGCGGGGCGCGGTGTTTACGGAAGCGCTGGCGCGCCCGGCCCTGGCGGCGGCGGCGCGGGTGCAACCGGTGGACACCCGGCCGACGATTGACGGCTTCCGCAACCAGGGCGGATTGCTCTACGAGTGTTTTGAAGGAGTCCTCGCGGTGCCTCCGGCTGATCTTGACCCCAAGCCATTCGAGATCATTCTGGAGACCGCGCAACACGCCCCGCCCGCCCTGCAAGTCCAGGCGAATTTGGCCGCCATTCTGGCGATCATTGACGCCTATCAAGGGTTCCTGGGTTATCAAACCGGCATTTAGGACTGCCGGGTTGCGTTAATCTCTACTCAATTAATGTCCGATAGTTCACTCGTCATTATCCCGACGCCTCCACCCGCCCGGCCCGCGCCGCTTGGGGGGTTTCGTGCTGCCCCGATTCCGACCCGCCGCATCTTGCCGGGCTTCGGGCTATCGCTGGGCTACACGGTGTTTTACCTGGGGCTGATTGTGCTGATCCCCCTTTCCGCGGCTTTCCTCAAGACCTTTAATTTGACCTGGCACGAGTTCGCGGCCGCGGTGTGGAACCCTTTTGCCATTGCCTCCTATAAGCTCAGCTTTGGGATGTCCCTGGCGGCGGGCGCGACGAACGTGGTGTTTGGCCTGCTGGTGGCCTGGGTGCTCACCCGGTATGATTTTCCGGGCCGGAAGCTGTTTGACGCCATGGTGGACCTGCCGTTTGCGCTGCCCACGGCGGTCGCGGGCGTCGCGCTCACTTCGCTCTATAATAATAACGGTTGGATTGGCAAATTGCTCGCGCCGTTGGGCATCCAAGTGGCTTATGCCCCCTTGGGCGTATATGTGGCCCTGACTTTTATCAGCCTGCCGTTTGTGGTCCGCACGCTGCAGCCGGTGTTGGAGGATCTGGAGCCGGAGATTGAAGAAGCGGCGGCATCGCTGGGCGCCTCGCGCTGGCAGGTTTTTCGGCGGGTGCTTTTCCCGATGCTGCTGCCGCCATTGCTGACGGGCTTCGCGCTGGCGTTTGCGCGCGCCTTGGGCGAATACGGTTCGGTCGTGTTTATCTCCGGAAACCGGCCGCTGGAGACGCAAATCACCCCGGAATTAATTTACGAGGAAATCGGCGAGCACCGGATTCCCCAGGCCACGGCGCTGGCGGTGGTGATGCTGGTCACGTCCTTTCTGGTGTTGCTCGCCATTAATCTGATCCAGCGGTGGGCGCGCAAACGCACGGGCGTCGGCGTCGGACAAAGCTGAACCAACCCCACTGATTATGGCCGGTTCCACCACCACTCTCGCCCAACGCTCGCGGCAATCGTCGCCGGGACGGCGGGCCCTTGCCGAACCGGCGTGGGTGCGGGGGTTGTTAATGGGCGGGGCCATCTTGTTCCTGGTCTTGTTTCTAATTCTTCCCTTGGTGGTGGTGTTCGTGCAGGCCTTCAGCCAGGGGGTGGGGGTTTATTTCGATTCCATCAAAGATCCCGCCTCGTGGGACGCGATTCGGCTGACGTTGCTGATTGCCGCCATTGCGGTGCCGCTGAATACGATTTTCGGGGTCGCCGCCGCCTGGTGCCTGGCCAAGTACCAGTTTCCCGGCCGCAGCCTCCTTATTACCCTGGTGGATCTGCCGTTTGCAGTCTCGCCGGTGATTTCGGGTTTGGTCTATGTGCTGATCTTCGGGCGGCAGGGGTGGATTGGTGGTTGGCTGATGGACCACGATTACAAAGTTATTTTTGCGGTGCCGGGCATTGTACTGGCCACGGTGTTTGTGACTTTCCCCTTTGTCGCCCGCGAACTCATCCCGATGATGGAAGCGCAGGGCAATGACGAAGAATACGCGGCATTAACGCTGGGGGCCAATGGCTGGCAGACCTTTTGGCGGGTCACGGTGCCCAACATCAAGTGGGGCCTGTTCTATGGCGTGATTCTGTGCAACGCCCGGGCGATGGGGGAATTCGGCGCGGTGTCGGTCGTTTCGGGTCACATTCGCGGGCAGACGAACACTTTGCCACTGCACATTGAATTGCTTTATCAATCGCCGGGCACCTATGCGGGGGCGTTTGCGTGCGCGTCCCTTCTCACCATGCTGGCCCTGGTCACGATGGTGCTCAAGAACTTCATCGAATGGCGCCATGGCCGGGCGCAAAAAAAAGTCGCGTAATGCCCGCCCCGCCCGGCTATAACTTTTCCCCGACTACCACCACTCCCGGATTTCGACTTAATGAGCATTCATGCTGTAAACATTCGCAAGACCTTCGGCCAATTTGTTGCCTTGGAAAACCTTGAGCTAAAGGTTCCCACCGGCCAGCTCGTCGCGCTCCTCGGGCCGTCCGGCAGCGGCAAGACGACGCTGCTGCGCGTGCTCGCAGGCCTCGAGTATGCCGACCCTGGCAGCAATGGGCGGGTTTACCTCCATGGCGAGGATGTGACGGATACGCCGCCGGGCGAGCGGGGCGTGGGATTTGTTTTCCAGCACTACGCGCTGTTCCGCCATTTGACGATTTTTGAGAACGTGGCGTTTGGTTTGAAGGTCCGTGGTCGCAAGACGCGCCCGCCCAAAGAGGAAATTGCGAAGCGAGTCAACGAGCTGCTCGAACTGGTGCAACTTCCCGGCATCGCGCACCGGCGCCCGCACCAGCTTTCCGGTGGCCAGCGGCAGCGGGTGGCGCTCGCGCGCGCACTCGCCACGCAGCCCAAGGTGCTCTTGCTCGACGAGCCATTCGGCGCGCTCGATGCGAAGGTGCGCAAGGAATTGCGGCGCTGGTTGCGCCGGTTTCATGAGCAGGTGCAACTGACGACGGTCTTTGTGACCCACGACCAGGAGGAGGCGCTGGAACTGGCCGATGAAGTCGTGGTGATGAACAACGCCCGCATCGAGCAGATCGGTCCACCGCAAGAGATTTACGACAATCCCGCGACGCCATTCGTCTTTGAGTTTTTGGGCAACGTCAACCGCCTCGAATTTACCGCCGTCCCCAACGCGCCGGATGAAGCCACGCCGGCGAAGGGTGCCGTCACCTATGTGCGCCCGCACGATATTGAACTCATGCGCGAGCCGGCGGCGGACACCATTCCGGTGGTCGTCCACCACGTCTTTGCGGCCGGGGCCGGGGCGCGGGTGCAGGTGGTCGGCAACAAGACCGGCGAATGGTTCGACGTGGAATTAAGCCGTTATGACCTCGACAAGTTGAAACTCAAGCATGGTGATTTGGCGCACGCCCGCTTCCGCCGGCCGCGAATTTTCACCAAACCAGGAGCACCGGTGCCGGTGAACTCCCCGGCGGGAGTTGGCGCCGCGGAGCGGAAACAAGGCTAACCGCAAGAAAATCGCGTCGGACGGTTGCTGGCGATGCGACCAGGAAACTCCGGGGATTCTTAAATTCTGGCCCCCATGAGCACCTGGGTAACGTCATCCAGGGTAATCCAACCGATGAGTCGGCCCTGGGCGTCAGTCACGAGAGACGCAATTTCATGTTTTTCGAGAAACTGGGCGAGGAGCTGGGTAAGTGGAGCCATGGCCTCAATCGTCAGGGCGGGCCGGATTAGCTGGGTCCAGTCTGCCGGGATGGTCTGGCTCAGGCTTTGGACAAACAATTCGCGGACGCGAATGGAGCCCACAATTTGGCCGCTGGCGGTAACCGGATAGCTGCGGTGCAACTTGGGGCCGGCCGCGAGCACGTTTTCCCGCAGCGATTTTTCCTTTTCAAAGAACTTGATTGAGTCCCTCGGCACCATGACCGTCTTGACGCGCCGGGCGCTGAGCGTCGCCGCATGAATGATGATAATTTCCTCGCGATTGTTCAGCAACTGTTCTGACTTGGCGGCTTGCACCAGGGTAATAATGTCCATGATGCGCTCACTGGCGTTGCGTTCCGCCTCGGGCGTACGTTTCAAAAGGACGCAGAATTTTTCCATCACGGCCACCAGCGGGCGGCACAATTTCAACATCCAGGTGAGGGGGCCGATCAAGCGCGGGGCCAGGCGTTCGGCGTGATGCACCCCCAGTATCTTTGGAGCCATTTCACCGGCAAAGAGCAGCAACAGGGTCAAGGCCAGGGAAAAGAGCCACAACCACTGCGCCCCGCAGACCTGCACAAAAATTGCGCCGGCCAAAGTGGCCAGACCGGTATTGGCCAAAGTATTGAAAATAAGGATTGCGGACACCGGTCGCTCGATGCGTTGTTTCATGGCAAGCCAGCGGCCGGCCAGGATTTCCCCGCGATGATGCTGCAGCTTGAGCTTGAGCGGATTTAACGTGAACAAGACGGCCTCGGTGAGTGAGCAGAGGAACGAGATACCGAGGATGGCAACGCACGTCAGGAAGAGGAATGAAGTCATGATGGAATGGCAGTCGGGTTGAAGCGGGAATTGCGCCAGAAGATCCGGCCACTTACGGGACCAGGCCCTCGGGGGGAATGGGATCTGCGCTGGCGGTAATCTCTATCGAGATCGTTATATTAACTTTAAACATTCAATGGTGTACGGCGAACGTATCGCGCATTTTAGTGCTGGCAAGAGAAATTGAATCCCGGGATTGACAAGGGCGATGCGAATCCTAACATGACGGTCCTAAATGGATGATTCGGGGCCGTGGTCGGCCCGATACCAACCATCAGTGAGTGGCAGATTTGTACTCGGTTGCTGACCGGACTTCTGGAAGCGCCATGAAAAGGAAATTTCCTTCATGTCGATTCGCTTCCACCGTTTATTCCGCCGGGATGATTTAGCCGGGGCCACTGGCTCCCGGATGGCGTGCGCCGTGGGCGACCGCCGATCCCCGCTTGGGGCGGACCCCTTGCGGCGCGTTCAAACGGGGAGTGACGCCGCAGAGCCGCGAGGTGCCCGGCCAATTATTACTTTTCAACAACACTGATCCCCAAGCCATAAAATCATCATGAGTAAAAACACCGACGTTATTGAACCTCGCCTGAGCTTGAGCGCCACGGCGGCGCGAAATCTGGCCACGGCCACCGTGACGGTGCCGCAAATGACGGAAATCACGCCGCGCTGGCTGCACCGCCTGCTGCCCTGGGTGGACGTGGATGGCGGCGTTTACCGGGTCAACCGGGTGGCCAAGGCGGCCAAGGGCCAGGCCGCCAACGAGTTCGGGGAAGGCCGGCAGGAAATCCTCACGGTGGACGGCGGGGAGCCGAAGCTGCCGACCACTTATGTGGACTACGAACGGGCGCCGCGTGAATATCATCTGAGCACGCTCCAGACAGTATTGCGCACGCACACGCGCGTGACGGACCTCTATAGCAACCAGATTGACCAACTGCGGGAGCAAATCCGCCTGACGGTGGAATCCGTGCGCGAGCGCGAAGAATGGGAACTGATTAATCATGCTGAATTTGGACTGATTAACGAGGTGGACCCGGCGCAGATCATCAAGACCCGGAGGGGCGGGCCGACGCCGGACGATCTGGATGATTTGTTGACACTGGTCTGGAAGAAGCCGGCGTTTTTCCTGGCCCACCCCAAGGCCATCGCCGCGTTTGGCCGTGAATGCACCCGCCGGGGGGTGCCGCCGCCGACGGTGCAACTGTTCGGCACGCCATTTTTGACGTGGCGCGGCGTGCCGTTGATTCCCAGCAACAAGCTGGAATTGACGGACAAGGCGACCACGACGAGCATCCTTTTGCTCCGGGTGGGGGAGGCCGAACAAGGGGTGGTCGGATTGCAGAAGGTCGGGGTCACGGGTGAAGTCGAGCCGGGATTATCCATTCGCTACATGGGCACCAACGAGAACTCCATCGCGTCGCATTTGGTGACCAGGTACTTCTCCGCTTCCGTGCTTACGTCCGATGCGATTGCACGGTTGGACAACGTGGTGGTGAACCAATATCATGATTACAACCGATAATCGTTCTCCGGTGGTGGCGGCGCCAGGGCCGGCGGATCCCCATAATGATCTGGTCAGGCGTTTGGTGGCCGAAGCATTTGCGCATAATGGCGATGCGGTGGGGGCCTCCAGCGAGGCCGCGGGCGTGTCCGGCTTGCCGGACATCGCCAACTTGGAGCGGACCCCTTCCGTGGCGGAAACGCGGGTGCCGGTGCCACCGGTGCATCCGCAATCACCGGACGCCGGCACTAATTCCGGGGCGCCCAAAGGGGGAATCGCCGAAGGTGACACCCACGCCTTTGGCGAGCCCCGCTGCAAGGGCAATCTACTCCAAAGCCGAAAGGCCGGCGCGGAAAATGCGCCGGGAGCCACGCTGCCCAAGCGCGGCCAGAACGCCCCGGTCCCGTCGTCGGAATACTATTTTCTGCGCGCCGGGGAGGCCTCTTTCCGGTCGCCGCTCGCCCGGGCCACGCACCCGCAGTCATGCTCGCTGCTGCCGGCATTTGATATTGACGCGGTGCGGCGGGACTTTCCCGCCCTGCACCAGGAGGTAAATGGGAAACCATTAATTTGGCTTGATAACGCCGCCACGACGCACAAGCCCAAGGCGGTCATTGACGCGACGGCGCAGTTTTACCGCCGCGACAATTCCAACATTCACCGGGCGGCGCACACGCTGGCGGCCCGCGCCACGGAGTTGTTTGAAGCGGGCCGGGAAAAGGTGCGGCAGTTCCTGGGCGCGGCGGACGCGAAGGAAATCATTTTTGTGCGCGGGACGACGGAAGGCATCAACCTGGTCGCCCAGAGCCATGGGCGGGAACAGATCCGCGCCGGGGACGAGATTATCCTGACCGAAATGGAGCACCATGCCAACATCGTGCCCTGGCAGATCCTGGCCAAACAGGTGGGCGCGGTGATCCGGGTGGTGCCGATCAATGATCGGGGCGAATTGGTTATCGGCGAATATGCCAAGTTGCTCAATTCCAAAACCAAGATGGTCGCAGTGGCCCACGTTTCGAACGCCCTGGGTACGGTGAATCCGGTCGAGGAAATCATCGCGCTGGCGCACGCCCGCGGCGTGCCGGTGCTGGTGGATGGGGCACAATCCACGCCGCATCTGCCCGTTAACGTCCAACTGCTCGATGCGGACTTTTTTGTTTTCTCCGGGCACAAGGTTTTTGGGCCGACGGGCGTCGGGGCAGTTTACGGCAAGGCGGCTTTGCTCAAGGCCATGCCACCCTGGCAGGGCGGAGGACACATGATCAAAGACGTGCGCTTCGAGGAGACGGTTTACCAGGAGCCTCCGGAAAAATTTGAGGCGGGCACGCCGGATATTGCCGGGGTGGTGGGGTTGGGCGCGGCGATTGATTATCTGATGAAGATTGGCCTGCCCGCCATTGCCGCCTATGAACACGCGCTGTTGGAATACGCCACGCAGGCCCTGGCGCAAGTGCCGGGGCTGCGACCCATTGGCACGGCAGCCAACAAGGCGAGCGTCCTGTCGTTTGTCATTCCCGGAGTTTCCAATGAAAGCATTGCGAAGCAACTGGACCGGCAGGGAATTGCGGTGCGGGCGGGCCATCATTGCGCACAACCCTCACAACGGCATTTTGGCCTCGAAAGCACGGTGCGGCCCTCCCTGGCATTTTACAACACACCGCAGGAGGTGGACACGCTGGTCCGCGTGCTGAAGACCCTGCGCAACAGTTGGGAATCATGAAGACGATCGCTCCGGGAGAACTTCATTCATTGCTGGCGCTGCAACCGGAATTGCGCGTGGTGGACGTCCGCACGCCGGTTGAATTTGGGGAAGTCCATATTCCCCAAGCCCGGAGTGTACCGCTGGGCGATTTGACGGCCGAGGCATTGGTGGCCGGCGGCCACGCGGCGAAAGACCAGCCCCTCTATTTAATTTGCCGGACCGATGGACGGGCCAGGACCGCCGCCACGAAACTGGACAAGTCGGGATTCCAGCCCGTCGTGGTCACAGGTGGAACCCTGGCCTGGATTGCGGCGGGGTTACCGGTGGTGCGCGGCAGCGCCGGGGGCATCAGTCTGGAACGGCAGGTGCGGATTGCGGCGGGCGCCATGGTGCTGGCGGGGGTCTTGTTGGGCTGGTTGGTCAACCGCGGGTTTTTCGGTTTCGCTGGATTGGTGGGTGGCGGGTTGATTTTTGCCGGAATAGCCGATTTCTGCGGGATGGGACTACTGCTGGCCAAACTGCCGTGGAATAAACATTTGCCGCGTTAAAATTCATGACCACTCTGTTGCTCAACAAAGAATCCCCGCCGTCGGCGGCCTCCGTGGAACCGCGCAAGGACGCAGTTTGGATCAAAGAGGCGTTGGACGAGACCATGCCTGAACTGCTCCGCTCCTATTTACAGGTCGGCGGCTTGAACAAGCGGGACGCGCACAACATGCCGTCCAAGCGGGCCGTGGGCCAGATTTGCGAGGATCTGCTGCAAATTTTGTTTCCCGGTTTTCACGATGAGGATGCGGTGCAGCACGGGTCGCTCGAAGAATTAACCGCCATCCGGCTGGCGGCGGTGTTTAACCGGCTGGCGGACCAAGTGCGCAAGGGCGTGAGGATTGGAAATCCGCACAAGCCCACGGGCCGAACGCCTCCGATCATCCGGAAATTCTGCCAAATGCTGCCGGAGGTGCGGACCTTGTTGCACACGGATGTCGAGGCGGCGTTTCAAGGCGACCCGGCGGCAATCCGGCGCGAGGAAATCATTCTCTCTTACCCGTTTTTGGAAGCCGTGGCCATCCAGCGTCTGGCCCACCGCCTGTACCAACTGGGCGTGCCGATTGTGCCGCGCATGATGACGGAGTGGGCGCATGGGCGCACCGGTGTGGACATTCACCCCGGAGCGAGCATTGGCACCCATTTTTTTATCGACCATGGCACCGGGGTGGTGGTGGGCGAAACCTGCCGCATTGGCAACCACGTGAAACTTTATCACGGGGTTACCCTGGGCGCGCGCAGCTTCGTCAAGGACGAAGCGGGTCACATAGTCAAAGGGGGCAAGCGCCATCCGGATGTGGAGGACCACGTGACGATCTACCCGAATTCGACCATTCTCGGCGGGGCGACGGTCATTGGCGCAAATTCGACGATCGGGGCCAATGTTTTTCTGATGCAAAGCGTGCCGGCCAACTCGCTGGTCGTCTACGAGGAGAAGCAACTGGCGGTGCGGGACAAATTGGCGAATAAGCGGTCCGGGGCGGATTTGGACTGGCAGATTTGACGGCATCGAACCAGCAGGCACCCATGAACAACCGCTTGGGTCGTGGAGGTTCAGTCAGTGCAAACCCCTTAATCTATATCAAATTAATACATATAAAAAAAGTAGTGATTAAGCTTGCCGGAAGGCGGGGAATGGGCAAAAGTGCCCCTTGTTCAGGACTAACGTCGCCGACCTGAAAACAGCCGGCCCATCATCCGCAGGCGGTGAGGCTGAGTTTTTCGAGACAAGCCACCGTACATAATTATTGTTCCATGTTACGAAATCATTATTTCCGGACTCGGGCCAACGCCGTCACGATGAGCGGGGGGTGCAACTCTTGGGGGGCCGTCAGGGTGCCCCGAATTTTTTGGTGCATCCTGAGCCTCATCATTTTGGAATCATTCGGTGGCCGGCTGGCGGCGGCCGGAGAGCCGCCCGCGGCGGCTGCAAAAACGGTAACGTTGACCAATGTTTCCTATGACCCCACGCGCGAGCTATATGGGGAGTTGAACAAGATGTTCAGCTTAAAATGGAAAGCCCAGACCGGTCAGGAACTGGTCGTCAACCAGTCCCATGGGGGATCGGGGAAGCAGGCGCGCGCGGTGATTGACGGTCTCGAGGCCGATGTGGTTACGCTCGCGCTGGCCTATGACATTGACGCCATTGCCCGGGAGGCGAAACTTTTGCCGCTGGATTGGCAGACCCGGCTGCCGGCCAACAGCAGTCCCTACACGTCCACCATCATCTTTGTGGTTCGGAAGGGCAATCCCAGGGGCATTAAAGATTGGGACGATTTGGTCAAACCGGGCGTCACCAGTATTGCGCCCAATCCCAAGACCGGTGGCGGGGCGCGCTGGGTCTATCTGGCGGCTTGGGCGTACGCGAAGGAGAAGAGCGGTACCGAGGCCGGCGCCAAAGATTTTGTTAAGAAGCTTTATTCCCAAATTCCCATATTGGACAGCGGGGCCCGCGGGTCCACGTTGACCTTTGCCCAGAATCATCAAGGGGATGTGCTGCTGGCGTGGGAGAATGAAGCCCACCTGGCGGTCAAGGAGTTCGCCGCGGATGGGTTGGAAATCGTCACGCCGTCC